>Ga0310821_100120_pt1 | contig 88039 bp, 92 predicted proteins | sample P4_ome_FD_201300 | JGI IMG/M metagenome (GOLD analysis project Ga0310821, IMG submission 201300) | Sorghum-adapted microbial communities from Joint BioEnergy Institute, Emeryville, California, United States - P4_Day56_Rep1 | ecosystem: Engineered > Bioreactor > SSF (Solid state fermentation) >...
CGGGAGACCACCGGCTGCGGGCTGGGCGAGTGGCGGCTGCGGGCGCGGATGCGGACCGCCCTCGAGCTGCTCGCAACCGGCCTCCCGGTGGGCGTGGTGGCCCACCGGGTCGGCTACCGGACGCCGCGCGCCTTCGTGGCGGCCTTCCGCAAGGTGCTGGGCACGACCCCGGCGCAGGTGTTCGGCCCGGGCGGGCCGTGATCCGCGCCCGGGACCTCAGCGCGGCCGGTGCACCGGGACCCGCACCAGCCGCCCGTCGGGCGACAACCGGCCGCTGCGCCGGGCGTCCTCGAGCATCTCGGCCCAGCGCTTCGACCACGCCGCCGCGGCGGCCGGGGTCATGCTGATCACGGCGAGCGAGCGCAGCACGGCCGCGTCCAGCATCGCGACGTCGTCGGCGGCGAGCTCGCCGGTGGCCGTCGTGCTGAGCGCCTTGCGCAGGGCATCGGTGTCGAGGTCGGTGGTCAGGCGCAGGACGGAGAGGTCGTCGGGGTCCTGCACGACGGCGCCCGCGGCCGCCATTCGCACGATCACCCGACCGATACTGCCGCATGGGAGCGCCCCGGGCGGGCACTCGTCGGATATGACGGACCGATCGCACGGCATCCCCCCGGCCGACCTCGCCGACGACGACCTGCAACGGGAGCTCGCCCACCTGCACGAGACCCGCCACGACACCGTGCTCGGCGGCAGCGAGTCCGCCCTGCACGCCCACACCGAGCGGATGCTCGCGCTGGAGCAGGAGTTCCTGCGCCGGTTCCCGGAGCTGGGCGCCCCCGACCCGCTGCGCACCCGCGCCGGGAGCCGGGAGAACGCGGGCCAGCCGGTGCCCGGTCGCGACCTGGGCTGACCCGCCGCGGCGTCAGGCGGGCACGCCGGGCAGGTCCTGCTGCTGCAGGGCCGCCAGCAGCAGGAGGCGCGGCGTCCCGGGGGCGGTGCGCGCGGTCAGGCGGACGACCCCGCCGCCGAGCTCCTCGACCACCGGATCGCGCAGGAGCTGGGCCCACGGCCGACGCCCGGTCCGCGACTCGCCGGTGGCGACCGCCTCCTCGACCGCGGCCGCCGTCGTGCCGGTGGCGCACAGGACGGCGGTCGCGACGGCGTCGTCGTCCGGGGCGGGGCGCACCCCGACCGCGCGCAGCGGCCCGAGGCTGCCGCCGGCCACCATCGCGGCCGAGACGTCGCCGAGGCACGCGGTCATGGCCCGCACGTCGGGGTCGTCGGCCAGGTCGTCGCCGGGGCCGTCCACGAGCTCGACGGGTGCGTCCGGACCGCCGAGCGCGACGTCGGCGCCGAGCGGACGCACGTTGGCCGCCTCCACCGTGAGGGGCTCGTTCAGCAGGTCGAGGTCGCGGCGCAGGGCGCCGTCGCGGTCCGCCCACCCCGAGGCCTCGGCCCGGGCGCGGACGGCGTCGCCGTCCTGCCCTCCGATCAGCAGCGTCGCGAAGCGCGGCTTCCGTCCCACCGCGATGACCGCGTCGGCGGCCTCCGGGTCGACGCCCAGCACCTCGGGGGCCCGGCGGCCGTGGTGCGCGAGCCCGCTGACCGGGGCTTCCCGCCCCAGGGCGTCGCTGCGGTCGACGAACTCGAGGTAGTCCGGGAACGGCCCGTCGACCCGCCGGAGGGCCCGTTCCAGCGCCGTGCTCTCGACAGGCACGGCCTCGGCGACGGTGTCCCCCTGGGCGGCGTCCTCGGGGGCGGCGGGCGCCTGTGCGCAGGCGCCGAGCGCCAGGGCGAGGAGGACGAGCAGCGGCCGCGATCTCATTCGTGATCTTCCTTTCGGGCGACGCCGTCCCGGACGGCGTAGGCGAACGGCGCCTGCGACGCCCCGGCGGGGTCGCGGACGGTGACCTCCACCCGCATCCCGTCGGGGATCGGCGCCGTGCGGACCTCCAGCGCGGTGGGGAGCACGCCCCGGTCGAACGCGCCCGTGAGGTCCGGGTCGGTGGTGAGCAGCGCGAACACCGGCGCGAGCCGGTCGAGGTCGGCGACCGCGCCGTCCGCCGCCTCGATCTCGACCACCGGCCGGACCGGGTCGCCGACCATGAGCGGCGGCAGCACGGGCACGAGGGCGGGCAGCGGCGGCAGGCCCCCGACGCGCTCGACCTCGATGAGCGCGGCGACGTGCTCGCCCCGCCGTGCGGGCGCGACGGTGCGGTCGACCGCCACGCCGAGGTCGAACACACCGCTGCCCAGGTCGCCGGCGGGGACCGCGGCCGCGAACCCGTCCCGCGCGGTCCGCACCCGGACGCCGGTCGCGGCGACGTCACCGACCAGGTACGCGCCGGACAGCGGGAGCACGACCCCGCGCTCCAGCGCGCTGCCGATCAGCTCGACCGTCCCGCTCGTCGCGCGCACCGGGTCCCCGCGCTCGGGCACCTGCAGCTCCCCGATCCGGACCAGGACGCGGTAGCCGGCCACGGTCTCCTCGACGACGACGACGCGCGGATCACCGGCGCCGCCGAAGCGCCCGGCGTAGAGCACGCACGAGCGCGCGAGCGCGAACTCCGAGCCGTCGAGGTCGCCGAGGGCCTCGGCGCGCCGATCGGTCAACGCCCGCCACGCGCGGGTGAGGAGGTCGGCATCGCCCTGCAGCTCGCCCCGCGCCGGTGGGCACGGCCGCGGGCGCTCCGCGGCGGCGCGCCACGCGTCGACGGCCGTCACCGACCCCGTGGCCACCGCGGCGACGAGCAGCAGGGCGAGCGCCCCGCCCAGGAGCTTCGGCATGCGGTGATCGTCGCCGGTCGCCGCTTCGGCGACATCGGTAGTCCTACGCACGCCGGGCGACGCGCGGCCGGTTGCGCGTCACCACGGCCACCGCGACCGCCGTCGTGACCGGCACGGAGGCGACCACGCCGATGCTGCCCACCAGGGTGCGCACCACCTCGGTCGCGACGACCTGGGTGGTGAGGACGTCGCCGAGGCCGCGCTGGTTGGCCGAGAAGACCAGGAGCAGCGGCAGCGTGGTCCCGGCGTAGGCGAGCACGAGCGTGTTCACCGCCGACGCGACGTGGTCGCGGCCGATCCGCATGGCCGAGCGGAACAGCGCCGCGCTGCGCAGCCCGGGGTCGGCCTGCCGCAGCTCCCAGACGGCGGAGGTCTGGGTCACGGTGACGTCGTCGAGCGCGCCGAGCGCGCCGATCATCAGGCCGGCGAGCACGAGCCCCCGCCCGTCGACGCCGGTGCCGAGCGCCGCGGCCAGGTTGGCGGTGTCCTCGTCGGCACCGGTCAACCGCGCGAGGTGGGCGAACGCCGTGCCGAGCAACCCGATCAGAACCAGGCTCACCAGCGTGCCCAGCACGGCGGTGGAGGTCCGCGCCGAGAAGCCGTGGGTGAGGTAGAGCGCCCCGAACATGATCGCGCAGCAGCCGACGACCGCGACGGCGAGCGGGTCGCGGCCGGCGAGGATCGCGGGCAGCACGAACGCGATCAGGGTGGTGGCGGTCAGCGCGAGCGCTGCGAGCGCGGCGAGGCCGCGCCTGCCGCCCAGCGCGACGACGGCGGCCGCGAACAGCATGGCGAGCACCAGCAGCGAGTGGTCGCGCTGGAAGTCGACCACCGCGTACGCCCCCGGGTCGGTCAGCTCGTCCTCCGGCACGGAGAGCACGACGTCGTCGCCCGCCCCGAACGGCGCATCGCCGCGCACGACCGACACCTCGGTCACGACGCTCTGACCGGCCAGCGGGCCGTCGCCGATCGCGACCGTGAGCGCGAGGCAACCCTCGGCGCCCGGATCGTCGCCGCAGAAGGTCTCGGTGGCGGAGGTGACGTGCCCGTCGACGCGCACCGCGCCCACGTCGTCGGCCGCGGCCGGTTCGCCGAACGGGTACAGCAGGACGAGGCCGACCGCCGTCGCGAGCGCGCACGGCACCAGCAGCGCCGCGATCCACGTCCGCACCACGCGGTCGGCCGGTGGCGCGGGCCGGTGCCCGTGCGCGTGGCCGTGCGCGTGGCCCGGGACGTGGCCGGCCCGGGCGTCCGCGTCGAGCTTGCGGTGGCGGCCCCGGTGCCGGGCGCGGTGATCCCTGGCACTCACGCGCCAGATCCTCACCGGTGCCCGGCGCCGTTCCCGTCCGGGTGACGGCTACCGCCCGGCCGTCACGACGCGAGCGCGCCCCGCCCGGGGTTCCAGCGCAGGCTGAGCCACGTGCGGAACGCGGCGGGCCGGTTGGTGATCACCCCGTCCACGCCCGCGACGGCGGCGGCGCCCCACTCGTCGGGCTCGTCGAGCGTCCACGGGTAGACGCTGTAGCCGGCTTCGCGCAGTCGCATCGCGAGCCCGGGCATCTCGATGGGCAGCTGGCCGATCGGGTTGCAGCCTGCGACCTCGAGCTGCGGCAGGCGCTCCATCAACCCGTCGAGGTGCTCGCGCTCGAACACCAGCAGCGACCGCGGGAGGTCGGGGGCGACCTCGCGGGCCGCGGCGACCGTCTCGGTCTCGAAGCCCTGCAGGATCGTCCGCCCGACCAGGCCGTGCCGCCGGATGGTCTCGACCGGCCCCCGGAGCTGCGCGGCGGTCCAGGTGCCCTTGAACTCGATCAGCCAGCCGACGTCGGGGTGGGCAGCGCCCCACTCGGCGACCTCCTGGAACGTCGGCACGGCGGCGCCGGCGAACGCGGGCCCGAACCAGCTGCCCGCGTCGGCGGCGCCGAGCGCGCCCGACGGGGTCGCCGCCACCTCGGCGTCGATTCCCGCGGTGCGCAGCGCCGTGGCGTCGTGCATGATCACCGGGACGCCGTCGGCGGCGAGCCGCACGTCGATCTCGATCAGATCACTGCCTGCCGCCACGGCCGCCTCGAAGGCGGCGATCGTGTTCTCCGGCGCGGACGACGAGTCGCCCCGGTGCGCGATGGTGCGGATGTGGCCCGGCTGGGGGCGCAGGGACTCGGGGAGCCGGTCGCTCGGTACGGCTCTAGATGTAGCGTGCAACGTTCTGCTCGTACGATGTCTGGATTTCGGCAGCAGCGGTGGAAAATGCAGCAGCGGGGTTCTCGTTCTGCAAAACGATCTTCTGGATCGCTGTGGTGAGGTACTGATCGCCGGATGGGACGAACGCCCGGGCCCAGTCTTGCACACGCGTCGTCGCGAGCTGGTCGACGGCCGTACGGGCCTGCGGCGTCTCGGCGAACACGCCCGCCATCTCCGGGCTTTCGATCGCCGAGGTGCGCACGGGCATGTAGCCGGTGCCCGCGGAGAAGTGCGCCGTCTGCGCGGTGTCGGTGAGGAACTTCAGGAACATGCCCGCGGCGAGCTGCTGCTCGGGCGACTTGGCCGACGCGATCGCGATGCCGGTGCCGCCCGTCGGGCACGCCGGCCCGGCCGGGCCCTTGGGCAGGAAGCCGGTGCCGACCTCGAACCGCGCCTGCTCGAGGATGCCGCGCAGGGACCCGGTGGAGGCCATCGTGCAGGCCGTGACGCCCGCGGAGAAGTCGGCGACGTACCCGTCGTCACCGCCCTGGGTCGGGGCGGCGAACCCCTTGTCGTGCACCAGCGCGCGGACGTACTCCCCCGCGTCGAGGGTCTCCGGCTTGTCGAGCGTGAGCGTCCACTCCTGCGAGTACGCCCCGCCCCGGCCCCACATGAAGTTGTAGAACCACCAGGCCGCCCAGGACGTCCCCGTGCCGAGCCCGAGCGGGGCCCGCCCGACGATCTGCGCGAGCGCGGGCGCCCACGCCTCGAACTCCTCCCACGTCTCCGGCGCGCGGTCGGGGAGGCCGGCGCGCTGCCAGATCTCGCGGTTGTAGTAGAAGAGCGGCGTCGAGCGGGCGTAGGGCAGCGCCCAGTGCCGGCCGGCGAACGCGTAGTCCTCGTAGAGCGTGCCGATGTAGTCGTCGGTGTCGATCTGCAGGTGCTGCGCCAGACCGTCCAGCGGGATGATCTGGCCGTTGATCATGTAGCGGAACCACCAGACGTCGCTGGCGCCCACCAGGTCGGGCGTGTTGTCGGTGCCCGCGGCGGCCTGGAACCGCTGCGCGATCTCGTCGTAGTTCTTGCCCGCCGTGACCAGGTTCACCGTGATCTGCGGGTTCTGTTCCTGGAACCGGCGGATGTACTCCTTCTCCAGTTCGATCGACGTGCCCGGGTGGTTGCTCCACCAGGTGATCTCGGAGGCGGGCTGCACCCCCGACCAGTCGATGTCGGCCTGCGCCGCGCCGCCCGCGTCGGAGATGGTGGGCCCGCCGCAGGCCGCGAGGGCGGCCGAACCGCCGAGCAGGGCACCCAGGCGTAGGAGTCCGCGCCGGGACAGTTCGGGTGGGGTCATGTCGTGCCTTCCTGGGGGACGGGTTTCATCCGGTGACGGCGCCGGTGACCAACCCGGCGACGATCCGGCGCTGGAGGAGGAAGAAGACGGCGAGGACGGGGACGGTCACCAGGACGGTGCCGGCCATGATCACGCCCCAGTCCGGGACGCCGTCGAAGTTCATGAGCAGGGTCAGCCCGACCGGGAGCGTCATCATCTCGGGCCGGTCGATCACGAGCAGCGGCCAGAGGTAGTCGTTCCACTCGGTGACGATCGACACGAGCCCGACGGCCGCGATGGTGGGCCCGGAGAGCGGCACCACGAACCGCCACAGCCGCCGCCAGTGCCCGGCCCCGTCGATCTCGGCGGCCTCGAGGATCGAGCGGGGAAGGGTCAGGAAGTGCTGGCGGAACAGGAACGTCCCGAACGCGCTCGCGAGCCCGGGCATGATCAGCCCCTGGTAGGTGTTGAGCCACCCGAGCTGGGCGACCAGCGCGTAGTTGGGGATGAGCACGATCTGCTGCGGCACGAGCAGCGCGCACACCACCACGTAGAAGAAGAACCGCCGGAACGGGATGTCGACGAACACCAGCGCGTAGGCCGTCATGAGGCCCAGCAGCATCTTGAGCCCCGCGCCGACCACCGTGGCGATCGCGCTGTTGACGAAGAACGAGCCGAACGGGACGGTCTGGGTCGCCGTGGCGTAGTTGGTGGGGGCGAGCGACTCGGGCAGCCACTGGATCGGCAGCCGGTAGATCTCGTCCATGCCCTTGAAACTGGCGAGCACCATCCACACCAGCGGCAGGACCATGACGGCCACCGCGAGCAGCAGCGTGAGGTATCCGCCGACGGCGGGGCGCGCCGCCGGCGGCCGCGGCTGCGCGGGGGCCGGGGCGGCCGTGGCGCTGCTCATGCGTAGTGCACCTTCCGCTCGACGAACCGCAGCTGCACCAGCGTGATGACGAAAAGCAACAGGAACAGGATCGTGGCGATCGCCGACGAATAGCCGGCACGCCCGGCGGCGAATCCCTCGAGGTAGATCGAGTACATCATCGTGGTGGTCCCCTCGAGCGGGCCGCCGTTCGTCATCGCGCGGATGATGTCGAACGACTGCAGCGAGGTCAGCAATGTGGTGATGCCCAGGAAGAACGTGGTGGGACCGAGCAGCGGGAGCACCACGGAGAAGAAGGAACGGACCGGTGATGCGCCGTCCAGGGACGCCGCCTCCAGCAGATCGCGGGGCACCGCCTGCAAACCGGCGAGATAGATGATCGCGACATATCCGACGTTCTTCCAGAGATAGACGATGATGACCATCGCCAGCGCCCATTCCGGGTCGGTGTACCAGTCCGGAGAACCGATGCCGAACGCGCCGAGCAACGCCGACAGCACGCCGAAGTTCGGGTCGAACACGAACAGCCACAGCAGGCCGACCGCCACCCCGGACAGCACGTAGGGGGCCACCACGATCGTCCTGGCCGCGCCGCGGAAGCGCAGCTTGCGGTTCAGCAGGACCGCGAGCAGCAGGCCGAGCACCATGCCGCCGCCGACCGTGGCGAGGGTGAAGATCGCGGTGATGGTCAGCAGGCGCGGGGTTCCCGGGTCGGCGAAGAAGTCCGCGTAGTTCGCCAGGCCCACCGATCGGGCGGTGGGCGAACCGAGGTTCCACTGCAGCGTCGACAGGTAGAACGACTGCACGAGCGGCCGGTAGGTGAACACCACCAGCAACGCGATGTTCGGCCCCGCGAGGAGCGCGAAAATCAGCCAGTTGCGCACCCGGTTGCGACGGTGGGCGCGCGGCCGGGAACGCCGCGCTCGCGGCGCCCCGGCCCGCCGGGCCGGGGTTTCCGGCGGCGAGGTGGCGGTGGCCATGTGGGAGAGGTCCTCCGTTGTCGGTGCGCGCTCACCTTAGGCCGCCAGAGGCGGCTGCTTCGAGCGTGTTTCCGCAGAAGTCCGGTGTTCTCGAAAATTCGTCAGATGCAGTTCACGTGCTGTTCTCCCGACCCCTGCGCAGTTCATCCGAGCGCCACCGGAAAGACAGCGGGAGATCTGGATCACGCGCACCCTACAGGCCCCGCCCGTCGCGGGCCACCGACCCTCCCCCGACACATCAGACCTCTGGACTTGACAGCGGTGATCTTCATCCCGGAGGTTGTCGCCCATGGGTGGTCACACGCGTCGGGGCGTGCCCGCAGCGGCGACGGGCCGGGCCCTCGGCCGACGGTCGTTCCTCGCCGCCGCCGGGATCGGGATCACCGCGCTGGCGGCCTGCGGCCGCGCCGAGGCGACCACGGCCGGGGCCGTCACGACCGCCACCTACATCCCGAAGTCCTACGACGACCTGTACCCGGGCATCCAGACCTTCATGGACACCCTCGCCGCCCGCAGCGGGGGCCGGCTGACCTGCGACATGTACAACGCGGGGACCCTGCTCGGGGCCGAGCAGCTCCTGCCCGGGCTCCTGCTCGGGGTGGCCGACGTGATGTTCCAGACCAGCTCGTACGTCTCGTCGAGCTTCCCGATCCTGGGCGCCATGGAGCTGCCGTTCGGTGCGGAGGACTACGCGAAGCAGCGCCGCGCGATCGACCCGGACGGCCCGCTGTTCGCACTGGTCAACGAGCAGCTCGCCGCGCAGGGCGTGCGGCTGCTCGGCGGGATGCCGTGCACGTTCGAGTACCTGTGGACGGTCGGGAGACCGATCCTGCGCCCCGAGGACGTGCGCGGCCTGCGGATCCGGGTGGCGGGCGAGATCGAGGGCGAGACCGTCAAGGCGCTGGGCGGGGCGCCGGTGTTCATGGGTTCGTCGGAGGTCTTCGAGGCGCTCGAGCGCGGCACGATCGACGGGCTGATGAGCTACCTGGGCACCGTCGTGTCCCGGGACCTGCAGGAGATCGTCCGCTACGGCACCCGCGCCCACTTCGGCGCCTACACCGTCGACGCGTACTGCCGCAGCGACTGGTACGCGGGGCTCGACCCCGAGCTGCGCGCGGCGCTGGACGAGGCGGGCCGGGCGCTCTACCGGGACGGCACCGAGGTCATGGTCGGGGTGCACGAGGGCGACTACCTGGCGCAGGTCCTCGAGGGCGGCGTGGAGATCGTGGAGCCGACCGGGGCCGACCTGGAGGCGTTCCGGGCAGCGGTCGAGCCGGTGTACGGCCGGTGGGAGCACCTGATCGGTGACCAGGCCGTCGCCGACCGGGCAGTCGCCCTGATCAACGAGGCGTAGGAGGCGTTCAGTGACCCGAGTGCGCCGCACCGTGCTCGCCTGCACGCGGGCGATGGCCGCGGTGGCGATGGCCGTCGTGGGCCTGATGATGATCACCATCACCTACGACGTGCTGGCCCGTTACCTGTTCGCCGCCCCCACCGACTGGGCCTACCCGCTCAACTCCACCGGGGTGCTGGTCGCGACGATGCTCGCGGTGCCGCACCTGTACGCCACCGGCCACCACATCTCGATGGACCTGCTGCACCGCGCCCTGCCGCAGCGGGCGCGCCGGGCCGCCGACCTCGTGACCACGGTGGCGACGGTGTTCCTCGGGCTGGTGCTCGCGATCAGCGCGTTCCGTTCGACGGTCGTGGCGTACGCCGCGGGCCTCACCGGGGCCGGCACCTTCAACATCCCGCTCTGGGTGCCCGACGCCGCGCTCACGCTGTCCGGGGTGTTCCTCGTGCTGGTCGCCCTGCTGTTCCCGGCGGGCACGGCCGCGCCGCCCGAGGCGGTGGACGAGGCCGCCGCCCCGGCCGACGCGCAGGGGGTGGCCTGATGACCGACGGCGTGATCGTCACCCTCGCGGTGGTGCTGCTCCTGGTGCTGATCGCGCTGCGCACCCCGATCTTCGTGGCGCTCGGGGTCGCGGGCGTCGCCGGGCTGCTCGGGCTCGGCGGGTTCACCGCCGTCGAGCTGGTGCCGCTCGCCCTGGTGTCGCAGCTGCAGGAGTACGCCCTGGTCGCCGCACCCCTCTACATCCTGCTCGGCGAGGCGCTCGCGGTGAGCGGGCTCGGGCGGGACCTGTTCGGCGCGGCGCACCGGTGGTTCAACCGGGTGCCCGGCGGGCTCGGGGCGTCGGCGGTCGGGGCGTCGACGCTGTTCGGCGCGATGTCCGGGGTGAGCATCTCCTCGGTGGCGGTGATCGGCCGGATGGCCGTGCCCGAGATGCTCGACCGCGGCTACCGGCCCGCGTTCGCCAGCGGCGCGGTCGCCGCGTCCGGGGCGCTCGCCATGCTGATCCCGCCGAGCCTGATGTTCATCCTCTACTCGTCGATCACGGGCGAGAGCGTGGCGGCGCTGTTCGCGGGCGGCCTCTTCCCCGGCCTCCTGCTCGCCGCGATGATGATCGTCTACGTCGTGGCGCGGGCGAAGCTGGCGCCGGCCAACGCCCCGGTCGACCCGGACCGCTTCACCTGGCGCGAGCGCCTCGCGGCGATCGGGCGCATCTCCCCCGCCCTGCTGCTGATCGTGCTGGTGCTGGGCTCGATCTACACCGGGGTCGCGACCCCCACCGAGGCGGCCGCGGTCGGCGCGCTCGCCGCGTTCGTCGTCACCGGCGCGATCTACCGCAAGCTCGGCGCGGACAACCTCAAGCGGATCTTCGTCTCGACCGCGCGGGTGACCGCGGCGGTGCTCGCGATCGTCGGCGCCGCGTTCGTGTTCACCCAGATGCTGGTGCTCGCCCGGGTGCCGGATGCGTTCACCGAGTTCATCGTGCGCCTCGAGGTCCCGGCGGTCGTGATCCTCGTCGGGATCATGATCGTGCTGGTCGTGCTCGGGTGCCTGGTCGACGCCGCGTCGCTGCTGCTCGTCGTCACGCCGATCCTCGTGCCCGCCATCGAGGAGCTGGGCTACGACCCGCTGTGGTTCGGCGTGCTGCTGGTGGTGAACCTCGAGATCGCGGTGATCACGCCGCCCGTGGGGCTGAACCTCTACACGATGAAGTCGGTGGTGCCCGAGCTCGACATCGCCGACATCTTCCGCGGCATTGCGCCCTACGTCGCGATCGAGGGGCTGCTGCTGGCGCTCATGATCGCGTTCCCGCAGCTCGCGACGTGGCTGCCGAGCCTAGTTTCCTAGGCGGTCGACGATCCCCCGCACGAACGCGGCCTGGCCCGCGTGCTGCGCGCAGTCGTTGATCACGCTGACCAGCCGGACCCCCATCGTGACGGGCGGGTCCCACGCCTCGTCCACCACGCGGTCGAGGTCGGCCTCGGTGAGGCCGCCCACGAACTCCAGCGTGCGGGCGGCGACCGCGTCGTAGTAGCCGGTGAGCAGGTCCGGCGACGGCACGCGCACCTGCGCGACCTCCTCCGACGAGTGGCCGTAGCCGATCGCCCCGACCGGGAAGGGCAGCGCGAACCGCTCGGCCCACCCCTGGCTGGTCCACACCTGCTCGCTGCCGGCCACCCCGGCCACGTGGTCGTCCTGGACCCGGGACAGGTGCCAGATCAGCCAGCCGATCGAGTTGGCGTCCGCGTCGATGCGGTACGCGAGCTGCTCCGCGGACAGGCCCTCGGCGGCGCCGTGCACCTCTTCCCCGATCCGGGAGAACGCGTCGGTCAGCAAGGCGGCGACATCCACACCCCGACCCTACGGCGTCCGGCCCGGGTCACGGGATGTGACCGACGGTCACCCCTTCCGCCATCCGGTTGATCCGGTTACTGTCGGTGCGCGCAGCGCGACGGGCAGCCGGAGGAGGAGCGGTGGACGACCAGGCGCCCGCGCCGTTCGTCGATGCGTCCCGCGCCTCCATCGCGCGCGTCTACGACTACCTGCTCGGCGGCAAGGACCACCTCGAGGTCGACCGGCGGGCCGCCGACGCCGTGCGCGCCGTGGTCCCCGAGGTCGGGCAGATCGCCCGGGACAACCGCGCCTTCCTGCGCCGCGGCGTGACCTACCTGGTGCGCGAGGCCGGGATCCGGCAGATCCTCGACATCGGCTCCGACCTGCCGCGCGAGGACAACGTCAACGAGATCGCCCGGGCCATCGACCCCGACGTGCGGATCGTCTACGTCGACAACGACCCCGTCGTGCTCGCCCACGCCCGCGCGCTGCTGGCCGTCGACGACCAGACCGCCGTCGTCACGGCCGACCTGCGGCGCCCCGGCGAGCTGTTCGACGAGGTCGCCGCGGTCGGCCTGCTCGACCTCACCGCCCCGTTCGCGGCGCTGCTGTGCGGCGTGGTGCACCACCTGTCCGACGAGGACGATCCGGCGGGGATCCTCGCCGCCGTCCGGGAGCGGCTCTCTCCCGGCAGCCACCTGCTCCTTTCGCATTTCCTCGACGACGGCCGGTCGCGCGCGTACAAGCTCGAAGTCGCGTTCCTCCACGGCGGACTCGGTTCGGGCCGATTCCGCACCTGGGAGGAACTGCGCGAGTACTTCCGCGGCCTCGAGCTCGTCGAGCCGGGCCTCGTCTACGCCAACGACTGGCGCCCGGACGCGACCACGCACGTCGAAAGCCCCGTGCGCACGCTGTACGCGGGTGGGATCGGGCGCAAGCGGTGACCGGGTGAGATCCGCCGCTCAGGCGGTCAGGTCGTCGAACTCGCCGTCCTTGGCACCGGCGATGAAGGCGGCGATCTCGGCCCGCGTGTAGACCAGCGCGGGACCGTGCGGGTCGCGGGAGTTGCGCACGGCGACCGCCCCGCTGTCCAGCGCGGCGACCTCGATGCAGTCCCCACTCGGGTTGCTGGCGCTGCTCTTGCGCCACGTCACGTCACCGAGCTGATCCGCCGCGATGCCGTTGTCCTCCATCTGGTGCATTTGCCCCTCCCGGATGCCGTCGCAGATGTACGCGCCGAATGTACTTGCATCCGCGCTTGCATCCGCAAGCCGGACTAGGGACACTCATCTTCATGAGCAGTGGCGATCCGGTCGGTCGGCGCGCTGTCGAAACCGTCACCGTCACCTGCTCCCTCGATTCGAGGGCCCACGAGGTGCCCGACGCCGAACTCGCCGCGGCGGCCCTGCGCAGCGACGGCCACTACCAGGCGCTCTGCGGCCACATGGTCGCCGCCGCCCCCATGGTGGAGCCCGACGGCCAGCCGTGCCTGCTGTGCACCGCCATCCGCGAGCGCACCGAGACCACGCGCCGCGGCGCGCGCCTGCGCCTCCTCGGCTGAACCACCTCCCCGAACCCGCCGCCACGGCGAACAGCACCCGCCCGGGCGGGGCGGGTGCTGCCGCCGGCCGGGGCGAACCCCGACCAGACGCGCCCGCGGCCGGGGGGATCACCGCGGACGCCTGGTTGACTCCGCGTCCGCCGCCCGTTCGTTACGCCACCGCGCCCGAATGCCGCGGGGGCGGCTCGGACGCTCCCGCTCACCGATCCACGGGTGGTGCCCGCGGGTGGAGCGCGCGAAGGTGGGACCTGCACCACAGCGAAGGAGGGTTCCGTGACCGCCACCGAAGAGCGCCCGTCCACCACCGTCACGCACCCCCTGGAGCCCCTCTCGGCGGAGGAGATCCGCCGCGCCGCCGCCCTGCTGCGCGACGCGGGCCGCATCGGACCGGGGTCGCGGTTCATCTCGCTGGGGCTGCGCGAGCCGGCGAAGGAGGCCGTGCTCGCCCACGACGCCGACGGCACGGCCGTCCCGCGGGAGGCCGCCGCCGTCGTGCTCGACCGCACCGACGGGCGCACCTACGAGGCCACCGTCTCCCTGTCGGACTCCGCCGTCACCCGCTGGGAGCACATCCCCGGCGTGCAGCCGCAGGTCACCGCCGAGGAGTTCATCGCCTGCGACGAGATCGTCCGCAACGACCCGGGCGTGCAGGAGGCGCTGCGGGCGCGCGGGATCACCGAGTTCGACGGCGTCATGGCCGACGCATGGTCGGCGGGCCACTACGGCGACGAGGTGGAGGGCAGGCTGGTCCGCGCGCTCGTGTGGGTCAAGATCGGCGGCCCCGACGACAACGGCTACGCCCACCCCGTCGAGAACCTGGTGGTGTACGTCGACCTGCTCGCCGGGCGGGTCGTGAAGCTCGAGGACCACGGCGTGGTCCCGGTGCCGCAGCAGCCCGGCAACTACACCACCGCCGACGTGGAACCCCGCACCGACCTGAAACCCGTCTCGATCACCCAGCCGGAGGGGGTGTCGTTCGAGGTGGACGGGCACGAGGTGCGCTGGCAGAGGTGGCGGTTCCGGGTCGGGTTCACCGCCCGCGAGGGCCTCGTCCTGCACACCGTCCGCTACACCGACGGCGGCCGCGAGCGGCCCGTGCTGCACCGGGCGTCGCTGTCGGAGATGGTCGTCCCCTACGGCGACCCGGCGCCCACCCACCGGCGCAAGAACGCCTTCGACGCGGGCGAGTACAACATCGGCACGATGGCCAACCCGCTCGAGCTGGGTTGCGACTGCCTCGGGGAGATCCGCTACTTCGACGCCGTCCTCGCCGACCCGAGCGGCGAGCCGCTCACGATCCCCAACGCCGTGTGCCTGCACGAGGAGGACCACGGCCTGCTGTGGAAGCACACCGACTTCCGCACCGAGAAGGCCGAGGTCCGCCGCGGGCGGCGGCTCGTCGTGTCGTTCATCGCCACGGTCGGCAACTACGAGTACGGCTTCTTCTGGTACCTGTACCAGGACGGGTCGATCGAGTTCGACGTCAAGCTCACCGGGATCATGTCCACCGGCGCGGTGCCGCCGGGCACGAGGCCGACCCACGGCCAGCTGCTCAACACCGACGGGCTCTACGCCCCGATCCACCAGCACGTGTTCAACGTCCGGCTCGACTTCGACGTCGACGGCACCACCAACTCCGTCTACGAGATCGACACCGTCACCGACCCGGAGGGCCCGGAGAACCCGCTGGGCAACGGCTACCGCACCGTCGCCACCCGGCTCGACTCCGAGCTCTCCGCGCGGCGGCGGGTGAGCCTCGACTCGGCCCGCTACTGGGAGGTGCGCAGCAGCGAGGCCCGCAACGCGGTCGGCGAGCCGACGGCGTACGCGATCAAGCCGCACGGCACGGTGGTGCCGTTCGTGCGGCCCGAGGCGAGCGTGATGCGCCGCGCCGGGTTCATGGCCCACCACCTGTGGGTCACGCCCTACGCCGAGGACGAACGGCACGCCGCGGGCGACTACCCCAACCAGCACCCCGGGGGCGACGGCCTGCCCCGCTGGACGGCGGCCGACCGCTCCGTCAGCGACACCGACGTCGTGGTCTGGTACACGTTCGGCTCCCACCACGTCGCCCGGCTCGAGGACTGGCCGGTGATGCCGGTGCAGCACGTCGGGTTCCTGCTGCAGCCGGTCGGGTTCTTCGACCGCAGCCCGGCGCTCGACGTGCCGCCACCGCGCCACTGCTAGGTCGCGCCACCGCTATAGGGCGCGCCGGACCGCTGCGCCTCGTCGTAGCCGCGCCGGGCGGCGTGCAGGGCCGGGACGTGCCGGTCGGCCCACTCCTCCACGGCCTCGACCAGTTCGAGGAGGCTGCGGCCGAGCGCGGTGAGGGCGTAGTCGACCCGCACCGGCACGCCCGCGGTGACGGTGCGGGTGACCAGGCCGTCGCGTTCCAGCGTGCGCAGCGCCTGGGTGAGCACCTTCTGGCGGGCCCCGGCCAGGGTGCGGGCGAGCTCCCCGTGGCGGCGGGGGCCGTCGCGCAGCGCCCGGAGGACCAGCGGCACCCACTTGTCGCCGAGCCGCCCGAGCACCTCCTGGGTGGGGCAGGCCGCGACCGCCGCCCGGTGCGCGATCCGGCGCTCCTCCTGCCGCTGCGCGGCCGTCCGCGTGGTCACGAACGCTCCTCCCGGTGCCCTGGGATCTTCGAAGTGCCTACTCCCGACCGTTCTACCCGCCGCCATAGCGTCGCGGCCATGACACGCATCGCCGTCCTCGGCACCGGCGCCGTCGGCGCCGCGCTCGCCGGGGCGCTCGCCCGGGCCGGGCACACCGTCACGGCCGGCTCCCGCGACCCCGCCCGCCGCGCGCCCGGCTGGGGCGTCCCGGTCCCCCTCGCCGGGCTCGCGGAGGCAGCCGAGGGCGCCGACGTCGTCGTGAACGCCACCCCGGGGCACGAGTCGGTCGACCTCCTGCGCCCGCTCGCCCCGCAGCTCGCGGGCAGCGTGCTCGTCGACGTCGCCAACGCCGTGCGGACCGGTGCCGACGGGTTCGCGTCGGCGCTCTGCTACCCCGGCTCCAGCCTGGCCGAGCAGCTGCAGCGGGCGCTGCCCGGCACCCGCGTGGTGAAGACCCTCAACACGATCGGGCCCGCGGAGGCGATGGCCGCGCCGGACACCCTCGCCACGCCGCCCTCGGCGTTCGTCTCCGGCGACGACGACGCGGCACGGGCGGAGGTCGCCGCCCTGCTCGTGGACCTGGGCTGGCGGCCGGAGTGGGTCGTCGACCTGGGCGGGCTCGCCACGGCCCGGGTGACGGAGGCGTTCGTGCTGCTCGTCCGCCCGCTCGTACGGGCGCTCGGGCCGGTGCCGTTCGGGCTCGCGGTGGCCCGCTGAGCCCGGCTCAGGCGGCCGTGCGGAGCCAGTCGAGGACCTCGCCCGCGTGCTCGCCCGGCGGGAAGACCGGGTAGAAGACGTGCTCGATCCGCCCGTCGCGGATCACCAGCGTGAGGCGCCGGTACAGCGTCATCCCGGCGGCGGTGAAGGTGGGCAGGCGCAGCGCCCCGGCCAGCACGAGGCCGGGGTCGGCCAGCAGCGCGAACGGCAGGTGCAGCCGCTCGACGACCTCGCGCTGGTAGTCGGTGTCCTGCGCGGAGAGGCCGTAGACCCCGGCGGCGCCCGCGGCGAGCAGGTCCTGGTGGTGGTCGCGGAAGCTGCAGGCCTCGGGCGTGCAGCCGCGGGCGCCCGGGATCTCGTCCCAGCCGTCGGGGACGGTCCCGTCCGCCGGGGCGGTGCGCGGGTAGACGTACAGCACGGTGCGCCCGGGCCCCAGCGCGTCCAGCGCGACGGTGCCGCCCGCCGTGCTGGGCAGCTCCACGTGCGGTAGGGCGAGCCCGGGCAGGTGGTCGGCGGCCCCGTCGTCCTCGGGCACGGGCAGGCTCATGCGCGCTCTCCTCTCGGTGCGGACGCCGTCCGCCCCATCCTGGCTCAGCGGGCGGAGCGGAGCGCGTCCACCGTGTAGCGGCCGCCACCGACCGCCCAGATCAGCAGGAAGATCCAGCTGTAGAGCGCGGCGGGCTCGCCCATGTTGAAGATCGGGTTCCAGCCCATCGGGGCGTGCACCGTGAAGTAGGCGAAGGCCATCACCCCGGACAGCACGAACGCGGCGGCCCGCGTGCAGAACCCGACGGCGATCAGCAGGGCGCCGACGGTCTCGATCACGCCGGCCCACCACCCCATCGTGAACGCGGGCGCCGACCCGCCCTGCCCGTCGACGCCGCCGAACGCGCCGAACGCCATCACGCCGTGCAGCGTGAACAGGAAGCAGATCACGAGCCGGAAGGCCAGCAGCACGGCGTCGCGGACCCGGTCGCCGACGCGGGCGGGGGCCGGGCTGGTCGCGCGGGCAACGGTGGTGGTCATCGTGGTCTCTCCTCCCGTCGTGGATCACGTCCGGAGGTGAGACCGCGGGCGGCGCGAGAACTCATCGCACGGCGGGTTATCGTCCACCCGATCGATTAGCTTAGGCTCACCTGCCCCGCGAGGAGATCCATGCGCCCGGCGTTCGTCGCGGCACTCGCCGCCGTCTGCTCGCTCGTCCTGACCGCCTGCGGGGCCGGCGAGCCGCCGCCGTCGCCCGCCGCCGGGGCGACGGGCGAGGCGTTCCCGGTCACGATCACCCACGCGTTCGGCACGACGACGATCCCGGCCAAGCCGCAGCGCGTCGTGGCGCTGGGCTACAACGACATCGCGATCGCCGACGCGGTCGGAGCGCCGATCGTGGGCGCGCTGCGCAACTACAGCTACGACGGCACGGGTGACCCGAACCTGCCCTACATCCGCACGCCCCTGCCGGACGAGGTGCTCGGCATCGAGGCCGACGAGAACGGCGGCGTGAGCATCGAGAAGGTGGCCTCCTACCAGCCCGACCTGATCCTCGCGGTGGGCTCGGCCCTGGTGGCGGACCAGGCCACCTACGACCGGCTCTCCGGCATCGCCCCGGTCGTGGTCTACGAGCGCTCCCTGTTCGGCTCGTCGATGCAGGAGGACGCCCGCCGGATCGGCCGGGCGCTCGGCGAGAGCGAGAAGGTCGAGGCCCTGATCGCCGAGGCCGAGGGGGCCGTCGCGGCACTGCGCGCCGAGCTGCCCGGCCTCGCCGGCCGCACCTACCTGTTCGGGCAGGCGCGCGGCGACATCCTCCCGATGGTCGTCGGCGAGGAGAACCTCGCCACCGTGTTCATGCGCTCCCTCGGCCTCGAGATCCCCGAGCCGTTCCGCGACGCGCCCGCCTCCGACGCCCTCGCCCCCGGCACGGTCGGCGTCAGCTACGAGGAGGTCGGCCTGCTCGACAGCGCCGACGTGCTGTTCATGACGTTCGCCACCTCGGACGATCAGGCCCGGTTCGAGGGCAACGCGCTCGTCCAGCAGCTGCGCCCGGTCCGCGAGGGCACCTACCTGCCGCTCACCCTCGACCAGGCCATCGCGCTGCAGGCCCCGAACGTCGCCGCCGTCGAGTGGCTGATCGACCAGCTGCGGCCGACGCTGGAGAAGGTCGCGGGCCGCCAGGGGTAGCGGAACCTAGCGGGAGACGCCCCTTCTCCCGACGAACGGCGCGTTCGTCGGAACCCGTGCGACCAACGCGCCGCTCGTCGGAAGGGGCGGAGCCCACCACGCGGGTTCCGCGGGACCGCGGGTGGACCACCTCCTGGCGGCGGCGTCGAGCCGGGCAGGCCCCCGGTCTGCCCGGCGAACACCTGCCCGCACAATCCGCGGCCCCGCCAGGAGGCCCACCGGGGCTGCGCATCAGGACGAGCGGCGAGCGGTTCCGCGGGACCCGCCGCCCCTCAGGCGCGGCCCACCAGCCGCCACCCCTGCGCCCGCTGGCGCTCCCGCCAGAACCGCGCGTACCGGCCCTCGAGCGCGAGCAGCTCCTCGTGGCTGCCCGCCTCCACCGCCCGGCCACCGTCGAGGACGACGATGTGGTCGGCCCCGCGCAGCGTGTGCAGCCGGTGGGCGATCACCAGGACCGTGCGGTCCCGCGCGAGCGCGGCCATCGCCTGCTGCAGCGCGTGCTCGTTCTCGGCGTCGAGGGCCGCGGTGGGCTCGTCGAACAGGACGATCGGGGTGTTCTTGAGCAGGGCGCGCGCGATCGAGATGCGCTGCCGCTCGCCCCCGGAGAGGCGGCTGCCGCCCTCCCCCACCGGGGCGTCCCAGCCGCCCGGCAGGCGCTCGGCGATGTCGTCGACCCGCGCCGTGCGCGCCGCGGCGCGGACCTCCTCGTCGGTGGCGTCGGGGCGCCCGATGCGCACGTTGTCCAGGATGCTGCCGTCGAACAGGTAGACGTCCTGGAAGACCACCGAGATCAGCGACATGAGCTCCTCGGTGCGCAGGTCGCGGACGTCGACACCGCCCACCCGCACCGCGCCCGCGTCCGGGTCGAAGAACCGCGCGATCAGCTTGATCACGGTTGTCTTCCCGGCGCCGGACGGGCCGACGAGCGCGGTCATCGCGCCCTGCGGCACCCGCATCGACAGCCCGTTCAGCACCGGGGTGCCGTCGTAGCCGAAGCGCACGGCGTCGAGCTCGATGTCGACGCCGCACGTCGGCCGCGACACCTCCGGCTCCGGCAGCGTCGGCGTGGCGAGCAGCGAGTTGATCTCCTCCAGGGCGTTCTCCGCGACCCGTAGCGCGCCGCCGAGCTCGGCGATGAGGATCACGGGCTGGACGAACCGGGCCGCGAGCACCAGGACCGCGATCAGCTCGGCGGCACCCAGCGAACCGCCGAGGGCGAAGTGCGTCCCCAGCGCCAGCAGCGCGACGAACGACGCCTGCGCGACGGCGCCGAGCCCCAGCACCCCGGGCACGCCCGCGCGCAGCGTCCGGTGGCCGGCCCCGTGCTGCTCGGCGAGCGCGGCGTCCAGCGCGGCGTGCCCCTCGACGGTGCGCCCGAACGCCCGCAGCACCGGCTGGGCGCGGGCGAACTCGACGATCCGCCCGGCGGCGGCGGCGTGGACGCGGTCCGCGGCGCGGTCGGCCGCCTGCATGCGCCGGCCCGCCGCCCGGTAGACGAGCGCGACCACGGCCGCGGCGACGGTCATCGACGCCGCCAGCCGCCAGTCGAACAGGAACATCGCGGCGACCACGACGAGCGGCGTGACCGACGCGTCGACCAACTGCCGCAGCAGGTTCGCGGGGACCCCCATGATGTCGAGGACGCGCTGCGTCGCCAGGCGGCCGAGCCCACCGACCCGGTCGGCGGTGAACCAGGCGAGCGGCAGCTGCGCGACCTTGTCGCCGATGCGGTGGTGCAGGTCCCGGCTCAGGCGCGCCCCGGTCCGGAATCCGGTGAGCGTCCCCGAGTAGTTAACGACCGCGTAGCCGGCCCACAGCAGGGCGAGGGCGACCACCCACGGCCACGCCCCTGCGGGCGCGCCGCCGAGCAGCTCGCGCAGCGCCGGCACCAGCAGCGCGAACGCCAACCCCTGCAGCACCGCCGCCGCGCCGAGCAGGCTCAGCAGCCTGCGCAGCGCCCGATCGTGCTCGGGGCCGAGCGCGGTGAACAGCCGCTCGATCATCGAGGTCCTCCCGCGAGTGCCGCGCCCACCTGCTCCTGCAGCCGCCACATCCGCGCGTAGCGGCCGTCCGCGGCGAGCAACTCCTCGTGCGTGCCCTGCTCGACGATCCGGCCCCCGTCGAGCACCACGATCCGGTCGGCCCCGACGACCGTCGCGAGCCGGTGCGCCACGACGAGCACCGTCCGGCCGGCCGCCAGCTCCGACAGGGCGTCCTGGATCAGCGCCTCCGACTCGGGGTCGGCGTGCGCGGTCGCCTCGTCGAGCACCACGATCGGGGTGTCGGCGAGGATCGCCCTGGCGATGGAGATCCGCTGCGCCTCGCCGCCGGAGAAGCGCACGTCGCGGCCGACCACCGAGTCGTAGCCCCGCGGCAACGCCTCGATGCGCTCGGCGATGGCGGCCGCCCGCGCCCCCCGCTGCACCGTCTCGTCGTCCGCGTCGGGTCGGGCGAGCCGGATGTTGTCGCGCACGGTGGCGTCGAGCAGCTGGACGTCCTGCAGGACGAACGTCACCAGCCGGTACAGCCGTTCCGGGGCGATGTCGCGCACGTCGACCCCGCCGATCGTGACCGCGCCGGAGGTCGGGTCGAAGAAGCGCGGCAGCAGCTTGGCGAGCGTGGTCTTGCCCGATCCGGAAGCCCCGACGAGCGCGGTCACGGTTCCCGGTTCGAGCACCAGGTCGATCTCCCGCAGGACCGGGCGCTGCGCGTCGTAGCCGAACGAGACGCGCGAGAGCTCCACCCGGCTCGCCTCCGGCAGGCGCGGGCGGGGCGAGACCGGCAGCTCCGGCGCCGCGAGCAGCGCACCCACCCGCTTCGCCGCCGCGCTCGACCGTTCCACGTCGTGGCTGTAGTGGTGCAGAGCCTGCATGGGCCCGGCCACGCCGATGCCGAGGATCGCGAACGGCAGCAGGTCGACCGCCTCGAGCTGCCCGGCCGAGACCATCGCGGTCCCGCCGACCAGCACCGCGAGCAGGACGGTCACCGGGCTGAAGGCCAGCTCCGCGACCGCGCTCGCCCGGTAGGCCTTCGCGATCCAGGCGAGGAAGAAGTCGGCGAAGTCGTCGGCTGCCTGCGCGTACTTCCGGTGCGCGCGCCCGGCCTGGCCGAACATCTTGACCACGGCGATGCCCTCGACGAACTCGACGACCCGGCTGCTGATGCGCTGCTGCGCCCCGTCGAGCTCCGCCGACCGCCCGCCCATCCGCTTCGCGGCCCGGACGATCGAGGCCACCCCCACCGCGATGGGGATCAGCGTGATCAGCGCCATCCGCCAGTCCACCCAGAACAGGTAGGCGAGCGACACCAGCGGGGTGAGCACGCTCGCGGTGAGGTTCAACGCCGCGTGCGCCACCAGGTGGTGCATGGTGTCCACGTCGTGCTGGACGGCCTTGCCGATCCCGCCCGCGCCGCGGTCGGTGAACCAGCCCAGCGGCACCCGGCCGAGCCGGTCGACCATCCGCCGCCGCACCGACAGCTGGAAGTCCAGGTCGGCGTGGTGGGCGATGACCCCGGCCAACCCGGTCAGCAGCACCCACACCACGAGCGCGCCGGCCGCGACCGCGGCGACCGTCCACGCGCGGGACGCGTCGACCGGGCCGTCCGCCAGCAGCACCCGTGCCAGCTCGGCGACCGCGGCGAACGGCACCACGGCGACGACCGCCGCGACGGCCTGGAGACCGACCGCCGCGCCCAGCCGCGACCGGATCGGGCGCAGCAGCTCCGACAGGCCCATCGCCTCATCCATCGTGTCTCCCCACTGCCTACAGGTCGGCCGCGACCAGGTCGCTCGGGCGCTCCGGCGCCTGGCGCAGGCCGGGGTGGACGAACGTGAAGACGGCCAGCCCCGCGAGCAGCACCGCGCCGAGCAGGTACGGGACGGCGGGGCCGATCTCGTACAGGGCGGTGCCCAGGAGCGGGCCGAGCATGAAGGTGAGCGCGTTGCTGGTGCCGACCAGCCCGGCCACGGCCCCCTGCTCCTCGCGGGTGGCGAGCAGGGTGGGTGCGGCCGTGACCCCCGGGAAGCCGAACCCGAGACCCGCGCCGAGCACGGCCATCGACACCGCGAGCAGGGGCCCGGTGCCGGCCGCGACGGTGAGGACCATGCCCGCCGTCATGACGACGACGCCGACCCGGATGAGCCGCAGCGGCGGCCAGTTCAGCCGCGGCACGACCACCGCCTGGACGACGATGACGGCGCTCGCCCCGGCCAGCATGACCAGGCCGGTCGCCTGCCCGGTGGCCTGCGTGGTGAGCTGCAGCCGGTCCTGCACGAGGAACCCGATCGTCATCAGCACGAGGCCGAACGCGAGGTACATCCCGAACCCGGTGGTCAGGAACGGCCACATGCGGCCGTCGAACGGGCTCACCCGCACCGCCGGAGGACGGGGCCCGCGGGCCTGCGGGCGCGGAAGCCCGATCCAGACGAGGACACCGATCAGGGCGACGATCGCGGGCGCCGCGTAGATCGGCGCCAGCAGGCCGACCGCGCTCAGCGCCCCGCCCAGCGCGGGCCCGACCGCGAGGCCGAGGCCCTGCGCCGCGCCGATCACGGACATGCCGCGCACCCGTTCGGTCGGGCCGGTGGTCACGTCGGCGACGTAGGACTGCGCGGTGACCGGGGTCGCGGCCCAGGCCAGCCCGAACACGACACCCCGGGTGAGCAGGATCGACGCGAACAACACCGCACCCGTGAGCGCGCCGGCCAGCCCGGCCTGGGCGGTGGCGGCGAACGCCAGCAGCGCGACGGTCGCGCCGGACAGCGAGATCAGCAGGACCGGCCGGTGGCCCCAGGTGGTGGCGCGGCGGCTCCAGAACGAGCTCGCCAGTACGACACCGGACGCGCCGACCGTCCACACGATCCCGAGCGCCAGCTCGCTGAACCCGAGCTCGCGGGCCAGCGGCGGCAGGATCGGGTTCACCATCTGCTGGCCGGTCATCAGGGCGAAGACGGCCAGGCCGACCAGCAGGATCGGCCTGCGCGCCCCGCTCACCCGGCCACCGCCCGGCGGATGACCTCACCCAGCTCGGCGATCTGGCGCTGCGACACCGCGGCGGTGTGGATCGCCTGCGAGCCGTGGAACGTGCCGGGCCACTGGTGCAGCTCGACCGACACCCCCGCCTGCAGCAGGCGGAGCGCGTAGAGGATGTCCTCGTCGCGGTTGGGGCACAGCTCCGCCGTCGCGATGTAGGCGGGCGGCAGGCCCGACAGGTCCTCGGCCCTGGCCGGCGCGGCGTACGGCGTGGCGGGTGACCCGCCCAGGTGGTAGCGCCACGCCGCGGCGAGCCGGTCGCGGTTCCACCACGGGGTGTCGGTGAAGGTGCGGGCCGACCACGTCTCCAGCCGGTCGTCGAGGCCGGGCTGGTTGAGCAGCTGGAAGCAGATGTGCGGGCCCTTCTCGTCGCGGGCCCGCAGCGCCACCCCGGCGGCGAGGCCGCCGCCCGCGCTGTGCCCGCCCACCGCGATCCGGTCGGGGTCGATGCCGAGCTCGGCGGCGTGCTCGGCCACCCAGCACAGCACGGCGTAGGCGTCGTCGTGCGGGGCCGGGAACGGGTGCTCCGGCGCGAGGCGGTAGCCCACCGAGATCACGACCGCGCCGGACCGGCGGGCGAGCAGGGCGGCCCACGGGTGCTCGGTGTCGAGGTCACCGACGACCCATCCGCCGCCGTGCAGCCACACCAGCGCACCCTCGGCCTGTTGCGGTCGGTAGATCCGCACCGGCACGGCGGGGTCGGCGGGCACGTCGAGGTCCTCGATCTCCAGGTCCGAGGCGTCGGTTGCCGGGATCGAGGTGGCCAGCTCGGCGAACGTCCTGCGGGCTGCGGCCGGGTCGCGCGGGTCGAGCTGCGGCAGGAGCGGGACGAACGCTTCCAACTCGGGATCCATGCCCGCCATCCTGGCCGCGCCCGGCGTGACGATCACCCGCCAAGCGCCGCGCATCCGCACCGATCGACGCACCGATCGGCGCACCGACAGCGCCTATCCTCGGGTGGGTGGAAGCACTGGTCGCCCGGCTGTCCAACCTGGACTCGCACGCCGAGGGCGCCCTGCGCATCGTGATGGTCTACGACACGCTCATGCGCAGGCGGGTGGACCTCCCCGCGCTCGCGCGGGCGTCGGCCGGGCTGGCCCAGTGCGTGGCCGGCATCCGGCTCCACGGCACGGGGCGCACCATTCGCATCGGGCCCGACGGCAGGGAAGCGCCCTCCCCGGCGGGGGCCGCGTCGCTGTCGGCCCCGGTGGTGCTCGACGAGGAGGAGATCGGCACGGTGTGGCTGGAGCGGCCCGGCCCGTCCGGGCCGCTGGACGAGGTGCTGCTGGACCGGCTCGCCATCGCCGCGGCCGCCGTCGTCGAGCGGTACGGGCCCGCCCGCACCACCATGGCCGACCCCGCCCTCGTCGAGCTCGTGATCAGCCCGGACAGCGACGACGCCGCCCGCAGCCGGGCGCTGCGGCTGCTGGGGTTCGCCGCGGACCTGCCGGTCCACGTCGTCGCCGTGCGGTCGCAGCTCCCCCTCGACAAGATCGGCGCCCGGATCTGCCCGGGCCGGCCGGTGAAGGCCGCGCCGCTCGCCGACGTGGGCGTCCTGCTGGTCACCACCGTCGACCGGGCCCGGTTCCCGGACGGCGTGCGCGCGGGGATCGGCAGCGCCGACAGCCCCGACCGGTCCTGGCGGGAGGCCCGCACCGCGCTGCGCTTCACCACCGAGCGCCGGCCGGTCGTGCACCACGCCGACCTGGGTGCGCTGGCGTTGCTCGCCCAGGTGCCGGAGGACGAGGCGCGCGCGAACCCCGACGTGGCCGCCGTCGCCCGCGTGGCCGACGACCCGGACGACCTCGCAACCCTCGACGCCTACTGCGCCACCGGCTCCCACCGCCGGGCCGCCGAGCTGCTGCACCTGCACCACAGCAGCGTCACCCGCCGGCTGGACCAGCTCGGCAAGGCGCTCGGCATCGACCTCACCGACCCCACCGGGCTGACCAGGGCCCGGCTCGCCCTCACCACGTGGCGGCTGCTCACCTGCGCGCCAGGAGGTGGAACACCCGGCTGAGCCGCCGGTACGGGTCGCGGCGGCTCGCCTCCAGCTCCACCTGCGCGATCCGCGCGAGCTCGCCGTCGTCGGCGTCGAGCGACATCCAGTCGCTGAACAGCCAGACGCCGTACCACGCGAGCGGCCGCGCCCCGTGGCCCGCGAGCAGCGCGGACAGACCGTCGACGGTGTCGGCGCGCGTGTCCAGCCCGAGCACGCCGCGCTCGCCGCCCGCGTCGAAGGCCGCCAGCGCGTCCTCCCACCGGCGTTCCAGGGCGGGCCGGACGGCGAGCGTCTCCGCGTTCAGGGCGAGCACCGACACCAGGCCGTCCGGCCGCGCGCACGCGCACAGCGCCTCGACCATCGGCGCCGGGTCGGGCAGGTACATGAGCACGCCGTGGCACAGCACCGCGTCGAACGCCCGGCCGCCGGTGAGCGACGGCGCGTCCTCCCCGCGGCCGAGCACCAGCCGCACCCGGCCCCGGACCTGCGCGGGCTCGGCGGCCATCCGCTCCTGCGCCGCGGACAGCATGGCCTCCGACGAGTCGAGCAGGACCACCTCGTAGCCGAGGCGGGCCAGCGGGAGCGACTGGTGCCCCGCGCCGCCGCCGACGTCCAGCACGGCCGCCGGGGGTGGGGGCAGGTGGGCGGTCAGGTGCTGGTGCACCACGTAGGTGCGCACGCGGCCCTTCACGGAGGCGTACGCGCCCTTGACGAACGGATCCACCAGGCCCGCCCACACGTCCTCGGTCACGACGCCATCCTCGCTTCCCGGCGTCCCGGTCAACGGGGCGCCACGGCGTAGCGAGCCCGCGGGCACGACGCGCGCGCTCGGCACCATCCGGACGCCACCTGCCGACCACGGGAGGTGCGGTGATGCACGTCCTGCACGAGGTCCTGCTGACCGACGCCCGGATGGACCCGCTGCTCAAGGCCGCCGACATCGCTGAGGCCCTCTGGTGGAACGACCCCCTCCTCCAGCGGAGGCCGGCGGCGCTCGCCCGCGCCCGCCGGGCGCTGCTGGACTCCTGCCGCCCGCCCGACGCCCCTGCGTACTAGCCCGCCGGGCCCGGCCGCCCGGCGTCCGGGTCGCGGTAGGCCCCGGGGATCACCGGCGCGCCGGGGTTGAGGTAGGCACCGGCCGGCCGCGGGGTGGCGTGGTGGCGGTAGGCGCCGGCACCGGGCTCCACCTCCTGCGCCTCGGCCCCGGCCTGCGCCGCGTCCAGGAGGCGCCGGTGCTGGTCGGGGGTGAGCAACCGGCTGGTGGCGGTGTCCACGAGCACCGACGGCAGCGCCTCGCGCAGGGCGGCCACCGCGGCCCCGGCGCCCAGTTCGTCGCGCCCGTAGCGGGCGACCACCTCGTCGATGTCGGGTTGCGTCGGCATCGGACACACCTGCCCTCCGTCGCCGGGATCCGTGGCCGACGGGCCGCGGCGTGCAGGGAGGAGGGGTGGCGGGCGCCGTAGATACCGGCCAGGAGCTGCCGATCGGTAGCGGTCGAGCGTGGTCCACGCGGTGGCGTTGTTCGACCTGCGCATCGTGGCCGGGCCGGGCGTGGACCCATACGCTGCCTCGCCGTCGGCGACGGCCGGCTGCGGTGGGCGGATGCCGGGGTGGTAGCCGTCGCTGCGGTAGTGGGTGGCGGCGGCCACCAGCCGCCCGACCCGGTCGCGGTGCAGCATCGCCACCCGCAGCGCGGTGCGGCCGCCGAGGCTGTAGCCGAACAGGTCGACCCGCTCGCTGGCCAGCTCGTCGAGCAGCGCCACGACGTCGTCCGCGAGGTTGTCCAGCGTGGTGTCGCGGTCGATGTCGGCGGTGTGGCCGTGACCCTGCAGCTCGGTGGCGATCACCTGCCACCCGGCCGCGAGGGTGGGCAACACGGTGCCGAACGTGTGGGGTACCGGGTGCCCGTCACGGGCCGACGGTCGTGCCCGGCCGATCGGCGGTCGACGAGGGAGCGCAGCTTCGACCGGATCTGCGCGCAGGGATGACCGTCGTCGCGCGACCGCCCGTCCGGGCACCACCCCCGCACCGAAGCGTGCCCGATGGCGGCTACCCGCTGCTCGTGGTCGGGCACGGCACCCGAGGGGCCGCCGGTTCGGGCGTGCGGAACGACGCGCCGGCCCATGCGAGCGCCAGCAGCGCGGCCGCCACGAACGGGATCCACGGCGCGCCCGGGCCGTCGACGATCACCCCGCCGATGGCGCCGGCCGCGGCGGTGCCGAGGTAGAGGCCGGAGATGTTCAGCGAGAGGGCCGGCATGGGCGCCTCGGGTGCGGCCTCGATGGTGCTGGCCTGCAGAGGTGGGTTGAGGGCCCACGCGAACACCGACCACGCGGCGATCCCGACCAGGAGCAGCGGGAGCGGAGCGCCCAGGCCGAACAGGACGCCGGTCCCGGCGAGGGCGATGGCATGACCGCCGATGACGAGCAGGCGGCTGCGGCGACCGCCGTACCGGTCGGCGAGCCTGCCGCCGAGGAACGCCGAGGGCACGCCGATGACGCCGACGAGCAGCAGGACCAGCGGCAGCGCCCCCGCGTCACCCGGGTGGTGCACCAGGAGGGCGGAGAGGTAGCTGTAGAACATCAGCCCGCCCGCTCCGGCCAGGAAGACGGCCAGGACGAGACGGATCACCCGCGCGTTCCGCAGGGGGCCGAGCCGCTGGGCGAGGCGGGTCGACCCCGCCCCCTCCATCCGAGGCAGCCCGGCGGCCAGCGTGACCATCGACCCCAGCGCGACGAGCGCGATCAGGACGAAGGTCGAGCGCCACCCGAAGCGGGCCCCGACCCAGGCGCCGACCGGCACACCGGTGAACAGCGCCACGGTCAGGCCCGAGGTGACGACCGCCAGGTAGCGGCCCTGCCGATCGGGCGGCGCGCCCTGCGCAGCGACGGTGAACGCCGTGGACGAGACGACCGCGGCGGACAGGCCGGCGAGGCCCCGCAGCACGACGAGGACGCCGAAGGTGGTCGCGACGGCGGCGGCGACGTTCGCCGCCGCGAACACCGCCAGCGCGGCCAGGATCACGCGGCGCCGCGGGTACGGGTCCAGCACGGCTGCCACGACGGGGGCACCGAGGCCGAACGCGAGCGCGAACACCGTGATCAGCTGACCGGCTCCGCCGATGGAGATCTGCAGGTCCGCGGCCAGCTCGGGCAGCAGCCCGGCGATCACGAACTCGTCGGTCCCCAGCGCGAGCGTGGCGACGAAGAGCCCGGCCAGCCAGCCGGGCGAACGGGGGTGAGCCATGCACCCACCTTATTCGATGTTCTACGAACATCGAATAAGGTGGGTGCCATACTGGGTGCGTGGCGAAGGACGCACAGCACCCGGACCTGGACGAGGTGCCGCTGACCACGGTGCTCGCCGCCCTGTCCGACCCGCTGCGGCTGGGCCTGGTGCGGTTGCTGTCCGACGGCGTCGAGCGCCAATGGGGCGAGCTGGACACCCCCGTGGCGAAGTCCACCCTCAGCCACCACCTGAAGGTGCTCAGATCCTCGGGGATCACGCGGACCCGCGAGGAGGGCACCCGCTGCTACGTGCACCTGCGCCTCGACGAGCTCGAACGGCGGTTCCCGGGGCTCCTGGGGAGCGTGCTGGCCGCAGAGGGGCACGGCGCGACGACCGTCGGCGTCAAGCCGCAACGCCAACCCGCCTGACGCGGCCCCGCGATCGCTCCCGCCCTCAGCTCGGCGCGTAGGCGCTCCACTCCGGCATGGGCTCGCCGTGCAGCGAGGCGCCGAGGCGATCGAGGTACCAGTTCCACCCGGCCTCGACGTCGGCCGCGTCGACGCCCTCGACCAGCCGCTGGACGAACTCGAGCTCGGTGCCGGTGCCCGCGCTGGTCAGCGTGACCTCCACCAGCCAGGAGGGCCCGCCTGCGGTGTCCGGGATCTCGACGACGAGCCGGTGCGGGGCCGCGCACTCGTGGATGGTGACCGTCACCGGGTCGGCGACGGCGCCGCCCGCGTCGACCTCGCCGGTGACCGTGAGCTCCACGGTGCCGCCGGGACGTCCGGCGCCGCGGTAGGAGCCGAACCAGCGGGCGAGGCGGTCGGACTCGGTGAACGCCGACCACACGTCCTCGACGGGGTCGGGGTAGCTGCGGCGCAGCGTGAGGGTGCGGACGTCGGGATCAGGCGCTGCCACGGTGTGCTCCTGGGGTGTCGGTGCGGGCACGGCGCCGGACCCGGCGCCCGCGGTGCAGTTCGGTGTCGAGGGCGTCGAGGCGTGCCGCGGGCCCGGCCGGTGCGGCTTCGACGGGGGCGAGCGGGCGGAACCGGTCGAGCCAGCGGTCCAGCTCGACGAGCCCCTCCCGACGGAGCGTGTAGACGCGGTGCTGGCCGCGCACCTCGGAGGCGACGAGCCCGGACTCGCGCAGGACGCGCAGGTGCCTGCTCACCGCGGGCCGCGTGACGGGGAACCGGGCGGCGATCTCCCCCGCCGTGACCGGACCGTCGGCAAGCATCTCGACGACCTCCCGCCGCAGCGGATCGGCCAGCACCGTGAACGCGTCCACGCCGATATGTAACCACAGTCTTAATTAACGCGCAAGTGCACATATCGCCGGAGCGGGCGCCGTGAACAGCACTTTCGTGGGTGAGCGGCGGCCGACGACAGCGGTACTGTCACCGCGTGTCGCTACACCGAGTGGACCCGCGTGCCAGGCGCGGGTGGGTGTACGCGGCCATGGTGGCGTTCGGGCGCTCGGCCGCGGGCCAGTGGTTCGTGCGCCACGTGTCGGCTCGCGTCGACCCGTGGCTGTACCGGGTGACCGGTGGGCGCTCCACCACGACGCTGGGCACCATCACCACCGCGCCGCTCACCACCACGGGCGCGAGGTCGGGGCTCCCGCGCTGCGAGCTCGGGGGCGAGCGGTTCACCGCGCGCGAGGGCACCGATCCCGACGAGTGCGCGCGGCTGTTCGCGCTCGCCGAGCGGGTCTACCCCGGGTGGCGCGACTACCGCGCCGCGACGGCGGCGGTCGGCCGGCGGATCCCGATCCTCCGGCTCGTGAGCCGCGGTGATCCGTGACGGGGACGAGGGCTGGTGGGCGCGGCAGGGATCGAACCTGCGACCGCTCGGGTGTAAGCCGAGTGCTCTCCCGCTGAGCTACGCGCCCGGGATCCGGCCGCCTTGAGCGACCGGCAGATGCTAGGCCACCGTGGCCAGCGCCTTCTTCCACGCCTCCTGGTCGCGGGCCTCCCCGGGCGCGTTCACCTCGGCGAACCGCACGACGCCGGACTTGTCCACGAGGAAGGTGCCGCGCACGGCCATGCCGCGGTCTTCGTTGAACACCCCGTAGGCCTTGGCGACCTCACCGTGCGGCCAGAAGTCCGACAGGAGGGGGAACTGGTAGCCCTCCTGGAGGGCCCAGGCCTTGAGGGCGAACACGTGGTCGACGGACACCCCGAGCACCTGGACGTTCTCGTTCTGGAACGTGCCGATGTCGTCGCGGACCGCGCACAGTTCGCCGGTGCAGATCCCGGAGAACGCGAACGGGTAGAACACGACCAGCACGTTGCGGCTGCCGCGGAACGACGACAGCGTGACGTCCTGGTTGTTCTGGTCCTTCAGGGTGAAGTCGGGTGCCTCGGTGCCGACCTCGGGCGCCATGAGCAGATCTCCTCGCTGCAAGCCGTGGGTTCCCCGAGGAGCCTAGTGGGACGAGGCCACCCGCGACGCGAACGGGAGGCACGGGCCCCGGTCCGGTCGGCGCGCCGGGCACGCGCGAACCGGCCCGTGGGCCGGAACGACCCACGGGCCGCGCGCACGTCCGGGCGGGCGTGCCCTGAGGAACCGGCGGGCGTCGAACGCCGGTCAGCGGCGGGACTTGGCCGCCTTCGGCGCCACCAGGCGGGTCCCCACCCAGCCCTCGCTGACGGTGATGTTCGAGGTCTGGGACAGCCCCGCCGTCGGTGCAGCCTCGGCGATGTCACTGGGTTCCACGTGACCGGGACGCCCCGTCTTGGGCGTCAACACCCAGATGACCCCGTTCTCGGCGAGCGGGCCGATGGCGTCCACCAACGTGTCGACCAGGTCACCGTCCCCGTCCCGCCACCAGAGCAGGACGAGGTCGACGACCTCGTCGGCGTCCTCGTCGAGCAGGTCGTCGCCCGCTCTTTCCTCGACGGCGTCCCGCACCGCCTCGTCGACGTCGGTGTCCCAGCCGAGCTCCTGGACAACCATGCCCGGCTCGACGCCGAGCTTGCCCGCGATGTCGGACGTGCGTCCGGCATCATCCGCGGCGACCACGCGTGTACCCCTTTACCTCGTGCACTGCTCGCAGCCGGTGCCCTTCCCCCCGACTCCGGCCTCGTCGGTTGCGGAATCCGAACACGACGACTGTCCGACGCGCAACCACTCGTTACGAGATCGAGCGCCGAGGGGCACGATAGGGGATGGCACCAACGGAGAACGACTCAGCTCTACCTAGGCAGGGAGATCCCTTGACCGGCCAGAACACCGACGGCAGTGCCCGGACCTCCGGGACGGGGCCGCGGCGCGTGCACGTCATCCGTGACGGGCTCGCCGCCCACCTGCCGGACATCGACCCCGAGGAGACGGCCGAGTGGCTGGACTCCTTCGACGCGGTCCTCGACGCCGCGGGGCAGCAGCGCGCCCGCTACCTCATGCTGCGGCTGCTGCAGCGGGCCCGGGAGCGCAACGTCGGCGTTCCCGCGCTGACCAGCACCGACTACGTCAACACCATCCCCACCGACCGGGAGCCGTGGTTCCCCGGCGACGAGGAGACCGAGCGGACGTACCGCCGCTGGATCCGGTGGAACGCCGCGATGTTGGTGCACCGCGCGCAGCGGCCGGGCATCAGCGTCGGCGGGCACATCTCGTCCTACGCGTCCTCGGCCACGCTGTACGAGGTCGGCTTCAACCACTTCTTCCGCGGCAAGAATCACCCGGGCGGGGGTGATCAGGTCTACATCCAGGGCCACGCCTCCCCCGGCATCTACGCCCGCGCCTACCTCGAGGGCCGCCTCACCGAGGACCGGCTCGACGGGTTCCGCCAGGAGCTGTCGCACGGCGGGCCCGGCCACGGGCTGCCGTCGTACCCGCACCCCCGGCTGATGCCGGACTTCTGGGAGTTCCCGACGGTGTCGATGGGCCTCGGCCCGATGAACGCGATCATGCAGGCGCGGTTCAACCGCTACCTGCACCACCGCGGCATCAAGGACACCTCGCAGCAGCACGTGTGGGCGTTCCTCGGCGACGGCGAGATGGACGAGCCGGAGTCGCGCGGCCTGATCCACATCGCCGCGATGGAGGGCCTGGACAACCTCACGTTCGTCGTCAACTGCAACCTGCAGCGCCTCGACGGCCCGGTCCGCGGCAACGGCAAGATCATCCAGGAGCTCGAGGCGTTCTTCCGCGGGGCGGGCTGGAACGTCATCAAGGTGATCTGGGGTCGCGAGTGGGACGCGCTGCTGCACGCCGACCGCGACGGCGCGCTCATCAACCTGATGAACCAGACGCCCGACGGCGACTACCAGACCTACAAGGCCAACGACGGCGGGTACGTCCGCGAGCACTTCTTCGGCCGCGACCCGCGCACGAAGGCGCTCGTCGAGCCGATGACCGACGAGCAGATCTGGAACCTCAAACGCGGTGGCCACGACTACCGCAAGGTCTACGCGGCGTACGCGGCGGCGATGGAGCACCACGGCCAGCCCACGGTGATCCTCGCCAAGACCATCAAGGGCTACGGCGTGGGCCCGAGCTTCGCCGGGCGCAACGCCACCCACCAGATGAAGAAGCTCTCGCTGGCCGACCTCAAGCAGTTCCGCGACGAGCAGCGGATCCCGATCTCCGACGCCGCGCTGGAGGAGAACCCCTACCTCCCGCCGTACTACCACCCCGGCGAGGACGACCCGGCGATCCAGTACATGCGCGAGCGCAGGCGCGCCCTCGGCGGGCCGGTGCCCGAGCGGCGGACCAGGTCGAAGGCGCTGGTGCTGCCCGGCGACAAGGTCTACGAGGTGATCCGCAAGGGCTCGGGCAAGCAGGAGGTCGCCACCACGATGGCGTTCGTCCGGCTGCTGCGCGAGCTGGTGAAGGACCCCGAGATCGGCCCGCGGTTCGTGCCGATCATCCCGGACGAGGCGCGCACGTTCGGGATGGACTCGATGTTCCCGACCCAGAAGATCTACAACCCGCACGGCCAGCAGTACACGTCCGTGGACGCCTCCCAGCTGCTCGCCTACCGCGAGTCCGAGCAGGGGCAGCTGCTGCACGAGGGCATCAACGAGGCGGGGTCGGTCGGCTCGTTCACCGCGGCGGGCACCTCGTACGCCACGCACGGCGAACCGATGATCCCGGTCTACGTGTTCTACTCGATGTTCGGGTTCCAGCGGACCGGCGACTCGATCTGGGCCGCGGCCGACCAGATGGCCCGCGGGTTCCTCATCGGCGCCACGGCGGGGCGGACCACGCTCACCGGCGAGGGCCTGCAGCACAACGACGGGCACTCGCAGCTGCTCGCGGCGACCAACCCGGCGGTCGTGGCCTACGACCCGGCGTTCTCGTACGAGGTGGCGCACATCGTCAAGGACGGGCTGCGCCGCATGGTCGGTGAGGACCCGGAGAACGTCATCTACTACCTCACCGTCTACAACGAGCCCTACGTCCAGCCGGCCGAGCCGGAGGACCTCGACGTCGAGGGGCTGCTGCGCGGCATCTACCGCTACGCGGCCAGCCCGCGCAGCGAGGGGCCGCAGGTTCGACTGCTCGCCTCGGGCGTCGCGGTGCCGTGGGCGCTGCGGGCCCGCGACCTGCTCGCCGAGCAGTGGGGCGTGGGCGCCGAGGTCTGGTCGGTGACGTCGTGGGGGGAGCTGCGCCGCGACGGCGTCGAGTGCGAGCGGCACAACCTCCTGCACCCCGACGCCGAGCCGCGCGTCCCCTACATCAGCGAGGCGCTGGCCGGGGACGCCCCGGTCGTCGCGACCTCGGACTGGATGCGCGCGCTGCCCGACCTGGTGCGCCAGTGGGTGCCGGCGCCGTTCGCCAGCCTCGGCACCGACGGGTTCGGACTGTCCGACACCCGGCCCGCGGTGCGGCGGCACTTCAACGTCGACGCCGAGTCGATCACGGTCGCCGCGCTCGCGACCCTGGCCTCGCGCGGGGAGTTCGACCGCGCGGCCGTGGCCGAGGCCGCCGCGAAGTACCGCATCGACGACCCGCAGGCGGCCGGGCCGCAGACCAGCGACAGCGGCGTGGCCTGAGAGCACGCGAGCAGCGGGGAGCCGCGTTTTCCGCCCTTCCGGGGGACGGAACGAGGCTCCCCGCTTCGCATTTGCCGGAAAATCACTGGTCATTGACTCTCGGCAGGGAGGCCCGAACACGATACGCTCCGCCCCGACGCCGACAGCGGGTGATCGCAGACGGTGTCCCGACCGGGGCGCGGAGCGTTCGCGCCAGGCGGCGCGAGGCCGGGGGCAGTGCCCCGGCACAGGTACGAGGAGAGCAGGAATGGCAGAGGGCACCGTCAAGTGGTTCAACAGCGAGAAGGGCTACGGCTTCCTCGCTCCTGACGGTGGTGGCGCGGACGTTTTCGTGCACTACTCGGCGATCCAGACCAACGGGTACAAGAGCCTCGACGAGGGGCAGCGCGTGTCGTTCGACATCGAGCAGGGTCAGAAGGGTCCGCAGGCCAGCAAGGTCACTCCGCTCAGCTGAGAGCCGTCATCCCGGGTCCCGGCGCGGTGGCGCCGGTCGACCCCTTCCGTCCCGGGAGCGCTTGACGCTCCGGGAAGAGTTCCGGGCCACGGGCCCGTTGATCCACGGTCACCCCCACGGCAGCGCGCCGTGCGATGCTGCCCCGCGTGACCGATGACGGGACGCGGGCGTCGTCCGGGGTGTCCCCGGCCACCTTGCGCAAGCTCGAACTGGCCGCGGGCGACCTGGCCGCCGCGTGCCTCGCGGCCATGGCGCAGCGTCAACCGTGGTTCGCTCGCCTGTCGGCGGATCTGCGGGCAGGCATCCAGCTGGTCACGCAGACCGGCGTGGCCAACTTCGTGGCCTGGATGGGCAAGGGCGGGGCCGGGGACGCCCACGGGGCGCCCCGGCTCACCGCCGAGGCGTTCCGCATCGCACCGCGCGATCTCGCGCGCCGGCTGACGCTGTCGCAGACCGTCGACCTCGTCCGCATCGCGACCGAGGTCTTCGAGGAGCACCTGCCGCCGCTCGCGGCCGACGAGGCCGAGCGGCGGGCGCTCGTCGAAGGCGTGCTGCGGTTCGGCCGGGAGATCGCGTTCGCCGCCGCGACCGTGTACGCGGGCGAGGCGGAGAGCCGGGGCGCGTGGGACGCCCGCGTCGAGGCGCTGGTCGTCGACGCGGTGGTCCGCGGGCCCGGCGCCGAGTCCGGCAGCACGGTGCGCAGCTGGGTCGACGGCCTGGTCTCGCGCGCGTCCGCGCTCGGCTGGGACCCCACCGAGCCGCTGCGCGTCGTCGTGGGCAGCCCCGCGCCGGAGGCGCACGAGGAGCTGCTGTCGGAGCTGCGGCGGGAGGCCGACCGCTCCGGGCAGTCGGTGCTGGTCGGGGTGCAGGGCAACCGCCTCGTGGTGCTGCTGTCCGAGCCGCCGGGCCTCGACACCGGCGGCGACATCGGCACGGTCGTCGAGGCGTTCGGACCGGGCCCGGTGGTCGTGGGGCCGCGGGCCGACGACCTGCCCGGCGCCCACGCGAGCGCCCGCGACGCCCTCGCCGGCCTGCGCGCGGCCCCGGCGCGCCCGGACGCCCCGCGCCCGGTGCTCGCCGACGACCTGCTGCCCGAGCGCGCCCTCGCCGGCGACGCCGTCGCCCACCGCAAGCTGGTCGCGACCGCGATCGAGCCGGTGGTCGCGCCGGGCGGGGAGCTGCTCGTGACGCTCGCGGCGTTCCTGGAGAGCGGCAACGCGCTCGAGGCGTGCGCGCGGGCGCTGTTCGTGCACCCCAACACCGTGCGGTACCGGCTGCGCCGGGTGAGCGAGCTCACCGGGCTGCGCCCGACCGACCCGCGCGACGCGTTCGTGCTGCGCATCGCGCTGCTCCTGTGGCGGCTCCACTCCCTCGACACGCCGTCCTGAGCTGGGCAGATCCAACAATCCGACGGGCGTCGACACCGGCCGTACCCCGATCTTGGGGTCGAGGTCTTTGGAGGAAACCTCCAAAACCCCTCCCGGGAGTTGGTGCGCGCGACGCATTCCGGTCGCACCCCGGTCCCCGGTTTCCTGGCTCTGTGATCGCCCTGCTCGCACCCGGCCAGGGATCCCAGACCCCGGGCATGCTCGCCCCGTGGCTCGACGACCCCGCGGCCGAGGAGACGCTCGCCCGATGGTCCGACGCCACCGGTCTCGACCTGCGCAGGCTCGGCACCACCGCCGACGCCGACGAGATCAAGGACACCGCCGTCACGCAGCCGCTGGTGGTGGCGGGCGCGCTGCTCGCCGCGGCCCGCCTCACCGACCGCGTGTCGCTTCCCGCCGCCGCGCCCGCCGCGGGCCACTCCGTCGGGGAGCTGGCCGCGGCCGCGGTCGCCGAGGTGCTGACCCCGGACGCGGCCGTGTCGCTCGCCGCCGTGCGCGGCCGCGAGATGGCCGCCGCGTGCGCGCTCGCCCCGACGGGCATGAGCGCGGTGCTCGGTGGGAAACCCGACGAGGTGCTGGCGAAGCTCGCCGAGCTGGGATTGGACCCGGCCAACCGCAACGGGGCCGGTCAGGTCGTCGCGGCCGGACCGCAGGCCGCGCTCGCCGAGCTCGCGGCGGCCCCGCCGGAGCGGGCGAGGGTGATCCCGCTCCCGGTGGCCGGCGCGTTCCACACCCGGTTCATGGCGCCCGCCGAGGAGGCCATGCGCGCCCACGCCGAGAAGGTCACCCCGGCCGATCCGGTGCGGCCGCTGTTGTCGAACGCCGACGGCGCGGTCGTCACCGACGGCGGGGAGGCGCTGCGCAGGCTCGTCGCCCAGGTCACCCGCCCGGTGCGCTGGGACGCCTGCATGGCCCGCCTGCGCGAGCTCGGCGTCACGGCCGTGATCGAGCTGCCGCCCGCCGGCACGCTGGTCGGCCTCGTCAAGCGCGACCTCAAGGGCACGGCGACGCTGGCCCTCAAGACGCCCGACGACCTCGACAAGGCCGTCGACCTCATCACCGAACACGCGGGAGCCGACACGTGACGCGCACCAAGAAGCTCCGGACCGCCCCGCCGGTTGCCGGCGCCCGGCTCCTCGGCCTGGGCAGCACGCAGCCGGAGAACGTCGTCACCAACGACGACCTCGCGCAGCGGATGGACACCAACGACCAGTGGATCCGCGAGCGGGTGGGCATCCGGAGCCGCCGGATCGCCGAGGAGGGCACGCTGCTGGTCGACATGGCCGCCGAGGCGGGCGCCCGCGCCGTGAAGGACTCGGGGCTCGCGCCCACCGAGATCGACACGGTGATCGTCGCGACCTGCACGATGCCCAACGGCATCCCGAACGCCGCCGCGCAGACCGCGGACCGGATCGGCATCCCCGCGCCGGGCGCGTTCGACCTCAACGCCGCGTGCGCCGGCTTCTGCTACGGCGTCGGCACGGCCGCCGACCTGGTGCGCGCCGGGTCGTCGCGCCACGTGCTGGTGATCGGCGCGGAGAAGCTGTCGGACTGGGTGGACTGGACCGACCGCTCCACCGCGATCATCTTCGCCGACGGGGCGGGCGCCGCGGTGCTGGGCCCGGCGACCGACGACGAGTCGGTCGGCGTCGGCCCGCTCACGTGGGGCAGCGCGGGCGACATGGCCCAGACCATCCACATCAAGCCCGACACGAACGCCCTGTTCCAGGAGGGGCAGGCGGTCTTCCGCTGGGCCACCACCAAGATCGCGCCGGTAGCGCTGAAGGCGGTCGAGGCCGCCGGGCTCGAGCCCGCCGACATCGACGTGTTCGTGCCCCACCAGGCCAACCTGCGCATCGTCGACGCCGTGGCCAAGCGGCTGCGCAAGGAGGGTGCCCGCGAGGACATGGTCGTCGCCGACGACATCGTGCACTCGGGGAACACCTCGTCGGCGTCGATCCCGCTCGCCATGGACCACATGCGGGCCGACGGGCGCCTGCGGTCGGGGGACGTCGTGCTGCTCGCCGGCTTCGGCGCGGGCCTGTCCTTCGCGGCGCAGGTCGTCATCTGCCCCTAGGATCCCCTCGCTCTTCCCAGTCCACGACCCCAGAAGAAGGAGAGAACACCGTGGCCGACAACAACGAGATCCTCAGCGGGCTCGCCGAGATCGTCGAGGAGGTCGCCGGCATCGACACCGCCGAGGTGACGCCGGAGAAGTCGTTCGTCGACGACCTGGACATCGACTCGCTGTCGATGGTGGAGATCGCCGTGCAGGCCGAGGACAAGTTCGGCGTGAAGATCCCCGACGACCAGCTCGCCGAGCTCAAGACCGTCGCCGACGCCGTCGACTACATCGCGAAGAACCAGTGACCCGCTGCGGCGGGACCGGGAGGGATCATGAGCTCTGAGGTCGAGGTCGTCATCACCGGGCTCGGCGCGACGACCCCGCTCGGTGGGGACGTCGCATCGACCTGGGAGGGCATGCTCAGCGGCCGTTCGGGGGTCCGGCGGATCGACCGCGACTTCGACTGGATCGACCGGTACGACCTGCCGGTGCGGATCGGCGCGCCGCTGGCCGTCGAGCCCAGCGAGGTCCTGCCTCGGGTGCAGGCCCGCCGGCTGGACCGGGTGGAACAGCTGGCCCTCGTCGCCGCCAAGGAGGCGTGGGCGGACGCCGGGTCGCCCGAGGTGGACCCGGTGCGGCTCGGCGTGGTGGTGGGCACCGGCATCGGCGGCGTCACCACCCTGCTCGCGCAGGACGACCTGCTCGAGTCCGAGGGTCTGCGCAAGGTCTCCCCGCTGACGGTGCCGATGCTGATGCCGAACGGGCCCGCCGCGTGGATCAGCCTCGAGTTCGGCGCCCAGGGCGGCGTGCACGCGCCGGTCTCGGCGTGCGCCACCGGGGCGGAGGCACTGGCCTGGGCGCTCATGCTGATGCGCAACGGCGAGCTGGACGTCGTCATCGCCGGCGGCGCGGAGGCCTGCATCACCCAGCTGACGGTCGCCGGGTTCGCGCAATCGCGCACGCTGTCGCAGCGCAACGACGAGCCGGAGCGCGCCTCCCGGCCGTTCGACACCCAGCGCGACGGGTTCGTGCTCGGGGAGGGCGCCGGGGTCATGGTGCTGGAGCGGGCCGAGTTCGCGGCCGCGCGCGGCGCCGCGGTCCACGCCCGCCTCGCCGGCGCCGGGCTGACCGCCGACGCCTACCACATCACCGGGCCGGAGCCCGAGGGCATCGGGCAGTCGCGGGCGATCGCCAAGGCGGTGCGCGACGCCGGGCTCGAGCCCACCGACGTCGGCCACGTGAACTGCCACGCCACCTCCACGGTGGCTGGTGACGTGGGCGAGACCCGGGCCGTGCGCAAGGCCCTCGGTGACCACCCGGTGCTCACCGCGCCGAAGAGCTCCTTCGGTCACCTCGTCGGGGCGGCCGGCGCGGTCGAGAGCATCATCACGGTCCTCTCGGTCAAGGAGGGGATCATCCCGGCCACGCTCAACCTCGACGAGCTCGACCCCGGCGTGGAGCTCGACGTGGTGGCCGGTGAGCCGCGCAAGGTCGACCTGCAGGCCGCGGTCTGCGACTCGTTCGGCTTCGGCGGCCACAACGCCGCGCTCACCTTCACGAAGGCCTAGCGGCGCGGGCTCAGCACCTCTCACGCGCGGAACTGCCGCCCCCGGTCAGGTCGATCAGGGGCGGCGTTCCGCGCATCGGCAGCGTGGAGCGCCAACAGATGCGGGTGGCCGGCAGGTCCGGCGGGGCCTTCTCCACCGCCTGGCTGCTGATGAACCGCACCCGCACCAGCAACGTCCCGTCGGGGTCGCGGTCGATGCGGTCGACGCGGATCGACCCGTCCCGGGTCGTCGCGTAGGCCTCGAGCCACTCCTCCTCGCCGAGCGCCTCGGCCCGCTCCGGCACCACGGTGGTGCGCCACAGCTCGTAGTCGCGGCCGTTGATGGCGTCGTAGTGGCGCTGCAGCTGAGCGCGCACCGCCTCCCCGTCCGGGTCGGCCGCCGCGTCGGGGGACAGCTCCACCTCGCTCGGCCCGACCCCCTCGGCCGGCACCTCCGGTGGCTCGAGGCCGTCGCGCGACGCGAGCGCCACGGCGCCGCCCACCACCACGATCGCCGCGAGGACGACACCGACGGCCGTCGCCACCGTCCGCGTCACCGGGCCACGCCGCTCGCGCCCACCGCACACCCCCTCCGGGTTGATCGACGATCAGTGTGCCCGGCGCGGCCCGGACCGGCCAAACCACGGCGTGTCGGGGTGCGGACCCGCTAGTGCACGCCCTCCATGTGCCGGGAGATCCACGGGCTGATCGCGAGCACGACGAGCCCGATCACGATCACCACCAGGCCGTTCACGCCGAAGTAGGCGAACTCGGCGTCCACCGAGTAGAACTGCGCGAGCACCCCGGACAGCGACGTCCCGAGGCCGACCGAGAAGAAGTACAGGGCCATCATCTGGGCCCGGAACGCCTCGGGGGCGAGCTTCGTGGTGACCGACAGCCCGATCGGTGACAGCAGCAGCTCGGACACCGCGAACAGGCCGAGGATCACGAGCACGGCGAGCGCGGGCGTGCTGCGCCCGGTGCCGCCCGCGAAGATCAGGAAGGCGAGGAACGCGACGCCCATGCCGATCACCCCGTAGGCGAACTTGCGCGGGGTCGACGGCGCCCGCCGGTCCAGCCGCGTCCACATCGCCGCGAACACCGGGGACAGGATGATGATCCAGATCGGCTCGAGGGAGCCGATCCAGGACGAGGGCGCGGTCCAGCCGAAGATGTTCCAGTTCATCCGCTCGTCGGAGTACACCGCGAGCACCGTGAAGATCTGCTGGAACAGCGACCAGAACGCGACGTTCGCGACGAACAGCGGGATGTAGGCGCGCACCTTGGTGTGCTCGCCCTGCGTCACCTTCGAGCTCGTGAGCATCGTGGCGAAGTAGGCGATCGAGGCGAGCACCAGCACCGCGCTGATCGCGCGGGGCAGGGCGGCGAGCGTCACCACGCCGGTGAGCGCCACGACGGCCACCACCACGACGATCGCGACCCCTGTGCCGATCGCCTTCGGGCGCGCGGCGGGCGGCAGCGGGTTGGGCGCGTGCCTGCCCGCGGCGCCGAGGTTGCGGCGGAACGCGGCGTACTGGGCGAGGCCGAGCGCCATGCCGACGGCCGCCGCCCCGAACCCGACGTGGAACCCGATGTTGTCCTGCAGCAGGCCGGTGACGAGCGGCCCGACGAACGCCCCGAGGTTGATCCCCAGGTAGAACAGCGTGAACCCGCCGTCGGCGCGCGGATCGCCCTTCGCGTAGAGGGTGCCGAGCAGCGACGACGCGTTGGCCTTCAGCGCCCCGCTGCCCAGGGCGACGAGCACGAGCCCGGCCGCGACCCCGGACAGGCCCGGCAGCACGGCGAGCGCGAGGTGGCCCAGCATGACGACGACGCCGCCGTAGAAAACCATGCGCTCCATGCCGAGCACCCGGTCGGCGAGCCACCCGCCCAGCACCGTGCTGAGGTAGACGGTGCCGCCGTAGGCGCCCACGATGCCGGTCGCGGTGGCCTGCGGCAGGCCGAGGCCGCCCTCCTCCAGGCTGTAGTAGAGGTAGTAGCCCAGGATGAGGAGCATCCCGTAGAACGAGAACCGCTCCCACAGCTCGACGCCGAACAGGTTGGTGAGCCCGATCGGGTGGCCGAACACGGTCCGGTCCGGCACGCCGGCGGGCTGCGCGGTCCCGGTCACCGCTGCCCCCTTCCGCTCTCGCAGGACCGACGGGGGATCGCCCCGCCGCGTCACGGGAGCAGGCTAGGTGCCGAAACGAAACAGTGCCGCCCGGCGGGGCGCCGTGCCCGCCCGGGCGGCCCGGTCGTCACCCGACCTGGTGAAGCAGCGTTCCGGCGGCCCCGTCCCCGGCCAGCCGGAACGGCTCGAGGGCGTCGTCCCAGGCCGAGCCGAGCAGCTCGTGCACCCGCCCGGCGAGGCGGCTCGCCGGGACCTCGGCCAGCAGGCTGCGCAGCCGGTCCTCCCCCACCACGATGTCGCCGTTGGCGCTGGTGCGGCCGTTCCACAGGCCCAGGTTGGGCACGTGGCAGAACCGCTCGCCGTCGACCCCCGGGCTGGGTTCCTCGGTGACCTCGAACCGCAGCATCGGCCACGCCCGCAGCGCCCCCGCCAGCGCACCACCGCTGCCCGCCGGTCCGGTCCAACTGCACTCGGCGCGCAATTGCCCGGGGGCGGCGGGTTGGGGAGACCACTGCAGCGAGACCTTGGTACCGAGCACGCCGGAAATCGCCCACTCGACGTGCGGGCAGACCGCAGTTGGCGACGAATGGATGAAAACCACGCCGCGTGCGTTCACTGCAGACCTCCAACGTCGACGAGGAACGTCTTCCCCTACGTCCTCGTGCGCGCGTCAGGCCCGCCGATCTCGGTTGTGAGTGATCAGTTTGCCCGCTCGGGCGCGACACGTCCAAACGCGACACGCCGTGCGGGCGGGTCGCGGCGGTGGACGGCTCACCAGTCGGGCAGCCCCGCGCCGTCGAGGTAGCTGTTGTCCTCCAGCACGGCGCGCCGCGACACCCGCAGCGGCGCCTCCGCCGCGTCGCGGCGGAACCGGTTGCCGCTGATCCGCACGTCCGCCGGGGCGCCGAGCTCGTCCTCGCGCAGCGTGTAGCGCCCACCCCCGAGCACGTTGCCCCGGATCAGGATGGGGCCCTCGTCCCGTGCCGCGCCCCGGTCGGGGTCGAGCAGCACGGCGGCGGCCCGCCCCGGCCCGCTGCCGACGTCGACCTGGTTGTCCTCGACGAGCACGTCGCGCCCGCTCCCCCGGACCACCAGCGCCGAGGCCTCCCGGCCGGGCGGCGTGGCGAAGTCGTGCACGGTGCTGTTGCGCAGCCGCGCGGACTCGCCGAGCCACGCGCCGTCGCCGGTGACGCGGGCGATCTCCACCCGCTCGCCGCTCCACCGGTCCCCGCCGATGGCGGCCTGCGGGAAGTCCCCGGTCAGCGTGACGTCCTCGATCCGGACCGAGCCGTTGGGGGTGGTGACGATGCCGAACGGCTGCGTGCCGTCGCCGATGACCCTGCTGCGGCGCACGACCACCTCGGGGGCGTCCACGACGAGCCCACCGCGGATCTCCCACCCGTCCAGGACGACACCCGGCGTCGTGATCGTCCGCGCCGCCGTCGGGCACAGCCGCAGGCCGTCCGGCACGCCGACGCTGCCGCGCTCCGGCGCGCGGTACGGGCCCGCCGCGGCGCACTCCAGCGCCGTGGCCGCAGGCGCGAGCGCCACCATCGGTGGGTCGAGCGCCGGGAACGTCGAGCCCTCGGTCGCGACCACCACGCCGGCGACGGCGAGCACGCACGTGGCGAACCCGAGGCCGGCGCGGGCGATCGCCTGCCCCGCCGTCCGCCTCATGGCCGCCTCTTCATGGCGCAAAGGGTACGTCCGGATGGGCGCGACGTCGGTGGAGTCGGTCCTACGCGGAGTGAATCGTTATCACGTTGTGTAGTGCCGTATGCCGTCGCGGTCCTCGGCCGTGACGAGCTCGCGCTCGGCGAGCACCTCGAGGTGCGCGGAGGTCTCGATGGTGGCGAGCATCCGGTTGAACAGGTCGAGCTCGGCGAACGGGGTGTCGCGCCGGGTCCACAGCAGCACCTCGGCCACCTCGAAGGCGGTCGAGCGGCCGTCCTGCACGGCCGCGAGGGTGGCGTCGAGCCGTTTCGCGTGGTGGGCGATCAGCTCGTCCACCCGCTGGTGCACCCGCATCCCGGTCGGGCCGTGCGCGGGCAGCAGCGCGGCGTCGGGCCGGGAGCGCACCAGCTCCAGCGAGGTGAGGAAGTCGGTGAGCGGGCTCTGCCGCGGCGCGGGCTCCAGCCCGAGCGACGGTGTGATCCGCGGGAGCACGTGGTCGCCGGAGAACAGCAGCTCGGCCGCCGGGTCGGCGAACACGACGTGGCCGCGGGTGTGCCCCGGTGTCGCGACGGCCTCCAGCACCCGCTGGTCCGGCTCGCCCGCGCCGACGACGATGCGCGCGCCGTCGTCGATCCACTCGTCGGGGAACTCGTACTCGTTGGGGCCGTCCGGCGGCGCCATCCGCTCGAGCTGGCGGACGATCGCGCCCGCGCCCGCCCGCCGCAGCTGGTCCAGCTGGCGGCGGCGTTCCCGGCGCGGCAGCGCGAGCTCCTCGAGACCGGGTTGCTCCCCGCGGCCCAGCGCGACCCGCGTGCCGAACTCCCGCCGCAGCACCACCGCCTGCGTGTAGTGGTCGCGGTGGACGTGGGTGACGAGGAACCGGCGCACGTCACCCAGCCCCGCGCCGAGCTCGGCCAGGGCCTTGGCGAGCGCCTCCCGGGACTGGGCGAGCGCCCACCCGGCGTCGACCAGCGTCAGCCCGGCGCCGTCGGCCAGCGCGTAGACGTTGACCGCGCGCAGCCCGTCGTTCGGCAGCGGGAGCGGGATCCGGTACACGCCGGGGGCGCAGCGGTACACCCCTGGAGCCGTCCAGTCACCCGCCGGGTCATCGTCGACGATCACACGCCCTCCTCCCGCTACGCCTCGACACGCTACGTCGCCGTGACGGACGTGCACGCGGGAGTGGCGAGTTGCACAGCCCCGCCGCGGCGCGGGAAGCGGGCCGACGCGCCGAGGGGGCCGACCGGTGCGGTCGACCCCCTCGGCGTGGGTGGATCAGCTGCAGCCGCTGGTGGAGCCGCAGCCCTCGCAGACGTAGCAGGACCCGGCCGGGCGCATCTTGGTGCCGCAGGTCATGCACAGCGGCGCGTCGGCGGCCTTGCCGAGACGCAGCTCCAACAGCTCGGTGGAGCTACCCACCTCGGCAGGTGCCGGGGCCTCGGCCTTCGACGCGGCCTCCTTGCCCTCGGCCCTGCCGGCCTCCTTGCCGGTGTCCGTGGTGGGGGCGGCGTCGACCGAGGACCGCAGCGCCTCGACGTCGACCTCGCCGAACCCGGCCCCGTAGTCGGCGCCCGTGACCTGCGCCGCCCGCTCCTCGGCCGAGAAGATGCCCAGCTCGGCGCGCTTCTCGTACGGCAGGTAGTCGAGCGCGAGCCTGCGGAACAGGTAGTCGAGCACGCTCGTGGCGATCCGGATGTCCGGGTCGTCGGTCATGCCCGCCGGCTCGAAGCGCAGGTTGGCGAACTTCGAGACGTAGAACTCCAGCGGGATGCCGTACTGCAGGCCCACCGAGATCGACATGGAGAACGCGTCCATCACGCCGGCGAGCGTGGATCCCTGCTTGCCGAGCTTGACGAAGATCTCGCCGAGGCCGTTGTCGGGGTAGGAGCCCGCGGTGAGGTAACCCTCGGCGCCGCCGACGGTGAACGAGATCGTCTGGCTGGGCCGCTTCTTCGGCAGCCTGCGGCGGACCGGGCGGGACTCGACCACGACCTTGGTGTTCTCGCCCTCGGCCGACTCGCTCTTGCGGGCCTCCTTGCCCGCCGACAGCGGCTGCCCGACCTTGCAGTTGTCGCGGTAGATGGCGAGGGCCTTCAGGCCGAGCTTCCAGCCCTCCATGTAGATCTTCTCGACGTCCTCGACGGTGGCCGACTCCGGCATGTTCACCGTCTTGGAGATCGCGCCGGACAGGAACGGCTGGACCGCGGCCATCATCCGCACGTGCCCCATGGGGGAGATGGACCGCTCCCCCATGGCGCAGTCGAACACCTCGTAGTGCTCCGGGCGCAGCCCGGGGGCGTCGACGACGTGGCCGTGCTCGCCGACGTACTCGACGATCGCCTCGATCTGCTCGGGCTGGTAGCCGAGCTTGGCCAGGGCCCGCGGCACCGTCTGGTTGACGATCTGCATCGAGCCGCCGCCGACCAGCTTCTTGAACTTGACCAGCGCGAGGTCGGGCTCGATGCCGGTGGTGTCGCAGTCCATCATCAGGCCGATCGTGCCGGTGGGGGCGAGCACCGAGGCCTGCGCGTTGCGCCAGCCGTTGCGGGCGCCGATCTGCAGGCACTCCTGCCACACCTTGGTGGCGAGCTTGTGCACCGGCGCGCTCGCGACCAGCGTGCGCACGTCGTCGTTGGCGGCGGCGTGCTTGCGCATGACCCGCTGGTGGGCCTCGGCGTTGCGGGCGTAGCCCTCGTACGGGCCGACGACGCCCGCCAGCTCCGCCGAACGCTTGTAGGCCGCACCGGTCATCAGGGAGGTGATCGACGCCGCGAGCGCCCGGCCGCCGTCGGAGTCGTAGGCGTGGCCGGTGGCCATCAGCAGCGCGCCGAGGTTGGCGTAGCCGATGCCCAGCTGGCGGAACTTGCGGGTGGTCTCGGCGATCGCCTCGGTCGGGAAGTCGGCGAAGCAGATGGAGATGTCCATCGCCGTGATGATCAGCTCGACCGCCTTCTGGAACCGCACGGCGTCGAACTGGCCGTCGTCACCGAGGAACTTCAGCAGGTTGAGCGACGCGAGGTTGCAGCTGGAGTTGTCCAGGTGCATGTACTCCGAGCACGGGTTGGACGCGGTGATGCGGCCGGACTCGGGGCAGGTGTGCCAGTCGTTGATCGTGTCGTCGTACTGGATGCCCGGGTCGGCGCACTCCCACGCCGCCTGCGCGATCTTGCGGAACAGCGCCCGCGCCGGCACCCGCTCGATGACCTCGCCGGTGAGCCGGGCGCGCAGCCCGAACTCCTCGTCGTTCTCGACGGCGCGCATGAACTCGTCGCTCACGCGCACCGAGTTGTTGGCGTTCTGGTACTGCACCGAGGTGATGTCGGCGCCGCCGAGGTCCATGTCGAAGCCCGCGTCGCGCAGGACGCGGATCTTCTGCTCCTCCTTGGCCTTGGTCTCGACGAACTCCTCGATGTCGGGGTGGTCGACGTCGAGCACGACCATCTTGGCCGCCCGCCGGGTGGCGCCGCCGGACTTGATGGTGCCCGCGCTCGCGTCCGCCCCGCGCATGAACGACACCGGGCCCGAGGCGGTGCCGCCGGAGGAGAGCAGCTCCCTGGAGGAGCGGATGCGGGAGAGGTTGAGCCCGGCGCCGGAACCGCCCTTGAAGATCAGCCCTTCCTCGCGGTACCAGTTCAGGATCGACTCCATGGTGTCGTCCACGGAGAGGATGAAGCACGCGCTGACCTGCTGCGGGCTGGACGTGCCGACGTTGAACCACACCGGGGAGTTGAAGCTGAACACCTGGTGCAGCAGCATCCAGGTGAGCTCGTGGGCGAAGATCTCCGCGTCTTGCTCGGTGGCGAAGTAGCCGTGCTCGAGACCGGCCCGGTGGTACACGCCGACCACGCGGTCGATCAGCTGCTTCAGGCTGGACTCGCGCTCCGGCGACCCGACGGCGCCCCGGAAGTACTTGCTGGTGACGATGTTCGTGGCGTTGACCGACCAGAAGTCGGGGAACTCCACGCCGCGCTGCTCGAAGTTGACGGTGCCGTCGCGCCAGTTGGTCATGACGACGTCGCGGCGCTCCCAGGTGACCTCGTCGTACGGGTGGACCCCCGGGGTGGTGTAGAGCCGCTCGACGGTCAGGCCCGCCTGCTTGCCCGCTTTCGCGCTGCTCTTCTTGCCGCGTCCGGATGCGGCACCGACGGTCTCGGTCATGCTCTCCCTCTCATTGCGCGCGCATCGGCAGGCTGGGGTCCACGATGCGCGCATCGCTGCGGTACGGCGGATGTGCGGCGGTGCATTTCGACGACGTCCGGCATCGCTCGGGCAGGCCGGACCCACCGGGCGGCCGTTGCCGTCCGGTCGTGATGGGGATGGGGCTGGCGGTCAGTCGGGCGGGTCGCCGCCCGGTGGTCTGCGCAAGTCGGAGATCTCCTTCTCGAAGTCCTCGATCGAGGAGAACGACTTGTAGACGCTGGCGAAGCGCAGGTACGCCACCTCGTCCAACTCGCGGAGCGGGCCGAGGATGGCGAGGCCGACCTCGTGGCTCGGGATCTCGGCCGCACCACCCGCGCGGACGGACTCCTCGACCCGGTGGGCGAGCTTCTGGAGCGCGTCCTCGTCGACGGGGCGGCCCTGGCAGGCCCTCCGGACCCCGTTGACGACCTTCTCCCGGCTGAAGGGTTCGGTGACGCCGCTGCGCTTGACGACGGCGAGCACGGGCTCCTCGACCGTCGTGAACCGGCGGCCGCACGCCGCGCAGGACCTCCTGCGCCGGGTGGCCTGACCGTCGTCGACCTCGCGGGAGTCGATCACCCGGCAGTCCGAGTGACGGCAGAACGGGCAGCGCATCGGCACCCACCCCCTTCTGCAGAACCCCACCCGTTGTCGAACGACACGAGTGTAACCACAACATGTAGGGGCAGGGGAAGCAGGACACCCCAATCGGTACGGGTGTGTCGACCGAACGGGACGAACCTGACGAGATCACCGCGCGACCGCCCCGTAGCGTCAGCCGAAGCTCACCCTGAGCACCTGCCCGGGACGCAGCGGCACCGATCCGAGGGAGTTGTCGGTGACGATCCGCTCGGCGAGCGCGGCCACCTCGGGCCCGGGGGCGCCGGGCGCGAGCCGCTGCGCGACCTCCCACGGGGTGCGCTCGGCCCCGACCGTGACGACGACCGACTGCGGGCTGCGGACCGCCTCCTCGGCCACGCGGACCGCCGCGGCGGAGGAGGCCAGCACCCCGAGCGAGACCACCACGGCGGCCGCGGCGGCCGCCACGGCGAGCCCGGCCAGGGCGCGGCGGAGACGCTCGAACGGCGCGCGCCCGCGCGGGACGTGCAGCGGGACCGGCAGCGGCCTCCGCACCAGCGTGCGCACGCCCGGCAGCGGCAACGGCACCCGGCGACCACCGGAGGGCACCTGCGGCCGCTCGGCCTCGGCGGGGCGGACCGCGACCGCGCTCACCAGCGGCCGGACCGGGCGGGGTCCGTTCGCCGAGCGGCGCCGCCGCGGCAGCACCCGCCGCTCGCGCACCGCCTGCACGGCCGTGCCCCGCTCCTGCCCACTTCGTTCGTACATATCGCCGCCTCCGCTCCTGTGCCGTGGCGCAGCCTGAACAAGTGTTCGAACGAACGTCTGTGCGAAGTGTGTACCACCGCGGTCCGACAGAATCGAGAAACGCGGGCGTGTCGTTCGAACATGTGTTTGGCGAGCGGCCCGTTCGAGGCTACGGTCGGACCCGACGACGGTGGCGGCCGCACCCAGCCGACACCACCCACACCGGCGGGCGGCCCGCGCCGCCCACGAGGAGGAGGCGCAGCAGATGGCACGGGACCACCCGGGCAACGGCGGCGACGCCGACGGGACCGCGCAGGTGAGCACGTTCCCCGACCCGCCGAACGAGCCGGCGGGGCTCACCCCGCGGCAACGCAAGGTCCTCGAGGTGATCCGCGACTGGGTCGAGCGGTTCGGCTACCCGCCGAGCGTCCGGGAGATCGGCGACGCCGTCGGCCTCACCTCGACCTCGTCCGTGCACCACCAGCTGCGCGCGCTCGAACGGAAGGGCTACCTGCGCCGCGACCCGAACCGCACCAGGGCGGTCGACGTGCGCGGCCCCGAGGAGGTCGTGCGGGGCGGCGAGAACACCGCCGACGCCGCAGCCGACGCGGGCGAGACCCCGGCGCGCGACCTGCACCCCGAGCCGGCGATGGTCCCGCTGCTGGGCAACATCGCCGCCGGTGGGCCGATCCTCGCCGAGCAGGCCGTCGAGAGCGTCTTCCCCCTCCCCCGCGAGATCGTCGGTGAAGGCACGCTCTTCCTCCTCAACGTCCGGGGCGACTCGATGATCGAGGCGGCCATCACCGACGGCGACTGGGTCGTCGTCCGCCAGCAGCCGGTCGCCGAGAACGGGGAGATCGTCGCCGCGATGATCGACGGCGAGGCCACCGTCAAGACGTTCAAGCGCCGCGACGGGCACGTCTGGCTGATGCCGGCCAACCCGGCCTACGACCCGATCCCCGGCGACGACGCCACCATCCTCGGTCGGGTCGTGGCGGTGTTGCGCAGGCTCTGACGAGTCAGCCGCGCTGCCTGCCGCGCAGCGCGGCCGCCGCCGTGACCACCAGCAGCACCCCCACCACGGCGCCGCCGCCCAGCGCGGCAGGCAGCCACGGGGGCGGTCCGGGGTCCCCCACGACCTCGGGGGCGGAGGCCGGTGGCAGCGGGACGACCAGCACCGGGTCGCCCGCGAGCCCGGCGGCGCCGGGTACGGCGCGGATCTCGCCGCGCACGCCGTGGCGGGTCTCCGAGCCGGACAGCAGGGTGCCGTCGGGCTCGAACGCGATCGCCTCGCCCTGCGGTTCTGCGGGGAGCGGGATGCGCACGGGCGGCTGGTTGAACGCGGCCACGAGGTCGCCCCCGCTGACCGGGAACAGCCACGCGTCGGTGTAGGTCCGCACCGCGACGACGGCGCCGTCGGCGGTCGCGGCCGCGCCCGTGACCAGCCGCGAGCCGATCCCGCCCACCGGGCCACCGCGGGTGTCCGACGCGGGCAGGGCGAGCTCGCCCACCCGCAGCAACGGGCTCGGTCCCTCGCCCTCGGGCGGTTCGGCGGTGCGGTAGAGGCCCGCCGGGCGGCCGACCTCCTTGGTGATCACGAACGGGCGACCCTCGGCGTCCACCAGCAGCGCCTCGGCGTCGTGCGGCCCGTCGGGATAGGTGAGCCGGTGCAGCCGCGGCTCGCCGCGCACCGGCAGCACGGCGACCGCGACGGTCTCGCGGCGCCGGTCGTTGTCGCCGAGGTCGCCGACCCAGAGGGCGCCGTCCGGGCCGACGGCGAGGTCCTCGACGTCGTAGGGGTCGATGCCCGCCGTGCGGGTGTCGATCACGGCGCAGTCGGTGCGGTCGATGCGGTGGACCTGCACGCGGCGGCCCCCGTCGCTCATCGCCCACAGGCCGCCGTCGACCACGACCATGCCCGACAGCTCACCGAGCCGGGGATCGTCCACCGCACACAGCGTCTCGGGAGCAGGTGGGGCCTCCGGCGCGGGCGCGCCGGCGAGCACCAGTGCGACGAGCAGTCCGATCAGCGCGCCAGGCCCTCGCTCGGCTCGGACGCCGCGGCCCGCTCGGGCCCGCCGGCGACCGCGTACGGCAGCGCGGCGGTGGCGAGCTCGGGGCCGACCCGGGCACGCAGCCGCGTGCCCTCGGGGGTGTGCTCCTCGGCGAGCACCTCGCCCTCGGCGTGCACGCGCGCGACCAGCGACCCCTGCGCGTACGGCACCAGCAGGTCGAGCTCGACCTCGGGCTTCGGGAGCAGCTCCGCGATGCGCTCGCGCAGCACGTCGACCCCCTCGCCGGTGCGCGCGGAGCAGAACACCGCGTCCGGCAGCAGGTGGCGCAGCCGGGCCAGCTGCAGCTCGTTCGCCGCGTCGATCTTGTTGACGACGAGCAGCTCGTGCGGCATCGCGCCGTACTCCTCGCCGACCTCGACCAGCACCTTGCGGACCGCGGCGATCTGGTCCTCCGGCAGCGGGTCGGACGCGTCGACGACGTGCACCAGCAGGTCGGCCTCCGCCGTCTCCTCCAGCGTGGAGCGGAACGCCTCCACGAGCTGGTGGGGCAGGTGGCGGACGAACCCGACCGTGTCGGTGAGCGTGTAGGTGCGCCCGTCGGCGGTGGACGTGCGGCGGGTGGTGGGGTCGAGCGTGGCGAACAGGGCGTTCTCGACCAGCACACCCGCGCCGGTGAGCGCGTTGAGCAGGCTCGACTTGCCGGCGTTGGTGTAGCCGACGATCGCGACCGACGGGACCTCGTTGCGCCGCCGCGCGCTGCGCTTGGTGACGCGCTTGCGCTTCATGTCGGCGATCTCGCGGCGGAGCTTGGCCATCCGGTTGCGGATGCGGCGCCGGTCGAGCTCGATCTTCGTCTCGCCGGGGCCGCGGCCGCCGATGCCGACGCCGCCCGCGGCGCGGCCACCGACCTGCCGCGACAGCGCCTCACCCCACCCGCGCAGGCGCGGGAGCAGGTAGGACAGCTGGGCCAGCTCGACCTGCGCCTTGCCCTCCTTGGAGCGGGCGTGCTGGGCGAAGATGTCGAGGATCAGCGCGGTGCGGTCGATGACCTTGACCTTGAGCTTCTCCTCCAGCTGGCGCAGCTGGCCCGGGGACAGCTCGCCGTCGACGATCACCGTGTCGGCGCCGGCGGCGTGCACGATCTCGCGCAGCTCGTCGACCTTGCCCGCGCCGATGTAGGTGGCCGGGTCGGGCCGCGAGCGGCGCTGGATGAGGCCGTCGAGCACCTGGGAGCCCGCGGTCTCGGCGAGGCGCGCCAGCTCGGTCAGGGAGTTCCTGGCCTGCTCGGCGGTGCCCTCGGTCCAGACCCCGACGAGCACCACGCGCTCCAGGCGCAGCTGGCGGTACTCGACCTCGGTGACGTCGGAGAGTTCGGTGGACAGGCCCGCGACCCGGCGCAGCGAGCTGCGCTCCTCGAGCTCGTAGTCGCCCTGCGTCGGGCGGAGCTCCTCGTCGGGTACGGACAGGACAGGATCAGTCATCGTGCTAGTCATGCTCCCACGTCAACGCCCGGACGTCCCGTTTGATTCCGCGTCGACCCCGGCGCGTCGCGGGGACGGACCCGAGCGCCACCCCCGCGAGGAGCAGCGCGCACGCGGCCGGCGCCGCAACCCCGTGCGCCAGGTGCAGCACGGCGTCGGCGAGCTGGACGAGCCCCGTGACCACCAGCAGCGGGGCGAGCGGCGCGCGGGGCGACCGCACGGCGCGGACGAGCACGACGAGCAGCACGCCGGCAAGCGCGATGCTGCGCAGCGAGGTGGCGGCCGCGTAGAACGCGGCCCCGGGCGTGGCGGCCATCCCCGGGGGCAGCCAACGCGGGGTCGGCGAGCACGGCCGTGGAGACCGCGACCGTCACGAGCGCGGCCGCCGCGTTCGCCGCGAGGAGGGCCCGCCACCTCATCGGGCGGCCTCCAGCGGGCCGGTCAGGTGCTCCGGCCGCAGGCCGACCGCGACGACCCGCCCGAACACGTCCAGGAACCCGGGCACGTGGCGCAGGGTGCGCAGCGGCTGCGGGACCCGCAGCGGGGGCCGCCGCTCCTGCGCGTCGCGCGGGGGCGGGACGATCGCCCTGCGCTGCGTGATCCGCTGCAGCGCCTGGGTGAGCACGGTGGGCGGCATCCGCCTGCGCTGGACGGCGGCGAGGTGCCGGTCGGTCACCGAGCCGGCGCGCAGCGGCGGGACCAGGGTGCGGGCCGCCGCCACCGCGTCCTGGATCGCGAGGTTGATGCCGACGCCCGCGACCGGGGTCATGGCGTGCGCGGCGTCGCCGATGCACAGCGCGCCCGACGCCCACCAGCGCGCGAGGCGGTCCTGGCGGACCTCCAGCCGGGCGACGTCGGCCGCGGTGACCGCGTCGATCCGGTCGGCGAGCACCGGCGCGAGCGCGCGTACGCTGCGGCCGACCACCCCGAGCGCGTCGGCCTCGCCCTTGCCGATCAGGACGGCGACCTGCCAGTAGGTGTTCCGGTTGATCATGACGATGCCGCCGCGCCCCGAGAACCGGACCATCGTGCCGTCCGGGTCGCTCTCGCGCATCGGCACGCGGACGTAGAGGCAGTCGAACGGCGCGGCGAGCGGCCGCGGGACCAGGCCGAGGGCCTCCCGGACCCGGGAGTGCCGCCCGTCGCAGCCCACCACGCGCTGCGCGCGCAGCTCGTGCACGGTGCCCGTCGTGCGGTCGGTGTAGCGCACGCCCACCACGCGGCCGTGCTCGCGCACGAGCCCGTCGACCTCGGCCGACATCACGATGCGGAAGTGCGGCGACTCGCGCGCGGCGGCGACGAGCATGTCGAGGAAGTCCCACTGCGGCACGAGCGCGATGTGCTGGTGCCGCCCCGGCAGGCGGCCGAACCGCGGGGCCACCGCGCCGTCGTCGAAGACGATCTCGATCCGGTCCTCCACCCGGTGCGGCAGCGCGGCGAACCGCTCCCCCAGCCCGAGCTCGTCCAGCAGGCCGAGGGTGGAGGCGTGCACGGTGTCGCCGCGGAAGTCGCGCAGGAAGTCGGCGTGCTTCTCCAGGACGACGACGTCCACCCCGCACCTGGCCAGCAGCAGCCCGAGCACGACGCCCGACGGCCCTCCGCCGACCACGATGCACCCGTCCATCGGACCCTCCCGATCGAGCGGGGACTTTTTCTCCGGTTACCGTCGACGCTAGCATAAGCGGGGAGAAATTCCCCATTCGACGGAAGGCGGGCGAAGGTGCGGGCCGACGCGCGGCACAACCGGGACCGGATCGTCGCCGCCGGGCGCGAGCTGATGCTCGAGCGCGGCGTCGAGGCGCCGCTCGACCAGATCGCGGCCCGCGCGGGCGTCGGCAACGCGACGCTCTACCGGCACTTCCCCACCCGGGCCGACCTCGTGCGGCGGGTGGTCCTGCACGACATGGAGCGGGTGCGCGCGGAGGCGGCCGCGGCGCTCGACGCCGAGCCGACGGGGTGGGCCGCGCTGCGCCGCTTCTGCACGGTCGTCGTGGAGGAGCGGCTCGTCGCGCTGCTGCCGATCGCCGGGCCGCACCTGGTGCGGGACGCCGAGTTCGCCGCCGTCCGCGACGGGCTGGTCGCGGCGCTCGACGCGCTGCTCGCCGCGGCCCGCGCCGACGGCTCCCTGCGCGCCGACGTCGAGGCGGGCGACGTGGTGCTCACGCTCGCCGCGGTGATGCGCCCGCTGCCCGGGCTCCCCGCGGCGCTCGTCGAGGCGATGCAGGCGCGCCACCTCGGGCTGGTGCTCGACGGGCTGCGGGCGCAGGCGGCGAGCCCGCTGCCTGGCGCGCCCGTCTCGGCCGACGACATCACCGCCCGGCTCGCCGCCGGTCAGGAACCCGGGTAGATCGACAGGTACACCGCGACGGCCTCGCCGTCCTCCGGCTCCGGGTGGTGGGCGTAGCGGTCGAGGACGGCCGAGAGCTCCGCGCGCAGGGCGGCGGCGTCCTGCGGGGCGAGCCGCACGGCGAGCCTGCTCTGCTCCAGCGCGCCCACCCCGACCTCGGCGACCTCGTCGAGGTAGGCCTGCAGGATCGCCTCGGCGAGCGAGGGGTCGCGCCCGGCGTCCTCGAGCTGCCACGACAGCCGCGTGCCGCGGTAGGGGATCTCGGTGGAGCCGCGGGGCCCGGGCCGCGGCGGCAGCGGCTCCAGGAAGCCGTGTTTCACCAGCCGCCGCACGTGGTGCAGCGTCGTGGCCGGGTCCCGGTGCAGCCGCGCGGCGATCTGGGCGTTGGTCAGCGGCTCGTGCAGCGTCAGCCGGATGATCCGCAACCGGACGGCGGACGCGAGCGTGGCGGTCTCGTCCTCGGTCGCGGGTCGGCGACCCCTCCTGCTCACCGGCACACCTTACCGATTGACGGTTTCCAATCGGTCCTGCCAGGCTCTGGCCGTGAACCTCTGGCGGCACCGGGACTTCCTGCTCCTGTGGTCCGGTGAGACGGTCAGCCAGGTCGGCACGATGGTCAGCCACCTCGCGCTCCCCCTGCTCGCCGCCACCGCGCTCGGCGCCACGCCCTGGGAGATGGGGCTGCTCGTCGCCGCGGAGCGCGCGGCGTTCCTGCTGGTCGGGCTGCCTGCGGGCGTGCTGCTGGATCGGGTCCGCCGCCGCCCGGTCATGATCGCTGCCGACGTGGTGCGGTTCGCGCTGTTCGCGAGCATCCCGGCCGCGTGGGCGCTGGGGGTGCTGACGTTCGCGCAGCTGCTCGTCGTCGCGCTGCTCGGCGGCGTCGCCACCGTCTTCTTCGACGTCGGCTACCAGTCCGTGTTGCCGTCGGTGGTCGGGCGGGACGGGCTCGTGGAGGGCAACGCGAAGCTCGAGTCGACGCGGGCCGGGGCCGAGGCCGCGGGGCCCGCCATGGCCGGCGGCCTGGTGCAGGCGGTCGGCGCGGCGTTCGCGGTGCTGCTCGACGCGGTCAGCTACCTCGTCTCCGCGGCGTTCCTCGCCGCGATGCGCACCCGCGAGCCGGCACCGCCGCGCGCGGCCCGCTCGCTGCGCGCCGAGATGACCGAGGGCCTGCGGTACGTGCTCGGCCACCCGCTGCTGCGCCCGATCGCGCTGTGCACGGGCACGGCCAACCTGTTCAGCGGCGTGCTGTCGGCCGTGTCGGTGCTGTTCCTCGCCCGCGAGCTGGGCGTGGAGCCCGCCGTGGTCGGGCTGGTGCTCGCGGCGGGCAGCGCGGGCGGGCTCGTCGGCGCGCTCACCGCGGGGTGGTGGATCCGCGGGCTCGGGCAGGGCCGCACCGTCGTCGTCGCGCTGCTGGCGACCGGCCCGGTCGCGCTCGTGCTGCCGCTGACGACGAGCGGGGCGGGCCTCGCGTGGTTCGCGCTCGGCACGGGCGCGGTCGCCTACGGCGGCGTCGTCTACAACGTGGCGCAGGTGAGCTTCCGCCAGAGCGTCACGCCGGACCGCCTGCTCGGGCGGATGAACGCGAGCATCCGGTTCCTCGTGTGGGGCACCATCCCGATCGGGGGCCTGCTCGGCGGCGCGCTCGGCGAGCTGCTCGGACTGCGCGCGACGCTGCTGGTCGCGGCGATCGGGATGGTGCTGTGCCCCGCGTGGGTGCTCGCCTCACCGCTGCGGCGGCTGCGCGACCTCCCCGACGACGTCGAGGCAGCCGCTCAGGCCTGAGCCCACAAGGACGGGTCGAGCTCGCCGTGGGCCACCAGCACGGCCGGGCCGTGCAGGACCGTGGTGGCCTCGTCCACCGACACCCGCAGCCGCCCGCCCGGCGCGCGCACGGCGACGGTGCCGGTGTCGCGGCCGGCGTGGCGCAGCGCGGCGACCACGGCGGCCACCGTGCCGGTGCCGCAGGAGCGCGTCTCCCCCACGCCGCGCTCGTGCACCCGCATGGCGACCTCGCCGCCGTCGAGCGGGGTGACGAACTCGACGTTCACCCCGTGCGGGAACACGGCGGGGTCGTACGCGGGCGGGTGGGTGAGGTCCAGCTCCTGCAGCGGCACCTCGGTGACGCACGCCAGGTGCGGGTTGCCGACGTCGACGGCCACGCCGGCGAACGCCCGCCCGTCCACCCCGGCCGTGGCCTCCTCGCCGACCGCGGCCGGGCCCATGTCGACCGAGATCTCCTCGTCCGCCACGCGCACGCGGCGCACGCCGGCCCGGGTGCCCACCAGAAGCTCGCCGCCCGCCGAGAGCCGGCCCGCGTGCTGGAGGTAGCGGGCGTAGACGCGCACGCCGTTGCCGCACATCTCCGCGATGCTGCCGTCGGCGTTGCGGTAGTCCATGAACCACTCGACGCCGGGCTCCGGCGCGGGCCCGTCGCCCAGCGCGTCCCAACGCACGACCCGCAGCACGCCGTCGGCGCCGAGGCCGCGGCGGCGGTCGCACAGGGCGGCGACCCGCTCCGGCGTGAGGTCCAGCTCGCCGTCGGGGTCGGGGAGCACCACGAAGTCGTTCTCCGTGCCGTGCCCCTTGCTGAAACGCACCACGCGGCGAGCCTACGTGCCGCGCACGTGCCGCAACGCCTCGGCCACGAGCCCGGGGCCCGCGCCGTCCAGCCAGCGGATGCGCTTGTCCCGGCGGAACCAGGAGCGCTGCCTGCGGACGAACCGGCGCGTCGCCACCACCGTCTCCGCGGCCGCGGCGGCGAGGTCACCCGCACCGTCCAGGGCGGCGATGACCTGCTGGTACCCCAGCGCCCGGGACGCCGTGCGGCCCTCCCGCAGGCCGCGGGCGAGCAGGGCGCGGGTCTCGTCGACCAGGCCCGCGGCGAACATGCGGGCCACCCGCCGGGCCACCCGCAGGTCGAGCTCGGCGGTCGGGCGGTCGAGGCCGAGCAGCACGGCGTCGTAGCGCGCGGTGTCCGGGGTGGGCAGCCGGGCGGGGAAGGGCTTGCCCGTCAGCGCGACCACCTCGAGGGCCCGCACGATGCGCCTGCCGTTGGAGGGGAGCACCACCTCGGCCGCCGCCGGGTCCACCTCGGCGAGGCGGGCGTGCATGGCCGCGGGGCCGACCTCGGCGAGCTCGGCCTCCAGCCGGGCGCGCAGCTGCGGGTCGGTGCCGGGGAACTCCAGGTCGTCGACCACCGCCTGCACGTACAGCCCGGACCCGCCCACCAGCACCGGGGTCCTGCCCGCGGCGAGCAACCGCTCGACGACCTCGCGGGCGTCGCGCTGGTAGGCGGCCACCGCCGCGGTCTCGGTGACGTCGAGGACGTCGAGCAGGTGGTGGGGCACGCCCGCGCGCTCGTGCGGGGCCAGCTTGGCCGTCCCGACGTCCATCCCGCGGTAGAGCTGCATCGCGTCGGCGTTGACCACCTCGCCGTCGAGCTCCTGGGCGAGCGCCACCCCGAGGTCGGACTTGCCCGTCGCGGTGGGGCCGACGACCGCGACCAACCGCATCATGCGCCCGCCGCCCCCACGCCCCCGACCGCGCTCTCCGCGCCGGACGCCCGCCGCGGCGCGGAGAGCGGCGGCCCGGCGGACGCGGCGAGAATCGTGACCACGGAGCGCAGCGTAAGCGGCACCGCTGCGCGACTCCGACGGGCCGTCCGGAGCGCAGCGCCCGTCCGGGCTGTTCCGGTCGGGCGGGCGAGCTGTTTGAATCGCGGAAGGCCACCGGTTCCGTGGGACCGGCCGCGGCCGAGTGCACGGCCCCGCCCCCACGGGCGGGGCGCCCGTCCCGCGAGCGACGGGCCGGAGCGAGGAGGTCGACCGTGTCGGAGCACCAGGGGAGCGGAACGCCGGAGCCGGTGGAGGACCGGGCTTCGAACCACACGCAGGTCGTGCCGGCGGAACCCGGCGCGGGGGCCGGCGCCGAACCCGGCGCCGGGCTGGAGGCCTCGGCCACCGCCTCCGCCGCCGAACGGACCGAATCGGCCCAGACCGGAACGGCCCAGACCGGAACGGCTCGAACCGGGGCCGACCAGGCGAACGCCGCGGTGCCCGCGCCCCCGCCCGCGTCGACGACCCCGGCCCCGCCGCCGGGTCCGCGACCCGTGCCCGGACCGCCGCGCGGTCCGCGCCCGCCCGTGCCCGGCGCCCCGGCGGCCCGGCCGGCGCCGCCGCCGCGTCCGGCACCGCCCGCCCGGCCCGGCCCGCCGCCGCCGGTCGTGCGCCCGGAGCCCGCACCCGCGCCCGCCGGGCCCGCCGCCCCGATCACCGTGACGCCGGCGAGCACGGACCCGGGGCGCTGGGGCCGCGTGGACGAGGCGGGCACCGTCTACGTCCGCACCGAGAGCGGCGAGCGGGTCGTCGGCGAGTGGCAGGCGGGCGCCCCGGAGGAGGGGCTCGCGCACTTCGCCCGCCGGTTCGACGACCTGCTCACCGAGGTCGAGCTGCTCGCGACGAGGCTCGCGGCGGGCGGCGGCGACCCGAAGCACACGCTCAACAGCGCCAAGAGCATCCGGGACGGGCTGGACGAGGCCACCGTGGTCGGCGACCTCGCCGGGCTGCGCGCCCGGCTCGACCAGCTCATCGCCGAGGCGGAGGCCGCGGTCGAGGCCGCCCGGTCGGCCCGCGACGCGCACCGCAGCGCGGCCATCGCGCGCAAGGAGGCGCTGGCCGCCGAGGCCGAGCAGCTCGCCGCCGAGGCCACGCAGTGGAAGCAGGCGGGCGACCGGTTCAAGTCGATCCTCGACGAGTGGCGCACCATCCGCGGCATCGACCGCAAGACCGACGAGCAGCTGTGGAAGCGGTTCTCGAAGGCGCGCGAGGCGTTCAACCGGCGCCGCGGATCGCACTTCGCCGAGCTCGACCGCCAGCGCGCCGCGGCGAAGGCCCGCAAGGAGGAGCTCGCGCTCGAGGCGGAGAAGCTCGCCGACTCCGAGGACTGGGGCCCGACCGCGGCCCGCTTCCGCGAGCTGATGGCCGAGTGGAAGGCGGCGGGCCGCGCCCAGAAGGAGGCCGACGACGCGCTGTGGCAGCGGTTCCGCACCGCGCAGGACACCTTCTTCGCGCGGCGGGCCGCGGCGTTCGCCGAGCGGGACGCCGAGTTCGCGGCCAACGCGGAGGCCAAGAAGGCGCTGCTCGCCGAGGCCGAGAAGATCGACACGTCGGACCCGGGAGCCGCGCGCGCCGCGCTGCGGCACATCCAGGAGCGCTGGGAGGAGATCGGGAAGGTCCCGCGCGACGAGATCCGCCCCCTGGAGGCCCGCCTGCGCGCGGTCGAGGAGCGGGTCCGCGAGGCCGTCGACCGGCAGTGGCAGCGCACCGACCCGGAGGCGGAGGCGCGCGTCGCCCAGTTCCGGGAGCGGGTGGCCCAGTTCGAGGCCCAGGCCGAGAAGGCGCGCGCCGCGGGCGACCTGCGCCGCGCCCAGCAGGCCGAGAGCCAGGCCGAGCAGTGGCGGGAGTGGCTCGCGACGGCGGAGCGCGCGGTCCAGCACCGCTGACGCGGATGCGCACACCCCCGAGGTGGGTCACCTCGGGGGTGTGACGTCAGCGGCGGGTCGCGATCCGCACCCACGCCCCGGCGAGCACCAGCACGGCGAGCACCGCGAGCACCAGCCCGAGGCCGGCGCCGGTGCCGCCCGCGGGCACCGTGACCTGCCGCGACCAGATGGCCCACACGCCCGTCACGACGGAGATCCCGCAGCCGACGGCGGAGAGCCAGGCCAGGCCGAACCAGCGCAGGGCGAGCGCGAGCGCCGAGCAGACCAGCCCGAACACGAGCGACGTGCCCGCGAACAGCGGCGGCATCAGGCCGAGCGGGGCGAGGCCCGCGAGCACCTCCCAGCCGCGCACCGCGCCGGTCCACGGCAGCATCAGCGAACCGATCAGCGCGAGCATCGCCACCGACACGACCACGGCGGTCGGGCCGGGGGCGACGCGGCGCTCGGCCCGCCGCTCGGCGCGGCGCAGCTCGGCGTCGAGGGCCGCGAGCTCGTCGGGCACCTTCTCGTCGTCTCCGTCGTCGGTCACGCGTTCACCCCGCAGGCGGGCGCGGCCGCCGCGGGCTGGGCAGGCGGAGCACCGAAGGCGGGCAGGCCGAGCCCGGTGCGGGAGCCGCCGGGACGGGTGCCGGCCTCGTGGACGTCGCCCGCCCGCGTGCGCCGGTGGGACAGGACGGGGCCGTCGGCGACGAGGTGGTGCGGCGCGCCGTAGCCGACCTCCACCTCCACCACGTCACCGGGCCGGATCGGCAGGTCGCCCGGCGCGAAGTGCACGAGCCGCCCGTCGCGGGCGCGCCCGCTCATCCGGCGGGTGGCGCCGTCCTTGCGGCCCTCGCCCGTCGACACGAGCACCTCGACGACCCGGCCCTCCAGGGCCCGGTTCTGCTGCCAGGAGATCTCCTCCTGCAGCGCGACGAGCCGCTCGTAGCGCTCCTGGACGACCTCCTTGGGCACCTGGTCGGGCAGGGACGCCGCGGGCGTGCCGGGGCGCGGCGAGTACTGGAACGTGAACGCCTGGGCGAACCGGGCCTTCTCGACCACGTCGAGGGTGGCCTGGAAGTCCTCCTCGGTCTCGCCGGGGAAGCCGACGATGATGTCGGTGGAGATCGCCGCGTCCGGGATCGCGGCCCGCACCTCGTCGAGGATCGCGAGGAAGCGCTGCGAGCGGTAGGAGCGGCGCATCCGGCGCAGCACGTCGTCGGAGCCGGACTGCAGCGGCATGTGCAGCTGCGGGCAGACGTTGGGCGTCTCGGCCATCGCGGCGATCACGTCGGAGGTGAAGTCGCGCGGGTGCGGCGAGGTGAACCGCACGCGTTCGAGGCCTTCGACGTCGCCGCAGGCGCGCAGCAGCTTCGCGAACGCCCCGCGGTCGCCGAACTCGACGCCGTAGGAGTTGACGTTCTGCCCGAGCAGCGTGACCTCGAGGACGCCCTCGGCGGCGAGCGCCTGCACCTCGGCGAGCACGTCGCCGGGGCGGCGATCCTTCTCCTTGCCGCGCAGCGACGGGACGATGCAGAACGTGCAGGTGTTGTTGCAGCCCACGGAGATCGAGACCCACGCGGAGTAGGCCGACTCCCGGCGCGCGGGCAGCGTCGAGGGGAACACCTCGAGCGACTCGGCGATCTCCACCTGCGCCGCGCGGTTGTGCCGGGCCCGCTCCAGCAGGACCGGCAGCGCGTGCACGTTGTGGGTGCCGAACACGACGTCCACCCACGGCGCCTTGCGGACGATCGTCTCGCGGTCCTTCTGCGCGAGGCAGCCGCCGACGGCGATCTGCATGTCGGGGCGCGCCGCCTTCACCGGCCGCAGGTGGCCGAGGTTGCCGTAGAGGCGGTTGTCGGCGTTCTCGCGGACCGCGCAGGTGTTGAACACGACGACGTCCGCGTCGTCGGAGTCGGACCGCTCGTAGCCCGCCGCCTCGAGCAGCCCGGCCATCCGCTCGGAGTCGTGCACGTTCATCTGACACCCGTAGGTGCGGATGGTGTAGCTGCGGGTCACAGCAGTTCAGCGTAGGCCGTGGCCGCCCGGTCGACCGCACCGGAGGGGGCACGGCAGGATGCGCGCATGGTGGATCGCCGGACGGTGCTGCGTGCCCTGGTCTCCGGCGCCGCCGCACTCGGGGTGCTGGGGGCGCCGGGCTGTTCCACGCGGTTCGCCGGGGTCCGGCTGGCCATCGCGACCGGCGGCACCCAGGGCGTCTACTACAACCTCGGCAACGCGCTCGCCGACGTGTGGCAGGAACGGCTCGGCCTCGACGCCCGCCCGGCGGTGCTCTCCACCGCGGGGTCGGTGGACAACCTCGGTCGGCTCGCCGAGCGGTCGGCCGACGTGGCCTTCAGCCAGGTCGACACGGCCGCCGACCAGCTGGAACACATCCCGGATGGCGACCCGCGCTCCCCGCGCGCGCTCACCCGCATCTACGACGACGTGGTGCACGTGGTGGTGCCCGCGTCGTCGACGGTGCAGACCCTGGGTGACCTGCGCGGCGCGCGGGTCTCCGTCGGCGCGCCCGACTCCGGCGTGCTGGTGATCGCCGAACGCCTCCTCGAGGTGGCCGGGCTCTCCCCCGACACCGACTTCGAGACGGTGCAGCTGGGCATCAACGAGTCGGTCGAGGCCATGTCGGGTGGCGAGATCGACGCCTTCTTCTGGGTCGGCGGCCTGCCCACGCAGGGCGTCACCGCGCTGTCGCAGAGGATGGCGATCCGCCTGCTCAACCTCGAGGACCTGGTCACCCCGGTGCGCACCGCCTACCCCGTGTACGCGGTGGGCACGGTGCCCGCCCGCAGCTACGGCATCCCCGAGCCGATCACCACCCTGCTCGTGCGCAACTTCCTCGTCGTCCGCGCGGAGATGCCGGACGACGTGGCGAACGCGTTGGTCGAGGGCCTCTTCGCGGCCCAGGAACACCTGGCCGCGGTGAGCCCCGCGGCGCTCACCATCGACCTGCGCGCGGCGATCGGGACCCAGCCGGTGCCGCTGCACCCGGGCGCGGAGCGTTTCTTCCGCGCCGAGAAGGACCCCTAGACCTGGGCGCGCAGCGCCGCCAGCTGGGCGGCCGCGCGGTGGATCATGCCCCGGAACAGGTCCTCGCCGTAGTCGGTGACGGGCGAGAGGTGGCCGGTGAGCTCGAGCATCACCATGCCGTGCAGCTGCGCCCGCAGCTCGTAGAACAGCGCCAGGGCACCCGCGGGCAGCGGCACCTTGGTGGTGTCGGCGTCGGCGAGCCGCTCGGCCCCGGGCTGCAGCGGCAGCCGCTGCAGCTGCTCGGCGCTCCAGCCGTCGAACACGACGTCGAGGAACGGCTCGGCGAGGCTCACCGCGGCGCCGATCACCTCCTCGCGCGGCGGCGGCTCGTAACCCGGCACCGGGGTGCCGTAGAGCAGGAGGAACGCGGGCCTGTTCGCGAGCGCCCAGCGCCGGTAGGCGTTGCTGGCCGCCCACAGCCGCTCGGCCTGCGGGCGGCCGCGGGTGGCGTCGGCGGCCTCGGCGACCGCGGCGGCCAGCGAGCGGTGGCCGTCGATCACGAGCGCCGTCAGCAGCTCGTCGCGGCTGTCGAAGTAGTGGTAGAGCGACTGGACCGTCATCCCGACGGCACGCGCCACGCCGCGCAGGGAGAGCCCGCCGGGCCCGCCCTCGGCCAGCTGCTCCAGCGCCGCGGCCTTGATCTCCTGGACGGTCTCGGCCCGCCGCCGTTCCCGCACCGAACCTTCGACTGACACCGACAGTTCTCCTTGACACTGTTAGGCAACTGCCGATACTGGCACTGCTCGCACAGCCTAACAGTGTCAGATAAAGGGAGCGACGACGCGCACGGTTCTCGCGGACGCCCGGCGCGGGCACCCCGGCCTCTACGGGACGGCCGTCGCCATGGCGGCCCTCGCGCTCGTCACAGCGACCCTCGCCGTCGTCGACCAGCGTGAGCTGCTCGGCGCCCCGCTCTGGTTCAAGCCGCTCAAGTTCGCCATCGCGATCGCGCTCTACGGGGCCACGCTGGCATGGATCCTCTCCCGGCTGCCCGGGCGGGCCATGTGGCGCGCCGGCTGGGTCATCACGGCCGGCGCCGTACTCGAGATGGTGATCATCGTGGGGCAGGCGGCGCGCGGCGTGCGCAGCCACTTCAACACCGACACCCCGTTCGACGTCGCGCTCTACTCGATCATGGGCGCGGTGATCGTCGTGGTGTGGCTCGCCACGGTGTCGATCGCGCTGCGGTACCTGCGAGAGCCCGTCGACGACCCGGTGACGGCGTCGGCGGTGCGGCTCGGCCTCGCCATCGGGCTCGCCGGCATGGCGGTCGGGTTCCTCATGTCCGCGGGCGACGCCCACGCGGTGGGCGTGCCGGACGGCGGACCGGGGATGGTCTTCACCGGCTGGAGCACCACGGGCGGCGACCTGCGGATCGGCCACTTCGTGGGCATGCACGCCCTGCAGGTGCTGCCGCTGCTCGCCGCCGGGCTCGCCGCGCTGAGCGGCCGCCTCGACGAGGCCACCCGCCTGCGCGTCGTCCGGATCGCGGCGGCCGGCTACGCCGGGCTCGTCGCGCTCGTGACCTGGCAGGCGCTGCGCGGCCAGCCGCTCATCGCACCCGACGCCGTCACGCTCGCCGCCTTCGCCGCGCTGGTGCTCGGCACCGGCGGCGCGCTCGCCGCCGTGCTCGCCCGCACGCCGCGCCGCTCCCCCGCCCCCACCACCGTCTGAGGCGAACCGTGGACCCCCAGCTGCTGTTCTCGCTCACGTTCCCGCTCGCGGCCCCGTTCTGGGCGCTCATGATCCTCGCGCCCGGCTGGTCGGTGACGCGCCGGGTGATCGGCTCGCCGCTGATCGCGCTGCCGCCCGCACTTGTCTACGCGGCGCTGGTGCTGCCGCAGTTCGGCACCGTGTTCGCCGCGGTCGCCGCGCCCGAGCTCCCCGGCATCGCGGCGCTGCTCGCCACGCCGGCGGGCGCCGCGGCGGGCTGGGCCCACTTCATCGCGTTCGACCTGTTCGCCGGCCGCTGGATCTACCTCGACGGCCGCGAGCGCGGCATCCACCCGCTCGTCACCGCGCCGGTGCTGGTGCTGACGATCCTGCTGGCGCCGCTCGGGCTCATCGCGCACCTGCTGGTGCGGGCCGCGCCGGCCGCGGTGCGGAGGCAGGCCGGCCTCACCGCGGCGCGGTAGGGGTCTCGTCGCGCCGCTCGGCGTCCTCGGCCGCGCCGTCCTCCTCGGTGGGTCGCGGGAACCGCGCCACCACCCGGAGCCCGCCCCCGGGCGGCAGCTCGAGCACCAGCTCGCCGCCCGCCACCTCCAGCGTGCGGGCGGCGATCGCGAGGCCCAGCCCGGAGCCCTCCGTGTTGCTCTGGGCCGGACTGCGCCAGAACCGGCCGGTGGCCCGCTCGAGCTCCTCCGGCGCCATGCCCGGCCCCCGGTCCCGCACGGCGATCTCCACGCGCCCGTCGACCGCGTCGGTGGACACCGAGATCGGGGTGCCCGGGGGCGCGAACTTGACCGCGTTGTCGAGCACCGCATCGAGGACGGTCTCGATCGCGCCTTCCGGGGCGCGCACCTGCAGCCCCCGTATCCCGGTCCGCACCAGCTCCAGGTCCATGTGCTCGGCGAGCGGGCGCCACGCGTCGAGTCGGTCCTCCACGCCCTCGTCGACGTCGGCGACGACCGGCGGCGCGGTGCGCTCGGCCCGGGCGAGCGCCAGCAGCCCGTCGAGCAGCGTGGACAGCCGCTCGGCCTCCTCGAGCGCGGCGGCGTGGTCCTCGGCGGCGACCTCGTCGACGTGCCCATCCAGGTTGGACAGGCGCAGCCGCAGCGCCGTGAGCGGGTTGCGCAGCTGGTGGCTCGCGTCGGCGACGAACGCCCGCTGCGCGGCGTAGGCCTGGGCCACCGTCGCGGTCATGCGGTCGAAGGAGACCGACAGCTGCCGCAGTTCCGGCGGCCCGGTGCCGTCGGCGACCGGCTCGGGGTCGGCCCCGGCGAGCACGGCCGCCGCGACCCGGCCGGTGCCCTCGTCGAGGCGGCGCACCGGGCGCAGGATCCACCGGACGATCGGCAGCGCGACGACCACGCCCATCGCCAACGCGGCGAGCCCCGCCGCCACCACGAGCGACCACACCCGCAGCTCCTCGGCGCGCAGGGTGTCGGTGGGCGAGATGGTGACGGCCACGCCGCGGACCTCGGTGTCCACCAGCACCGGCTCGGCGAGCACCAGCGGGCGCTCGTCCCACGGCAGCAGCAGCGGGTAGACCTCGGAGCGGCGGTTGGCCAGGGCCAGCTTCACCCGCTCCTGCGCGTCGGCGTCGAGCACCGGCGGCGGCTGGCGGGACGTGGCCACCAGCCGGCCGTCCTCGTCGAGCACCATGACGGCCACCCCGTAGACCTCGTCGTAGCGCTCCAGCTCGGCGGCGAGCCCCGTGGTGTCGGCCTGCGTGATGGGCCGCTCGGCGACCGAGGCGTAGAAGATCGTGTCGGTCAGCCGGTCGGTGAACATCGCGAGCTGCCGGGCCTGCGCGTAGGACAGCGCGAGCGGCACCCCGAGCCCGGCGGCCAGCAGGCCCACCAGGAACAGGACGATCACCAGCAGCCGGGCGGCCATCGACGGTCCCTACTCCGCGCCCGCGGGGTTGCCGAGCCGGTACCCCACGCCGCGGACGGTCTGCACGTACTCGGGGTTGCCGAGCTTCGTGCGCAGCGTGGCCACGTGCACGTCGAGCGTGCGGTTGGCGCCGGCCCACGACCGGCCCCACACCTCGGCGACGATGCGGCTGCGGGTGCACACCGCCCCGCCCGCCGTCGCGAGCAGCGCGAGGACCTGGAACTCCTTGCGGGTCAGGTTGACCGGCCTGCCGGCGACGGTCACCTCGTGCTTGTGCAGGTCGACCCGCACGTCACCGACCTCGACGACGTCCTCGGGTCCGGTCGGGGTGGCGAGCCTGCGCCGCCGGTAGACCGCGTGCACGCGGGCCACGAGCTCTCCGATGTCGTAGGGCTTGACCAGGTAGTCGTCGGCGCCGGAGTGCAGGCCGAGGATGCGGTCGTCGACCTCCCCGCGGGCCGACACGACGATCACCGGCACGTCGCTGCGCTCCCGGATGGCCCGGCACACGTCGACCCCGTCCACGTCGGGGAGGCCGAGGTCGAGGAGGACGACGTCGACACCCGCCAGGTGGTCGGGCGCGGGCCTGCCCGTGGCGAGCCTCGTCGTGGTCATCCCGTGCCGGTGCAGGGCCGGACGCAGCGCGGCCGCCACGCGGTCGTCGTCCTCGACCAGCAGGATGTGCACGACTCCCCAACCCTTCTCGCGCTCAAGAGCGTTATAGGAGCGCAACCCTATGGCTTGCTCAAGGTGCTGGACTGGACGCATCGCATCGCCCTAGCGTCCCGCCATGCCCGGAGGACCTGCATGACCGCCGACCTCACCCCCGCCGCGGAGGCGGCCTCATGACCGACACGCCGATGATCCGGATGGTGTCCGTCGACAAGCACTTCGGCGACCTCCACGTCCTGCGCGACATCAACCTGGAGGTCGCGGCCGGCCAGGTCGTCGTGGTGCTCGGCCCGTCCGGGTCGGGCAAGTCCACGCTGTGCCGCGTGATCAACCGCCTCGAGCCGATCGACAGCGGCACCATCGAGATCGACGGGAAGCCGCTCCCCGCCGAGGGCAAGGCCCTCGCCGCGCTGCGGGCCGACGTCGGCATGGTGTTCCAGAGCTTCAACCTCTTCGCGCACAAGACGATCCTCGAGAACGTCACGCTCGGGCCGGTCAAGGTGCGCAAGATGCCCAAGGCGGAGGCCGAGCGGAACGGGCTGGCCCTGCTGGAGCGCGTCGGCATCGCCAACCAGCGCGACAAGTACCCCGCCCAGCTGTCCGGCGGTCAGCAGCAGCGCGCCGCGATCGCGCGGGCGCTCGCGATGAAGCCCAAGGTCATGCTGTTCGACGAGCCCACCTCCGCACTGGACCCGGAGATGGTCCAGGAGGTGCTCGACGTCATGACCACCCTCGCCAGGGAGGGCATGACCATGCTCGTGGTCACCCACGAGATGGGCTTCGCCCGCCGCGCCGCCAACCGGGTGGTGTTCATGTCGGACGGCGAGATCGTCGAGGACGCCGTCCCGGACGAGTTCTTCACCAAACCCCGGACCGATCGCGCCAAGGACTTCCTCGGCAAGATCCTCACCCACTAACCCGAACATCGATCCAGGAGTCTTCATGCGATTCCGCCGGCTCTCCGCCATCGCCGTCAGCGCGGTGGCGGCACTCACCCTCGCCGCTTGTGGTGGTGGCGGCGAAAGCAGCTCGGGCGGCGGCGCGGAACCGGCCGCGGCGTCCGACTTCCCCGAGGGCTCGACGATGGCCCGGCTGGCCCAGCAGGGTTCCATCACGATCGGCACCAAGTTCGACCAGCCCGGGTTCGGCCTGCAGGGCCTCGACGGCAAGCCGGCCGGCTTCGACGTCGAGATCGCCAAGTACGTCGCGTCGAAGCTGGGCATCTCCGAGGACAACATCGAGTGGGTGGAGACGCCCTCGCAGGTACGCGAGGAGGTCATCGAGCAGGGTCGCGTCGACATGGTGGTGGCCACCTACACCATCAACGACGAGCGCAAGCAGCGGGTCACCTTCGCCGGGCCGTACTACGAGGCCGGTCAGGCGCTGATGGTCCGCAGCGACGACACCACCGTGACCGGCCCCGACTCGCTGCGCGCCGCGGGCACCCGGGTCTGCTCGGTCGCCGGGTCGACGCCGTCGCAGGAGATCCTGAACTACGTCGACGAGAGCCAGCTGACGCTGTTCGACGTGTACTCCAAGTGCGCCGACGCGCTGCGGACCAACCAGGTCGACGCCGTCACCACCGACAACGTCATCCTGCTCGGCTTCGTCGCCGACTCCGACGGCGCCTTCAAGCTGGCCGGCGACACCTTCACCAAGGAGCCGTACGGCATCGGCATCAAGAAGGGCGACGTCGCGTTCTGCGAGTTCATCAACCAGGCGCTGCAGGAGGCCCAGTCGAGCGGCGCCTACGCCGAGGCGTGGGAGTCGACCGCCGGCCAGATCGCCGAGGTGACCACCCCGAGCCTGCCCGAGCTCGAACCCTGCGCCTGATCGACGCCACACCCGTCGGGGTGCCGCCCGGTCCGCCCGGTCGGCACCCCGACACGTGGTGACCAGCTGCTGAACCGGAAAGGAGCGGGCCGCGGTGGACGTGCTCGTGGAGCACCTCGGGCTCTACTGGCGGGGCGTACTGACCACCCTGCAGATCTCGCTGTACTCCGGCATCGGGGCGCTCGTGCTCGGCACGATCATGGCCGCGTTCCGGGTCTCCCCCGTCCCGCCGCTGCGCGCCGTGGGCGCGGGTTGGGTGAACGGGCTGCGCAACACCCCGCTGTCGGTGGTCCTGTTCATGATCGCGTTCGGCCTGCCCGAGATCGCGATCAACGCCCCGTTCTTCTGGTTCGGCGTCACCGGGCTCGCGCTCTACACGTCGGCGTTCGTCTGCGAGGCGCTGCGCAGCGGCATCAACTCGGTCCCCACGGGGCAGGCCGAGGCCGCCCGGGCGATCGGGCTGACGTTCGGCCAGACGCTCGGCACGGTCGTGCTCCCCCAGGCCTTCCGCACGGTCGTGCCGCCGCTGGGGAACGTGTTCATCGCGATGATCAAGAACTCCGCCATCGTCGGCGCGGTCGGTGTGGGCGGGGACCTCTACTCCGTCGGCGTCCAGCTGACCGGTTCGCTGGGCGAGGCCGCGATCCCCGTGCTCACCGGGGTCGCGCTCGGCTACCTCGTGCTGACGCTCCCGGCCGGCCTGTTGCTCGGCTACCTCGAGCGGAAGGTGGCGATCGCGCGATGAGCGCGCTCTACGACGTGCCCGGGCCCGCGGCCCGGCGGCGCACCCTGATCGGCACGATCGTGGCCGCGGTCGCGCTGCTCGCGATCGCCGTGGTCGTCATCCAGCGGCTCGCCGCGCAGGGCCAGTTCACGGCCGAGAAGTGGGGGTCGCTGCTCGACCCCACCAACGACGTGATGCCGCAGGTGTGGTCCCTGCTCATCGGGCTCGGCCTGCGCAACACCCTGGCCGCGGCCTCGCTCGCGGTCATCGCATCGCTGGTCCTCGGCACCGTGATCGCGATCACCCGACTGGTGAGCGCGCCGTGGTACCGCTGGGCGGTCGTGGGCGTGGTCGAGCTCCTGCGCGGCCTGCCGGTGGTCGTCATGATCTTCTTCGCCGCGCGGGCGCTGCCCGAGGTCGGCGTGGAGCTCCCGGGCGCCAGCCGCGAGGTGAACACGCTGTTCTACCTCGTGATCGGCCTGACGCTCTACAACATGGTGATCATCGCCGAGATCATCCGCGCCGGGGTCAACTCGTTGCCGCGCGGCCAGGCGGAGGCGGCCTCCGCGATCGGCCTCACCCGCTGGCAGAGCCTGCGCCTGATCCTGCTGCCCCAGGCGTTCCGGACGATGCTCCCGGCCCTGATCAGCCAGCTCGTCGTCATCCTCAAGGACACCGCACTCGGGTTCATCATCAGCTACCCCGAGCTGCTGCGCGAGTCCCAGATCATCGTGCAGACGACGAAGAACCCGCTGCAGATGTACTTCGTCGTCGCCGTGATCTTCATCGTCATCAACTACTCGCTCGGGAAGCTGGCCGAGTACGTGGAGCGGCGGCTCTCGCGGGGACGCAAGATGTCGGCCGCCCCGGCCCAGCCCGCGCTCGTCGAGACCACGGGCCAGGCCGGGGACTGACGAGCCGCCGGCCCCGGCATCAGGAGAGGTTCTCGACCACCACCGGCTCGATGCCCTCCTCCGCGGGCAGCTCGAAGCCGAGCACCTGGGCGTAGAACGACAGCTCGGCGTCGAGCGCCCGCCGGATGTTCTCCGCGCGCCGGAAGCCGTGCTGCTCGCCCTCGAACAGCAGGTAGGCGACGGGCGTGCCGCGGGCGCGCAGGGCGTTGACGATCATCTCGCTCTGGTTCGGCGGCACGACCTCGTCCTCCGCGCCCTGCAGCACGATGAGCGGCCGGGTGAAGCGGTCGACGTGGTGGATCGGCGAGCGCTCGACGTAGGTGTCGCGGGCCTCGGGGTACGGCCCGACCAGCCGGTCGAGGTAGCGGCTTTCGAACTTGTGGGTCTCGGCGGCGAGGGCCTCGAGGTCGGCCACCCCGAAGTGGTCGGCGCCCGCGGCGAACGGGGTGTCCTCGCGGGCGAGCGCGGCCAGCGTGGTGAACCCGCCCGCCGAGCCGCCGCGGATGCACAGCCGGTTCCCGTCGACGCGCCCCTGCTCGGCGAGCCGCCGGGCGGCGGCGAGGCAATCGGCGACGTCGATCACGCCCCACTGCCCCTCCAGCTGCTGCCGGTAGGCACGGCCGTAGCCGGTGGAGCCGCCGTAGTTGACGTCGACGACGGCGAACCCGCGGCTCGTCCAGTACTGGAGCCCGACGTTGAGCACGGGCACCGCGGCGGAGGTCGGGCCGCCGTGGATCACCACGAGCAGCGGGGGCAGCTCGCCGTCCGGGCCGCGGAACTCCGCCGAGGCCGGCGGGTAGAACTGCGCGTACGCCTTGCGCTGCGCGCCCGAGCCGTCCACCGAGTCGAACGCGATGTGCTCGGGCACGGAGATCTGCGCCTGGTCGAGGCCGAGGTCCCGCGGCGGCCGCAGCGTCTCGACCGCGGCGGTGGAGACCACCACCCGGTGCACGCCGGGTTCGGCGGTGGGGCTGCCCGCGACCACGACGACCGCGTCCGGACCCGCGGCGCGCACGGCCGCGATCGCCGAGAACGGCAGATCGAGGTCGGTGATCGTGCCGTCGGCCTGCCGGACGGCCAGCCCGTCGCGGCCCTGGCGCCAGCGCGCGAACACGATCCGCCCGTCGTCGAGGCGCGCGTAGCGGGCCGAGCCGAACACCCACGCCGGTTCGCCGATCTCCGCGTCGATGCGCACCACCGACCCGATGTCGGCGCCGGGCGTCCACCGGTAGAGGTTCCACCAGTCGCTGCGGTCGGACAGGAACAGCAGCGACCCGTCGGGCTCCCACCGCGGCTCCAGGACCGACTCCCCCGGCCCGCCCGCGACCAGCGTCTCCTCGCCGGACGCCAGGTCACGCACGACGAGCTCGGTGTCGTCCCACGGCATCGACGGGTGCTGCCACTGCAGCCAGGCCAGCCGGGTGCCGTCGGGGCTCAGCCGGGGCGCGGCCACGAAGTCCGGGCCGGTCACGAGCACCTCCGGCTCCGACGGCCGGTCGGCCGCCAGCCGGACCACCTCGTTGCGCACGTCCGCCGCCGACGGGCCGGTGTGCCGCTCCCGCACGCACACGATCGTGGCGCCGTCCGGGGCGACGTCTCCGTCGGCGTAGCGGTCGGCCCGGGGCGTCGCCGGCTCGGATGTGATCGGCTCGGGCTCGCCCCCCGGCGCGAGCCGGTAGAGGCGCTGGTCGGCCCAGTCGGTGAACCACACGACGCCGTCGCGCACCCACCACGCGGCGCCGCCGTACTCGTGCACGGCCGTGCGGGCGTTGCGCCCGTCCGGCAGGAGGTCGGTGGTGGCGCCGTCGGGGGTGCGGCGCACCAGCTGCGTGCGCCCGCCCTCGGCGGGCCTGCCCTCGGCCCACACCACGTCGGCACCGTCGACCCGCACCTCGCCCAGGCGCACCGCGGCCGCGGTGACCAGCTCCGATGTGATGGGGGTGGACCAGGAACCGTAGGGACGCTCGGTGATCGTCACGCCATCACGTTAGCCGCGGCGTAGGTTGGTGCCGAGCGGGGCGCCGAGGGGAAGGAGTGGCCATGAGCGAGCCGTCGCAGGGGCGAGCGCAGGAGCCGATCGAGGCCGAGGTCGTGGACGAGCCGCGCCCGCAGGTGCCGCCGCCGGCGCCCGGTGCACCCGACTACGACGAGCACGGCGTGCCGACCTTCGACCACCTGCGCGACAAGATCGAGAGCCGGTACGCCACCTCCCTGGGGGCGGCGGAGCTGGCCGAGAGCACCGCTGCCGGGCGGAGCGTGGAGGAGCAGGAGGCCGAGCGGGCGGCGAAGGCGAAGGCGAAGCTGGAGGAGCTGCGGCGTTCGCTCGGCTGACGGGCGGGGCGGTCGGTCGTGGCCGGTGCGACGGACCACGCCGGTGCGCACCAGCCCCCGGTCTTCCCGGCCACCTGCGCCGGCAGCACGTGGTCGTGCACGTCGTCGCCGATCACGTGCCTCTCCTCGGGGTCCGCACCACACCTGCTCGCCGCGGCCGGCCCCCCTCGGGGGGATCGGCGGGGTCGGGTGCGCGCCTGCGCCGCCGGACGACTGCCGGATGATCGTCGCGGACACCTCGCAGGGCCGCCGCCAGTGGTGCTCGATGGAGGCCTGCGGCAACCGCGCGAAGGCCGCCGAGCACCGGGCCCGCGCGCAGGGGGACCGACGCGACGCCATCTCCGCCGCCGTCCCGGCGTACCCCGGCCCGTCGTGGACGTCGATGTCACGCGCGGTGGCGACTGCAGTCTCCACCGCCGTCTGGCTCCGGTGGGCGGGGCGCCGTCCGGACCGTCGATGGCGGAGTGGTGGGGCGGGCAGGCGCCGCGCGGGTCGAGCGCATCGACGCTCCGGTGCGGACGAGGTGCCTCGGCATCGACCTGCACCGGGCACGCCGGTCAACGTCGACGCCGACCGGCTGCCCCAGCCACCCTCGCGATGAGGATGGGGTCGGTGCGAGGCGGGTCGTCCACGAGCAGCGGGGAGCGTCGCGCCGGTGACCCGCGGCCGCCCGCCCGGTCAGGAGCGGCGCGTGCGCAAGGCCGTCCACAGCAGGGCGAGGGCCTCCGGCAGCGCCCGTGGGCGCACGACCGGCAGCACCCCGATCGCCCCGGTGAGCCCCGGCCACCAGCGCACCGACCCGTCCCCGCGGACGGTGCCGAGGGCGGGCGTGCGGCACGCGCGGACGCCCGCGGGCAGCGTGGGGTACTCCCCGGCGAGCCGGGGGTCGCGGCACGCGCGCACGGTCACCGGGACCCGCAGCAGGTCGGGCAGCTCGCGCGCGATCTGCGAGCAGCTGGGGCAGGCGACGTCCGCCACGACGACGACGGCACGGATCACGGGACCAGGATCGCAACCGCGAGCGAGCCGACGCAGGTGAGGGCCAGCACCGGCCGGACGACGCGCTCGGCGCGGGCCCACGCGGCCGTCCACGACCCGTCGTCGCTCCAGGCGTTCGACAGCACCGGCATCGCGAGCCTGCCGAGCGCGAACCCCACGGCCGGTGCGAACGCGGCCGGGAGCGGCACGACCAGCAGCACCGCGGCCAGCACGAGGTGCGGCAGCGCCGACGGCGAGTAGGTGCGCATCCCCGTGCCCATCTCGAACCCGAACTGCAGCGCGCCCCACCGGCGCAGGTGCTGCACGTCCTGCGGGACGAGGCGGGCGTTCTCGGGGACCGGGAACCGCACGAGCCCGAGCTCCCGCACCAGCACCGGCACGGCGACCAGCGCGAACAGCGTGTGCCGCACCGGGGCGGGCAGCAGCGCCTGGGGCAGCGCCCCCACGGCGCCCGCAACGAACGCCACCAGCAGGGCACCCAGCAGCAGGCCGGTGCCGAAGAACCGGACCACGGGCTCGTCGCGCCAGACCGACGCGCTCAGCAGGAACGCCGAGTTGTGGCTTCAAGTGCTGCCCGAGTTGGCGAAGCCGGCGGCGGCGCCCGCGACGAGCAGGAGGGCGAGCCCGCCCAGCGCCCCGGCACCCAACGCCGCCAGCACGAACGCCACCGCCGCCGGGACGGGGTGCAGCACCACCCGGATCGCCACCGCTACCCGCCGAGCACCGGGAGCCCGCCGCGCTCCGGCAGCCGGCAGGCGGCGATCGTGATGCCGGTGTAGGTGTCGCCGCTCGCGAACACGACGTCGGTGATCGCGTCGGAGCAGCGGTACCCCTTCCACCGCCACGCGTTCTTGCCCTCGCACTCCGTCGCGAGCCGCGTGCTCTCCATCTCCTCGCCGTCGATCTCGTAGAAGCCCTCGCGGTGGTAGCCGCCCGAGCACGGGTAGCTGCCGCGCCGCCAGCCGCCGTAGCAGACCGCGGGCCCGTCGTCGAAGGGCCAGTTGTTGGCCTCCTCCGCGTACGACGAGGGCGCGCAGCCGGTGTGCTCGGCCCGGTTGGCCGAGCCGGGCACGGCCGCCGCCGTCCGCCGGTCGAGGTACCAGTCGAGCGGCACGAGCGCTGCGGCCGCCGCCCCGATCACCAGCGCCCGCAGCACCGCGCGCCGGGAGGGCCGGATCGCGCGCAGCCGCGCCACGACCGCGCTGGGCGCCGCACCGGGCGGCGGGGCCGAGGTGCGGGGGATGTCGTCGAGCCTGCGGGCGCTCATGCCGGGCTCCCGATCCGGAACAGGGCGGGCAGGTCGGCCTCGGCGTCGACGAAGACGCGCTGCACGACCGTGCCGGCGGCGTCGAGCTGCAGCACGGTGGGCGTGTAGCCCTCGAACAGCTCGGCCCGCACGCCCGGGTCGGTGAGGAGCTCCGCGCCCTCGTGCGGGGCGAACGCCTCCGCGCGATCGACGAGCGCGACGACGCGCACCCCCGCGTCGGCGACGCCGCCGAGCGCGTCCCACACCGCGTGGCACAGCGCGCAGTCGGCGTCCAGTACGGCGACCAGGCCGGCCCGCTGCCCGGGCCGCGGCCGGACCGCCGGCGGGGCGGGTCGCCCGACGACGGCGGCGTAGCCGGACAGCCCGGTGGTGCGCGCGGCCTCGAGCGCCCGGACCCTCGCGTAGACGGCGACGAGCGCCACCAGCGCGAACAACGCGACGAGCAGCGCGAGCAGCGCCACGGCCAGCTCCACCGTCACGGCTCAGCCCTCCCACTCCGCACCGAGCGCGGCGAGCGCGTCGAGCAGCTGGTCCTCGGTGAGCGCGAGCGGCGGGCGCCCCGACTCCGGGCCGTGCAGGACCAGGTCGATCGCGGCGCTGGGGCCGGCGAGCAGGTAGCGCCACTCGTGGATGGTGCCGCCGGCCAGCGCCGCCCCCGCGGCGTCGAGGACGCGGTCGGCGCGCCACAGCTCGCCCGCGGGCAACCGCAGGCCCGCCCAGTCCGGCAGCGTCGGGAGCGCCTCGACGGCCGGCCGGGCCACCAGCGTCGCCCGCTCCCCGCGCCCGATCACCGACACCCCGGCCTGCCGCAGCAGCAGGTCGGAGGCTGGGACGAGGGTGGCGCCCGCGGCGTCGTCGGTGAACCGGAACGTCTCGAGCAGCGCGGCGAGGCCGTCCTCGGTCGGGGCGGGCCCACCGAACCAGGTGGTGGCCTCGTGGTGGGGGCCGACGAGCACCAGCGCTGCGTCGGACCGGTCGGCCGCCTCGTAGAGCACGGCGTCCGCGCCGCGCAGGGGGACGCGCCGCTCGCGCGCCCCGGGCAGCACGTGGCGCGGGATCAGCCGGTACTGGCCGCGCGGGGCGAGGAAGAACTGCCGCGCGGTCCGCGGCCCGGTGAACCGGGTGCTCGCGTACCAGCGCAGCGGGCCGAACACCTCGGGGACGGTGAGGGCGACCCGGGCTCCCGAAGGCGCGATCCGCGTCGTCCGCAGCGGCGCCCCCACCGTCCCGGCCGCCGCACCGTCCATCGCCGCCGTCATCAGTCGTGCCCTTCCCTCCCGGGCGCCGACCGGCGCCCACCGGCACAACGAGCACGCGTCGGTGACGTGACGCGATCATGCGGACACGCAGTGTTGCATCCGGGTGATGTTCGGCGGCGCTGCGTGGCGGACGAGCGACCATCGGGGTGAAACGACGAGGGCCGCCGGCCTCACGCGGAGGCCGACGGCCCGTCGGTGCGCCGGATCGGTCAGTTCTCCGGCCGCTTGAAGATCTTCTTGCCCAGCCAGACCGTGATCGGGTCGTACTTGCGGTCGACCACGCGCTCCTTGAGCGGGATGAGCGCGTTGTCGGTGATCTTGATGTTCTCCGGGCAGACCTCGGTGCAGCACTTGGTGATGTTGCAGTAGCCGAGGCCGTGCTCCTCCTGCGCCGCCACCTTGCGGTCGGCGGCGTCGAGGGGGTGCATGTCGAGCTCGGCGATGCGCATCAGGTAGCGCGGCCCGGCGAAGTTCTGCTTGTTCTCCTCGTGGTCGCGCACCACGTGGCAGGTGTTCTGGCACAGGTAGCACTCGATGCACTTGCGGAACTCCTGGCTCCGCTCGACATCGACCTGCTGCATCCGGTACTCGCCGGGCGCGAGGTCCGGCGGCGGGGCGAAGCTCGGGATCTCGCGCGCCTTCGTGTAGTTGAACGACACGTCGGTGACGAGGTCCCGGATCACCGGGAACGTCCGCAGCGGCGTGACCGTGATGACCTCGTCCTCGGCGAACGTCGACATCCGGGTCATGCACATCAGCCGCGGCCGCCCGTTGATCTCGGCGCTGCACGAGCCGCACTTGCCGGCCTTGCAGTTCCAACGGACGGCGAGGTCCTGGGCCTGGGTCTGCTGGAGCCGGTGGATGATGTCGAGGACGACCTCGCCCTCGTTGACCTCCACCGGGTAGTCGACGAGCTCGCCCTTCTCGTCGTCACCCCGCCAGACGCGGAAGTGGGCCTCGTAACTCATGCCTTCTCCCCTGCCCCGGCGCGGTGTCCGCCGAGCTCCTCACCCGTGTAGTACTTCTTCAGCTCGTCCAGCTCGAACAGGTCGAGCAGATCGGGCCGCATCGGCACCTGCTCCTGGCGGACCAGCTCGACGTCGTCCTCGCCCTTCGCCGACAGCACGAGCAGCACGTGCCGCCAGTCGGCGTCCATCACCGGGTAGTCGTCCCGGGTGTGCCCGCCGCGGCTCTCCTTGCGCTCCAGCGCGGCCTTGGCCACGCACAGCGAGACCAGCAGCATGTTGCGCAGGTCCAGCGCGAGGTGCCAGCCCGGGTTGAACTCCCGGCCGCCCTCGACGGTGACCGTCTTCGCCTTGGCCGCGATCTGCTGCAGCGCCTTGAGCGCCTGCTCCATCTCGTCGGCCTTGCGGATGATGCCGACGAGCTCGTTCATCGTCTTCTGCAGCTCCAGCTGCACGACGAACGGGTTCTCGCCGCCGTCGGTGGCGCTGGAGAACGGCAGCAGCGCGCGGTCGACGGCCTTCGACACGTCGTCGATGCGGACGGCGGGACGCACCCCGCCGAGCGAGTCGACGTACTCGGCCGCGCCGAGCCCGGCCCGCCGCCCGAACACCAGCAGGTCCGACAGCGAGTTGCCGCCGAGCCGGTTCGAACCGTGCATGCCGCCCGCGACCTCACCGGCCGCGAACAGGCCCGGCACCTTCGACATCGCGGTGTCGGGGTCGACCTCGACGCCACCCATCACGTAGTGGCAGGTCGGGCCGACCTCCATCGGCTCCTTGGTGATGTCGACGTCGGCCAGCTCCTTGAACTGGTGGTACATCGACGGGAGCCGCCGCTTGATCTCCTCGGGCGACAGCCGCGAGGCGATGTCGAGGAACACCCCGCCGTGCGGGCTGCCGCGGCCCGCCTTGACCTCGGCGTTGATCGCGCGAGCCACCTCGTCGCGGGGCAGCAGCTCCGGGGGACGCCGGTTGTTGTCGGCGTCGGTGTACCAGCGGTCGGCCTCTTCCTCGGTCTCGGCGTACTGCTCGCGGAACACGTCCGGGACGTAGTTGAACATGAACCGCTCGCCCTCGGAGTTGCGCAGCACGCCACCGTCGCCGCGGACCGACTCGGTGACGAGGATCCCCTTCACCGACGGCGGCCAGACCATGCCGGTCGGGTGGAACTGCAGGAACTCCATGTTGATCAGCGTGGCGCCCGCGCGAAGGGCCAGCGCGTGCCCGTCGCCGGTGTACTCCCAGGAGTTCGAGGTCACCTGGTAGCTCTTGCCCACGCCGCCGGTGGCCAGCACGATCGCCGGGGCGTCGAACCGGACGAACTTGCCGGTGGCCCGGTAGTAGCCGAAGCAGCCCGCGATCCGGCCGTCGTCCTTGAAGATCTCGGTGATCGTGGTCTCGTGGAAGACCCTGATGTTGGCCTCGTAGTCGCCGTGCTGGGCGTAGTCCTCCTGCTGCAGCGACACGACCTTCTGCTGCAGCGTCCGGATCATCTCCAGCCCGGTGCGGTCACCGACGTGGGCCAGCCGCGGGTAGGTGTGCCCGCCGAAGTTGCGCTGGCTGATCTTGCCGTCCTTGGTGCGGTCGAACAGCGCGCCGTAGGTCTCCAGCTCCCAGACGCGGTCCGGGGCCTCCTTGGCGTGCAGCTCGGCCATCCGCCAGTTGTTGAGGAACTTGCCCCCGCGCATGGTGTCGCGGAAGTGCACCTGCCAGTTGTCGTTGGGGTTGACGTTCCCCATCGCCGCGGCGCACCCGCCCTCGGCCATCACGGTGTGCGCCTTGCCGAACAGCGACTTGGTGATGATGGCGGTGCGCTTGCCCTGCATCCGCGCTTCGATGGCGGCCCGCAGGCCGGCGCCCCCGGCGCCGATGACGACGACGTCGAATTCGTGGTGTTCGATCTCTTCGGTCATCTGCAACCCGCCCTCAGTTGATGATCCGCAGGTCGGGGATCCAGCCCGCCGCCACGGCCATGATGTAGAAGTCCGTCACCGCCAGTGTCGCGAGCGTGGTCCAGGCCAGCTGCGCGTGCCGGGCGTTGAGCTTCGAGACGAACACCCACATGCGGTAGCGCACGGGGTGCTTGGAGAAGTGGTTGAGCCGGCCGCCGATGATGCTGCGGCACGAGTGGCACGAGATCGTGTACGCCCACAGCAGCACGACGTTGCCGAGCAGGATCACGTTGCCCAGGCCGAGCCCGAAGCTGCCGTCGGCCTTCACGAACGCGTACAGCGCGTCGTAGGTGTTGATCAGCGAGATGATGACGGCGGCGTAGAAGAAGTAGCGGTGCAGGTTCTGGCCGATCAGCGGGAACCGGGTCTCACCGGTGTAGCGCTTGTGCGGCTCGGCCACGGCGCAGGCGGGCGGCGAGAGCCAGAACGACCGGTAGTAGGCCTTGCGGTAGTAGTAGCAGGTCAGGCGGAACAGCAGCAGGAACGGTAGCGACATCGCCGCGTAGGGCAGCCACCAGACGTCGGGGAGGAACTGCCCGAAGTGCGAGGCGTGCGGGTCGCAGCCGAAGGAGACGCACGGCGAGTAGAACGGCGTGAGGTAGTTGTACTCGGCGACGAAGTAGTCCGCCTGGGCGAACGCTCGCACGGTCGCGTACACGACCCATGCCGTGAGACCGACGAAGTTGGCCAGTGGCGGCAACCACCACCGGTCCGTTCGCAGCGTCCGTGCCGTGATCTGCGCCCGGCCGGCGGACGCGTCTGTGGTGGATGACACGTCAGTTTTCCTTGTTCTCGAGCGGTACGACGCCGTCCGCTGCACGTCGCGGCGTCGGGACGTCCGGATCTCGCCGGAGCCTACGACCGAAGCGCCGCGCGGTGCGTATCGGGCTGTCACCGTGTGTTCCCATCGTGACGCGATTCACGCGGGAACGGGCCGTGGAGGGCCCGCGGACATTAGAGTGGCCCGCCGTGGGCCGCGACGCGGACGAGCGCGGCGCGGGGGCCGCCGTGCGGCGGGCCCTCGCGCCGGCGGGCTCCCGGCCGCCCGCGGTGCTCGTGGTGCTGGCCGCCCTGCTCGTCGCGGGCACGGTCGTCGCGTCCGTCGCCGGCGCGTACGCGCTGCAGCGCGGCCAGGGCCCCGCCGGTAGCCCACCCGCCATCGCGACGCCGCCCGCCGCGCCCCCGTCCCACTCCGAGCAGGCCGCCCCGGTACCCGCCCCGACCGCCCAGGCGCCCGCGCCTCCCTCCGACCCCCGCGCCGTGTTCGCCGACCCCGCGCTGCGCGCGCTCGCCGAGCCGTTCCTCGCCGGACCCGGGGTGTCGTGCCAGTCCCGCACCCCGGAGGACGGGGAGACCGAGCGCGTCGCCTGCGAGCTCGGCGCCGAGCGCACGGCCGTGTTCACCCGCACGTCGCCCGAGGAGATGCGACAGCGCCGCCAGGACCTCGTCGCGGGCCGGCAGGCCCGCCCGGGCACCGTCGTGTCGTTGCGCTGGCGCTACGACGGCAGCGGGACGGCCGCCCGGACCGGCATCCCGGCCGGCCACGAGGTGCGCGGCGAGGGCGTGCGGGTGCGCTACGTGGACCTCGAGGGCAGGCCCCGGTTCCGCTTCGACCAGGACGCCACCGGGTGCGCGGGCGACCTCGCGCTGACCCGACCGACCGGGGACGCGCGCGCCGACCAGGAGGCCGACCTCGAGGAGCTCCGCCTGTTCTGGGCCGACCCGGGGGGATGAGGCACCCACCGACGGGTCGGTGCGCCGCCGGCCGGCCGCGGCGCAGCCGGGCGGCCGGCCGGGCGAACGCCGGGGCCACCTCGCGGAGGGCGGGGTGGGCGGTGGTGTCGGCCGGGACGGCGCCCGGGTCGCGGCGCGGCTGCTCGACCGAGCCCAGCACGTGGGCGGTGAGCAGCCGACCGATCGCGGCGCTCGCGTCGGCGTCGAACCGAGCCGGTGCGGGCCGGCGGCGTGGATCGGAGCAGGCGCCTGCAGGTCCTGGCGGCGGTGTGCTCGGCCGTCTTCACGATCGGCACGGCAGGCGTTCGTGGTCATCGACGACGCGCTCGTCACCCACGCCGTGCAGCTGACGGGCGCGCCCGGGGCGGCGTACCGGGCGCCCCGGGTTCGTGGCGGCGTGGCGCGCCGTCGGGCTCTGCTACCTGGGCGTACCGGGTCGTGCTCGCCGTCGACGCCACCCGGGCCGCCGGCGTGGTCGCCGGGCTCGTCCCACCGGTCGTGCCGCAGGCCTCGATCGACCGGTACGGCCCGGCGGGGACGCTCCCGACGCCGGTCGTCGACGGCGGCGCCGCCCGGCTCGTGCTCGTCCCGCTCGCGTTCGCCGCGCGCTACCGCGGGCCGTGGGCCCGCGGCGGTCAGCGCCGCTGGGTCGTCGCGGCCAGGTAGTCCCGGTTCAGCTGCGAGATGACGTCGAGCGGGATCTCCTTCGGGCACGCCACCGCGCACTCGCCGGTGTTGGTGCACCCGCCGAAGCCCTCGGCGTCGTGGGTCTCCACCATGCGGACCACGCGGTCGGCGCGCTCCGGCTGGCCCTGCGGCAGCTCGCCGAGGTGGGTGATCTTCGCCCCGAGGAACAGCGACGCGCTGCCGTTCGGGCACGCCGCGACGCACGCGCCGCACCCGATGCAGGCGGCCGCGGTGAACGCCCGGTCGGCGTTGGCCTTCGGCACGGGGGTCGAGTGCGCCTCGGGCGCGGCGCCCGTCGGCGCGGAGATGTACCCGCCGGAGGCGATGATGCGGTCGAACGCGCTCCGGTCCACCACGAGATCCTTGATCACCGGGAACGCGGCGGCGCGGAACGGCTCCACGGTGATCGTGTCGCCGTCGCGGAAGTGGCGCAGGTGCAGCTGGCAGGTGGTGGTGGCCTTCTCCGGGCCGTGCGGCTCACCGTTGATCACCATGCTGCAGGCGCCGCAGATGCCCTCGCGGCAGTCGTGGTCGAACGCCACCGGCTCCTCGCCGTCGAGGATCAGCTTCTCGTTGAGCACGTCGATGAGCTCGAGGAACGACATGTCCTCGTCGGCGTCGTCGACGCGGTAGGCCACCAGCCGCCCCTCGTCGTCGGGCCCGCTCTGGCGCCAGATCCGCAGGTTCAGTCTCACTTGTAGCTCCGCTGGCTCGGGGTGACGTACTCGAAGTGCAGGTCCTCGCGGTGCAGGACCGGGGGGCTGCCCTCGCCGGTGAACTCCCAGGCCGCGACGTAGCTGAACTCGTCGTCCTTGCGGGCGGCCTCGCCGTCCTCGGTCTGGGACTCGGCGCGGAAGTGCCCGCCGCAGGACTCGGTGCGGTGCAACGCGTCCAGGCACATGAGCTCGGCGAGCTCGAGGAAGTCGGCGACGCGGCCCGCCTTCTCCAGCGACTGGTTCAGGGTGGCGGCCGAGCCGGGGACCTTGACGTTGGTCCAGAACTCGCGGCGCAGCTCGGGGATGCGGTCGAGCGCCTTGCGCAGGCCCTCCTCGGTGCGCTCCATGCCGCAGTGGTCCCACATGAGCCGGCCGAGCTCGCGGTGGAACGAGTCCACGGTGCGGTTGCCGTCGATCGACAGCAGCTTCTCGATGCGCGCGGCGACCGCGGCCTCGGCCTCGCGCACCTCGGGCGCGTCCTCCGAGACGGACGGGACGCCGCGGGCGAGGTAGTCGCCGATGGTGGTGGGCAGCACGAAGTAGCCGTCGGCGAGGCCCTGCATCAGGGCGGACGCGCCGAGCCGGTTGGCGCCGTGGTCGGAGAAGTTCGCCTCGCCGATCACGAACAGGCCCGGGATCGTGCTCTGCAGGTCGTAGTCGACCCACAGGCCGCCCATCGTGTAGTGCACGGCCGGGTAGATGCGCATCGGGACCTCGTACGGGTCGTCCCCGGTGATGCGCTGGTACATCTGGAAGAGGTTGCCGTACTTGGCGGCCACCGCCTGGCGGCCCAGCCGCGCGATCGCGTCGGCGAAGTCGAGGTAGACGCCCAGCCCGCCGGGGCCGACGCCGCGGCCGGCGTCGCAGACGTTCTTCGCGGCGCGGCTGGCGATGTCGCGCGGCACCAGGTTGCCGAACGCCGGGTACTGGCGCTCCAGGAAGTAGTCCCGCTCGGACTCGGGGATGTCGGCAGGGGCGCGGGTGTCTCCCGCCTTCACCGGCACCCACACCCGGCCGTCGTTGCGCAGCGACTCGCTCATCAGCGTGAGCTTCGACTGGTGGTCCCCGCTCACCGGGATGCAGGTCGGGTGGATCTGCGTGAAGCACGGGTTGGCGAAGTAGGCGCCCTTGCGGTGCGCCCGCCAGGTCGCCGTGACGTTGCAGCCCTTGGCGTTGGTGGACAGGTAGAAGACGTTGCCGTAGCCGCCGGAGGCGAGCACGACGGCGTCGGCGAGGTGGCTGCGGGTCTCCCCCGTCACCAGGTCACGCGCCACGATCCCGCGGGCCCGCCCGTCGATGACGATCAGCTCGAGCATCTCGTGGCGCGGGTACATCGTGACCCGGCCCGCGTCGATCTGGCGCTCGAGCGCCTGGTAGGCGCCGAGCAGGAGCTGCTGGCCGGTCTGGCCGCGGGCGTAGAAGGTGCGCGAGACCTGGGCGCCGCCGAACGAGCGGGTGTCGAGCAGGCCGCCGTACTCGCGGGCGAACGGCACGCCCTGGGCCACGCACTGGTCGATGATCTGGACGCTGATCTCGGCGAGCCGGTGGACGTTGGACTCGCGGGAGCGGAAGTCGCCGCCCTTGACCGTGTCGTAGAACAGCCGGTGGATGCTGTCGCCGTCGCCGCGGTAGTTCTTCGCGGCGTTGATGCCGCCCTGCGCGGCGATCGAGTGCGCGCGCCGCGGGCTGTCCTGGTAGCAGAACGAGCTGACCTGGTAGCCCAGCTCCGCGAGCGTGGCCCCGGCGGACGCCCCGGCGAGCCCCGTGCCCACGACGATGATCTTCATCTTGCGCTTGTTGGCCGGGTTGACCAGCTTGACGCCGAACCGCCGCCGCTCCCAGCGCGTCTCGATGGGCCCGTCGGGCGCCGCGGTGTCCACCAGCGGCGAGCCGACGATGTAGTCGGTGTAGGAGCTCATGTCACGCCACCAATCCGGTCAGCACGGCGAACGGGACGGAGAGGAAACCGGCCACCAGCACGACCGCGACCGCGAGCGCGACGCCCTTGAGCGCCCGCTCGGTGGCGGCGTTGGACCGGCCGAAGGTCTGCAGGGCGCTCCACACGCCGTGCCGCACGTGGAAGCCGACGGCCACGACGGCGAGGGTGTAGGCGAGGGTGACGTACCAGCGCTCCGGCGCGAAGTCGGCGACCACGTTCGCGTGCACCTCGCCGTGCACGCCGTGCGGGTTGAGCGTGCCGGCCGTCAGGTCGAGCAGGTGGTAGACCGCGAACAGCGCGATGATCACGCCGCCCCAGCGCATGGTGCGGGCGGCGTAGCTGCCGTGCACCGGCCTGCGGTGGGCGTAGCGCACGGGGCGGGCCCGGTGCGCCCTGCGGGTCAGGATCACCGCCGACGCGACGTGCCCGATCAGCGAGAGCGCGAGCACGACCCGGACCAGCCACAACAGCCCCTCGCGCGGCAGCGCGGGCTCCCCGACCTCGCGCAGCCAGGCGGCGTAGGTGTCGATCGCCTCGGCCCCGAAGAAGATCTTCAGGTTGCCCAGCATGTGGGCCACGAGGTAGAGCAGCATCACCGCGCCGGTGACCGCCATGACGTACTTCAGCTGGATCGACGTGCGGCGCGGCGGGCGACCCGCGCGCACGGCGGGGCGCTGTTCCACGATCACCATGCGCCATAGCGTCGATAGCGCACCCATGCATCGTCCAATGCATCGATTGGCCGCTGACCATAGCCGTACGCTATGAGCGTGACGTTCACGCAGCTCGCGTACTTCCTCGCCGTGGCCGACGTGCGCAGCTTCACGCGAGCGGCCGAGTCCGTCGGAGTGGCGCAGCCCACGCTGTCCCGACAGCTCAAGGCCCTGGAGGCGGAGCTGGGCGCCGAGCTGATCGACCGCGGCGCCCGCGACGGGCCGGTGCTCACCCCCGCCGGGGAGGCGCTGCTGCCGCTCGCCCGGCGCATGCTCGCCGACGCCGAGAGCGCCCGCACCGCCGTGGCCGAGATCGTCGGCCTGCGCAGCGGGCGGGTCCGCGTGGGCGCCACCCCGTCGCTGTGCATCGGCGTGCTCGCCGACGTGCTGCGCGTGTTCCACGAGCAGCACCCGGACATCCGGCTCGAGCTCGCCGAGGACGGCTCGCAGCCGCTGGTGCGCTCGCTCGCGCGCGGCGAGCTCGACCTCGCGCTGGTGATCGTGCCCTCCGCGGGCGTCGACCCCGCCCTGCACACCACGCCGGTGCTGCGCGAGCGGCTCTCGGTGGCATCCCCGACCTCGGAGCGGTCCCCGGCCTCGCGGGGCTCGATGAGCATCCGCGAGCTCGGCCGCCGCCCCCTGGTCGTGCCGCGCCGCGGCTACGACGTGCGCGAGACCACCCTGGCGGCCTTCGCCGCGGCGGGCGTGGAGCCGAGGTTCGCCGTCGAGGGCGGCGAGATGGACGCCGTGCTGCGGATGGTCGAGGCGGGCACCGGGGTGGCGGTGGTGCCCGACCTCGTGTTCGCCGGGCGACCCCGGCTGCGCCGCACCGTGCTCACCCCGCCGCTGTACCGCACGGTCGCGCTCGCCCGCCGCGCGGACCTCACCCCCACCCACGCCATGCAGGCGTTCCGCACGACGCTGCTGTCGTTCCTCGCGGTGCTGGCGGCGGGCGACGGCTTCTCCGGCGACGTGCAGGTGCTGCGCCCCGCCACCGCGTGACCCGTCAGCGCGCGGCGGCCTCCGCGAGCGCCCGGCGGGCCACTGCGTAGCCGCGGTCGGCCGCCTCCCGCAGCAGCGCCGCCGCGGCGGCCCGCTCCGCCGCGTCCACCGGCGGGCGCGGCGCTGCCCCGTCCGTGCGGGCGCCCAGCGCAGCCAGGTGCGCCGCGAACTCCTCCGCGCCGTCGACGTCGGCGACCTCCTCCAGCGCCGGGTCGGCGCCGACGCGTACCACGCCCCAGCGGGTGTGCAGGCGCACGCGGGTGTGCGGGCCGGGCGCGGCGGTGACGTGCTCGACCCGCGCCTGGATCCGCCGCAGATCCGCCCCGCCGTGCAGCCACACGAGCTCACGGGCGGCCGCGGCGACGTCGGGCGCTCCCCCGCCGCCGGGCAGCCGGACCGTCGGGCGGCGGTGCTCGCCGACGACGGAGGAGTTCACGCACCCGCGCAGGTCGACGGTGCCCGCGTCGAGCACCACCCGGTCGAAGCGGCGGGCCATGGCGAGCAGCACCG
>Ga0310821_100122_pt1 | contig 84357 bp, 76 predicted proteins | sample P4_ome_FD_201300 | JGI IMG/M metagenome (GOLD analysis project Ga0310821, IMG submission 201300) | Sorghum-adapted microbial communities from Joint BioEnergy Institute, Emeryville, California, United States - P4_Day56_Rep1 | ecosystem: Engineered > Bioreactor > SSF (Solid state fermentation) >...
TTAGCGTGGACCATGAGGACCTCTCGGTAATCGGATGTGCGTGTTTGGTAACCACACCGATACCGGAGGTCCTCACCTACTTCCGCTCACCACGCCGTTCACAACCTGTCTGGGAGTTACAACTAGGCGGAAACTGTTCAAGGTGTTCTCTTAGCGCAACCACAACCACATCTGGGAGTGGGATCGTCCGATAGCTCGCTCGCGTTTTCAGCGGGCCGAGAGCGAGCGGGTTCGCCCGCACAAGCTGCTGATCAACCTTCACTATGCCGCTACGGTCACCGGGTTCCTTCGGCAAGTGGAGCCGGTCCACCACCAGACCGAAGCACTCGCTCTTTCGCATGCCAGTTCCGGCGGCGAATGTCGCCAATGCTTGCAACTCAGCGGGCAATGCCGCTCGGATGATCTCGAACTGTTCAGTTGTCGGCGGTACCACCTTCCTAGGCGTGCCCTTCGGCAACTTGGTGCCGTCACATGGATTAGTCGCAATGCACTTGTCGCGCACCGCATCCTTGAAGATGCCGAACACGATCCCGTGCAGAACCGCCACGGTCGATGGTGCCAGTTCGATTCCGGCGATCCATGCCTGGATTTCGCTCGGGAGGATGGAAGACATTGGGCGGTCGCCGAACACCGGGTAGGCGTGAAGTCGTAAGCGGCTCTCTACGTGCTCCGCCGAGCTGCCTCGATGGACCTGCCGCTTCCGCCACGCTTCCGCGTACTCACGAAAGGTGACCTGCCCGGCAGCGGGGTCAACATACGTGCCGGTGTGGAGGTCGGATTCGAGTTGCCGTTTGCGCTTGTCTGCATCGGCTTGTTTCTCGTATGTCTCCGTGTGTTCCTTACCTTCAGGATCGACCCACCGAACGCGCCACCTTCTGCCCCTGCCGTGCGCCTTCGTGCACACCATGGTGCCGGGAGTCTTGAAGTGGGTGCGATCGGTACACCACACCGGGCCGTCAGAGTTGTCAGCGGGGTAAGACACCCGCTCGCCCTTGCGAGGTGCCCGGTGCCACAGGTCCTCTCGCCCTACTCGTACGGAGCGTTTCTTGGGCGGTGCGCTCATGACCCGATCGTACGATGCCGTGCGTAGCGTCTGCGTAGCTCCCTGCCAGCAGGCCGCGATATTGCCTGGTAAGACGGCCAGGGCGGATGAGTTGGCCTGTAAGCCGGATTCTGTTCCTCACCGTCGCGGTACGCGGCGGTGAGGCGGCGACCATCCATCTGGGACACCCGTCGCCGGGTGCCTCGAGCGGCCTACCCGCAGACATCGGGCGAGCAACCCTCGAGCGTCTGCGCGACCGCACCGAGGTGCGGTCTTCTTGGCCTTGCTTCGGGTGGGGTTTGCCTAGCCATTCCGGTCACCCGGAATGCTGGTGCGCTCTTACCGCACCGTTTCACCCTTACCACCGTTGCCGGTGGCGGTCTGTTTTCTGTGGCACTTTCCCGCGGGTCACCCCGGGTTGCTGTTAGCAACCACCCTGCTCTGCGAAGTCCGGACTTTCCTCGAGCCGTCTTGCGACGACCCGCGGCCGCCCGGCCAACTCATCCGCAGCTACCAACGTAGCGCCTCGCGTTCGCATTCCGCGAGTGGGTCGCTACTCCAGATAGGCGGTCTGGTTGACCAGCCGCACCGCCGCCGGCCCGTCGGGGTAGAACTCGGCGATCGACAGCGACGCGAGATCGAGATGGATCCGGAACAGGATCGAGGCGTCGGCATCCAGCGCGGTGCGCAGCAGCGACTTGATCGGCGTCACGTGCGACACCACCAGCACCGTCTGCCCCTGGTACTCGGCCACCAGCCGCTCGCGCGCCCGGGCGACCCGGCGTGCCGCCTCGTCGAAACTCTCCCCGCCGGGCGGGGCGACGCTGGTGTCGCGCAGCCACCGCCGGTGCAGCTCGGGATCGCGTTCGGCGGCCTCGCTGAACGTCAGGCCCTCCCAGGCGCCGAAGTCGGTCTCGATGAGGTCCTCGTCGACACCGACGTCGAGCCCCAGCGCCTTGGCGGCGGTGGCCGCGGTGTCGTAGGCGCGCTGCAGCGGTGAGCTGATCACCGCCGAGATTCCGCCCTTGGCCGCGATGTAGCGGGCCGCCAGTTCGGCCTGCCGGCGGCCCAGCGGGGTCAGCGCCGGGTTGCCGCGCCCCGAGTAGCGGCGTTCGATCGACAGCTCGGTCTGCCCGTGTCGCAGCAGCAGAAACCGCGTCGGCGCACCGCGCGCACCACTCCAGCGCACCGGCGCCGGTTGCGGCGCAGCGGATTTCGCCACCTCCCCGGACGGGTCGGGGTCCGGGTCGGATGACGCCTCGGCCGGGCCCTCACCGGAGCCGGAACCGCGGTCGCCGGCGAGCTCGGCAGCGGCGGCGTCCATCGCCTCGTTGGCCAGCCGGTCGGCGTGGCTGTTGCGGTCCCGGGCGATCCAGGTGAAGCCGACCTTGTCGAAGCGGCGGGTCAGCGCCGTGGCCTGCCGATGCAGTTGCGCGATATCGGGGTGTTTGACCTTCCAGCGGCCCGACATCTGCTCGACCACCAGTTTCGAGTCCATGAACACCTCGACCTCGGTGGCACCGAGGTCGAGCGCCTCCTGCAGGCCGGCGATCAGCCCGCGGTACTCGGCGACATTGTTGGTGGCCCGCCCGATCGCCTCCTTGCGCTCGGCCAGCACCGTGCCGCGGTCGGCCGACCACACCACCGCCCCGTACCCCGCCGGGCCCGGATTCCCGCGCGAACCCCCGTCCGCCTCGACGATGACCTTCACGCGCGAGACCCTTTGACCCGCAACAGGATCGCCCCGCACTCCGGGCAACGCGTCACCTCGTCGTCGGCGGCGGCCCGGATCCTGGCCAGCTCGCCCCGGTCGATCTCGATGCGGCAGGCGCCGCACCGCCCGCCGAGCAGTTCGCCGGCGCCGAACCCGTTACGGCTGCGCTGGCGTTCGTAGAGGTCCAGCAGCTCCTTGCTCAGGCTCGCCGTCAGCTCCGCCCGCCGCGCGTGGGCCTGGTCGCGCTGCTTGTCGAGGTCGGCGCGGGCATCGGCGCAGGCCTGCTGCGCCCTATCGAGGTCCTGCTGCAGTTCGTCGACCCGCTGCTGCTGCTGCGCCTGCTCGCGCTGCAGATCCTCGCGCCGCTGCATCACCTCCAGCAGCGAGTCCTCCAGGCTGGCCCGGCGGCGTTCGAGGGTCTCGATCTCGTGCTGCAACTCGGTGAGCTGCTTGGCGTCCACCGACCCGGAGGTCAGCAGTGCGCGGTCGCGGTCCTCGCGTTTGCGCACGCTGTCGATCTCGTTCTCCAGCTTGGCGACCTGCCCGTCGAGATCGGCCAGTTCGATCTGCAGCGCACCCAGCCGGTCACCGGCCGCCCGATGCTCGGCCTGCACCTCGTCGAGCCGCTGCTGTTCGGGCAGGTTCTTCGACCGGTGGTCGATGCGGGCCAGCTCGGCGTCGAGCCGAGCCACTTCCAGCAGTGAACGTTGTTGGTCTACGTCAGCTTTCATGTCACGTTCTCTCGACATTCCACGGGTCGGTGCGGATCGCCGACACCCGCACCGGCAGGGCGTCGCCGAAATGCTTGCGCAGCAGCTCGGCGGCCTGGACACACCAGGGGAACTCGCTGGCCCAGTGCGCCACATCGATGAGCGCGACGTCGGACGCGCGCCGGTGCTCATCGGCGGGGTGATGGCGCAGATCCGCGGTCAGATAGGCCTGGACGCCGGCCGCGGCGACGGTGCTCAGCAGGGAGTCGCCCGCTCCCCCGCACACCGCGACCCGCGACACCGGCGCATCCGGATCCCCGGCGGCGCGAATCCCCCACGAGGTGGCCGGCAGCGCATCGTGCACCCGGCCGACGAAGTGCGCCAGCGGCTCCGGTTCGGGCAGCGACGCGATCCGACCCAGCCCCACGTTCGCGGGGATCGGCGCCAGCTCGAAGATGTCGAAAGCCGGTTCCTCGTACGGGTGCGCGGCGCGCATCGCGGCCAGGATGTCGGCACGCGCCCGGGCCGGCGCGATCGCCTCGACCCGGTCCTCGGCGACCCGCTCGACCGTGCCCACCGTGCCGATCGCCGGGTTAGCCCCGTCGTGCGGCAGGAACTGGCCGGTGCCGGAGGTGCTCCAGCTGCAGTGCGAGTAGTCGCCGATGCGTCCGGCACCCGCGCCGAACATCGCTTCGCGGACCGCGTCGGCGTTCTCCGCCGGCACGAACACCACCCATTTGTCCAGCCGCGGCCCGGCCGGGATCGGCGAGAGCACCTCCTCGACCGTCAGCCCCAGGGTCTCGGCCAGCGCATCGGACACCCCCGGGTTGGCCGAGTCGGCGTTGGTGTGGGCGGTGAACAGTGCCTTGCCGGCGCGGATCATCCGGTGGATCAGCGCCCCCTTGGCGGTGTCGGCGGCCACCGTGTCCACCCCGCGCAGCAACAACGGGTGGTGCGCCAGCAGCAGACCCCGGTCGGGCACGTCGTCGACGACGTCGGCGGTGGCGTCGACCGCGACCGTCACCGACTCGACGACCTCGTCCGGATCACCGCACACCAACCCCACCGAATCCCAGTCCTGGGCCAACTGCGGCGGGTAGGCCGCCTCTAGCACGTCGATGACATCGGACAGTCGTGCGCTCACGGCATCACCTCGGCGATCGCGTTGACCAGCACCGGCCACTCGGCGCGCACCGCGGCGCGCAGGTAGTGACCCTCGAGCCCAACGAAGGTGTCGCAACGACGAACCGCAATGCCCTTGCGGTCAAGATGCTTTCGCATCAACTCGGCATCCGGGACGCGGAACAGGACAAACGGGGCGGCTCCATCGACGACATGCAGACCGATGCTAGTCAAGGCATCGACCAGCTCGGCACGCTGGCGCACCAGCCGACGCGCCCCGTCCTGCGCCTCGGCGACCGCGTCCGGCTCGCAGCAGGCGGCGACGGCCTCCAGCTGCAACGTGCCCAGCGGCCAGTGCGCGCGGGTCGCGGTCAACCGGTCGAGCAGTCCGGCCGGACCCAGCGCGTAGCCGACCCGCAGCCCGGCCAGCGCCCAGGTCTTGGTGAGGCTGCGCAGCACGATGACATCGGGCAGCGGTTCGCCGGCCAGTGACTCCGGTTCCCCGGGGACGGCGTCGGCGAACGCCTCGTCGACCACCACCACCCGGCCCGGGCGGCGCAGCGCCAAGATCTCCTCGCGGGTGTGCAGCACCCCGGTCGGGTTGGTGGGATTGCCGACCACCACCAGGTCGGCCTCGTCGGGCACCGCGGCACCGGCGAGCCGGAACGGCGGTTCGAGCACCACGTGTTCGATCGGGACGCCGGCGGCGCTGAGCGTGGCCTCGGGTTCGGTGAACGACGGCGCGATGAGGGCGGCCAGCCTTGGGCGCAACCGGGCCAGCAGCGCGAACCCCTCGGCCGCCCCGGCCAGCAGCGCGACCTCATCGAGGCGGCGGCCGTGGCGGGCGGCGACCGCGCTGCGGGCCCGGGCCTCGTCGCCGCGGCTCGGGTAGCAGGCCAGGTCCGCCAGCCGGGCGGACAGCCGGTCGAGCAGCCAGGCCGGCGGCCGGTCGGCGCGGACGTTGACGGCGAAGTCCAGCATGCCCGGCCGGGCGGCCTGATCGCCGTGGTAACGCGCGCCCGCACGCGGTTGGCTTGCCACATCACGACAGTAGTGCGCGGTCAGGGACAATGAGGTGGTGACCTCCCGCCCCCAACTGGTGATCTTCGATCTCGACGGCACGCTGACCGATTCCGCCGAGGGCATCGTGGCGAGCTTCCGCTACGCGCTCGACGCGGTCGGCGCCGAGGTCCCGGAGGGCGATCTGGCCGGCCTGGTGGTCGGCCCGCCGATGCAGCACACCCTGCGCGCACTCGGGCTCGGTGACCGCGCCGACGAGGCGATCGCGGCCTACCGCAAGGACTACACCACCCGCGGCTGGGCGATGAACCGGCCATTCGACGGCATCCCGGAGTTGCTGGCCGATCTGTCGGCGACCGGGGCCCGGATGGCCGTGGCCACCTCCAAGGCCGAGCCCGTCGCCCAGCGGATCCTGGCCCATTTCGAGCTCGAAACGCATTTCGAGGTGATCGCCGGCGCGAGTGTGGACGGGACCCGGGCGACCAAGAAGGACGTGTTGGCCCGTGCTCTGGAGCTGCTGCACCCGGTACCGGAGCGGGTGCTGATGGTCGGTGACCGGTCCCACGACGTCGAGGGTGCAGCCGAACACGGCATCGACACCGTGGTGGTCGGCTGGGGCTACGGCCGTGGGGATTTCGACGGCCCCGGCGCGGCCGCGCCGCTTGCCCATGTCGCGACCGTGGCTGAACTGCGCGAGGTGCTCGGTGTCTGAACTACTGCACGTCACGTTCATCTGTTCGGGCAACATCTGCCGCTCCCCGATGGCGGAGAAGATGTTCGCCCACCAGATCGGCCAGCGCGGCCTGGCCCACGTGGTCCGGGTGACCAGCGCGGGCACCGGCAACTGGCACGTCGGTGATCCGGCCGACAGCCGGGCGGTGCACGTGCTGCGCAGCCGCGGCTACCCCACCGCGCACCGGGCCCGCCAGATCGACGACGAGCATCTGTCGGCCGACCTACTGGTCGCGGCGGGCCGCAACCACATGCGGATCCTGCTCGGCATGGGGGTCGAACAGGAGCGGGTGCGCATGCTGCGGTCCTTCGACCCGCGCTCGGGCGCGCACGCGCTGGACGTCGAGGACCCCTACTACGGCGATCATTCCGATTTCGAGGCGGTGTTCGAGGTGATCGAGGCGGCGCTGCCCGGACTGCACGCCTGGGTCGACGAACGACTCGCCGAGCGCGGGCTGGCGAGTTGATGCGGCGCTGGGCGTTTCTGCTGCGGCCGTCGTGGCTGGCGCTTTTCGTGGTGGTGGCCGGGTTCACCTACCTGTGTTTCACCGTGCTCGCGCCCTGGCAGCTGGGCAAGAACGCCAAGACGTCGCGGGAGAACGCCCAGATCGCACAGTCGCTCAACGCCGACCCGGTGCCGTTGACATCGGTTCTGCCGCACCAGGATTCGTCGGCGCCGGATGAGCAGTGGCGGCGGGTGACCGCCACCGGCCGGTATCTGGCCGACGCGCAGGTGCTGGTTCGGCTGCGCAGCGTGGAGGGCGAGCCGGCGTTCGAGGTGCTGGTGCCGTTCGCGGTCGACGGCGGGCCCACGGTGCTGGTCAACCGCGGCTATGTGCGGCCCGAGCAGGGGTCGCAGGTGCCGCCGATCGGGGCGCCGCCGACCGGGCCGGTCACCATCACCGCGCGGCTGCGCGACTCCGAACCCGTCGCGGACAAGGAACCGGTGCGCCAGGACGGCTTCCCGCAGGTGTACTCGATCAACACCGCGCAGATCGCCGAAGTCACCGGGGTTCCGCTGGCCGGGTCGTATCTGCAGCTGACCGAGGATCAGCCCGGCGGGCTGGGGGTGATCGGCCTGCCGCACCTGGACGCCGGGCCGTTCCTGTCCTACGGAATCCAGTGGATCGCGTTCGGGATCATCGCGCCGATCGGGCTGGGCTACTTCATCTACGCCGAGATCCGGCAGCGCCGCCGGGAGAGGGCCGCGCACCAGGAGGCGGCGGCGTCGACCGCGCCGCCCACCCCCGAGGAGAAGCTCGCCGACCGGTACGGGCGGCGGCGCCGCTGACCGGGGGCTCGCCCGGCCGGTCCGATCAGCGCCCCCGGCAGCGGAGCGAGGCGGTCAGCAGGGCCGCGGTGACAGTGGCGGCGGCCTGCACCGCCCGCGACAACCGAGTGGCGCGTCGCAGATCGGCGACCGACGGCGCCGGCCCGTCGCCGAGGGTGGGCCGGATCTCCAGTCGGTAGGCGTAGCGGGTGGGGCCGCCCAGCCGCACCCCCAGCGCACCGGCGAAGGCCGCCTCCGCCACCCCGGCGTTGGGGCTGGGGTGGCGTGCCGCGTCGCGGCGCCAGGCCCGCAGCGCCTCGCGCGGCGATCCGCCGACCAGCGGTGCGCACAGCGCGGCGAGCGCCGCCGTCACGCGCGCCGGCAGATAGTTGGCCAGATCGTCCAGACGTGCTGCGGCCCAACCGAATCGGCGGTATCTCGGGGAGCGGTGTCCGATCATCGCGTCCAGCGTGTTGACCGCCCGGTAGGCCAGCACCCCGGGCACGCCGCCCAGCGCGGCCCACAGCAGCGGCGCCACGGCCGCGTCGGAGGTGTTCTCGGCGACCGACTCCAGCGCCGCACGGGCCAGTCCGTCCGCGTCGAGCGAGTGCGGGTCGCGGCCGCACAGCGACGGCAGCAGTGCCCGGGCCGCCGCGAGATCGCCGGCGGCCAGGTGGGCGGCCATCCGGTCGCCGGTGCGCACCAGCGTGGTCCCGCCGAGCGCGACGAAGGTCGACGCCGCCAGCGTCGCGGCCACTCCCCACGGACCGGCGCGGCGGGCGAGTCGCTCGGCGGCGGCTCCGGCCACAGCGACGGCGCCGACCAGCGCTGCGGTGTGCCATGCCCCGGCGGCGCGGCCGTCGGCATAGCTGTGCTGCTCCAAAGCCGCTGCGGCCCGGCCGAACACCGCGACCGGATGGCCGTGCCGCGGGTCGGCGAACAGAAGATCGGCGCCGTATCCCGCGGCCAGCCCGGTCAGCCCCGGACCGATAACACGCGCGCAACGACCCGCCCCAAACACCCCGGCAGCCTCTCACAGGTGGTGTACTTCCCGTCATGAGGCTCGGTCCATTGCAATTCGGTCCACCGCGTCGCCCGCGCCGCGTCGCGGACCTGATCAATCCCGCGGGGGCGCTGCTGCCGGCGGCCAACGTGATCATGCAGCTCGCCGCGCCGGGCGTGGGATACGGCGTGCTGGAGAGCCCGGTCGACAGCGGCAACGTCTACCAGCACCCGTTCAAACGGGCCCGCACCACCGGCACGTATCTGGCCGCGGCGACCATCGGCACCGACGCCGACCGGCAGACGATCCGCCGCGCGGTGGACCGGGTGCACGCGCTGGTCCGCTCCACCGAGTCCAGCCCGGTGTCCTACCACGCGCTCGACCCCAAACTGCAGCTGTGGGTGGCGGCCTGCCTGTACCGGTACTACGTCGATCAGCACGAGTTCCTGTACGGCCCGCTCGACGACGAAGCCGCCGACGCGATCTACGCCGACGCCCGGCGGCTGGGCACCACGCTGCAGGTGCGCGAGGACATGTGGCCGCCGGACCGGGCCGCGTTCGAGGAGTACTGGAAACGCTCGCTGGACGAGCTGCGGATCGACCCGCCGGTGCGCCGCCACCTGCACGGGGTGGCGTCGCTGGTGTTCCTGCCGCTGCCGCTGCGCCTGCTCGGACCGCTGAACCTGTTCGCCACCACCGGGTTTCTGCCGCCGGAGTTCCGGGCGCACATGCAGCTGGAATGGTCCGCGCGCCGGCAACGTGACTTCGAGCGACTGTTGACCGCGCTGCGGATCGCCGACCGGGTCATCCCGCGCGAGGTGTGGCTGTTCGGCTACCAGCTGTACCTGTGGGACATGCGCTGGCGCGTGCGGCTGGGCAAACCGGTGGTGTGAGCCGGCCCGCTCCGCAATAGTTCATCAATTTCTGAATACAGGATTTGATGTACTATCGGGCGCATGACCCCGGCGACCCACACCGAGGCGCTCGCCCGGTTCGGGCACGCGCTGTCGGATCCGACCCGCACCCGCATCCTGTTGCTGCTCAACGCCGGCCCGAGCTACCCCGCCGAGATGGCCGAGCGGATCGGGGTGTCGCGGCAGACGCTGTCGAATCACCTGGCGTGCCTGCGCGGTTGCGGACTGGTGGTGGCGGTGCCGGAGGGCCGGCGCACCCGCTACGAACTGGCCGATCCCCGCATCGGTCACGCGCTGGACGACCTGATGGGCCTGGTGCTGGCGGTCGATCCCGACTGCCGCTGCATCGGGCCGGGCGGCACCGTCTGCGAGTGCGTCTGATGGCGGCCGACAAGCCCACTCCCCCGACGCCACCGGTCGCGTCGACCCCCGCGCGGCGCGCGGCCCTGGCCCGCCGCATCCGGTTCTTCGTTGCCGCGACGATCACCTACAACGTCATCGAGGCGGTGGTCGCGCTCGCCGAGGGCGCCCGGGTGTCGTCGACCGCGCTGATCGGGTTCGGGCTCGACTCGGTCATCGAGGTGTCCTCGGCTGCGGCGGTGGCCTGGCAGTTCGCCGGCCGCGACCCGAAGGCCCGCGAACCGGTCGCGCTGCGCCTCATCGCGCTGTCGTTCTTCGGACTGGCCGGCTACGTGACCGTCGACGCGGTGCGCTCGCTGCTCGGCATCGGCGAGCCCGAACCCTCGACCATCGGGCTGGTACTGGCCGGGGTCAGCCTGGTCGTCATGCCGGTGCTGTCCTACGCCCAGCGGCGGGCCGGACGGGAACTCGGATCCCGTTCGGCGGTCGCGGATTCCAAACAGACCCTGCTGTGCACCTACCTGTCGGCGGTGCTGCTCGGGGGGCTGGCGCTCAACAGCGCGTTCGGCTGGTCGTGGGCCGATCCGCTCGCCGGCCTGGTCATCGCCGGTGTCGCGGTACGCGAGGGCCTCGAGGCCTGGCGGGGTCAAACCTGCTGTCGGCCACCGCTGCTCGCCGCCGACCAACAAGGCTGCGCAGACGACTGCTGTGACGACTGAAAGGAGGCCGGAAATGGCGCGTCTGTCCGAGCAGGCCCGGGCGGCCTACCGCGCGGAGATGGCCGCGGCGGCATCCGCCCCGACCGCCGAGGCCCGCTGGCATCACCTCGAGCGGGCGCACATCATCTCCCAACCCGATCCGTGGCTGCACACCTGCAATCACGCCGCGATGTTCAAACTCGCAGTGCGCCAGCGGGACCGCAGAGAGGCGCTGGGCCAGGTGCTGCGCATCATCGTGGCGGCGCCGGCGTCGCTGACCGGGCGCTACCCGGAGGGCAACACCGGCCGGACCGCGGCCGGGCTGCGCACCCCGATGCCGGTGCCCGACGATCTGCGCGCGGTGCTGGCCGGCTGACGCCCGGCCCGAATCTGGTGGGCGCGGAGGGTATCGAACCCCCGACCGCTGGTGTGTAAAACCAGAGCTCTACCACTGAGCTACACGCCCGTGCCGGTGCAGGCTACCCAAAAACAGCCCGCCACCGGAAATCGTCACGCCGACTTGAGCGCGGCCAGCGCCCGGCGCCACACCTCCTGGTCACGGGCCTCGCCGGGCTCCTTCATCTCGGCGAACCGGATGATGCCCTCCCGGTCGACCACGAACGTGCCGCGGTTCGGGTAACCGGTGGCCTCGTTGAGCACGCCGTACGCCCGCGCCACCTCGCCGTGCGGCCAGAAGTCCGACAGCAACGGGAACAGGTAGCCGTTCTGCACGGCCCAGATGCGGTGCGTGGGCGGCGGCCCCACCGAGATCGCCAGTGTGGCGGTATCGTCGTTGTCGTATTCGGGTTGCCGGTCGCGGATCTCGTCCAGCTCGCCCTGGCAGATGCCGGTGAAGGCCAGCGGGAAGAACACCAGCAACACGTTCTTGGCGCCCCGGAAGTCACTCAGGGTGACCGGTTGGTTGTTCTGATCTCGCAGGGTGAAGTCGGGCGCCGGGGTACCTTCGGCCAGCATCAGCGTTGCTTGGCCCGCGACTTCGGCTGCACCAGCCGGGTCCCGATCCAGTTGCCCAGGTTCGCCGAGGAGGTCTGCATCATGCCGGCCGTCGGGGCGGCCTCGGCGATCTCGGCCGGCTGCACATGCCCGGGCTTGCCGGTCTTGGGGGTGATCACCCAGATGACGCCGTCCTCGGCCAACGGCGTGATGGCGTCCATCAGCCGGTCCACGAGATCACCGTCGCCGTCGCGCCACCACAGCAGCACGACGTCGACCACCTCGTCGGCGTCCTCATCGAGCAACTCGCTGCCGCAGGCCTCCTCGATATCGGCGCGGATATCGTCGTCGACGTCCTCGTCCCAGCCCAGTTCCTGTACAACCTGGTCTTTCTGGATGCCCAGTCGTTGGGCGTAGTTCGGGGCGCTGTCCGCCGCGACCACCGTCGGTCCTCCTTCAGCCAGCTCAAGCGCGGGGCGCGCTTGGGAAATTCTTGCGTCTATCGTTGCACGCCGCGCCGGTCCGGCATGCAGTTGGCGGCAGGTTTCGTGACGTCACGTCGGCCCCGGCCGGGCGGCCGGCACCACCCCGCGGCGCCGTAACCGGGTGTTTTCCGCCCGGCCGGCCCACCCGGTCCCCGCGACCGCAGGTCATCGCCGGTACGCCGCGTCGCACAGGTTCAGCGCGTGGGTCTTGGCCTCGTTGAGCCGGCGCACCGCGGGGTTGAACTCGTCCGGGCCGTAGCGGCCCGCGACCGCGGTCGCCACCGCGCGAGCCGCGTCGATCCAGCCGTTCATCGCGTCACGCAGTTCGGGCAGCAGCGCGTCGGACATGCTGCGCGAGACGGCGTCGGCGCTGTGGTTGAGCGCGTCCACCGCGGGGTCGACCTTGGACCCCAGGCCGGGCGAGTTGTTGTTGTAGGCGTCGACATACTCGTTGACCTTGGAGATCGCCTCCACGCTGGTGGTGCTCAGCGTCTCGCACGACGACTGCACCGCGGCCCGGGTCAGCGACGCCTGCCGCTCGGACTCCCGGGCGCTGGAGCTCGCGATCGACGCCGCGATCGAGGCCGACACCGACGCCCGGTACACCGGCGCGGCGTCCTGGTCGACCTGCGCCGTTCCGGAGGTGACGGTGCTGCAGCCCACGACGACCATCGCTCCGGCCGCAACGGCCCCTACCACCCCTGCGGCGACCCGCGGCCGCAGCCACAACATCCCTCCCGTCGGCACGGTCTGCAGACGTTACCGGGTCGGCGTCGAACCTGTCGGCGCATTCCCCACTCGACGCCCCCGCCCGACACCCCCCACGGTGACGAGCGGGCCGGAATGGACAAGGATTGACCCTACGGGTACAAACCGACCCGCGGGCGGCAGCGAAAACATCGTCGCCGGCCGCGACCGACAACTGCAGAACCGCCTGACAAGGAGCGGATGTGACCACCGAGTTCGCGCGCCAGGATCTGGCCCAAAACTCCACCAGAGCACCGGAACCCGACCGGGTTCGGGTGATTCGCGAAGGGGTCGCCTCGTATCTGCCCGATATCGATCCCGAGGAGACCAGCGAATGGCTGGAGTCGTTCGACGCGGTGTTGGAGCGCTCCGGCCCGGCACGCGCCCGCTACCTGCTGCTGCGGATGCTCGAGCGCGCCAGCGAGCAGCGGGTCGCCATCCCGGCACTCACCTCGACCGACTACGTCAACACCATCCCCACCGAGAATGAGCCGTGGTTCCCCGGCGACGAGGAGGTCGAGCGCCGCTACCGCGCCTGGATCCGGTGGAACGCCGCGATCATGGTGCACCGCGCGCAGCGTCCGGGAGTCGGTGTGGGTGGCCACATTTCGACCTACGCCTCGTCGGCGGCGCTCTACGAGGTCGGGTTCAACCACTTCTTCCGCGGCAAGTCGCACCCGGGCGGCGGCGACCAGGTGTTCATCCAGGGCCACGCCTCCCCCGGCATCTACGCCCGGGCGTTCCTGGAGGGCCGGCTGACCGCCGAGCAGCTCGACGGGTTCCGCCAGGAGGTCAGCCATCCCGGCGGCGGTCTGCCGAGCTACCCGCACCCGCGGCTGATGCCGGACTTCTGGGAGTTCCCCACGGTCTCGATGGGCCTGGGCCCGATGAACGCGATCTACCAGGCCCGGTTCAACCACTACCTGCACGACCGGGGCATCAAGGACACCTCGGACCAGCACGTGTGGGCGTTCCTCGGCGACGGCGAGATGGACGAGCCGGAGAGCCGGGGGCTCGCGCACGTGGCGGCGCTGGAGGGCCTGGACAACCTGACCTTCGTGGTCAACTGCAACCTGCAGCGGCTGGACGGGCCGGTGCGCGGCAACGGCAAGATCATCCAGGAGCTGGAGTCGTTCTTCCGCGGCGCCGGCTGGAACGTCATCAAGGTGATCTGGGGCCGCGAGTGGGACGCGCTGCTGCACGCCGACCGTGACGGCGCACTGGTCAACCTGATGAACACCACGCCCGACGGCGACTACCAGACCTACAAGGCCAACGACGGGGCCTACGTCCGCGAACACTTCTTCAACCGCGACCCGCGCACCAAGGCCCTCGTCGAGCACATGACCGACGAGCAGATCTGGAACCTCAAGCGCGGCGGCCACGACTACCGCAAGGTCTATGCGGCCTACAAGGCCGCGCTCGAGCACAAGGGCCAGCCCACGGTGATCCTGGCCAAGACCATAAAGGGTTACTCGCTGGGCGCCCACTTCCAGGGCCGCAACGCCACCCACCAGATGAAAAAGCTTGCGCTGGAAGACCTCAAGTACTTCCGCGACGCGATGCGGATCCCGATCAGCGACAAGGAGCTGGAGGCCGACCCGTACCTGCCGCCGTACTACCACCCGGGCATGGACGCCCCGGAGATCCGCTACATGCTGGAGCGCCGCCGCGCGCTGGGCGGGTTCATCCCGGAGCGGCGCACCAAGACCAAGGTGCTGACGCTGCCCGGACCGGACGCCTACAAATCGGTCAAGAAGGGCTCCGGCAAACAGCCGGTGGCCACCACCATGGCGACCGTGCGCGTCTTCAAGGAACTGTTGCGTGACAAGAACATCGGGCATCGGATCGTGCCGATCATCCCGGACGAGGCGCGCACGTTCGGGATGGACTCGTGGTTCCCGAGCCTGAAGATCTACAACCGCAACGGCCAGCTCTACACCTCGGTCGACGCGGATCTGATGCTGGCCTACAAGGAGTCCGAGGTCGGCCAGATCCTGCACGAGGGCATCAACGAGGCGGGGTCGTCGGCGAGCTTCATCGCCGCCGGTACGTCGTACTCGACGCACAACGAGCCGATGATTCCGGTCTACATCTTCTATTCGATGTTCGGCTTCCAGCGCACCGGCGACAACTTCTGGGCCGCCGCCGACCAGATGGCCCGCGGGTTCGTGCTCGGCGCCACCGCCGGCCGCACCACGCTCACCGGTGAGGGTCTGCAGCACGCCGACGGGCACTCGCACGTGCTGGCGTCGACGAATCCGGCTGTAGTGGCCTATGATCCGGCGTTCGCCTACGAGATCGCCTACATCATCGAGAGCGGCCTGCGGCGGATGTACGGCGAGAACCCCGAGGACGTCTTCTTCTATCTCACCGTCTACAACGAGCCGTACGTGCAGCCGCCGGAGCCCGAGGGCCTGGACGTGGACGCCCTGCTGCGCGGCATCTACCGGTACCGGCCGGCGCCCGCGCCGCGCACACACGCCGCACAGATCCTGGCCTCCGGGGTGGCGATGCCGGAGGCGCTGCGGGCAGCCGAGCTGTTGGCCGACGAGTGGGATGTGGCCGCCGACGTGTGGTCGGTGACCAGCTGGACCGAGCTGGGCCGCGACGGCATCGAGATCGAGAAGCAGCAGCTGCGCCATCCCGATCAGCCCACCCGCACCCCGTTCGTGACCAAGGCGCTGGCCGACGCGCGCGGCCCGGTGGTGGCGGTGTCGGACTGGATGCGCGCGGTGCCCGAACAGATCCGGCCGTGGGTGCCGGGCACCTACATCACGCTCGGCACCGACGGGTTCGGGTTCTCCGACACCCGGCCGGCGGCGCGGCGGTTCTTCAACACCGATGCCGAGTCGATCGCGGTGGCTGCCCTCGAGGGGCTGGCCCGTGACGGCAATATCGACCGGTCGGTGGTGGCCGAGGCGGCCCGCAAGTACCGCATCGACGACGCCCGGGCGGCCGGGCCGCAGACCTCGGACCCGGGCGTCGCTTAAACCCGGGTGGCCTCCCGCCGGCCGGGGCGGTCGATTCGGCGGTTGCGGCTGACTCTGCGGCCACGGCGTCGTGCTCTCGCACTTTCGCGCCATTGCTGCGGAGTCAGCACACGGCGCTTGGAGGAAACCTCCATAGGACTGGCGTACGCTTTATAGGTGACCGACAACCGATTCGTTCCGCCGAAGTCCACCCTCGAGGTGCTGGAGTCGGTGCCCGAGTCGGTGCTGCGGCGGCTGAAGCAGTACTCCGGGCGGCTGGCCACCGAAGCCGTGCGGGTCATGGAGCAGCGGCTGCCGTTCTTCGCCGACCTCGAGGCGTCCCAGCGCGCCAGCGTGCAGCTGGTGGTCCAGACCGCGGTGGTCAACTTCGTCGAATGGATGCGCGACCCGAGCAGCAACGTCGGCTACACGGCGCAGGCGTTCGAGGTCGTCCCGCAGGACCTGCGGCGCCGGATCGCGCTGCGCCAGTCGGTCGAGATGGTCCGGGTCACCATGGAGTTCTTCGAGGAAGTGGTGCCGCTGTTGGCCCGCGACGACAAACAGCTGACCGCGCTCACCGCCGGCATCCTGCGCTACAGCCGGGACCTGGCGTTCGCCGCGGCCACCGCCTACGCCGACCAGGCCGAGGCCCGCGGCGCCTGGGACACCCGGATGGAGGCCAACGTCGTCGACGCCGTGGTGCGCGGTGACACCGGCCCGGAGCTGCAGTCCCAGGCCGCGGCGCTGAACTGGGACGCCACCGCCCCGGCGACCGTGATCGTCGGCCTGCCCCAGCCCGACCGCGTCGATCTGGCCAGCGACGACGTGCACGACGTGGTCAGCCGCCACGACCGGGCCGCGCTGTGCGATGTGCACGGCACCTGGCTGGTGGCGATCGTGTCCGGCACGCTCTCCCCCACCGACAAGTTCCTCTCCGATTTGATGACGGTGTTCGGCGACGGCCCGGTGGTCATCGGCCCGACCGCCCCGACGCTGGCGGCCGCCCACCGCAGCGCGGCGGAGGCGATCGCCGGGATGAACGCCGTCGCCGGCTGGAGCGGCGCACCCCGGCCGGTGGCCGCCCGCGAACTGCTGCCCGAGCGGGCGCTGCTGGGCGACGCGACCGCGATCGCCGCCCTGGAGGCCGAGGTGATGCGCCCGCTGGCCGACGCCGGACCTGCGCTGACCGAGACCCTGGACGCGTTCCTGGACTCCGGCGGCGCGATCGAGGCTTGCGCCCGCAAATTGTTCGTTCATCCAAACACCGTCCGCTACCGGTTGCGGCGGATCGCGGACTTCACCGGCCGCGATCCGACGGTGCCGCGCGACGCCTATGTGCTGCGCGTGGCGTCCACCGTCGGCCGGCTCAACCGCCAAAGCCACAGCACAGGCGCGCGCCTCGGGGGTACGGCCCGGCATTACGACGGGTCGGCACGTCCGTTCGGCCCGGGGCGTATCGGTGGCTAGCCAAATGAAGAAAGCCGGCTGCGGCGAAAGGTTGCGGTTGGGTCTCGATGGAGTCGCAGCACATCCACTTTTGTAGGACTCTCACAAAAACTTAAGACGAGGTTCATAATCTCTTACACCGCGCGAAAGCGCTTTCACAATGTTTTCTTAATGAGTGCTCGCGTTGCTTGCGCCCGGACAGGGCTCACAGACTCCCGGCATGCTCGGCCCCTGGCTCGAGCTGCCGGGCGCGGCCGACCGCATCGCCGCCTGGTCCGAGATCAGCGGGCTGGATCTGGCCCGGTTGGGTACGACCGCCTCTGCTGAGGAGATCACCGACACGGCGGTGACGCAACCGCTGGTCGTGGCCGCGACACTGCTCGCTCATGAAGAACTCACCCGGCGCGGACTGTTGAAGGACCGCGACGTGCTGGTCGCCGGCCACTCGGTCGGCGAGATCGCGGCCTACGCGATCGCCGGGGTCATCTCCGCCGACGACGCGGTCAAGCTGGCCGCCACCCGCGGTAAGGAGATGGCCAAGGCGTGCGCGCTGGAGCCGACCGGCATGGCCGCGGTGCTCGGCGGCGATGAGGCCGAGGTGCTGGCCCGCCTCGAGGCGCTCGACCTGATCCCGGCCAACCGCAACGCCGCGGGTCAGATCGTGGCGGCCGGTGCGGTGGCGGCGCTGGACAAGCTCGCCGAGGACCCGCCGGCCAAGGCCCGGGTACGCCGGCTGGCCACCGCGGGTGCGTTCCACACCCATTACATGGCCCCGGCCGCCGAGGGCTACGCCGCCGCGGCGCAGACGGTGACGACCAGCGAACCGACCGCGACCCTGCTGTCGAACGCCGACGGTCAACCGGTCGCCTCGGCCGCCGAGGCGATGACCAAGCTGGTCAACCAGATGACCAAGCCGGTGCGCTGGGACCTGTGCACCGAGACCATGCGTCAGCGCCAGGTGAGCGCGATCGTCGAGTTCCCGCCGGCCGGGACGCTCGTCGGGATCGCCAAACGAGAACTTCGGGGAGTGCCGACACATGCGGTCAAATCCCCCGCGGACCTGGACGGGCTTGCCGAACTCTAACCGCGTACCCGACCAGAACACAACCACATACCGAACGTCCGATATCAACACGCAGTACCGACACAGGAAAGGGAGCCATCGTGCCCGCCACTGAGGAAGAAATCATCGCCGGCCTCGCCGAGATCATCGAAGAGGTCACCGGTATCGAGCCGTCGGAGATCACCCCGGAGAAGTCGTTCGTCGACGACCTGGACATCGACTCGCTGTCGATGGTGGAGATCGCCGTGCAGACCGAGGACAAGTACGGCGTGAAGATCCCCGACGAGGACCTGGCCGGTCTGCGCACCGTCGGTGATGTCGTCACCTACATCCAGAAGCTCGAGGAAGAGAACCCCGAGGCCGCTGCCGCCATCCGCGCGCAGATCGAGGCCGACCGGGCCAAAGAAGCAGAAGCATGAGTCGACCTTCCACTGCCAACGGCGGTTACCCCAGCGTTGTGGTGACCGCCGTCACGGCAACCACGTCGATCGCAGGCGACATCGAAGGCACGTGGAAGGGCCTACTGGCCGGCGAGAGCGGTATCCGCGTTCTCGAGGACGAGTTCGTCATCAAGTGGGACCTTCCGGTGCGCATCGGCGGTCACCTCGTGGAGCCGATCGACCAGCACATGACGCGTCTGGACCTGCGCCGGATGTCGTACGTCCAGCGCATGGCCAAGCTGCTCGGCAACCGGGTGTGGGAGGCCGCGGGTTCGCCCGAGGTCGACCCGGACCGGTTCGCCGTGGTGGTCGGCACCGGGCTGGGTGGCGGCGAGAAGATCGTCGAGACCTACGACGCCATGAACGAGGGCGGCCCGCGCAAGGTGTCCCCGCTGGCGGTGCAGATGATCATGCCGAACGGCGCGGCCGCGGTGATCGGTCTGCAGCTGGGGGCCCGGGCCGGTGTCATCACGCCGGTGTCGGCCTGCTCGTCCGGTTCGGAGGCCATCGCCCACGCGTGGCGTCAGATCGTCATGGGTGACGCCGACATCGTGGTCTGCGGTGGCGTCGAGGGCGGCATCGAGGCGCTGCCGATCGCGGCGTTCTCGATGATGCGCGCGATGAGCACCCGCAACGACGACCCGGCGGGGGCCTCGCGGCCGTTCGACAAGAACCGTGACGGTTTCGTGTTCGGCGAGGCGGGCGCGCTGATGGTCATCGAGACCGAGGAGCACGCCAAGGCCCGCGGCGCGACGATCCTGGCCCGGCTGATGGGGGTGGGCATCACCTCCGACGCCTACCACATGGTGGCGCCGGCGCCGGACGGGGTGCGTGCCGGTATGGCGATGCGGCGGGCCATGGAGACTGCGGGCCTGGAGCCCAAGGACATCGACCACATCAACGCCCACGCCACCGCCACCCCGATCGGGGACACCGCGGAGGCCAACGCCATCCGGGTTGCCGGCTGCGAGCATGCGGCGGTGTACGCGCCGAAGTCCGCGCTAGGCCACTCGATCGGCGCGGTCGGGGCACTCGAGTCGGTGCTGACGGTGCTGACGCTGCGTGACGGCGTAATCCCGCCGACACTGAACTACGAGACGCCCGATCCCGAGATCGATCTCGATATCGTCGCGGGCGAGCCTCGATACGGCGACTACAAGTACGCCATCAACAACTCCTTCGGCTTCGGCGGACACAATGTCGCCTTAGCCTTTGGGCGTTACTGAGCGAGAGGAACGTTCGAGCGGTAATGGCAGGGACGGCAAAACTCTCCACTGGGAATGGCCTTCCCAACGTCGTCGTCACCGGCGTCGCGATGACCACGGCGCTGGCCACCAGCGCGGACGAGACGTGGAAGAAGCTGCTGGACGGCCAGAGCGGTATCCGCAAGCTCGAAGACCCGTTCGTCGAGGAATATGACCTGCCGGTACGTATCGGCGGTCATCTCCTCGAGGATTTCGAGGGCGAGCTGAGCCAGCCCGAGCTCGGCCGGCTGTCGTATCTACAGAAGATGTCGACGGTGCTGGGCCGTCGAGTCTGGGAGGCCGCCGGCTCACCGGAAGTGGATCCGCGCCGATTGATGGTGTCCATCGGCACCGGTATGGGCTCCACCGAGGAGCTGGTGTTCAGCTTCGACGACATGCGCACCAAAGGCCTCGAGGCGGTGTCGCCGCTGGCGGTGCAGACGTACATGCCCAATGCCGCGGCGGCCGTGATCGGGTTGGAGCGCAAGGCCCGCGCCGGGGTCATGACCCCGGTGTCGGCCTGCGCCTCCGGCTCGGAGGGCATCGCCCACGCCTGGCGGGCGATCGTGATGGGCGAGGCCGACATCGCGATCTGCGGTGGCGTCGAGACCAAGATCGAGGCCGTGCCGATCGCGGGCTTCGCCCAGATGCGCATCGTGTTGTCGACAACCAACGACAACCCGGCCGGCGCATGTCGCCCGTTCGACAAGGACCGCAACGGATTCGTGTTCGGCGAGGCCGGTGCGCTGATGGTCATCGAGACCGAGGAGCACGCCAAGGCCCGCGGCGCCAACATCCTGGCCCGGCTGATGGGCGCGGCGATCACCTCCGACGGCTACCACATCGTGGCGCCCGATCCCAACGGTGAGCAGGCCGGTTACGCGATGACGCGGGCGATCGAGCTCGCCGGGCTGCAGCCGTCGGACATCGACCACGTCAACGCCCACGCCACCGGCACCACCGTCGGTGACGTGGCCGAGGGCAAGGCCATCAACAACGCGATGAAGGGACACCGCCCGGCGGTGTACGCGCCCAAGGCCGCGCTCGGCCACTCGGTCGGTGCGGTCGGTGCGGTGGAGTCCATCCTGACGGTGTTCGCGCTGCGTGACGGAATCATTCCGCCGACGCTCAATCTGGAGAACCTGGATCCGGAGATCGACCTCGACGTCGTCGCCGGAGCGCCACGAACCGGTAATTACAAGTACGCGATCAACAACTCCTTCGGATTCGGTGGGCACAACGTCGCGCTCGCATTCGGCAAGTACTGAGATTCGAAGGGCTACAGGAGGTTTCGCATGACCATCATGGCCCCCGCGGCTGTCGGCGAGTCGCTGGATCCGCGTGATCCGCTGTTGCGCCTGAGCACGTTCTTCGACGAGGGCAGCGTGGAGCTGCTGCACGAGCGGGACCGCTCGGGTGTGCTGGCGGCGGTCGGGACCGTCAACGGCGTGCGGACCTTCGGGTTCTGCACCGATGGCACCGTGATGGGCGGGGCCATGGGTGTGGAAGGCTGCGCCCACATCGTCAACACCTATGACCAGGCCATCGCCGAGCAGTGCCCGATCGTCGGTATCTGGCACTCCGGCGGTGCGCGGCTGGCCGAGGGCGTGCGGGCACTGCACGGCGTGGGCCTGGTGTTCGAGGCGATGATCCGGGCGTCCGGCTATATCCCGCAGATCTCGGTCGTGGTCGGCTTCGCCGCCGGCGGTGCCGCCTACGGCCCGGCGCTGACCGACGTGATCGTGATGGCCCCGGAGAGCCGGGTCTTCGTCACCGGTCCGGACGTGGTGCGCAGCGTCACCGGCGAGGACGTCGACATGGCGTCGCTCGGCGGCCCGGACACCCATCACAAGAAGTCCGGGGTGTGCCACATCGTCGCCGACAGCGAGCTCGACGCCTACGAGCGCGGCCGCCAGCTGGTCGGATACTTCTGCCAGCAGGGACATTTCGACCGCAGCAAGGCCGAGGCGGGCGACAGCGACCTGCACGCGCTGCTGCCGGAGTCGCCGCGGCGCGCCTACGACGTGCACCCGATCGTCGAGGGGCTGCTGGACAAGCGCGAGGACGGCACCGCGATCTTCGACGAGTTCCAGGCCAAGTGGGCGCCGTCGATCGTGATCGGCCTGGGCCGGCTGGCCGGCCGCACGGTCGGGGTGATCGCCAACAACCCGCTGCGGCTGGGTGGCTGCCTGAACTCCGAAAGTGCTGAGAAGGCGGCGCGTTTCGTGCGGTTGTGCGACGCCTTCGGCATCCCGCTGGTCAACATCGTCGACGTGCCCGGGTACCTGCCCGGTGTGGATCAGGAGTGGGGCGGCGTGGTGCGCCGCGGCGCCAAGCTGCTGCACGCCTACGGGGAGTGCACGGTGCCGCGGGTGACGCTGGTGACCCGCAAGATCTACGGCGGCGCCTACATCGCGATGAACTCCCGGTCGCTCGGTGCGACCAAGGTGTTCGCCTGGCCGGACGCCGAGGTCGCGGTGATGGGCGCCAAGGCCGCGGTCGGCATCCTGCACAAGAAGAAGCTGGCCGCCGTCGAGGATCCGGAAGAGCGGGAGAAGCTGCACGAGGAGCTCGCCAAGGAGCACGAGAAGATCGCCGGCGGCGTGGATTCGGCGATCGAGATCGGCGTGGTCGACGAGAAGATCGACCCGGCGCACACCCGCAGCAAGGTGACTCAGGCGCTGGCCGAGGCGCCGTCGCGCCGGGGCCGGCACAAGAACATCCCGCTGTAACCGCGGCGGCCGCGTTACCGGCAGCCCGCCGTAACCGTCGTCAGCAACGGAATAGCATTCCCGGCCGCAAACCCGCGTGCGGAACGACCAGGAATGCTATTCCGTTTTCGGGTGCGGGGCGTTTGCAGCGGGTGGTGTAGCCGCCGTCGGCGAAGCCGGTCCGGCCGGTGATCCAGTGGCCGCCGGGGATGTCGTATTACACCGAGGCGCTGATGGACGCTTGTCGGCGCGTCGGTTTCGAACCCGACTACGTCGTCAGCCGCGTGCAGCGTGCGGCCCCTTCGCCGGAATAGCATTCCTGGTCGTCAGATCGCCGGATCAACGACCAGGAATGCTATTCCGTTGCCGACGCCAGGATCTCCTCCGCCGCCGCGGCGGCCCGCTGCCGGTCCTCGGCGACCAGTCCGATGCGGGTGCGCCGGTCGAGGATGTCGTCGACGGTCAGCGCGCCCTCGTGGGTGACCGCGTACTCGAACTCCGCGCGGATCACGTCGAGCCCCTCGGCCACCGGTTCGGTCGGCCGCGCGCAGCTCGCCGCGGCGATGACGTTCGGCGCCTCCGCCCCGAAGCGGGCCACCAGCGACCCCGGCATCTCCGCGACGTCCGTAGCGCGAAGCGTCGCAACGGGATTCGCCGGCGCGCCGACCAGCGGCAGATTGCGGGTGCGGCACACCCCGGCGGTCAGCCCGCGCAGCTCGATCGCCCGGTTCAGCACATCCTCGGCCATGTACCGGTACTCGGTGAGCTTGCCGCCGACCACGCTGATCACCCCGGCCGGCGACACGCGCACCACGTGCTCGCGGGACAGATCCGCGGTGCGGCCCTCCCCGGTGTCGGCCAGCGGCCGCAGGCCGGCGAACGCGCCGATCACATCCGATTCGCTCAGCGTCACATCGAGCGCGGTGTTGACGGTGTCGAGCAGGAACGCGATCTCCTGCGGTGTCGGCTCCGGGACATCGGGCACCGGCCCGGGCGCATCCTCGTCGGTGAGGCCGAGGTAGACCCGGCCGAGTTGTTCGGGCATCGCGAACACGAACCGGTTGAGCTCGCCGGGAATCGGGATGGTCAGCGCGGCGGTGGGGTTGCCGAACGCCGCCGCGTCGAACACCAGATGCGTTCCGCGGCTGGGCCGCAGCGTGATCGACGGGTCGACCTCGCCCGCCCACACCCCGGCGGCGTTGATCACCGCCCGCGCGGTGACCTCGAACGACTCCCCCGTCAGCTGGTCGGTCAGCCGCACCGCCGTCGCGGTGGCCTCCGAGGCGGCGACCCGGGTAAGGATCATCGCGCCGTGCTGGGCGGCGGTGCGTGCCACGGCGGTGACCAGCCGGGCGTCGTCGATGAGCTGGCCGTCGTAGGCGAGGTAGGCGCCGTCGAGCCCGTCGCGGCGCACCGTGGGCGCCAGCTGCGCCGCCCGGGCGGCGTCGATGCGCCGCGACCGCGGCAGGACCGACGCGGGCGTGCCGGCGAGCCGGCGCAGCCCGTCGCCGGCCAGAAAACCCACTCGCACCAGCGCCCGCGACACCGTGCTCATCGACGGCAGCAGCGGCACCAGCTGCGGCATCGCCCGCACCAGGTGAGGGGCGTTGCGGGTCATCAGGATTCCGCGTTCGACCGCGCTGCGCCGGGCGATCCCGACGTTGCCGGTCGCCAGATACCGCAACCCGCCGTGAACGAGCTTGGAGCTCCACCGGCTGGTGCCGAAGGCCAGATCGTGTTTCTCCACCAGCGCCACCCGCAGCCCACGGCTGGCGGCGTCCAGCGCGATGCCGGCGCCGGTGATGCCGCCGCCGATCACGACGACGTCGACGGCGCGGCCGTCGGCCAGCGCGCTCAGCTCGGCGGTGCGGCGGGCGGCATTGAGGGCGGTGGTGCTCATCGGCGCTCGGGACATGGTCACGGTCGCAGGTATCCGTTCAGTGAGTGGGCCAGTTCGACGGCCAGCTCGTCGGCGTCCAACATCGGGGCGACGATCTGCGCCGACTGGATCGCCGACTGGGTGATCAGCAGGCACATGGCCGCCAGCCGACGCGGCTCGCCGGGCCGGACACTGCCCTGCTCCTGGGCGAGCTTGATGTCGGCCGCGACGGCGTCGAGCAGGATCTGCTGGCTGGTGCCCATCCGTTCGGCGATGTAGACCATCGCCAGGTCGGGGGCCTTCCGCAGCACCGACATCACCACCTCGTCGGCGCGCAGCCGCTCGGCGATCGTCACGATCCGCTCCACCAGCGCTGCGCGCCCCACCCCACGGCTCGGCGCTGCGTCAAGCACCCCGACGATCCGCCGGGTCAGTAGCGCGGCCAGCACCGCCCGGGTGTCGGGCCAGCGCCGATAGACCGTCGGCCGGCTGACCCCGGCGCGGCGCGCGATCTCGGCCAGCATGACCCGGTCCACACCGAAGGCCAGCACACAGTCGGCCGCCGCATCGAGAATGCGGTCCTCGATGGTGGCCGAATCAGAGTTACGTGTTGACATGTTCTGTAATACTGTAACTCATGACGGCTCCGGATGACCGACCGACCGACCTGTTACCCCCGATGAAGTGGAACGCCTGGGGCGATCCGGCCCAGGCCAGACCACTCAGCGACGGCATCCGGGCACTGCTCAAGCAGGCCCTCGGCGTCGACGGCACCCCGGCACCCGAGCCGGACCTGACCGAGGTGCGGGTCCGCCCGTCGGCGCTGTCCGAAACCCACCGCGCGGGCCTGGCGGCGATCGTCGGCGACCGGTACTGCCGGGTCGGCGACGCCGACCGGCTGCTGCACGCGGGCGGCAAGTCCACGCTGGATCTGCTGCGGCGCCGCCATCCCGGCGTGCAGGACGCCCCGGACGCGGTGCTGCTGCCCGCCGATGAGGACGAGATCGCCGCGATCCTGGCGTACTGCGGCGAGCACGGCATCGCGATCGTGCCGTTCGGCGGCGGCACCAGCGTGGTCGGCGGGCTGGACCCGATTCGCGGGCGGTTCGCCGCCGTGGTCAGCCTGGATCTGCGGCGGCTGAACCGGCTGACCGCGCTGGACGAGATCTCCGGCGAGGCCGAGCTCGAAGCCGGGCTGACCGGACCGCAGGCCGAACAGCTGCTCGGCGAGCGCGGGTTCTCGCTGGGCCATTTCCCGCAGAGCTTCCAGTTCGCCACCATCGGCGGATTCGCCGCGACCCGCTCGTCGGGTCAGGGATCGGCCGGCTACGGACGGTTCAACGACATGGTCCGCGGACTGCGGGCGGTCACCCCGGCCGGGGTGCTGGAGCTGGGCCGGGCCCCCGAGTCGGCGGCCGGGCCGGATCTGCGGCAGCTGCTGATCGGGTCGGAAGGGGTGTTCGGGATCATCACCCGGGTACGGGTCCGGGTCCACCCGGTACCCGCGGCCACCCGCTACGAGGCCTGGTCGTTCCCGGACTTCGCGACCGGGGCCGACGCACTGCGCGCGGTGGTCCAGACCGGCACCGGGCCGACCGTGATCAGGCTGTCCGACGAGGCCGAGACCGCGGTCAACCTCGCCACCACCGAGCGCATCGGTGAGCAGCAGATCACCGGCGGGTGCCTGGCGATCACGGTGTTCGAGGGCACCGAGGCGCACGTCGCGAGCCGCCACGAGGAGACCCGGGCGGTGCTGGCCGCCGCCGGCGGCACCTCACTCGGCGAGCAGCCCGCCCGGGACTGGGAGCACGGCCGGTTCAACGCACCGTATCTGCGGGACTCGCTGCTGTCGGCGGGCGCGTTGTGCGAGACGCTGGAGACCGCGACCAACTGGTCGAACGTGCCGGTGCTCAAACGCGCGGTCACCGAGGCGCTGACCGGTTCGCTGGCCGAATCGGGCACGCAAGCGCTGGTGCTGTGCCACATTTCGCATGTGTATCCGACCGGGGCCTCGCTGTACTTCACCGTCGTCGCCGGGCAGCGCGGTAACCCGATCGAACAGTGGCAGCGGGCCAAAGCCGCCGCCTCCGATGCGATCATGCGCAACGGCGGCACCATCACCCATCACCACGCGGTCGGCGCCGATCACCGGCCGTGGATGCACGACGAGGTCGGCGAGCTCGGCGTCACGGTGCTGCGTGCGGTGAAGGCCGCGCTCGATCCGAAGGGAATCCTCAACCCGGGCAAGCTGATTCCATGACCACATCGAGCGGGACATCAAGCGGGACCGCCCGGGTGACACTGTTGACCAATCCCGCGTCCGGGCACGGCAGCGCCCCGCACGCCGCCGAGCGCGCGGTGGCCCGGCTGCAGCGCCGCGGGGTGGATGTGGTCGCGATCGCCGGCACCGACGCCGATCACGCCCGCCGGCTGGTCGAGGCGGCGCTGGACCGCGGGATGGACGCGCTGGTGGTGGTCGGCGGGGACGGGATCGTGTCGCTCGCGCTGCAGGTGCTGGCTCAGGGCGAGGTCCCGCTGGGCATTATCCCGGCCGGCACCGGCAACGACCATGCGCGCGAATTCCGTATCCCCACCAAGGATCCGGAGGCCGCCGCCGACGTCGTCGCCGACGCCATCCTCGGCGCCGACGGCGCCGGCACTCGCGTCATCGACCTGGGCCGCATCCGGGGCGCCGACGGCACCGACAGATGGTTCGGCACGGTGATGGCGGCCGGGTTCGACTCGCTGGTCACCGACCGCACCAACCGGATGCGCTGGCCGCACGGGCGGATGCGCTACAACCTGGCCATGGTCGCGGAGCTGTCGAAACTGCGGCTGCTGCCGTTCCGGCTGAGCTTCGACGGGCGTGAACTGGAGACCGAGTTGACGCTGGCGGCGCTCGGCAACACCCGCAGCTACGGCGGCGGGATGCGGATCTGCCCGCACGCCGACCCGGGCGACGGGCTGCTCGACGTGACGATGGTGGCGACGGCGTCGCGCACCAAACTGGTCCGGCTGTTCCCCACGGTGTTCAAAGGCACCCACGTCGAGCTCGACGAGGTGCGCACCGAACGGGCGCACACGGTCACCGTCGACTGTCCCGGGATCAACGCCTACGCCGACGGCGAGTACGTGTGCCCGTTGCCGGTGGAGGTGTCGGCGGTGCCGGGGGCACTGCGGATCCTCACCCCAAGGTCCTGACCCCGGCCCGCCGACGCTGATCCCCTATCAGATCAGCCGACGCTGCGGCTCAGCCAGCTGACCTCCGCACCCTCGCCGCCGTCGCGGAACGGTTCCAGCGCCTCGTCCCAGGCGGTGCCCAGCACGGTGTCCAGCTCGCTGAACAGCACATCGGGCCCCTCGGCCATCAGCGCGCGCAGTCGCATCTCGCCGACCATCACGTCGCCGTTGGCGCTCATCGGCCCGCTCCACAGCCCCAGCTGCGGGGTGTGGCACCACCGGTGGCCGTCCACGCCCGGGCTCGGATCCTCGGTCACCTCGAAGCGCAGCACCGACCAGGCGCGCAGCGCGTTGGCGAGCTGCGCCCCGGTACCCACCGGTCCGACCCAGTTGGTGACAGCACGCAGCTGCCCCGGCATCGCCGGCTGGGGCGTCCACTTCAGGTTCGCCCGCGCGTTGAGGGTCGACGACAACGCCCACTCGACATGCGGGCATACCGCCGCGGGAGAGGAGTGGATGTACACCACACCTGTCGTCGCGTCGGCGAATTGGTTCGCTGCACGCATAGCTGCTCCTTCGGCTCCACGAGGGACGTCTTCCCCAACGACCTGGCGAAACCGAATTACAGCCATGTCATGCGTTTCTATTGTGCCTTGTGAGGCGCATGTTGCGCTAGTCCGCCCCGAATTCTCTCAGGACTTCATCAGCTAACGCCGGCCACGGCGCGTACGCCCAGTCGCCGAACGCCCGGTCGGTGAGCACCACCAGGGCCAGATCGGCGACCGGGTCGACCCACAGGAACGTCCCGGACTGGCCGAAGTGCCCGTAGGTCGCCGGCGAGTTGGCCGACCCGGTCCAGTGCGGCGATTTGGCGTCGCGGATCTCGAACCCCAGCCCCCAGTCGTTGGGGCGCTGCACGCCGAACCCGGGCAGCACCCCATCCAGGCCGGGAAACTGCACCGAGGTCGCCTCGGCGTGCAGTTGCGCCGACACCGTGACCGGACGCAGCAAATCGCCGGCGAACCGGGCGAGGTCGGCGACCGTCGACACCGCGCCGTACCCGGCGGCGGCCGCGCCGCCGTCGAGCGTGGTGTCGGCCATCCCGAGCGGGTCGAACACCGCCTCGGTCAGGTACCGGGTGAACTCGATCCCGGTCGCCTGCTCGATCGTCTGCGCCAGCACCGCGAAACCGTAGTTCGAGTAGACCCGCCGGCGGCCGGGCCGGGCGACGGTGGTGGCCTCCTGCATCGAGTAGCCCGCGGTGTGGGCCAGCAGATGCCGCACCGTCGCGCCCGGCGGCCCGGCCGGGGTGTCCAGCTCCACCGCACCCTCCTCGACCGCGATGAGCGCGGCGCGCGCCGCCAGTGGTTTGGTGACCGACGCCAACGCGAAACGCCGCCGCGCGTCGCCGTATTCGGCCAACACACCGGACGGCCCGATCACCGCGGCGGCAGCGTTGGTGACGGGCCAGTCGGCGATGACATCGAGCGCGCTCATCGCGCCGAGGTTACTTGCGGGCCACGTAGTAGCTGTTGATCGGGTCGGATTCGATCTCGCGGCACTGCACGTCGGTGAAGCCCGCGTCGGCCAGCATCGACGTCGCCAGCTGATGGCCCCAACAGGTGCCGAGCCCGGCACCGCCACTGCTCAGCGACACGCTCATCCAGTGCATGGTCGACATCGTGTACAGGTGCGTGGCCAGGGGTTTGCCGATGTTGTCCTCCAGCCGCGACGACGCCTTGATGTCGACCATCAGCAGTCGGCCGCCCGGGCGCAACGCGCGATGGATGTTGGCCAACACCGCCGCCGGATCCGCCTGGTCGTGGATCGCATCGAAAACCGTTATCAAATCGTAATTCTCGGCGATGTCGAGCCGTCCGACATCGGCCGCGACGAACGTAGCGTTGGTCAGCCCCAGCTGCGCGGCCTCGGCGCGGCCGGCCGCCAGCCCGTCCGGCGAGAAGTCGTAGCCGGTGAACCGGCTCGCCGGGAACGCCCGGGCCATCAGGTTGATCGCATGCCCGCTGCCGCAGCCGATGTCGGCCACGTCCGCTCCCGCGCGCAGCAGTTCGTGGGCGCCGTCGACCATCGGCAGCACGACGTCGATGAGCGCGGCATCGAACACGTCCCCGCTCTCCTCGGCCATCAGCGCCTGGAACCGGGGGTATTCCGAGTACGGCAGCCCGCCGCCGGAGCGGAAGCATTCGATGATCCGCTGCTCCACCTCGCCGAGCAGCGGGATGTACTGCGCGAGCCGGGCAAGATTGTCGGGTCCGGCGGCCCGGGTCAGCACCTCCGCCCGCTGCGCCGGCAGGGTGTACGCCGGCCGCGGGGTCGTAGTCGACCACCCGGGCGGTCACCACCCCGCCGAGCCATTCCCGCACGTAGCGCTCGTTGAGCCCGGCGGCGCCGGCGATCTGTGCGCTGGTGGACGGCGGCAGGCCGGCGAGGGTGTCCCACAGCCCGGTCTGGTGACCGATCGACATCAGCAGCGCGAGGCTGGCGGCGTCGATGACGCCGATCATGCGTTCGGCGAACGCCTCCGCCGTCTCGGCGGCCGAAATATCGTTGCGGGTACGGGAATCGGTGGTGAGGGTCATCGGTAGCCCTTTCGTCGAGTGGATGATCACTCGGCACGACGGACGGACCCACCGGTTGGTTCACGCCCGAGCCGAGAATTTTCTCCAGACCCGTTCGGCCGGGACTTGCGTTTCCTCTCGTGAATCGATGTTCCCTGAGCGTGAAGATTCGGCCGGTACCGGTTAAGTTGTACGCATGAGCCAAACGGTGCGCGGCGTGATCTCACGCAAGAAGGGAGAACCAGTCGAGGTCGTGGATGTGGTCGTCCCCGACCCCGGTCCGGGTGAGGCGGTGGTCAAGGTCACCGCCTGCGGGGTGTGCCACACCGACCTGCACTACCGAGAGGGCGGCATCAACGACGAGTTTCCTTTCCTGCTCGGGCACGAGGCGGCCGGCGTCGTCGAAGCGGTCGGTGCGGGTGTGACCAGCGTCGAGCCCGGCGATTTCGTGATCCTCAACTGGCGTGCGGTGTGCGGTCAGTGCCGGGCTTGCAAGCGCGGCCGGCCGCACCTGTGCTTCGACACCTTCAACGCGGCCCAGAAGATGACGCTGACCGACGGCACCGAGCTGACCCCCGCGCTGGGCATCGGGGCGTTCATCGAGAAGACGCTGGTGCACTCGGGCCAGTGCACCAAGGTCGATCCGTCGGTCGACCCGGCCGTCGCCGGGCTGCTGGGCTGCGGCGTGATGGCCGGCATCGGCGCGGCGATCAACACCGGTGGGGTCAGCCGCGACGACACCGTGGCGGTGATCGGCTGCGGCGGTGTGGGCGATGCGGCGATCGCGGGTTCGGCGCTGGTCGGCGCCAAGAAGATCATCGCGGTCGATACCGACGACAAGAAGCTCGAGTGGGCCCGCCAGTTCGGCGCCACCCACACCATCAACGCCCGCACCACCGATGTGGTGGAGGCGATCCAGGAGCTGACCGATGGTTTCGGCACCGACGTGGTGATCGACGCGGTGGGCCGGCCGGAGACCTGGAAGCAGGCGTTCTACGCCCGTGATCTCGCGGGAACCGTTGTGCTGGTGGGTGTTCCGACGCCCGACATGAAGCTGGAGATGCCGCTGATCGACTTCTTCTCCCGGGGCGGGTCGCTCAAGTCGTCGTGGTACGGCGACTGCCTGCCCGAACGCGACTTCCCCACCCTGGTCGACCTGCATCTGCAGGGCCGGCTGCCGCTGGACAAGTTCGTCACCGAACGCATCGGGCTGGGCGACATCGAGGCCGCGTTCGAGAAAATGCACCGCGGCGAGGTGCTGCGATCGGTGGTGGTGCTGTGAGCGCCGGGCACATTCAGCGCGTCGTCACCCACGGCACCTTCAGCCTCGACGGCGGCACCTGGGAGGTCGACAACAACATCTGGCTGGTCGGCGACGACAAGGAAGTGATCGTCTTCGACGCCGCCCACGACGCCGCGCCCATCAGGGCGGCCGTCGGAAACCGGCACGTGGTGGCGGTGGTGTGCACCCACGGCCACAACGACCATGTCACCGTCGCCCCCCAGCTCGGCGTCGAGTTGGACGCGCCGGTGCTGATGCATCCCGGCGACGACGTGCTGTGGCGGATGACGCACCCGGACAAGGATTTCCGCGGTGTCGCCGACGGGGACACGCTGCGGGTGGCCGGCACCGAACTCAAGGCGCTGCACACCCCGGGGCACTCCCCCGGCTCGGTGTGCTGGTACGCGCCGGAACTCAACGCGGTGTTCAGCGGCGACACCCTGTTCCAGGGCGGGCCGGGTGCGACGGGCCGCTCGTACTCGGACTTCCCCACGATCCTCGAGTCGATCTCCGGCCGGCTGGGCAAGCTGCCCGGCGAGACCGTCGTCTACACCGGTCACGGCGACTCGACCACGATCGGCGACGAGATCGTCCACTACGACGAGTGGGTGGCGCGGGGCTACTGACGCCCCGGCCGCACTCCGTTCAGTCCGGCCCGCGTTCGCCGGTGTTCGCCGAACTGGTGGTACGGATGTGCCAGAACACGGCGAGGCCCAGCGCGATCATCCCCACACCGAACCCGGCGCCGAACACCCATGCCAGCCAGGCCCGGGTGTCGTCGCGGCCGAAGGCCAGCCGCGGGGCGATGTAGCCGTCGACCGCGCCGTCAGTGGCGATCCGGTAGACGCCGGCCGCCCCGGTGCGCACCTGCCACACCCGCACCCAGGCGTCGCTGTTGATCGTCGTCGTGGCACCGGGACTCGGAATCACTTCGGCTTCGGCGACACCCTCCGGCGGAGTGATCGACATCTGCAGTTCCGGCACCGGCAGGGCGCCGTCGGCCTGGCTTTGCCGCACCACGGTGTGGAAGTTGACGGTCACCTCGCCGGCGGGCAGCTCCAGACTCGCCGTCCCCGGGATGTCGACTTCCCCGAAGGCGTCGTAGTCGTCGAGCACGAACGCGTTCAACAGAAGCACCACGACGAACCCGAGCGCGGACACCACCACCGTGCCGACCGAGCTTACGATCGCGGTGCGCGGTGCGAGGCTCATGGCCGCAGTTTCGCATGCGCCGGTAGGGTCCCGAGACACAAATCCTGTCGTGGACTACCGTCGGTACTGGTTGGCACAGCTGGGGAGGTCGCGATGTTCGAATCCAGCATCGTCGTGCGCCCCGAACCCAAAGGCAGCGCCGGCTACGCCGCGAGTTCGCGGCTGCAGGCGGCCGGTCTGCCCGAGGCCATCGCGCGGTTCACCGAGGCCGCCGCGACGGTGCCGGTGCCGGCCGCGCCGCAGCCGATCGTCATCGCCGACTACGGTGCGGCCACCGGACACAACGCACTGCTGCCGGTCGGTGCGGCAATATCGACGCTGCGGCGGCGAACCCGCTCGGACCACTCGATCCTGGTGGTGCACACCGACGTTCCCGACAACGACTTCACCGCGCTGTTCCGCACCCTCGCCGAGGATCCGGACAGCTATCTGGCCGAGGACTCCGGAACATTCGCCTCCGCGGTCGGGCGCTCCTTCTACGAGCAGATCCTGCCGTCGAGCAGCGTGATGCTGGGCTGGAGCTCCTGGGCGATCCAGTGGCTGAGCAAGGTTCCCGCACCCGTACCCGATCACATCGCCGTGGCCTACTGCCGCGGCGACGCGGTGCGGGCCGCCCACGCCCGGGTCGCCGCGCGCGACTGGCACGAGTTCATCGCCTTCCGCGGGCGGGAGTTGCGCAAGGACGGGCGGCTGGTGGTCATCACGATGGGCGTCGGTGACGACGGCGAGTTCGGCTACCGCTCCCTGCTGGCCGGTCTGCTCGATGCGCTCGAGGAGCTCCGCGCAAGCGGTTTGATCAGTGACGACGAACTGCACCGGATGTGCATTCCGGTGGTCGGCCGCAGCGCCGCCGATTTCGCCTCCCCGTTCGCGCCGCGCGGACGGTTCGAACAACTCGAGATCGAACACATCGACGTGTTCAACGCGCCGGACCGGTTCTGGGCGCAGTACCGCGTCGACGGGGACGCCAGAGCCTTCGGTGCCCGGTGGGCGGCGTTCCTGCGCGCGGCGGTGTTCAACGCGCTCGCCATCGGCCTCGACGGCGGCCGCACCGATCCGCGCGTTCCGCAGTTCTTCGACCGGCTCGAGACCGGCGTGGCGCAACGCATGGCCGCCGATCCCGAGGAACAGCAGATCCCGATGGCGGTGGTGGTGCTGACCAAGCGGCACCGCCCGGTCTAGACCGCGCGCGGCCGCTAGGGCTGCGACTGCTGACCGGGCAGCCCCGGCGGTGCGGGCACCCACGGCAACCCGGGCACCGTCGAATACGGCGGCTTGGGCGGGGTCCACGTCGGCGGGGTCCAGGTAGGCGGCGTCCACGTGGGCGTCTGGGTCTGCGACGGCGGTTCCTCGGCCGGCGGTTCCTGGGTGGCCGGTGGCGGAGCCTCCTCGCTGGGCGGCAGCGGCTGCTCGGGCGGCGGGCCGGCCGGCGCCGGTTGCCGGGTGGCGGTCCTGGTCTGCGGCGGCGGCACCACCTGGGTGACCGTCCGCGGCGCCTGGGTGACCGGGGCCCGTTGCTCCGGCTCCGGCGCCGGGGCCTGCGCGGGCTGCTCCGGCGCGGCCGAGGTGGTCGCCGGTGTCGGCTCGGGCGTGGTGGCGTCACCGCCGCCCCGCAGCAGCAGCAGGGTGGCGCCCACGGCGGCCAGCACCACCAGCGCACCGGCGCCGACCAGCACCTCCGGCCTGCGGTACCAGGGCGTCGGCGGAGGTGGCAGCGCGTCGTAGTCGTCGCGGTCGAACCGGATGTCGGGCCGCACGTCCGCGGGGGCGCCGACCTCGTACGGGCCGGCGTAGGCGTAGGAGTCGGCGGGCGCCACGTCGGGAACGTCGTCGGCCTCCGACCACGCCAGCGCGCGGAAGGTGCTCGACTGCGCCGTCTCGTCAGGCGTGACCTCGGGCGCCTTCATGGTGGCGTCGCCGGGCCCGGCAGCCTCGGCCAACCCGGCGGCACCCGCGGCGATCCCGGCCGCCGGGACCGCCATGGTGGCACCGACGTCGGCGGGGCCGCGCGCCGCGATCAGCCCGGCGCCGATCGCCGCCGACAACTCCGGGAAGGCGGAGGTGATCACCGGCGCGCGGAACTTCTCCGACAGCGTCGTAGTCACCAGCGGAATGCGCGCCCCGCCGCCGACCGTCGCGACCGCGGCGAACTGGCGCACGCCGTAGCGCTCCATCTCCTGCTGCAGCACCACGGCGAAGTCGTCGAGCGGTCCGCGCAGCCGGTCGTCGAGTTCGTTGCGGGTCAGCCGCACCTCGCTGCGGTGACCGGGGACCTCGACGGTCAGCGTGGTCACCGTGGCGGTCGACAACCGCTCCTTGGCGGCGCGACATTCGGCCCGCAGCCGACTCAGCGAGCCGATCGCCGACGTCGAGGACAGATCGACGGTTCCCGCCGCGGCGAGCCCCTCGATGACGTGGGTGAGCAATGCCTGATCGAGCAGATCGCCGCACAGGTCCGTGTGCCGCTGGGTCGGGCCCAGCGGGGTGAACCCGGCGCCCGCATCGGCCAGCGTCACGTTGGTGCCGGTGCCGCCGAAGTCGCACAGCGCCACGATGCCGCTGCCGGGCAGCCCCGGGTCGTCCTGCAACGCCGTCAGCGCCGCGACGGCGTCCGACTGTACAGACACCGGCGGCGGACCGGCGAACTCGCCGACCCGGGCCAGCGCGTTGCGCAGCGCGTCAACGGCCGGCCGGCGCCAGTGGGCGGGATGGCTCACCCCCACCGGACCGGCCGGCGGACGCCCGTTGCCCAGGCCGTAGAGCATCGCGCGCAGCGCATCGGCGAGCACCGCGTCGGCCTGATGGGTCGAGCCGTCGGCGGCCACGATGCCGACCGGGTCGCCCACCCGGTCGACGAAGTCGGTGATGACCAGCCCCTGCTCGGTGAGGTTGGGGTTCTCCCCGGGCACCCCGACCTCGGCCGGCCGGTGCGGGTAGCGGGTGAGCACCGGTGACCGGCGCAGCGCGCTCCGACCCACCACCACGGCGGTCAGCCGGCTGGTGCCGATCGAGAGGCCCACCCCGTCTGCCATCACGACTCAAGAGGGTAGCGGCATTCAGCGGATCGTTCCCCGTCCCGGTATCAGCGGCAGGTCGAGTGCGGTCACCCAACCGGGCGGTAGGTCGTTGACCGCCGGGACCGCGTTGAGCGCGCGCAGCCCGGTCGCCAGACAGCCGGCCGCGGCCGCATCGCGGCCGGAACCGTCGGTGAACCGGAACGCGGTCTCCTGGAAAATACTTGGTGTGCCGTCGATTTCGACCCGGTAGACGTCGTTCTGGGTGCCCGTGGGCCAGTCCGGGGCGGCATCGAGGCCGATCCGGTTGACGTGCTCGAGCTGGATCCGGGTTTCGCCGCGGTAAATTCCGTTGATGGTGAACCGCACCGCGGCGACGTTGCCGGGGGCGATGACGCCCTTGGCGCTGTGGCGTTCGGTCGGGGTCACCCACTTGTCCCAGGTGGTGGTGATCTCGTCGAGTTCGATGCCGGCGGCGTGAGCGATCATCGGAACCGTTGCACCCCAAGCCATCACCAGCACATCGGGGTTCTGCAGCAGCGGCCGGTACTCCGGCGGGCGGCCGATGCCCATCTCGAACTCGTAGTCGCCCTCGTAGTTGGTGTAGTCGAGCAGTTCGCAGGCGCGGACCCGGCGCACCTCCGAGCACAGGCCCATCAGCGTCATCGGGAACAGGTCGTTGGCGAAGCCGGGGTCGATACCGGTGGTGAAGCACGACGCCCCACCCTCGGTGCAGGCGGCGGAGATCGGCTCGATCCACTCGGGCGGGTTGAGATGCATCGACGGCCACACCCAGGGGGTCATCGCCGTCGAGCAGACATCGATGCCGGCCCGCAGGAACCTGGTGATCAGCGCGATGTTGTCGGCAGCGTGTGCGGCGGTGGGCCCGTAGTGCACCAACGCATCCGGGCGCAGCGCGATCAGGGCGTCGGCGTCATCGGTGGCCCGCACTCCCACCGGGGCGTCGAGTCCGCAGATCTCGCCGACGTCGCGGCCGACCTTGGCGGGATTGCTCACGCCGACACCGACCAACTCGAACAGCGGGTGGGCGAGAATCTCCGGGATCACCATCCGGCCCACGAACCCGGTGCCCCATACGACGATGCGCTTCTCGGCGGTCACGCCCTCACCCTAGGCGGCACGACAGGATTCGCGGCGGCATTCCGGCGGTGGGTTATTTCGCTGGGGTTATCGGGGCGCGTGCGCGTCGGGCGCGGGTCTCGGCGCGCGCCAACCGAGACAGCCGAGCCACACGCTGACGACGAAGTAGACGACCGCGGCGAACCACAGGGCTCCGGCTCCCCAGTCGGCTCCCCAGTTCCCGTTCAGTGCCTGCGACTTCTCGCCGATGCCCTGCGCGATGTACATGGCGACAACCACGTGCTCGACGGTGAAGGCGGCGAACATCCCGGACAGAAACCTGTACTCGTGTCGTGTCATGACTTCCCTCAACGCCCGTGTGGCACTTCATCGCAGCGCAATTGAGCAGCACAATAGAGCCGCGCAATAGAGGATCGCCGGGACGCAGCGGGACGGTTAGGGCCGAAGGTCCTCGTCAGTCGGGCGGGTGGTCACCGGTTCCGCCCGCCGGTGCGGCGGTGTCGCGCAGCCGCGCCCGGAACTGCATCACCCGGTACGGCCAGCCGTCGCGGGTGTGCCACTGCGACACGATCAGCCCGACCCCTGCGGGGCCGGGCTGCGATCCGGGCAACAGATACCCGCCGTAGAGTTGGGCGACCCGATTACGCCGGTGATCCTCGTCGCGCCAAGCGCACCCGGTCACCGGTTTCTGCACCGGTACCGAACGCAGGTCGGCGGTCGGTGCGGCGATGACCCGGTAGCCCAGCGCGTACTCCGAGGACAGGAATCCGCCGAGGATCCACTTGCCTTGTCCGACACGGCGAAACGTCAGCTCGCCCCAGGTCTCCCCGGCCGGGGTGACCGGGGTGGCGACACCGCCGGTGCGCCACCGCCACCGCCCGTTGACACGGACGCAGCACTGGTAGCGCGCCGGACGCGCGATGTCGGCGGGACGCACCCGCATCAACACGATGCCCTTGTCGCGCTGGAACCCGGTGGCCGCCACGTACACCCAGTCGCCGCCGGGGTCGTAGTCCCAGGACCAGCACTGCGCGTGCCCGCGGTGCAGTTCGGCGGGAAACGTCGCACCGGTGGGATGCCAGGACACCCCGCAGTCGTCGGAGCGCCAGATCTCGGTCCACAGCACGGTGCCGAGCCCGCGGTTGACGATCGCGTGCAGATACAGCGCATCACCCACACGCAGCAGATCCGACGGGATCACGGTGCTGATGCCGCCGCGGGTCCAGCCGGTGGACGCGTCGTCGTGCACGTAGTGCCACAGCTGGCGGGCGTAGTCGGGATCGGGACCGCCGGCCCGCTCGTAGACGATCGGCGTGGCGGCGTCGCCGGTGCCGATCAACACCACGGGTGAACGCCAGTCCCCCTGCCCGACCCGGCGCCCGGAGAAGGTGTCGCCGAACACCGACACCAGCCGCCCGTCCGGCGCGGTCACCGAGGCGCCGAGGTCGGTGCAGGTGACGCCCCAGCGGTCGGTGCGGCCCGGCCCGGTCACGTCGGCCACCTTGCCGAGCGGGCGGGTCACCGCCCGACGAGCGGGCACGCTAGCGGCAGAGGCGCAGGCCGCCGGGCTCGCAGACCAGCGGGTACTGGTTGATCGGGATAGGCAGTGGGCGCTTGTAGACCATGGTCAGCGGGATCGAGAACATGGTCGGCTCCCAGCCGCACACCGCACCGCGGATGATCTGCAGCTCCCCGGTGAGGGTGGCGGCGTCGACCTGGTAGATCTCCCGCTGGCCCGCGGTGGTCCCGTCCGGGCACTTCACCGCGTCGCTCTTGCTGAACTCGTTGTACTCGAACGTCCACCGTCCGCCGACCAGGACCGCCTCCGCGCCCTGTTCACCCTGCGGGGTGATCTTCAACCGGCAGCCGAGCGGCAGGGTGAGCGGTTCGCGCAGGTCACCGACGACCGGCACGCACAGCGGGAAGATCTCCCACTCCTTGGTGCCCTGACCGGCCAGGGTCACGTCGTAGATGCCCTCGAGCACACCCGGGGCCTTGGCGTTCGGCCCCTGCGCCTGCGCGGAAACACCCCCGAAGACCAGCGGGACGACTCCCAGCGCGACGCAGCAGACGGCCTTGGCGAGCCCGCGGATGATCCTCACTGTGCATCCCTTCAGCCGAGGTGAACGGTCATCGAGTATCCCAGTGTGCACACCGCCGCGTCGAGGCTTCGACCCGGTCAGCGCGTCACGGCCGGACAGCGTCCGGTTCCCGGCCCGGTTTCGCGGCGCCCCGCCGGCGGGTAGAAACGGGGGCAGCCGACCGCGAGGATGATGCGATGAGGACACGGGCGAGCGCCGCCGGGGCCGGTGCCGCGCTCGCCCCGGTCGCGCTGCTGATGGTGCTGGTGGTGCTGGTCGCGGGCTGCTCCACCGGCCAACGGGTGAGCCTCGGTGGTGATCGCGCGGGCTATCTGATTGCCGCCATCGCCGGCGAGCCCGATCAGCTCGACCCGCACAAGACCACCGCGTACTTCTCCTTCGAGGTGTTGGAGAACGTCTTCGACACCCTGGTCGCGCCGGACGCGAACCTAGAGATGCGCCCGGCCCTGGCCGAGTCGTGGACGGTCAGCCCCGATCAGCTGACCTGGACGTTCCGATTGCGGTCGGGCGTCACGTTCCACGACGGCAGCCCGTTGACCGCCGAGGACGTCGTGTACTCCTACCGCCGGATCATCGACGAGCGGCTCGCGACCGCCGACCGGTTCAGCGCGGTGGCCGACGTGCGCGCCGCCGATGCGCGCACCGTCGTCATCCGGGTGCACCGGCCGACCCCGAACCTGCTGACCAACATCGGCGGCTACAAGGGCATGGCGATCGTGTCGCGCCGCAACGTGGAAAGCGGGCAGATCGCCACCCACCCGATCGGCACCGGACCGTTCGCGTTCGCCGACCGCGCGAGCGGCGACTCGATCACCCTGCGGGCCAATGCGGCCTACTGGGGCGGGCGTCCCGGCGTGGCGGGGGTGGTGTTCCGGTTCATCCCCGAACCGTCGACGGCGCTGTCGGCGCTGCAGGCGGGCGAGATCGACTGGACCGACTCGGTTCCGCCGCAGCGGGTGGCGCAGCTGCGCAACGACGACTCGGTGCGGCTCGCGGTGACCGCGAGCAACGACTACTGGTATCTGGCGCTCAACAACGCCCGTCGGCCGTGGAGCGATGTGCGGGTGCGCCAGGCGATCGCGTACGCGGTCGACCGCGACGCGATCGTGCAGGTGACCAGCTACGGCACCGCGGAAGCCAATCAGCTCGCCATCCCGCACGGCAACCCGTGGTTCACCGACTATCACCGCTACCACCGCGACCTCGGCACCGCCCGAGAGCTGTTGGCGCAGGCCGGTGTTGAGCGGGCCGAGCTGGACATGCTGGTCACCGCCGACTATCCGGAGACGGTGACCGCCGCCCAGGTGATCGCGGATAACCTGGCGCCGCTCGGTATCACCGTGCGCATCCGCACGGTGGACTTCGCCACCTGGCTCGACGAGCAGAACACCGGCAACTTCGACATGTTGATGATGGGCTGGCTGGGCAACATCGATCCGGACGACTTCTACTACGCCCAGCACCACACCAACGGCACCAGCAATGCGCAGAGGTTCTCCGACCCGCAGGTCGACCGCCTGCTCGACGCGGGCCGGGTCGAGATGAATCACCAAGCCCGCCGGCGGATCTACGCGGAGGCTGCGACGCGCATCGCCGATCAGGTGAGCTACGTCTTCCTGTACAACTCGGCGGTGATCCAGGCGTGGAGCCCGGCGCTGACCGGATTCGAATCGCGCCGCGACGGCGCCGTGCGGTTTCGCACCGCGACCCTGGCGCACGGGAGCGCCCCGTGAGGCGCCTGCTGACGCATCCGGTGCTGCGGTTCGTGCTGCGCCGGCTCGCGTACTCGGCGGTGGTGCTGTTCGGGGTACTGGTCGCGGTGTTCACGCTGATGCACCTGGTTCCCGGTGATCCGGTGCGGATCGCGCTGGGCACCCGCTACACCCCGGAGGCCTACGCCGCGCTGCGTGCGGCCAGCGGGCTGGACGAACCGCTGCCCACCCAGTTCGTCCACTACGTCTCCGCGGCGGTGACCGGCGATCTCGGGGTCAGCTTCCGCAACGGCGATCCGGTCACGGTGGTCCTGCTCGAACGGCTGCCGGCCACGGTGTCGCTGGCGGCGGTGGGCATCCTCATCGCCTTGGCGATCGCCCTGCCGGCCGGGATCCTCTCGGCGCTGCGGGCGGGCCGGCCCAGCGATGCGCTCATCCGGGTCGCCAGCCAGTTCGGGGTGTCGGTGCCCGACTTCTGGCTGGGGATCCTGCTCATCGCGGTGTTCGCCTCCACCCTGGGCTGGCTGCCCACCTCCGGTTACCGGCCGCTGACCGAGGATCCCGCAGGATGGTTGCGCCATATCGTGTTACCGGCGCTGACCGTCGGTCTGGTCGCAGCGGCGATCCTGACCCGCTATGTGCGCTCGGCGGTGCTGGAGGTCGCCGCGTCCGGCTTCGTCCGTACCGCCCGGTCCAAAGGGCTGCCGCCGCGCGTCGTGACCGTGCGGCACATCGTGCGCAACGCGCTGGTCCCGGTGCTGACGATCACCGGCATCCAGCTGGCCACGATCCTGTCCGGGGTGATCGTGGTCGAGGTGGTGTTCGCCTGGCCCGGGCTCGGGCGGCTGGTCTATCACGCGGTCGCCGCCCGCGACTACCCGGTGATCCAGGGCGCGGTGCTGCTGATCGGGGCGCTGTTTCTGCTCGTCAACCTCATCGTGGACGTGCTCTACGCGGTGATCGACCCGAGGATCCGGCTGTCGTGACCACCCGGGTGTCGTCGTGGCGGCTGCTGGCGGTCAATCCGGTGACGGCCGCCAGCGCGGTGGCGTTGCTGCTGCTGGCGGTGGTCGTGGTGACCGCGCCCTGGCTCGCGCCGTACGGGGTCAACGACGTCAACGTGCCCGACGCGCTGCAATCCCCCAGCGGCACACACTGGTTCGGCACCGACGAGCTGGGCCGCGACGTGTTGTCCCGGGTGCTGGTGGCGATCCAGGCGTCGCTCCGGGTCGCGGTGGTCAGCGTGGCGTTCGCCGCGACCGTCGGGGTCACGTTGGGGGTGGCGGCGGGTTATGTCGGCGGCTGGCTGGACGCGGTCGTGATGCGGGTCGTCGACGTGATGTTCGCGTTCCCGGTGCTGCTGCTCGCACTGGCCGTGGTGGCGATCCTCGGGCCCGGGACGGCCACGACCATGCTGGCGATCGGCATCGTCTACGTCCCGATCTTCGCGCGGGTGGCGCGGGCCGGCACGCTCGGTGTGCGGGTGGAACCGTATGTGGCGGTGTCGCGCAGCATGGGCACCGGCCCGCTGTACATCCTGCGCCGGCATGTGCTGCCCAATATCGCCGGACCGCTGGTGGTGCAGACCTCGCTGTCGCTGGCGTTCGCGATCCTGTCCGAAGCCGCCCTGAGTTTTCTCGGCCTGGGTATTCAGCCGCCGCAGCCGTCACTGGGCCGGATGATCTTCGACGCCCAGGGCTTCGTGACGATGGCGTGGTGGATGGCGGTGTTCCCCGGCGCCGCGATCGTCGTCACCGTGCTCGCGTTCAACCTGCTCGGTGACGGGCTGCGCGATGTGCTCGACCCCCGGCGGCGGACCCTGATCGAGGCCCGCAGACAGCCCGGGAGCCGACCGTGAGCGCGCCGACGCTCGCGGTGCGCGGGTTACGGGTGCGCATCGGCGCCCGCGAGATCGTGCACGGGGTCTCCTTCGAGGTGCACCGCGAACAGACGCTGGGCATCGTCGGCGAATCCGGCTCGGGCAAGTCGCTGACCGTGCTGGCCGCGACCGGTCTGCTCGACGCACCCGGTGCCGTCGTCACCGGCACCAGCACCCTCACCGGTTCGCCGGGCACCGTCGAACTCGTCGGTGCCGGTGCGCGCACCCTGCGCACCGTCCACGGCGGACGGATCGGGTTCGTGTTCCAGGATCCCGGCACTTCCCTGAACCCGCTGTTGACCGTCGGCCGCCAGATCACCGAATCACTTGAGACGCACCGCAATATGACGCGGCGACAGGCCCAGGGCCGGGCGCTGGAGCTGCTCGCGGCGGTGGGGCTGCCCGATCCGCAGGCGCGGTTGCACTCCTATCCGCATCAGCTCTCGGGTGGGCAGCGCCAGCGGGTGATGATCGCGATCGCGATGGCCTGCGACCCGGAACTGCTGGTCGCCGACGAGCCGACCACCGCACTCGATGTGACCACCCAGGCGCAGATCATCGAGCTGGTGCGCGACCTGCAGCGGGATACCGGTACCGCGGTGGTGTGGATCAGCCACGACCTCGGGGTCATCGGCCAGGTCGCCGACGATGTCACCGTGCTGCGCGACGGGGCGGCGGTGGAGCAGGCGAGCGTGCTGCGGGTCTTCGATCACCCGCAGCACCCCTATACGGCCGAGCTGCTCGAAGCCCGGCCGGTGATCGGATCCTCCGCACCTCCCGTCGGTGACACCGACGCCGAACCGCTGCTGGTGGTGGACGGCCTGGATGTGCGTTTCGATGTACACACGCCGGTCGGCCGCACGCGGGTGTACGCGGTGCGTGATCTGTCGTTCTCCGTGCGCCGCGGCCGGACCCTGGGCCTGGTCGGCGAATCCGGGTCGGGTAAGTCCACGGTGGCGGCGGCGCTGACCGGGCTGGTGCGTCCGGACGCCGGCACCGCCACGCTCGACGGTGCCGACCTGATCGGGGCGCGCGGCGCCGCCGCCAGAGCGCTGCGCCGGCGGGTGGCGCTGGTGTTTCAGGACCCGTTCGCCTCGCTCAACCCGCGGATGCGCGTAGGGGACTCGATTGCCGAACCGTTGCGGGTGCACCGGCTGGCCCGGGGTCGGACCGCACGCCGCCGCCGGATCGCGGAACTGCTCGAACTGGTCGGCCTGCCGGCTGTTTTCGCCGACCGCTACCCGCATGAACTGTCCGGCGGGGAACGCCAGCGGGTCAGCCTAGCCCGCGCGCTGGCCGGCGAGCCCGAGTTGTTGATCCTCGACGAGGCCACCGCCTCGCTGGACGTCTCGGTGCAGGCGCGGATGCTGGGGTTGTTGTCGCGGCTGCAGTCCGAGCTCGGGCTGACGTTCCTGTTCATCGCCCACGACCTGGCCGTGGTGCAGCGGATGAGCCACGAGGTGCTGGTGCTGCGCGACGGCGCTGCGGTCGAATATCGGCCCGCCGCTGAGCTTTTCGCCGCTCCGGAGCACGAGTACACCCGCGCGCTGCTGGCTGCGGTGCCGCCGCAGCGTCCACGGGTGCGCGCCGACCGGCGGTGATCGATCAGGTGGGTCCGCGCATCAGGGCCTCGACCACCGCGAGCTCGGGCGGCGCCACGAGGTCCGTGGCGCCGCCCGCCTGCGACCAATCAGTACTCCGGGCGGCGGCGCCCGAGATAGATCGCCAGCGCGATGGCGCCGAACCCGAGGGTGCCGATCACCCCCGCCGACACCATCAGGAAGATGTCGCGGCCGGTCACCCCGGTCGGTGACTGGTCAGCGGCCAACCGCAGCCGGTAGTCGCCGGGCAGCGGCGCCTCGGCGGGCTGGTCCAGGCCCGGGAACTGTTGGGTGCGGTGCACCTCGAACACCCGCTCGCCGGCCGGTGACTGGGTCCACACACCCCACACCGGGGTGGCGCCGTCGAGTAGCGCCTTGCGCTCACCGAACACCGGGTCGTCGCCGACGTCGATGATCTGGCGCACCCGGAACGGCTCGTAGGTGGCGTTCGAGTAGCGCACCAGCACCGGCACGTTGTCGTAGCGCACCACCGGCGGCGGTGGCGGCGGCAGCGGCATGCCGACACCCGGGTAGTAGCCGCCGCCGAAAAAGGTGCCCACGGCCACCTCGGTGATGGTCTGCAGCGTGTCGATCGCCGCGTTCACCGGCGCCAGCAGGGCGGCGGTGAAGCTGTAGGCCGCGTACCGGGCCGCGTCGATCACGATCCGCGACAGCGGCGGAATGATCACCACCCGCGGGCGCATGTCGTAGACGTAGACGATCCGCACCGGGGCCCGATACGGGTTGATCACGATCGGCCGGTAGTACTCGTCGTACTCGATCCACTCCGGACGCCACTGCCGCACCCGGCTGACCAGTTCGACCGGCGGATCGATCTCGACCTTGCTGCGGGCGCTGGTGTTGAACTTCAGGCCCGGCAGCTCGAGGCTGGTCTCGATCGAGTTCGCGAACTTCGCGACCTCCTCCTCGGGCGCCGGCGTGGGTTCGGCCGCGAAGATCGGCTCCGCGCGGCGGGCCAGTTTCACGTCCTCCTCGGGAGCCTCGAGCTGCTGCGGCTCGATGGTCTCGATCTCTTTGGCGGCCTGCAGGATCGACACCGTCGGGCGGTCGGATTCCCGCTTGTCGTCCGACGCCTCACCGGTCTTGTCGTCGCTGTCGGCGCTGGTGGCGTCCTCGGTGTTCTTGTCGCCGGACTCGCCGGGTTTCCGCGCGGTCGACCCGTCGGGCTGCTTGGTGGCCGACTCCTCGGGATCCTTGGCGGTCGACTCATCGGCCGCCTTGCGCTGCGAGGTCCGCTCGTCGCCCGAGGGCTCCTCCCCCGCCCCGGTCTTGTCGTCGGCTTTGTCCTCGGGGCCCGCGGTCCCCGACACCTGCGGCGCGACGCCCTTGGCCGGGGTCTCGACGGCCGCGCTCGGCTCGCCGGCGGGGGTACCGCCCCGGCGGGTCTGGGTGCTCTGCTGCGACGTCGGCGTCGAGTCGGACCCGGGCTGGGTGTCTGCCTGCAGCGGCTGGGTCTTTGCCTGCGGCGGCTGGGTCTTTGCCTGCGGCGGCTGGGTCTTTGCCTGCGGCGGCTGGGCCGGGGTGACCACGGTGCGCGGCGGCGGCGCGACGGTGGTCGCCGTCGGCTGGTCGGGCCCCGCCGGGCCCTGCACCGGCGGCGCCTGCACCGCCGGGGGCTGCGGCTCCTGGACCTGCGGCTGCGATGCCGGCGGCTGAGGAGGCTGCGGTTGATCCGGGGTGTTGCGCTTGGGTCCCTGGCCCGGGCCCCCCGGGCTCATCCCACCGGGACCGCCAGAACCACCGGGACCGCCCGAACCACCGGAACCGCCGCCGTCGTCGGACGACGGGCCACCGCCGCCCCGGCCCGGTTTCGGCGGCGCGGGCACCACGGTCGTCTCCACACCCGAACCGCCGTCCGGCTGCGCCAACGCGGGCGCGATTCCGCCGGTCAGCGCGGTCAGTGAGATCACGACGCCGGTCGCCAGCGCGGCGGCCACACCTCGCCTGGTGCAGAACTGATGCCTGGTGCAGCACTGCAGCGGTGCACGCATGGTGCGTCAACTCCTTACGGTCTCCAAATAGAGCCGCAGCGCCGACCGCTGTCACCAGTCCCACAACGCCCCCGTGCCATGCCTGGAAACAGAAGCCGCCGCAGCGACCCTCCGTTCTGCAGGGTTCATCGCCACAGCGACCCGGTCGCGTTACACCGCGGCTCAGCGGTCGCGCCCGGCCCACCCGCCGGCGGCCAGCCCGACCCCGATCAGCGCGATGATCGGGCCCAGCACCGTCCAGGTCATGGTGTTGCTCATCGGGCTGCCACCGACGACACCGACCCCCTGCAGCGTGAACAGCACCCCGAGCAGCGCCACGATCACCCCGAGAATCGCGATGGCGATCTTCATGCCGTCAGCCTAGGCGCGACCTGATCGGGAGATGACGCGCACTTCGGGTCTCGGCGACCATCCGCTGACGGCCGACCTCACCGGCGCCGACGCACCGGGTGGCTGGTCGCAGGACCTGTTCACCCGGTTCCCGCGGACCTCACCGCCGCCGGGAGAAGTGCTTGGCGTACTGATCCGCGGCGGCCGCCAGTTCGGGCCGCGCGTCGAGGATCGGCTGCAGTTTGCGGCGCGCCTCCTCGCGTTTGCGGGGCAGGAACTCGGTCGGGAAGTACCCCTCGTGCGGGGTGTAGTCACGCAGCACCCGCCGGGCGACGGTGGCCTTGTGCACCTCGTCGACGCCGTCGGCGATGCCCATGGCCGGCGCGTTGGCGTACATCGCGTGGATCGGGGTGAGGTCGGTGGTGCCGAGCGCCCCGAGGATGTGCAGCGCGTTGTAGGACACCTCGCGCAACACCTTGGCCATGGTGAACTTGACCGCCGCGATCTCGGTGCGCGCATCCTTCGTGGAGGTCCGGTCGATCTTCCACGCGGTCTCGAGCACGAACAACCGCAGCATCCTGATCATCGCGTAGGACCCGGCGATCTTCTCCTGCACCATCTGGTGTTCGGCGATCACCTTGCCGTGCGACTGACGGCTCAGCGCCCGCTCGCACATCATGTCGAACGCGAGGTTGCACTGCGCGACGGTGCGCATCGCGTGGTGGATGCGCCCACCGCCCAGCCGCCGCTGCGCCAGCACCCGCCCCCCGTCCGGCGGGCCGATCAGGTGATCCAGCGGCACCCGCACGTCGCGGTAGATGATGTGGTTGTGGTTGCGCGGCTCGGGCATGATCTCCACGCCCGGGGTGTCCCGGGGCACCACGAACATCCCGTTGGTGCACATCACGAACAGGATGTCGGCGACGCGTCCGGCCGAGGTGAACCACTTCTCACCGTTGATGACCCACTCGTCGCCGTCACGCACCGCGTGCGTCTTGAACAGGCTGGGATCACTGCCGCCCTGCGGTTCGGTCATCGAGAAGGCCGAGAAGATCTCTTGGTCGAGCAGCGGCTGCAGCCAGCGTCGCTTCTGCTCCTCGGTGCCGTACGCGGCCAGCATCTCGATGTTTCCCGTGTCGGGGGCGGAGGCGCCGAACATCTGCGGCGCACCCGGATAGCGGCCGATGATCTCGTTGAGCAGGGCGAGTTTGACCTGCCCGTATCCCGGGCCGCCGAGTTCGCGGCCGAGGAAAATCGCCCACAGTCCTTGGTCTTTCACCTCCTGCTGCAGTTCGCGCACATAGGCTTTCACCGCCGGGATCGGTGAGCGCACCGCGTGCGGGAACACGTGGTCGAGCGGTTCGACCTTCTCCTCGCAGAACCACTTGACCCAGTCGAGCTTTTCCTGGAACTCCGGCTCGGTGCTGAAATCCCACGCCATACGGGCCTCCTCGGGTGCCGGCTTCACCGTAGTGCCGACGACGGGCGGGCCGCGGCCGTTACGGTGAGGTCCGGACACGTAGGTTTGGGTCGACCAGGCAGGAGGATCGATGACGATCTCACGCTCCCGGCGTTCGGGCCGGCCCGCACCACGTGTCGTGTCGTCCCCCGCCACGCTGCTCGCCGCCGCGCTGCTCGGGGTCGCGGTGGTGCTAGGCGGCTGCTCCCGCTCCCCCGCCCCGTCCGAGCCCACACCGACGACCGAGCCGAGCGCGCGGGCGCCGGTCGCGGCGCCGACCCCGGAGCCCCGCCGCGAGCTGGCCTCCGACCCGGTGCAGCTGGCCGACGACCTGGTCGCCGACGAGCGGGCGCTGCGCGATCCGGCGTCCCCGGAGTCGGTACTGACCGCCGCCGCGCACCGCCAGCAGGCGGCCTACCGCGCGCTGGGCCGGCACCCGGAGTGGGATCCGATCGCGCGGCCGCGCATCCCGGCGGAGCTGCGGGAGATCTACGACCTCAACGTGGCGGCCCGCCGCCACCTGACCGCGCTGAGCGAGGGCACCGCCCAGGACACCCTGCCGGCCTGGCGCATCGTCGACCCCACCCCCGCCGACGAGCTGATGCGCTACTACCGCGAGGCCGAGAGCGCCACCGGGGTCGGCTGGCAGTACCTGGCGGCGATCAACTTCGTCGAAACAGCGTTCGGGCGCATCGCGGGCGTGAGCACCGCCGGCGCGCAGGGCCCTATGCAGTTCCTGCCGTCCACCTTCGCCGCCTACGGCGAGGGCGGTGACATCAACTCCCCGCGTGACGCCATCCTGGCGGCTGGGCGCTACCTGGCGGCCAACGGTTTCGCCACCGACCGCGCGCACGCGCTGTGGCGCTACAACAACTCCGATCACTACGTGCGGGCGGTCGAGGCCTACGCGGCGGCGATGGCCGCCGACCCCGCGGCCTTCCCCGCCTACCACCGCTGGCAGGTCTACTACAAGACCACCGTCGGTGACGTGCTGTTGCCCGTCGGCTACCAGGCAGGCGAACGCGTATCAGTGACGAGTTACCTTGCTGCTCAAGGGAAACCGGTTGCCGAGCTGTCACCGGGCAGCGAGCAGCGGCTCGACCGGCTGCTGACCGTCACGCGGCGGACCACAGATCCGGTGTCCCGATCCGAGTCGCTGTCCCGCGAGTTCCTCGGAACCCCTTACCGCGCAAACACTCTCATCGGTTCGGCGGATGTGCCCGAACAACTCGTCGCGAACCTCGAGCAGGTCGACTGTTTCACCTTCGCCGACCATGTGGAGGCGGCCAAACGCGCCACCACCCGCGAGGAGTTCTTCGCCGCGCTGACCGAGGTCCGCTACCGCGACGGGGCCGTGTCGTTTGCGAACCGCAAACACTTCTTCACCGACTGGGCCGCGACCAGCCCGCCGGTGGCCACCGACATCACCGCCAGCCTGAGCCCCGACGCCGTCGCGGTGCACAAGCAGCTCAACCAGAAGGACTCCGGCGGGTGGTATCTGCCCGGGCTGCCGGTGGTCGCGCGCACCGTCAGCTACCTGCCCAGCGACCGGGTCGACGACTCCGTGCTGGCCGGGCTGCGCACCGGCGACTACCTGGGCGCGTACGCCACCGACGGCGGACTCGACGTCACCCACGTCGGCATCGTCGTCAACACACCGCAGGGACCGGTGTTGCGCAACGCGTCGTCGCTGCCGGCCGACATGCGGGTGGTCGACACCCCGCTGCGCGAATACCTGGGCACGGTGCCCGGGGTGGTGGTGCTGCGCCCGCTGCGGTAGCCGAGGCGCGCCCCGTCGGCGCCGACTCCGGCGGTTCTGCCACAGTGGGTAGGTGACCAACGACTCCGGCGGTTCTGCCACAGTGGGTAGGTGACCAACGACTCGGGCGATTCGGTCCGGCCGCTGTATCTGCTGGCCGACAGCCAACTGCTGTTCTGGCGGCACCGCGGACGGCTGCTGCTGGACACCGCGCTGGACGGGCTGCCCCGCGACGAGCCGGTCCGCGCCGCCTATATCGGCGCCTCCAACGGCGACCAGCCCGAATACTACGAACTTTTTGAAGCAGCCCTGGAGGGGGTTCGGGTCGCCGAGCGGCGGATGATCCGCTCGGCGTTCGACAACGAGGACCGCGCGTTCCTGCGGCACGCCCAGCTGATCGTGCTGGCCGGCGGCGATGTGCGCCGCGGCTGGGAGACCTTCGAGCGCACCGGCATGAAGGAGGTGATCCTGGACCGCTACGCGAGCGGCGCGGTCCTGGTCGGGGTCTCCGCGGGCGCGGTCCAACTCGGGCGCTACGGCGTCGTGGAGGCGGCCGAGGGGTCCCCGGGGCGGTTGTTCGATGTGTTCCACCTCGTGCCGATGGTCATCGACACCCACGACGACCAGGGCGGCTGGTCGCGGCTGATCGGCGCGATCCAGCGGCTCGACGGCGCGGTGTCCGGCCTGGGTATTCCCGCCGGCGGCGGTGTGGTCGTGCATCCCGATCTGTCGTTCGAACCGCTGCGCCGACCCGCGCACGAGTTCCGACTCGAGGGCAACGAGCTCGTCCATAATCTGCTGATGCCCGAGGACCCCGATCTGTGACCGAGCCGTGACTGATCCGCAGCGACCAACCCCGACCCAGCGGCCGCAGGCCGAGTCACAATGGTCGGACAACGTCTCCGCGAAGGGAGGTCTCGTGGAGTCGATCATCCGGTCGTGGCACAGGTTCCGCGACAAACCCGAGATCCGGGCGTGGGGGCAGTCCGCGATCACCGCCCATCTGCGGATGCTGGCATTCATCGAGCGCTATCCGTGGGGCGCGGTCGCCATCGCGGTACCGCTGATCGTCGTCGGTCTCGCGGCGGTGGCCACCTTCCCGTACGTGTTCGTGCCGCTGCTGATCCTGGCCTGTGTGGGGCTCGTCGTCCTCGAGCACTACGCCGAGAAACGGCGCGACGCCGAACGCCGGGTGGAGGTCTACCTGCACGCGCCGCGCGACATGGTCGACGACCCGGTCGCGCAGGCACTGGCCGAGGCCGCGGCCGCGCGGGCCCGGGCGGAACGATTCCGGACACACGCCGAGGCGGCCGAGGCCCGGGCGCTGGCCGCCGAGGCCCGGGCTCGGACCCTGATGGAGCAGGCCGACACCGACACCGACCGGCTGCCGCGCATCAACCTGCCCGGGCAGTCCGCCTAGCGGCCGTCAGCGCTGGAGCCAGTCCACGAACTGGTCCGAGGTGATCACCGGCGCGAAGTAGTTGTTGATGCGCTCGAAGGCCGCCGGTTCCTGATCCGGGCGAGCCGCACCGGTGGCGTCCCCGATGACGATCGGCAGCAGCCCGTGGTCGCGTGCGGCGCGGGCATTGCCCTCGATGCACCAGTCCAGGTGGATTCCGGTCAGCACGATCACCTCCACCTTATGCCGGGCCAGCCTACCGGGCAGGTCGGTGCCGACGAACGCGGTCTGCAGCGCGGTCTCGAACAGCTCGTTGTCGCCGGGACGCACCAGCTCCCGCAGCTCGGGCACGAGCTCGTTGTCCCAGGCGATCTGTTCCGGCGTGGCGTCGATATGGCCGGTCCAGCCGGCGTACTGCACCCGGTCGAAGTCGGTCTTCGGGTAGTCGTCGCGGAACACCGAATAGCCGATCCAGTTGAACGACACGAAGTTCTTCGCCGCCCGCGCGGCCTTGACCGCCTTGACGGTGGCCTCCAGGCTGCCGCGGAACGCGTGCCCCTCGGCGTACTGCACCCCACCCGGCTTGTAGACCGAATTCGATTGGCTCACCGACAGAAACGCCGCCGGGCGGGACAGTATCTCGCGGAAGTCCAGCTGCTGCCAGTGCTTGGCCAGCGGCGGGATCGACCCGACGTTGGTGGGCGGGAAGTCCTTCGGGTCGAGCTCGATCGGCTCCAGCGGAGTGATCCGAGCGGCGGTTTCGACGGGAGCAGCCACAGCCACAGTCCTTCCTGGGGATTCGGGGGTGGAGATCGAATACGGGGGTCGCGATCGTCGGTGCGCGGTGTCGGCGCGGCCGGACGGTTCCTCAGCGACTACAGACCACGAACCCCAGCTTCACATCGTTGGCGGGCCCGGGGCCAGGGTTGAAATCACCGTGAGCCGATATCTGGCCGGATCGACGAAAGGCTGCCCGACCCCCGCACGACGGAATAGCATTCCCGGTCGTTATCGCGCCGAAATCACGACCGGGAATGCTATTCCGTTGCAGACGGGGAGGGTGTCATGCGAGTGCCGAGAGGTGTCGCGAACTTCAACCGGCGGGTGACCAATCCGGTGGCCCGCTCCCTCACCCCGTGGCTTCCGGGCCTGGGGACTCTCGAGCACACCGGCCGCAAGTCGGGCAAGCGGTATCGAACGCCGCTCCTCGTCTTCCCGACCCGGGACGGCTTCGCCTTTCTCGTCGGCTACGGACCACAGACCGACTGGGTGAAGAATGTGTTGGCCGGCGGACCGACAGTGCTGAACAAGCGCGGCAAGGCGATCGAGCTGGGCGACCCGAAGCTCGTGAGCAAGGCTGAGGCGGTGGATGTCGTGACACCGGGGTCTCGACCGTTCTACCGGCTGTGGCCCTATAACGAAGCAGCGCTGCTGTTGACGAGAGTCGCTTAGCCTCAACCGCTTAGCCCGGTGCTCTCTGATCGCGTCCGAACAGCGGTACGGCTACGCCGCGGTTATGCACAGGATGCGCACGGCTTCCATGCGATGCGTCTTCGGTGGGGCGGGCGGGGCTCGAACCCGCGACCTACGGATTATGAGTCCGCAGCTCTGACCAACTGAGCTACCGCCCCCGGGATCGCGGCATCCATCGTGCCACGACCCGAACCGGGCTCAACCGAGACCCGCCCGTCACCGGGTCGGCCTCACTGGGCCTGGCTGACCGACGACATGTGGAAGTCGGGGATCCGCAGCGGCGGCATGGCCACCCGGGTCACGTAGTCGCTCCACTCCCGCGGCAGGGTGCGGTCGATCGCCCCGACCTCGGTGGCGCGGCGCAGCAGGTCCAGCGGGCTCTCGTTGAACCGGAAGTTGTTCACCGCAGCGGTCACCCGACCGTCCTCGATCAGGTACACCCCGTCGCGGGTCAGCCCGGTCAGCAGCAGCACCGCCGGGTCGACCTCGCGGATGTACCACAGCGTGGTCAGCAGCAGACCCCGCTCGGTGTTCGCGATCATGTCGGCCAGGCTCGCCGACCCGCCGGTCATCAGCAGGTTGTCCGCCGACACCGTCACCGGCGCACCGAACTCCGCGGCCGCCGCCCGCGGGTAGGCCAGCGCGTTGATCACCCCGTCGCGGATCCAGTCGACCCGCCCGATCTCCAGGCCGTTGTCGAACACCGACACCCGCTCCGAGGAGGCCGCCGCGGTCACGAACGGGGTGCACGCCAGCCCCTCGGCGTACGGGTCGGAGTACAGCGTGATCGGCAGCTCGGTGAGCCGCTCCCCCACCCGGGTGCCGCCGCCGGGCGCCGACAACGCGGTGCGGCCCTCCTGCGCACCCCGGCCCTCCATCGACCACCACAGATAGATCATCAGGTCCGACACCGCCGACGGCGGCAGGATCGTCTGGTAACGCCCCGGCGGCAGCTCCACCGTGCGCTGCGCCCAGCCCAGCCGCGTCGACAGCCGCTCCAGCATCGAATCGGCGGGCACGTCCTCGAAATCGGCCGTGCTGAAACCGGCCCAGGCGCTGGCGTCCCCGCGTTTGGCGTTGATCTCCACCGCACCGGTCGGCTGGATGTGCCGGCGCCGCAGCCCGGTGGAGGTGGCCAAAAAAATCGTCTCCACCTCGTGGCGGGCGAACCCGTAGAGCTGATCGGCGCCGCCGAAACCGCGCGCGGTCAGGCTGCCCGCCAGCCCCAGAAACGCCGACACGCTGGTGTGCGGGACCGGGTCGTCCCAGTCGTCGGGGTCCGCGCCGCCGTACAGCGCCGGAGCCGGATCGCGCGCCTCGGGCGCGGCGTGTGCGGCCTCCTGCGAGGCGGCCACCAGCCCGGCGATCGCCGACGGGTCCACCTCGCTGGAGCGCACCGACCCCACGTGCGCCTTATCGCCTTTGCGCACAATCGAAATCACTGTCGTGTGGCGGCGCACCGACTCCCCGTTGGTGGTCATCGAGCTGTTGGCCCAGCGCAGCGACGCGTCCGAGCGGTCCGACACCAACACGATCGTCTCGTCGGCCCGGCCCAGCCGGCGCGCCTCGGCCAGCGCGAGCTCGACCACCTTCTGCGCCCCGATCATCTACCGCCCCGCCTCGGTCTTGGTGTTGAGCACGTTCACCTTCCGGAACAGCGCCGAGGGACAGCCGTGGCTGACGGCGGCGACCTGCGCGGGCTGGGCCTTGCCGCAGTTGAACGCGCCGCCGAGCACCCACGTCGACGGCCCGCCCACGGCCTCCATCGACCCCCAGAACTCCGTCGTCGTCGCCTGATAGGCCACGTCGCGGAGCTGCCCTTGCAGCCGGCCGTTGCGGATCCGGTAGAACCGCTGCCCGGTGAACTGAAAGTTGTAGCGCTGCATGTCGATCGACCACGACTTGTCGCCGACGATGTAGATGCCGTCGTCGACCCGGGCAATCAGGTCCTCGGTGCTGATGTCCTCGGGGGCGGGCTGCAGCGACACGTTGGCCATCCGCTGGATCGGCACATGGTGCGGCGAGTCGGCGTAGGAGCAGCCGTTGGAGCGCGCCACGCCCAGCCGCGGGGCGAACACCCGGTCCAGCTGATAGCCGACGAAGATGCCGTCGCGCACCAGATCCCAGCTCTGCGCCTGCACCCCCTCGTCGTCGTAGCCGACGGTGGCCAGCCCGTGGGGCACGGTGCGGTCGGCGGTCACGTTCATCACCGGCGAGCCGTAACGCATCGAGCCGAGCTTGTCCGGGGTGGCGAAGCTGGTGCCCGCATACGCTGCCTCGTAGCCGATCGCGCGGTCGTATTCGGTGGCGTGCCCGATGGATTCGTGGATGGTCAGCCACAGGTTGGACGGGTCGATCACCAGATCGGTGGGCCCGGGTGTGACGCTGGGCGCCTTGGCCTTCTCAGCCAGCAGGGTCGGGATCTGCGCCAGCTCGTCGGTCCAGTTCCACACCCCGTCACCGGCGACGGCCTCCCAGCCCCGCGCGGTCGGCGGGGCCAGCGTGCGCATGGTCTCGAAGCTGCCCGCGGCCGCGTCGACGGTGACCGCCTCCAGCACCGGCATCAGCCGCACCCGCTGCTGGGTGATCGACGAGCCGAACGTGTCGGCGTAGAAGGTCTGCTCCTTGACCGCGTACAGATACGCCGAGACGTGGTCGACCCCGTCGGCGGCCAGCAGCCGCCCGGAGTAGTCGCCGAGCACGGCGATCTTGTCGGCGGCGGGCACCTCGAACGGGTCGATGCGGTAGTCCGACACCCAGGACACGTCGGCGTAGACCGGCTCGTCGGCCAACTCGATCCGCTCGGCGTTCAGCGGGGCCAGGGTGCGGGCCACCTGCACCGCCCGGCGCGCGGTCTCGGCGGCGGTGGCGGGCGCGAGCTCGGCGTGCGAGGCGAATCCCCAGGTACCGTCGACGATCACCCGCACCGCCAGCCCGATCTCGCGGTCGGTCACCGCGGTCTCCAGCACGCCGTCGCGCAGCCGCAGGCTCTCGGTGGTGATCGCGTGAATCCGCAGGTCGGCGTGGCCGGCGCCGGCAGCCTTGGCCGCCGACAACGCCGCGTCCGCCAGCTCGTGGCGGGGCAGATCGAGGAAGTCGGCATCGACTCGACGTTGTCCGGTCACGCCCACCACGGTAACCGCGGGTCGCGGCGAGCCCGACGCCGACATGGCGGGGTGTTGAGATTGCACTCAGGGCGCGAAAGTGCGAGTGGCGAGCACCCTGGACGCAGAGTCAACGCAGGGTCAGCGGGCGCTGGTGCCCCACACCGTCAGCTCGAGCACCACCCCCAGCGCGCACACCGCGAACACCACCGCCATGGCCACCCAGTCGGCGCGCTCGGGCCGCGACGGCGCGGCCGAGATCTGGCCCGCGCCGCCGCGCGCGGTGATCGCATCGCCCATCTCGTCGGCGCGCCGCAGCGCGACGGTGATCGCGGCCGCCAACAGGTCGATCACCCCGAGCCACCAACGCCGATAGCGTCCGCCGCGGGGCCCGTCGACGTCGCGGGGCCGCAGGCTGCGCGCGGCGGACAGCACCCGGAACTCGTCGATGAGCATCGGAAAGGCGCGCAGCGCCAACGCCAGTGACACGGCCCACTCGTCGACCGGGATGCGCAGCACCCGCAGTGGGCGGCCGAGCGTCGCGACGGCCGGGGCGATGTCGGCGACGTTGGTGGTCCACGACACCATCGCGCCCAGGCCCAGCAGCACGACCGACAGCGCGGTGATGCGCAGGAAGTTCAGCAGCCCGCCCAGTTCGAGGTCGATCGAGAACACCGAGACCGCCGGGCTGCCGCCGGCGAACGCCGCGGTGACCCCGCCGAGCACCAGCAGCACCCACAGCCAGCGCGGGATCGTCGGCACCGTGCCGCGCGGGATGTGCGCCAGCCGTATCGCCACCGCCAGCAGCAGCGCCACCAACCCGATCGGCACCCACCCGGGATAGAAGGTCAGCACCGCGCCGATCACCGCCACCGACAGCAGTTTGGTGCCCGCCCACAGCCGGTGGATGACGGTGTCGCCGGGTACCGGCCGCAACAGCACCACCGGCCGGCGAGCCCGCCCGCGGGCCGGGGCGGTCATGCCACCCCTCCGGCGGCGGTCCGGTCCGGGCACAGCTTCCCGTCGCGCAGCCGCAGGGTGCGGGTGCACACTCCGTCCAGACCCGAGAAGTCGTGTGAGATCACCACGATCGTCAACCCGTCGCGGCGCAGATCCTCCAACAGCCGCAGCAGACCCCGCTGGCTGACCGCGTCCAGGCCGGCCAGCGGCTCGTCGAGCACCAGCACCCGCGGGGAGCGGGCGAGCAGACCGGCCAGCACCACCCGGCGCATCTGCCCGCCGGAGAGCTGGTCGATGCGCCGGTCTGCCAGCGCCGGATCCAGGCCGACGGTGGCCAGCGTCCGCGCCACCCGATCGCGGTCGCGCGCGGAGAATCCGGCGGCCGCGGCGACCTCGAGGTCCACCCGGCTGCGCATCAACTGCAACCGCGCGGCCTGAAATGAGATCCCCACCGCGCCGACCTGATCCCACACCGGGGCGCCGTCGAGCAGGGCCTGACCCTCGGTCGGCACGGTCAGCCCCGCCATGATCCACGCCAGCGTCGACTTGCCCGACCCGTTCAGCCCGTGGATCAGCAGCCCCTCGCCCTCGCCGACGGTGAACGATATGTCCCGCAATGCCGTTGTGGCCCAGGGGGTTCCGTCGGCGTACACGTGGCTGACGCCGATCAGTTCGAGCACCGGGGCACCGGCGGGCTCGGCCGGCGGGGACTGCGCGGGCACCGGTGCGGTCGGGACCATCTCGGTGTTGTCGTCGCCACCGGCGCTGCCGGTGAGGTCGACGGTGCGGTTGGCGGCGTCGGCCTCGCTGTCGTAGTGGGTGATGTGCACCAGCGCCATCCGGTGGTGGCGGGTCAGCCCGGACAGCACCTTCAGCAGCGCCTCCCGGCCGTCCTGGTCGACCATGCTGGTCACCTCGTCGGCGATCAGCAGCGACGGTTCCCGGGCGAGCGCGGCCGCGACCGCCAGCCGCTGCAGCTCGCCGCCGGACAGCCCGCCGGTGTCGCGGTCGGCCAACCCGTCGAGCCCGACCTCGGCGAGCAGTTCGTCCACGTCGGTAGCGGTTCCGGGAGGCAGCCCCCACACCACGTCGTCGGCCACCCGGGTGCCCAGCACCTGGCTTTCGGGGTGCTGCATGATCACCGCGGTCCCGCCGATGCGGCCCAGCCCCACCGCGCCGGGGCGCTCGATGGTGCCGGCGGTGGGTGCGCGCCCGGCGAGCAGCAGCATCAGCGTCGTCTTCCCGGAACCGTTCGGGCCGGTGACCGCGAGGTGTTCGCCCGGTTCGACGCTCAGCGACACCGGGCCCAGCGCGTCCCGGTCGGCACCCGGGTAGCGGAACCGCACGTCGCGCAGCCGGACGGGCACCGGCGCGATCGGCCCGGTGTCGCAACCGGGTTCGAGTTTGTGCACGTCGGGGATGCCGGCCAGGCGGCCCATCACCCGCGACAGCGCCCACCAGCCGAGCAGGCTGACCACGGTGATCGACAGGACGCCCATCCCGAACAACAGCACCGGCCAGTACTGCAGCGCGACGGCGAAACCGTTGCGCAGCACATCGGCGGCACCCTGCAACTGCGGGACCCGCGACAGCATCGCGGCCAGGCCCTCGACGTTGGCGGTCATGGTCGCGAAGATCAGATGCCGCAACCGGCTCAGCACGGCGAGCGCCGCCACCACCGCGAGACCGAACAGCGCGCCGGCGACCAGCGCACTGACCAGAACCGTCGGGGTGCCGCGGCGGTGGCGTTTGACGATGCCGGCCAGCCCGCCGATGTAGGCGCAGTCCAGCACGGTCATGAAGCCGCCGAGCCCGGCGACCAGGAACGCGATGATCGACCCGGCGACGGTCGCGGTGATCAGCACCCGCAACCGGTAGCGGTAGGCCAGCAGCCCCATCGGCACGGTTCCCAGCAGGGCCAGCCCGCCGGCGAACGGAACGACGACGGAGATGATCGCGGTGGCCGCACACAGGGCCGCCATGACCGAGGCCTGCGCGAGTTCGCCCGGATGCAGCGAACCGGTGCGTCGGCCCCCGATCGAACCCCCGGTCGCGGTCATTGCACGATTCTGCCAGTTGCCCCGGTGGCGGCACGCTGACCTCCGCTTTTGAGTCGCATAGTAAAGCTATGTAAAATCGGCGGCATGTCTCAGGGGCTCGGTGCCGATCTGCTGGCGGTGGTGGCGCGACTCAACCGGCTGGCCACCCAGCGGGCCCGGCTGCCGTTGCCGTTCGCCCAGGCCCGGTTGCTGTCGACGATCGAGGACCAGGGCGAGGCCCGGATCTCCGATCTGGCCGCGCTCGACCACTGCTCGCAGCCGACGATGACCAACCAGGTGCGCCGCCTCGAGGAGGCCGGCCTGGTGTCGCGCACCGTCGACCCGAGTGACGGGCGGGCGGTGCTGATCCGCATCACCCCCAAGGGCGTGGAGACGCTGAGACAGGCCAGGGTGCAACGAGGCGCCGCCATCGACCCGTACCTGGAACGCCTCACCCCCGAGGAACGCGCGACGCTGGCCACCGCGGTCGGCATTCTGCGCCGGCTGCTCGATGAGGCGTCCGCGCCGGTCACCACGCGCTGACAGCGCGAATCCGAACACACCGACAACCGAAAAGGAGCCATCGCCCCTATGTGGCGCCAACCCAAAGCCGTCTGGGCCGTTGCGTTCGCCTGCGTGGTGACGTTCATGGGCATCGGCCTGGTCGACCCGATTCTCAAACCGATCGCCGAAACCCTCGACGCGACACCGTCACAGGTGTCGCTGCTGTTCACCAGCTATATGGCGGTGATGGGCGTGGCCATGCTGGTCACCGGCGCGGTCGCGTCGCGGATCGGGGCCAAGCGCACGCTGCTGATCGGGTTGGCGGTCATCATCGCCGGCGCCGGGCTGGCGGGCCTGTCCGACACCGTGATGGAGATCGTCGGCTGGCGCGCGCTGTGGGGGCTGGGCAACGCGTTGTTCATCGCGACCGCGCTGGCCACCATCGTCGGCTCGGCGCGCGGTTCGGTGGCGCAGGCGATCATCCTCTACGAGGCCGCGCTCGGTTTGGGTATCGCGGTCGGGCCGCTGGTCGGCGGCGTGCTCGGCTCGATCTCGTGGCGCGGGCCGTTCTTCGGGGTCTCGGTGCTCATGACGGTGGCGCTGCTGGCGACGGCCTGGCTGTTGCCGGCCACCCCACGGCCCGCCCACGCGACGTCGCTGGCGGACCCGTTCCGCGCGCTACGGCATCCCGGGCTGCTCGGGGTGGGCGTCACCTCGCTGCTGTACAACTTCGGCTTCTTCACGCTGCTGGCGTTCACCCCGTTCCCGCTGGACATGACCGCCCATCAGATCGGGCTGATCTTCTTCGGCTGGGGGGTGGCGCTGGCGATCTCCTCGGTGCTGGTCGCACCCCGGTTGCAGGACCGATTCGGCACGCTGCCGGTGCTGTTGGTCAACCTGGTGGCGCTGGCCGCCACCCTGGCGGTGATGGCACTCGGCACCGACACCAAATCGGTGCTCGCGGCGTGCGTGGTGGTCGCCGGTGTGTTCATCGGCATCAACAACACGCTGATCACCGAGACCGTGATGACCGCCGCGCCGGTCGAACGCGGGGTGGCCTCGGCCGCCTACAGCTTCGTGCGGTTCGCCGGCGCAGCGCTGGCGCCGTGGCTGGCGGGACGGCTCGGCGAGCAGGTCAACGTGCACCTGCCGTACTGGGTGGGCGCCGCGGCGGTGCTGGCCGCCGCGGGTGTGCTGGCCGTCAGCCGTCGCCATCTCGTCGGCCACCACACCGCCGCCGAGCAACCCGGCGAGCAATCCGGCGAGCAATCCGGCGTGGTCGCGTCGGCCCGCTAGCGCATCGCCACACCTCGCGCTGGTGAGACGGGTGATACCGTCATCGACTATGAGTCCCACCTCGAAGGCCGGCCACATCGTCGCCGAGGCGCTCACCGCACGTCCCCTCGAACGTGATACGTCGGATACCGCGATTCTCGAGGCCACGCTGCGCTGCCTGACGCGGTACGGGATGGACCGGATGACCGTCGACGACGTCGCCCGCGCGGCCGGGGTGGGACGGGCCACGGTGTTCCGCCGCTTCGAGTCCAAGGACGACCTGATCCGTCAGGCGATCGCCCGCGAACTGCGCCGGCTCACCAAGGAGTTCATCGCCAAGGCGGGCGCCATCGACGACCCGTACCAGCGAGTCGTCGAGCTGTCGATGGAGATGGTCCGCATCGTCCGCACCCACCCCGTCGGTCGCCGGCTCGTCGAGGACGAGAGCGCCCTGGGCCTGTACGCCGATCCGCGCATCGCGAAGTACCAGCGCACCGGGGTGAAGCGGATGCTGGACCGGGCCGCAGAGCAACTCGGCGTCACCGCCGACACCGAGGCGATGGCCGAGCTGCTGGTGCGGTTCTACGGCAGTGTGTGGCTGGCGCCGGAGATCAGCCCGGTGCTCGACGAGGATCGGGTGCGGCGCATGATCACGATCATCTTGGCGCCGTTGGCCCCCGCCTGACGTCGGCCGATACGACGGTGCCGGCGGTCTGTTGACCGCCGGCACCGTTTCGTCCGGAATCTCAGCTGTCCCAGCGCAGTTTGAGGGTATCGATCCCGATGACGCCGCCTCCGTGCTCGCTGGTCTCCCCGGCGAGCGTGTAGTTCGGGATGCGCTTGTGCCACTCCTCGATGATGATGGCCAGCTCCTGGCGCGCCAGGTGCGAACCGAGGCAGCGGTGCGGGCCGGCGCTGAACGAGATGTGGCGGGTGATGCCGCGATCGAGGTCCACCTTGCGGGCATCCGGGAACATCGTCTCGTCGCGTCCGGCGGCGGCCAGCGGGAACAGCGCCATGTCACCGGCCTTGACCTTGCAGCCGTGGAACTCCATGTCGCGGGTGGCCTTCCGGGCGGTCTGCACGATCGGGTACACCCGCAGGAACTCCTCGACGGCATGGGGGATCACCGACGGGTCGGCGACGATGCGGGCCCGGTCATCCGGGTGGGTGGCCAGATGCAGCATGCTGTAGCACATCTGGTTGGCCACCGTGTCCAGACCGGCCATGAACAGCAGCAGCATGCAGTTGAGCAGGTCCTCGTCCTTGACCGGTTCGCCGTCGATCTTCCAGTTGAGCGCGGCGCTGACGATGTCCTGGGCGTCCGGGTCGGGGTTGGCCCGGCGCTCGGCGATCAGCGTCTGGAAGTAAGTGATCACCTGGCCCATGCCCTCCATGCGCACCGCCAGCGACGCCTCGTCGGCACCCACCTGGTGCAGGATCTTGTCCTCCCACTCCAGGAACTCGTCGAGCTTGTCGACCGGCATCCCCATGATGTCGAGGAAGATGGTCGACGGGAACACCCGGGCCACCTCTTTCACGAAATCGCATTCGCCCTTGGCGGCGATCTTCTCGACGATGCCGGCGGCGAGCTCGTGCTGCTGCTCACGCATGCTGCGGGTGCGGCCGGGCGAGAAGTACTCGGCCAGCACCTGACGCCACTTGGTGTGCTCCGGCGGATCGAGCATCACCGGAATCCACTTGTAGGGCGGGTTCGGATCGGTGGGCACGATCACGCTGCTCGACCACAGCTCGGGATGCTGCAGACCCTCGAGGATCGTCTTGTAGTCGGTGAAGATCCAATACTTGTGCTCACCCTCGGTGTTCTGCAGGAACGGGCGCGCCTTGTCCTGCAGCGCGTCGATCTGGGAGAAGCCGGTCAGGGCCGGACCGTTGATGCCCATCAACTCGAAGTTGGAGACCGGGCATTGCCCCACCTGTTGCTCACTGGTTGTCATCACGCTGTCCTTTCTCCATCAGTTCGGTCAGTTCCTGGGCCGCTGCCATGGCGGAGGCCATTGCCTGCTGCAGTTCCCGTGCCCTGGCGAGCAACTCGCCGCCGGGGCCGTCGCGCGCCTCGATGGCGGGAACGACGAATGTCCGAAACCGCCTGCGCACATTGGCCTCCGAGCGGTCCACCGACTCGGCGGCCAGATACGTCTGCTCTACAAGGAAATTGACCAGGTCGTCGACCCCGACGTCGGTGCGGATCTCGCCGGTGAGCTGACCCTCGCGCACCACCTCACCCATCGCCCCGACCGCCTGCTCGTGCACCCGCGGATCGTTGGCGGCGGTGGAGTGCTGGGCGATGAGCGCGGCGATCGAGGCGTCGGTCGGCAGTTCGCGCGCGGTATAGATCAGCGCGGCCTCGATCTTGGCCAGCGCCCCGGTCTCGGCGGCCATCAATTCCTTGACCGCCGCGATGTGGCGCTGCGACCGGCGCAGCGCCACCTGCACGACCACCTCGGAAATGCTGCCCAGCCGGCGGAACGCGGTGGCGCGGGACACCCCGGCGCGTTTGGCGATCGCCTCCATCTGCACGCCGCCCTCGGGGTTCTCGATGAACTCCTCCTCGGCGGCACGAAGCAGTTTCGCCTTGATGTAATCGTCGTCGCCGCCGACGATCTCGGCGGTCATGCGATCGCCCCGGTGAATTTCAACTCGGTGAGGGTGTCCTCGTCGAACCCGAGCTCACGCAGGATCTCGTCGGTGTGTTCGGCGAACTGCGGGGCCCGGCGCAGGGTGAGCCTGCCGTCGTCGAACTTGACCGGGTTGGCGACGAGCTTCTGGGCCTTGCCCGCGGCGTCGATCACCTCGGCGATCCGGCCATTGGCCCTCAGCGCCTCGTCGTTGCCGACCTCCCAGCTGTCCTGCACCACCGCCCACGGTCCGGTGCCGTAGTCGAGCAGCCGCGCGCATTCGGCCAGCGTTCGGCTGCCGATCGCCTTCTCGACGATTTCGACCGCGGCGTCGATGTTCTCGGCCAGCGCCTCCATGGTGGCGAACCGCGGATCGAAGGCGTACTCGTCCATGCGCATCAGCCGGCAGAACTCCGGCCAGTGCCGGGTGGGCTGCAGCATGGCCAGCTGGATGTAGCGCCCGTCGGCGGTGCGGTAACTGCCGGTCAGCGGATTGCAGGTCTGGGTCTTGGCGTCGAGTTTGGGCAGCGGTCCCCCGGCCTGCAGCGCCATGTTGACGCTGAACTGGGTGGCCCAGGCGCCGACCGCCAACAGCGAGACGTCCAGCACCGACGGTTCACCGGTGACCTGGCGGCCGTACAGCGCGGCGGCCACCCCGCCCGCGATGGCCAGACCGCCGATGTTGTCGCCGTAACCGCCGGCGGGCATGAACGCCGACTCGCCGGCACCCGCCGGGGTCACCCCGTCGGCACTGCCGCCGCGCGCCCAGAACGCGGTCGAGTCATAGGCTCCAGTCTCCCGGTCCGGCCCCTGGGTGCCGTACCCGCTGCCGATGACGTAGATGATGTTCGGGTTGATCCGGCGCACGTCCTCGACGTCGATGCGCAGTTTCGCCCGGACCGTGGGCAGGTAGTTGGTCAGGAACACATCGCTGCGGCGGATCAACTCGTCGAGCACCGGGCGCGCCTCGGCGAGGCCCAGTTCCAGGCCGATGCTGCGTTTGCCACGGTTGGGGCCCTCCACCACCGGGACGAACGCGGACTTGTCGATTCCGGTGCCGTGGCCCAGCACGGTGGCCAGCCCGCGCTGACCGTCGCCGGTGATCGGGTTCTCGACCTTGATGACCTCGGCGCCCCAGTCGGCCAGCACCGCGCCCGCCGACGGAACGAAGGTGAACTGCGCGACTTCCAGAACACGTACGCCTGCGAGAGGCTTGTCCATCGCCGTCAGATCCTCCCACCCGATGTGAATCGACGCACACTGTGCAACGGGTTGTCGGCTACAGTATCAAATTGAGACGGAAATGGAAGCCCCGAATCAGTTCACTTTTTCAGCCGTTCTCACCGGGGCGAAAGCGTTTGCTGAGTCGGCTTGCTGAGCCGAGCCGTCAGGGTGCTCGCTCGACCCGCGCGGCCAACCATCGGAGGTGCACACATGACCGAACTGGAGACCATCGAGTTCACCGTGCGCGACCACGTCGCCACCATCGCGCTGAACCGGCCGGAGAAGATGAACAGCTTCAACCGCAGGATGTCCGAGGAGCTAATCGGCCTGTGGCGGCACGTGCGCGAGGACGACGACATCCGCGTCGTGGTGTTGTGCGCCAACGGTGACCGGGCGTTCTGCACCGGAATCGATGTCTCCGAGGGGGTCTGGTGGGCCGATGAGCCCATCTTCAATCAGGAGGATCCCGGTTCGGTGCTGGGCCCGAAGAGCCACAAGGTGTGGAAACCGGTGATCGCCGCGCTGCACGGCCTGGTGGCCGGCGGGGCGATGTACTTCGTCAACGAGTGCGATTTCGCGATCTGCGCGGAGAGCACGGTGTTCTTCGACCCGCACGCCAACGCCGGCATCGTCTCCGCACTCGAACCGATGGGCATGCTGGCGCTGGGCGTGCCCTACGGCGAGGTGATGCGCTGGGCGCTGATGGGCAACGAGGAACGCATCTCGGCGCAGACCGCTCTGCGCATCGGGCTGGTCACCGAGGTGGTGCCCGACGACCGATTGCGTTCGCACGCCCTCGAACTCGCCGCCGAGATCGCCGCCCGCCGACCGCAGGGCATCCAGGGCACGGTGCGGGCGATGTGGGAGGCGCGCGACCTCGCCCCGTCGCTGGCCCAGCGCCACGGCATGTCCTACACCCACATCGGCAATGTCGGAGCGCAGGGCCCGGATCCGCGGCGCAACCGGCCGCCGCGGATCCGGTAGGGCGGCTACTCGCCGTACAGCCGGCGCAGCTCCTCCCCCACCTTGCCCTTCACCCGGGAGGCCACCTGGGCGCCGCGCCGCCTCAGGTCGACGTCGGGCACCGGCAGCACCACCGCGCCCGTCTTGCGGGACGGCAGCAGCACCTTGGCGGTGCCCTTGGTGGTGGTCTCGTCGCGCTGGTTGGTGGCCGACACCTCGATGGTGACCGGGTCGTCGGGCGTCTCCCCCTTGGCGACAACCCGGCCCCGGCACCAGTGCACGTCGCCGTGGTAGTTGAACCCGCGCATCTGGATGTCCATCTCGGTGAGCCAGCCGTCGTCACCGATCCAGTTGGTGAGCAGGTGGGTGATCCACGCGGCGCGCATCTGGCCGTAGTCGTACGGTGCCGGCAGTCCGAGCTCGGCGGCGCGGTCGGCGTCCCAGTGCAGCCGCTGCACGATGTCGGGCACCCCGTACTGGTCCGGGACGAAGAACGCCGGCATCCGCTTGCGCAACTGATGGGCGTACTTCAGCGGGCCGACGCCGTATCCGCCCCAGCCCCAACCCATGTGCATGCTGATGATGTCGACGACCGTCAGCGGGCCCTTGACCACGGTGGGCAGCTCGTCGCCGACGTTGACGTCCTCCCACCACCGTGGATCGGCGCCGCGGCGCTGCTCGGCCTCGTAGGTCTTCTCGATCTCCTCGAGCTGCTCGGGGGTCCACCGCTGCCGCTCGATGTGGGAGTACTTGCCGGCCTTCTTGCTGCCGTGGCGTTCGGCGTTGATGTAGGACTCGTCACGGGTGGCGATCGGGTTGCCGCTGATGTCGACGTAGAGGTAGCGGAACGTCTCCTTGACCGACCGGCCGCCGGCGAATTGGCTCTCCTTGACCTCGACGTCGAGGGTGTAGTTCTCCTGCAGCACCGGCCGGCCCGGATAGACCGGCTGATACCAGGTCCACTTCACCCCGGAGTAGTACTTGCCGGTGCCCCGGAACAGGCCACGGAACAGCTTCTTGCGTTCCGGGTCGGTGAACTTCGGGGTCTGGTCCAGGCCGGTGGCGATCGGGAAGGTCGGCGAGGCGATCTGGTCGTGCCAGCGGGTGTTGGCTCCGTAGGCCGGGTCGTGGAACAGCGGGTTGTCGTCGCCGCAGCCCCAGGCGAAGTGGCTGATGGAGTCCGACGTCGGCACCTTGTTCCACGGCACGTCCCGGGAGTACACCGGGATGCCGATCTGGGCCTTGGCGCGCTCGATGTCCTCGTCGGTGATGCGGCCCTCGATGACCGCGGTCTCGTTGTCGGTGCTGTTCGTGGTGCTCATCGGAGTCTCCTCTCAGAACTTCAGCATCGCGCCGGCGTCGACCTTGAACTGGCTGCCGGTGATGTAGCGCGATTCGTCGGAGGCCAGGAACACCACCACGGCCGACACGTCGCCGGGTTCCACGTACGGCACCGGCATCGACTGCATCATCGGGAACGCCAGCATGGCGTCCTCGCGGGTGGGGTTCTCCAGATCGGGCCGGAACTGCCGGTACATCGGCTTGCTGTTGAGCATGTCGGTGTTGCAGTTCGTCGGGTGGATCACGTTGGCACGAATGGACCTGGGCGCCAACTGGATCGCGATCTGGCGGGTGTAGGCGTCGACCAACTGCTTGGCGAACGAGTAGCCGGCCCCGCCCGGGCCCATCGGGCCACCGGTCGCGGGCGGCTGGGTGCCGGCGATGAGCCCGGCGACCGAACCCGTGGTGATGATCGACGCCCCCTCCTTCAGATACGGCAGGGCGGCGTGCACGGTGTTGACCACGCCGATGAAGTCGACGTCGAACGCGTCGGCGAACGCGGTGACCGGCTGATCACCCAGCGGGCAGATGCCGGCGTTGGCCACCACCACATCGAGCCGGCCGAACTCGTCGACCGCCGCCTTCAGGGCGTCGACCAGCGCGGGCTTGTCCCGCACGTCGACCTCGGCGGCGTAGGCGCGCCGCCCGGTCTTCTCCACCTCCAGCTTGGCCTCCTCGAGATCGTGCGGGGTGGCCAGTGGATAGTCGTTGGTCTCGATGTCGTGGCAGATGTCGAACAGGATGATGTCGGCGCCCTCCTCGGCGAGCCGCACGGCGTGGCTGCGGCCCTGCCCGCGCGCCGCACCGGTGATCAGGACGACCTTGTCTTGTACTCGACCCATGTGTGTGCCTTTCTCTGGTGAACTCAGTTGCCGGCGAGGGACTCCGGCGATCTCTCCCGTTTCTCGATCAGCGAGATCAGCTGTTGGCGATCGACCTTCAGCGCCGCGCCGCGGGGCAGCGCGTCGAGGACGTGCACGACGGTGGGCACCTCGTAGGGGGTAAGCGCGTCGCGGCAGTGCGCGCGCAGTTCCTCGCCGGTGACCGTCGCGCCGCCGCGCAGTTCCACCGCCGCCACCGGTACCTGGCCCAGCCTCTTGTCGGGCCGGCCCACCACCGCCGCGTCCCGCACCGCGGGATGGGTGCGCAGCGCGCGGGCCACGGTGTCCGGCGCGACCTTGAACCCGCCCCGCACGATGACGTCGTCGGCGCGCCCGTCGATGTAGAGGAACCCGTCGGCGTCGAGATGAGCCAGATCGCTGGTGGTGACCCACTCGGTGCCGTCTGCGGCCGAACTCGCCTGCGGCGCGGACACCTGCAGCCGGCCGGTCCGTCCGGTGGGCAGCTCGTTGCCGTCCTCGTCGACGATGCGCAGCCGAACCCCGGGAAAGGCCCGGCCGACGCTGCCGTGTCGGGTGCCCCACCGCTCGCGGAAGTCCTTGATGGACCAGCCCGCCACCGCGCCGGAGAACTCGGTGGCCCCGTAGACGATCAGGATCGGGATGCCGTACTTCTCGTGGAACTGGTCGACCATCGCCGGATCGACCGGGGCGGTTCCCGAATTGATCGCGCGGATGGAGCTGAGATCCTCCCGCGGCAGATCGGCCTCGAGCACCGCACGGATCGCCGGCGGCGGCAGCCCGACCAGAACCGGCCGGTGCTCGAGCACCGCGGCGTGCCACGCCTCGACGGTGAACCGGTCCAGCAGGGCGATCGGCCGGGCGTTGGCCAGTGAGGTGATCAGGGCCCACATGCCGCCAATGTGCACGATCGGGATCGGCACGATGGTGGCTGCGCCCGACAGCGGCACCGGCGCCGCCGCGGACTTACCGCCGTAAGCGGTGGCCGCCGCCAGCGCCGCCTCGAGTTGGCGGCGGGTCAACGGAATTCGCTTCGGCGGACCGGTGGTACCGGAGGTGAGCATCTCGATGGCCACCCGACCGTCCCCCGGCTCGGCGGACTGTCCGGCCGCTCGCCGTTCGACCTCGGTGCCGTCCACCCGCCAACCGGTGGCACCCAGCCCGGCGACCGCCTCGGTGAACGCCGGCTCATCCCAGAGTTGTTGTGGGGCAAGAACGTATCGAACTCCGGTCGCGGCCAGGTCGGCGGCCAGCCGGGCCGGCGGTTGCAGCGGGCTGAGCGTGACCAGGGTGCGGCCGCCGCGCAGCACCGCGATCAGCACCGCAACCGACTCGGGCCGGTTGCCGAGCACCACCGCGACGCGCCCGCCGGCGCCGCATCCCGCAGCGGTCAGCGCGTTGTCGAGTTGTTCGGTGAGCGAACGGATTTCGGACCAGGCGTACCAACGACCCCGGTACTGCACCGTGCGCGCATCATCGTCGGCCTGCCACAGCCGGTCGAGCGCTTCGGTGAGGTTCATCTTTCAGTCCTGTTCACATCGGTTGATCAATTCAGTAAAATATTTCACTGAATTAAATAGGTCAATCGACAAAGGGTCATCGAATGGATTTCGGCATCAGCCCCGAACAGGAGCAACTCGCCGCCGCCGAGCGGACCTGGTTGCAGCGCCACGATCCGATCGCCCGGGTACGCGCCACGCTCGACCACGCCCCGGTGACGGTGGATCCGGCCGCGGTCGAACACGCCGCACAGTCGGGTCTGCTGGCGCTGCTCACCGAGGACATGGGCGGTTCGCACGTCGATCTGGCCGTGCTCGGCGAGGAGCACGGCCGCGCGGCGAGCTCGCTGCCGCTGGCCGACGCCGCCGTCGCGGCCGCGGTGCTGGACCGGCTGGGGGTGGACGTCGGCGACGACGAACTGTGGGGGCTGACCCGCACCGCCGGCGAACTCGGCAGCCCGGTGCCGATGGCCGCCGACCTGGCCGGGGTGCTGGCGGTGGAGCACACCGGTGACGCCGAGACCGCGATCGTGTTGCGCCGCCCGGAGCTGGTGCCCATGTCGACGCTGGACCTGACCCGGTCGTGGTCCCGGCCGAAGCTCAACGACACCGGGGCGCAACGTATTCCGCTGCCCACCGGCACGGTGGCCGCGGTGCGCGACGCGCTTGCGGTGCACCGTGCGATCGATGCGCTCGGCGCCGCGGCGCGGCTGGTGGACATGACTGTCGAATACGCCGGGCAGCGCCACCAGTTCGGGGTCCCGATCGGCTCCTTCCAGGCGGTCAAACACCACTGCGCCAACATGACGCTGCGGGTCGAGGCCGGCCGGTCGGTGCTGTGGGCGGCCGCACTGGCGCTCGACACCGACGGTCCCGAGCGGTCGCGCACCGCCTCGGCGGCCGCGGCGTACGCCAAGGCGGCAGCCACCGAGGTGGCCGGCCTGGCGCTGCAGGTGCACGGCGGGATCGGCTTCACCTGGGAACATGACCTGCATCTGCTGCTCCGTCGGATCAAGGTCGACGCCGCGATGGACGGCACCGTCACCGAACACCGCGCCGCGCTGGTCGCCTAGCGGGGTAATCCCAGACCCCGCTCGGCGATCAGGTTGCGCATGATCTCCGAACTGCCCCCGGCGATGGTGAACGCGCGGGCGTAGAGCCATTCGTCCTGCCAGCGGCCACCGTCGGGGACGTTCGGGTCGTCCTCGGCCAGCACGCCGTCCTCGCCCGCGAGATCCACCGCGAACGTAGTCATTTCGAGGTTGAGCTCGCTGAACATCAGCTTGGCCATCGCGGCGTCGTGCGGACGCTCGGTGCCGCGGGTGAAGCGGGTGATGTTGGCGTAGGTGAGCGCGGAGAGCGCCTCGATCTCGGCGGCGAACCTGCCCAGCGCCTCGCGCACCCGGTCGCTTTCGATCGCCGGGCGCCCGTCGATCCGGATCCGGCGGGCCAGGTCGGTCAGCGCCTCCAGCCCCATCCGCAACCGCACCACGATCGCACCGACGTTGCTGCGTTCATGGGCCAGCGACACGTTGGCGATCATCCAGCCCTGGCCGGGTGCGCCGATCATGTTCTCGGCCGGAACCTCGACATTGTCGAAGAACACCTCGTTGAAGTCCGAGGTGCCGGTCAGCTCCCGCAATGGGCGCACCGTCACCCCCGGAGTCGACATGTCGAGGATGAACGCGCTGATGCCCTTGTGTTTGGGGGCGTCGGGATCGGTGCGCGCCAACAGGTAACCGAACTGCGCCCAGTGGCCGTCGGTCGTCCACACCTTCTGGCCGGTGACCCGGTACACCTCACCGTCGCGCACCGCGCGGGTGCGCAGGGACGCCAGGTCGCTGCCCGCCTCGGGTTCGCTGAACAGCTGACACCACTTCTCGCGCCCGGCGCGGATGGCCGGCAGGTGCCGTTGTTTCTGCGCGTCGGTGCCGAATCTGATCAGGGCGTGAGACGCCAGCACACAGCCACTGGACAGGCCGGGCACCCGGGCCCGGGCCAGTTCCTCCCCGACGATGATGCTGTGTTCCTCGGTCCAGCCGGGGCGCCCGCCGTACTCCTCCGGCCAGTCCGCACCGATGTACCCCGCCTCGAACAGGCGCGCGGTCCACTCGCTGAGCAGCCGGTCCTCGTGTTCGTCGGCGGCGCTGCGCACCCCGGCGCGGGGCGGGATGTCCGGCGCGTTCTCGGCGATGAACCGCCGGACCTCCGCGCGGAACTCGTCGAGATGTGCGCCCATACCGTATTCCACGCCTAGTTCTCCTTCCGTGCCTGCAGGATGTGCCTGGCCGCCCGGTCGCGCAGCGCCTCGGCGCGCCCGACGAGCACCGCGTTGGCCCGGGCCCGGCGCAGCAACAGGTGTGCGGGGTGTTCCCAGGTGAAGCCGATCCCGCCGTGGATCTGGATGTTGGCCTCGGCAGCGCCGACCGCCGCGTCGAACGCCTCGGCGGCGGCGAGGTCGACCAGCGGATCGCTGTCGGCCTCGGCGGCCGCCAGGACCTGACTGCGTGCGCCCTCCAGCGCCACGGCCATATCCGCGCAGCGATGCGAGATCGCCTGGAACGAACCGATCTTTCGGCCGAACTGTTCACGCTCGCCGGCCCACTGCACGGCCATCGCCACGGCGCGTGCCGCCACCCCGACCGAGTCGGCGGCGACGGCCAGCACCGCGGTGCGCCGGGCGGCCGCCAGCGCGGCCTCGGCGAGCTCCCCCGCGGCCAGCACCGTGGCGGCTTCCGTGTCGAACCGGACCGCGGCCACGGTGGCGGTGAGATCCAGCGGCTGCACCGCGGACACGGTCACCCCTTCGGCGCCGGGTTCGACCGCGAGCAGCACCGGTTCGGCGCCGCGGGCCGCGACCAGCAGCACCTCGGCGGCCGGTGCGCCGGCCGCCACCGGGATCTCACCGCGGAGGTGCCGGCCGTCCCAGTGGGGCAGATTCGTGATGCTCCAGCCGGAGTCGTCCACCGGGATCGCGACCGCGGCGGTCGCCCCGCCGGTGATCCGGCGCAGTATGTCGGTGGCGTTCGCGTGCTGCGCGAGCGCCACAGCGGTGACGGTCGGCACCAGGGGTGCGGGGGTCAGCGCCTTGGCGGCCTCCTCGATCGCGGCGTAGAGCAGCCGCGGCCGAGCCCCCGCGCCGCCCAGCGATTCGTCGACCGCCAGCCCGGGCAGGCCGAATTCGACCAGCGCGTTCCACGCCGACCGGTCCCAGGCGTCGATCGGGCGGTTGCGGTCCAGCAGCGCCTCGACGTCCACACAGCCGGCCAGCGCCTTGGCCAGCACCTCGCGCAGTTCACGCTCCTCGTCTTCCGGCGGGGCGAGCGGATCACCCGGGTCGACGGCCGGCGGGCGGGTCTTCTCACCGCGATGCGACGGCAGCCCGAGCACCGCCTCGGCGATCGTGTTGCGTTGGATCTCTGCGGTTCCCGCGCCGATCGTGGTGGCCCGGCTCATCAGGTACCCGTAGCTCCACCGGCCGTTGTCGACGGCGTTCTCGGCGCGGCTGCCGAGCGCGCCGTGCGGACCCAGCGCACGCAACCCCAGCGCGTGCAGCCGCTGTTCGAACTCGGATTTGACCAGCCGGTTCACCGAGGCGACCCCGCCCGGGTCCTCGCCGCGCAGCACCGCCGCCAGCGCCCGCGCACTGTTGGCGGCGATGGTCTGCACACCGGACTCCAGACGGGCGATGTCCTGGCGCACCAGCGGATCGTCGGCCAGTCCCTGCTCGACGAGCAGTCGCACGACGCGGTCGACGGTGTTGCGGTACTTGAACTCGTCGGCCAGGAAGGCCGTCGCGCGTTCGTGCCCCAGCGAGGTGCGCATGATGTCCCAGCCGCGGCCCTCCTCGCCCACCAGGTTCTCCACCGGCACCGCGACGTCGTCGAAGAACACCTCGGCGAAATGCGCGGCGCCGCTGATGTCGCGCAGCGGCCGCACGGTGATGCCGGGGCTGTTCATCGGGATCAGCAGGTAGCTGATGCCGTCGGCGCTGCGTCCGGCGGGCCCGGTGCGCACCAGGGCGAACATCCAGTCGGCGCGGTCGGCCATCGTCGTCCACACCTTCTGGCCGGTGACCCGGTACACGTCGCCGTCGCGGACCGCCCGGGTCGACAGCGACGCCAGATCGCTGCCCGCACCCGGCTCGGAGAAGCCCTGGCACCAGAACTCGTCGGCGCGCAGCAGAGGCCGCAGGAAGCGGTCCTTCTGGGCCTGCGTGCCGTGCATGATCAGGGTGGGCGCGACGATGAACGACAGCGGGCAGGGATGCGGCGGCGCACCGGCCGCGGTCATCATCCGGTAGTAGTCGAGCTGATCCTCCAGCGAGAGCTCAAGCCCGCCAACCGATTTGGGCCATCCTGGAGCGGCCAGCCCGTTGTCGACCAATTCGGCGTGCCAGGCGCGGGCCGCCTCGATGCGGTCGCCCTTCGGCCGGGGTCGCTGTTTGTAGTCCTCCAGCAGCCGCTGCAGGCGGGGCCGCCAGTCCTCGTTGCCGGTCACCGATTACCGCCTTTGCCTTCGAAGACGTTACAGAACAACGTTTTTCACCTTCAGATCGATGATGTCGTCCGGCGGGTAGCCGAGTTCGCCGAGCAGGTCGTCGGTGTGCTCGCCGTGGCCGGGCGCGCGGGTCAGCCGCAGCGGGGTCTCGTCGAACTGGACCGGGCTGGCCGCCAGCGCGAACTCGTTGTCGTTGGCGTCGACGGTGCGCGGCAGGTAGCCGTTGGCGATGACCTGTGGGTCGTCGTGCACCTCACGGGCGGTGCGCACCACGTCCCACACCCCGTCGAACCCCTCGAAGGCCTTCTCCCAGTGCGCGAGATCCTGCGCGGCGAAGATCTCGCGCAGCTCGGTGATGCACTGCTCGCGGTTGACGAACCGGGCGGCCGAGTCGACGTAGCGCTCGTCGGTGATCAGGTCCGGTCGGCCCAGCCGGGTGCAGAAGTCGGCCCAGAACCGGTCGCCCTGCAGCAGCACGAACGCCAGATAGCGCCCGTCACGGGTCCGGTACAGGTTGACCGCCGGGTTGGGCATCTGGGTCAGCGGGAACTTGGGCAGATCGGCGCCGAGGACACCGGCGCCGACGATGTCCATCCCGAGCTGCCAGATCGCGGCGTTGAGCAACGATACGTCGACCACCGACGGTTCACCGGTGCGTTCGCGTTTGAGCAGGGCCGCGGTGATGCCGGCGGCGATCGCCAGACCTCCGTAGAGGTCCCCGAACGCGGCGCGCTGGAAGGGCGGATAGCCGCCGTCGTGCGGGGCGTAGGCGTCACCGATACCGCCGCGGGCCCAGTAGGAGGCCAGGTCGTAGCCGCCCCGGTCGGCCGCGTCGCCCTTGGGTCCGTAGCCGTGGCCGCGGGCGTAGATGATCTTCGGGTTGCGCGCCCGCACGTGCTCGACGTCGACGCCCATGCGCCGGCGCGATTCGGGCAGCAGGTTGGTCAGGAACACGTCGGCGGTCTCGACCAGCTTCATCAGCACCTGCAGCCCCTCCGGCGTCGAGGTGTCCAGCCCGATGCTGCGCTTGCCACGGTTGGGCTGCTCGATGAAGTGGTTGACGCCCTTGTCGCCGGGCACCAGGCCGCTGCTGATCAGCCCCCGTTGCGGGTCGCCGGTCTCCGGGTGCTCGATCTTGATGACATCGGCACCCCAGTCGGCCAGTACCGCGCCGGCGGACGGAACGAATGTCCACGACGCCAGCTCAACGACGCGATACCCAGCAAGAACGTCGGTCACGTGGGGTCGTCCTTCCCTGACAGATAGACCGTGTGATACTCAAATCGTCTTGAGAGTATCAAGCGTCTTGGCTGACGTGGCCGCCGCGAGGGCGTGCGTCGCAACCATGAGTCGGGAAGGGTCGAAGACAACGTGAGATGGGGATTGCCATGGCCGGGCGCCGAGTCGGCGGCACAGGCGGAGGCCGCCGGCGCCGCCGCGTTCTGCTCCGGTGAGTTCGCCGACCTCAACGGCTACATCACCTGCGCGGAGATGGCCTCGACGAAATCCGCGGCGATCGGGCCGGGCATCGTCTACGCGTTCGCCCGGTCGCCGTTCGTGCACGCGTCGTCGGTGCGCCACCTCGACAAGCTCGCGCCCGGCCGGGTGTTCCTCGGGCTCGGCGCCGGCACCCCGCGGATGAACCGGGACTGGTTCGGGGTGGACGCCGGCCGGCCCGCGCGGCGGATGGCCGAACTGGTGGAGGTGATCCGGGCGTTCCTGCACGCCGAGAACGGCGAGCGCATCGAGTACTCCGGCGAGTTCTACTCGATCAGGGCCGATATCCTCGCCCCGGTGCTGGGCCGGCTCGAGGTGCCGATCCTGATCGGGGCGTTCAACCGGCGGATGTTGCACACCGTGGGTGCGACGGCCGACGGGGTGCTCGGGCACGGGCTGTTCACCGACCGGTGGTGGACCGAGGTGGTGGATCCGGCACTGGCGGCCGGCGCGGCGGAGCGGGGCCGCGACCCGCAGTCGCTGAAGCGGTGGGGCTGGGTGATCACCGCGATCGACGACGCCGATCCGCAGCGCGCGATTCGCGAGGCCAAGCTGCAGGTGGCGTTCTACCTCACCGTGCGCACCTACGATTCGCTGGTCGAGTTGCACGGCTGGCAGGATCAGGTCGCCGCGATCCGGGAGACGTTCCGCAGCAAGCGTCCGGACCGCATCGCCGAACACGTCACCGACGAGATGCTGTGGGCGTGTGCGGTGTGCGGCGATTCGGCCCAGGCCGCAGAGATGCTGGCCGGCCGCACCCGGCTGCCCGAGACCGGGTTCCTGGCCCCGCCGAGCTTTCTGGTGGGCAACCGGCGGCGGGCCGAATACCACGCGGCGGCAATCCGCTTCGCCGCCGACAGGCTCGGTTAGGCCGGGCTACCCGGCGGACCCGTTGCCGAGCAGCATGTCGACCAGGGAGCCGACGAAGTAGGTCGCCGCGATGGCCACGGAGCCGAGCGCGAGCTGCCGCAGCGCGGCGACCCACACCCGCTTCTTGGTGAAGCGGGCCGCCACCCCGCCGGCGATGAGCAGGCCGAGCCCGCCGCAGGCCAGGCCCGGCCACAGTGACTCGAACCCGAGCAGATACGGGATCAGCGGGATCACGGCACCGATCGCGAACATCACGAACGACGAGCCGGCGGCCACCAACGGCGAGGGTTTCTCGGTGGGGTCGATGCCGAGTTCCTGCACCAGGTGGAAGTTCACCGCGCGGTCCACATCCTGGTGCACCTCGGCGGCCGCCTTCTCTGCGGTCTCGCGCGTCATCCCCATGGTCTCCAACATGCTCACCAGTTCGGCCTGCTCGGCCTTCGGGTGGATGCGGAAGGCCCGCCGCTCGACCCGTTCCTCCGATTCGATCTGCTCGTTGGCGGTGGTGACCGAGGTGTACTCGCCGAGCGCCATCGAGAACGCGCCGGACAGCATGCCGGCGATGCCGCTGATCATCACCACGTGAGCGCTGGCGGCGGCCGCCACACCGGCGATCAGCGCGGTGTTGCTGACCAGGCCGTCCATCGCACCGAACGTCGCCGCCCGCAGCCACCCACCGGAGACATCGGCGTGCCGGTGGGAGCTGACGTGCGGTACCCCGGTCGGCGCCTTCACCTTCTCATCGACCACCAGACGATTGAACGCCACGACCGGGTCCCGGTCCAGCCAGGTTTGCCTTGCTTACCCCCACTTTGCCGGCCCCTTTGCTCAACCACGTTTGCCGAGGTCGGGAAACGGATACCGTCGAGAAATGGGTCGAGACGTCATCACCACCGCCGATCATCTGCGCAATGCGCTCGACGGGCGCTGGCGCGATGTGAAGAACGCGACGCGCGAACAGCTGTCCACCGAGGTCTTCAAACCGCACTACACCCCGAACACCGTGATCGCCCGCACCAAGGTGGCCGAGCAGCTGCGGATCATGGCCGCCCAGGGCGCCGCCGAGGACGGCTTCCGCAAGGAGCACGGCGGCAACGGCGACGTCGGCGCCGCGATAACCCGCATCGAGATGCTGGCCATGAGCGATCTGTCGCTGATGGTCAAGGCCGGTGTGCAGTGGGGTCTGTTCGGTGGGGCGATCGAGAACCTGGGTACCGAACGTCACCATCAGGCCTATGTGCGGCAGATCATCGACCTCGATCTGCTCGGCTGTTTCGCGATGACCGAGACCGGGCACGGCAGCGATGTCCAGTCGATCGAGACCACCGCGACCTACGATCCGGCCACCCGCGAATTCGTCATCGACTCCCCCACCGCCACGTCGCGCAAGGACTACATCGGCGGGGCAGCCGAAACCGCGCGGGTGGCAGCGGTTTTCGCGCAGTTGATCACCCCGGACGGGCAGAACCACGGGGTGCACTGCTTTCTGGTGCCGATCCGCGACGAGCAGGGCAACGACCTGCCGGGGGTGACCACCGGCGACTGCGCGTACAAGGGCGGCCTGCCCGGGGTCGACAACGGCCGGATCCAGTTCGATCACGTCCGGGTCCCGCGGGAGAACCTGCTCAACCGGTACGGCGACGTCGACGAGGCGGGCAACTACTCGTCGCCGATCGAGAGCACGGGACGGCGGTTCTTCACCATGCTCGGCACCCTGGTGCGCGGCCGGGTCACGGTCGGCGGGGCCGCGGCGGCCGCGGCCCGGGTGGCGCTGGACATCGCGACGCGGTATGCGTTGCAGCGCCGTCAGTTCGACCGCCCGGACGGCGGCGAGGTGCTGATCATGGACTATCTGGTGCACCAGCGCCGGCTGCTGCCGTTGATCGCCGAGTCGTATGCGCTGCAGTTCGCACAGAACGAGCTGGTGGCCAAATGCCACGATCTGCAGACCGTCGAGGAACCCGATCCGGAGGAGCAACGCGAGCTGGAGGCGCGTGCGGCCGGGCTGAAGGCGATCGCCACCTGGCATGCGACCCGCGCGATCCAGGAGGCCCGCGAGGCCTGCGGCGGCGCCGGGTATCTGGCCGAGAACCGGCTCATCGCGCTGCGCGGCGACACCGATGTGTTCACCACGTTCGAGGGCGACAATCACGTGCTGCTGCAGCTCGTCGCCAAACAGCTGCTCACCGAGTACGCCGACGACATCAAGGGGATGAGCCCGGTCGAGTGGGTGCGGTTCGCGGCCAACTACGCCGGGGAGCGGGTGCTCAAACGCACCGCGGCGGAGACGATCATCCAGACCATCCTCGACACCCGCCAGGACAACGAGGAGGAGGGCAGCCTGTTCAACCGCGGCACTCAGGTCAAGATGTTCGAGGACCGCGAGGAGTACATGATCTCCACGCTGGCGCGGCGGCTGCAGGGCAAGTCCAAGGAGATGGACGAGTTCGACGCGTTCAACGCGGTGCAGGACCATGTGTTGCACGCCGCCCGGGCGCACATCGAACGGGTCGTTCTCGAGGCGTTCGTCGCGGGGATCGAGGCGTGCGAGGACGAGGAGGCCCGGCGCATTCTGAGCATGGTGTGCGATCTGTACGCGTTGTCGGTGTTCGAGCGGGACCGCGCCTGGTACATGGAGCACCGGTTCCTGTCCACCGAGCGCGCGAAGGCCGTCACCCGCGGGATCAACGAACGCTGCCGCAATCTGCGGCCCTACGCGGAGTTGCTGGTGGACGGGTTCGGTATCCCCGAACAGCTGCGCTACGCCGAGATGCTGCACCCGGAGAACATCGTCGACACCTGAGCGCCGGCGCGTTGAGTCTGCGGCTACGGCGTTGGCCACCCGCACTTCTGCGCCATGGCTGCAGCGTCAACGGGTCAGTCGCCGCGCAGGATCCGGCGCAACTGCTCACCGTACTTGGCGACGGATTCAACGGTGAGCATATCGGCGTGGATGCAGTCGACCCGGTACTCGGCGATGTCGCCGGTGACGTACGGGCGCCAACTCTCGGTCGCCGACGGGCCGGTCTCGGTCTCGCCCACCGCGGTGAAGACGACCATGTCGCCGTCGTAGATCTCCGGCTGGTAGTCGCGGTAGAGCCCCCTGTTGGTGTTGATGTTGCCGACGATCAGGTCGCGCAGATAGGTGTAGCGGCGGAACTCCACCGCCGCGTGTTCGCGCAGCAGGGCTTCGGCCTGTTCGACCGTCAGTGGCTCGTCCTGGTCCGGCACCTCGATGTTGCACATCCGCAATACGCTCTCCAGCATCTCCGCCTCGCCGAACTCCTCGTCGGGCAGGCCCCCTTGTCGCTGCCGGTGGGCTGGGCGTCGAGCAGGATCAACACCTCGACCTCGCAGCCGCGGCGCCGCAGTTCGACGGCCAGTTCGTGAGCGACCACGCCGCCGAAGGACCAGCCGAGCAGGCGGTACGGCCCGGTCGGTGCGGTCCGCTGGATCCGGTCGGCGTAGTTGCGCGCCATCTCCTGCACGGACCGGGGCGGGGTCTCGCCCTCCTGCGGCACCTGTTGGATACCGATGATCGGGCAGTCGACGTACGGGCTGAGCGCGTGATAGGCCCAGCTCATCCCGCCGCCGGCGTGGACGCAGAACAGCGGGGCGCCGGTGCCGGGCTTCAGCGGCTGGACCGGCGCCACCTCGACCGAGACGCTGTTCGATTCGACTCGGCGGCTGAGGCTTTCGACGGTCGGGGCCTCGAACACGGTCGGCACGGATATGTCCACGCCCAGACTCGATCGGATCGCGGCGATCAGCCGCATGGCCGACAGTGAGTCGCCGCCGAGGGTGAAGAAGTCGTCGTCGAGGCCGGCGTGGTCGAGGCCGAGGACGTCGGCGTAGATGTCGGCGATGGTTTTCTCCACCGGGGTGCGGGGTGCGCGGTAGCTGGTGGTGGTGAACACCGGGGCCGGCAGGTTACGCCGGTCGATCTTGCCGGAGCTGGTCATCGGGAATTCGTCGAGGACCAGGATCTGGCTGGGCATCATGTAGTCGGGCAGCCGGGTGCGCAGCTGCTGACGCACCGCGCTGATCTTGGTGTTGGTCTGCGGATCGTTGACATGCGGACCCCGCGCAGCCCCCGGATGCGACCGGTACACATCGGTCAACACCGCCGGACCGACCAACTCCGGCAGCACGAACACCGCCTCCAACGTGCCGGGCTGGGCGCCCCAACTGACCGCCACCCGATACCCGGCATCCTCACCGACAGCGTGCAACTGCTCGGCGCTGACCCCATCCGGAACCGGCTGCGCGAGCACCTGCGCCAGCGTCAACCCATCGGCCAACCCCTGCTCGACCAGCACATCACCGACCACCCCGGCACGCGGAATCCCACTGACCCGCACCACATCCGGACGCTGCCCCACCAACTCGGCATGCAACCCGCTCAACCCCGCACACCGACCCCACTCCCACACCGGCGCCGACGCCGCCGAATACACCACCGCCGGGCTCTTATACACCACCACGTCATAGCGGTACCGCGTCAACTCGTTATCCCCCGCGGCACGCTTGACCTGAACATCCAGCCCCGCCACCGCCGGCCGCGAACCCGCCCAACCGGTGAAGAACTCCGGAGCCAACAACAACTCCGGCTCATCCACCACCGCCCGGGCCACCCGCTGACGAACCTCCGCCGCATCCGCACCCTCACCCGCACGCGCCAACGCCACACCCGTCTGGAACGCCCCCTGCAGACCGAAATGACGCACATCCCCGATCACCAACGCGCCACCATCGGCCAACAACCCCAACGCCGCATCAATCACCGCGGTCAAATACGCCGCACTCGGGAAATACTGCACCACCGAATTGATCACGACGGTGTCGAAAAACCCCTCCGGCAGACCCTCCACCACATCAGCGGCCTGCACCCGCAACCGCACCCGATCCCCCCACGACCGCCCAGCCACCTGCTCCCGCAACCGCTCAATCGTCGGCGCCGAAAAATCCGTCCCCCAATACTGCTCACACTCCGGAGCCAACTGAAGTACCCCAGGTTTTGTTCCTAGTTGGGTACGAGGGCCGGGGTTGGCTGGCTCGCGGGGTGTGAGGTGCTGGTGAGGGCGGCCTCGTACTCGGCTGGCGGTAGGTAGCCGAGGGCTTCATGCAGGCGTTCCTGGTTGTACCAGGCCACCCATTGGGCGGTTGCCAGTTCGACGTCATCGACGCCGCGCCAGGGCTTGCCACGGTTGATCAACTCGGTCTTGTAGGCGGCATTGACCGCCTCGGCGAGGGCGTTGTCGTAGCTATCGCCGCGAGACCCCACCGATGGCGCGATCCCGAGCTCGGCCAACCTGTCGGTGTATGCCAGCGACAGGTATTGGGATCCGCGGTCGGAATGATGGACCAACTCAGAAAGATCTGAGTCTGCCTGCCAGACAGCGTGATTGAATGCCTGCAACGGCAGGTCTTCGGTCCGCATTGTGGTCGATACGGCCCATCCGACGATCTTGCGGGTGCACACATCGGTGACGAACGCGGTGTAGCAGAACCCCTGCCAGGTGCGCACGAACGTGATGTCAGCGACCCACAACCGGTTCGGCTGCGACGCGCTGAATTGGCGGTTGACTAGGTCGGCCGGACGGTGATCGGCGGGGTCGGTGACCGTGGTGAACACCGGTCGGCCCCGCTGGATGCCGCGCAGGCCGGCCTTGTGCATCAATCGTCGTGTTTGTTCGCGGCCCAGGTGCCACCCGCGACGTTTCATCGCCGCGTGCATCTTCTTCACGCCGTAGACCGAGAAGTTGTCCTGGTGCAGGGTGCGTAGGTCGGCGATCAACTGTTCGTCGCGGATCTCGCGATCGGATGCCGGACGGGTCCGTGCGGCGCGGTAGCCGCGGGCGGTGAGGAACCCCGGGATTGCTGCCCGTAGGATACGGCAGATGAGCTCGACCCCGAATTGATCGCGATGTGCATCGATGAAGGCGATCATTTCGTCACGGGGCGGTCGAGCTCCGCTGCGAAAAACGCGGATGCTGACTTCAAAAGTTCATTGGCTCTGCGCAGTTCGGCGACTTCACGTTTGAGCTTGCGGATCTCGGCGTGCTCGGCGCTGGACGTGCCGGGCCGTTCGCCGGCATCGACCTGAGCTTTGCGTCGCCACCGACGCACCGATTCCTCCGAGATGCCGAGTTTGCTGGCCACCGACTTGATGGCCTCGAACTCAGAAATATCCGAGGCTTCCATCATGGTGTCCAACAAGCGCAACGCACGATCGCGAAACTCCGGCGAATACTGACGGGGCATGTTCCTGATCCTCCTATAAAGATCGGAACAAAACCTGGGGTACTTCAGAGAGTCGCCGTGGTGGTCGGCGATGGCCGGGTAGGGGCGGTCGGTGGGTAGTTCGAGGCGTTCGGGTAGGTCGGCGAGGGTGTGTTGCCAGTAGGCCAGTTGGGCGGCGATAGGGCTGTCGGCGTCGTCGGGGTCGCCGAGTTGGGCCCGCTGCCAGAGGGTGTAGTCGATGTACTGCACCGGCAGCGGCGCCCAGTCGGGGCCGGTCCCGGCGCAGCGGCTGGTGTAGGCGGTCTGCAGATCGGCGATCAACGGCGTCATCGACCAGCCGTCGGCGGCGATGTGGTGGATGACCACGACCAGGATGTGATGATCGGCACGGGTGAAAAGCTGTGCCCGGATGGGTAATTCATCGGAAAGCCGGAAGCAGTACTGCGCGGCGGCAGCGATTTCGTCATCGAGCCGCTGCTCGGTCCAGTCGGCGGCGTCGACGACCCGCCACCCGAAATCCGCCCCCTCGGCCGGCAACACCACCTGCTGCGGCACCCCACCATCGGCGACGAACACCGTCCGCAACGACTCATGCCGGGCCACCACATCCGCCAACGCCGAACCCAGCGCCGCCACATCCAACCGGCCATCCAACCGCAACGCCGCCGCCATGTTGTACACCGGCGACGGCCCCTGCAACTGATCAATGAACCACAACCGCTGCTGCGCATACGACAACGGCACCACCGCCGGCCGATCCACCGCCACCAACGGCGCCACCCGCCGCGACCCCACACCCACCCGCAACGCCAACCCCGCAACCGTCGGCGCCTCGAACACCTCCCGCACCGAAAGATCACAATCCAACGCATCATTGGCCAACGCCACCAACCGCATGGCGGTGATGGAGTCGCCGCCGAGGTCGAAGAAGGAATCATCGATGCTGACGCGTTCCAGGCCGAGGGTCTGCGCGTAGATGCCGGCCAGGATCTCCTCGACCGCATCGGTCGGGGCCCGATACCGCCCGGTGCTGTATTCCGGTGCCGGCAGGGCACGCTTGTCGAGCTTGCCGTTGACCGTCAACGGCAACACATCAATCACCACAACCGCGGCCGGCACCATATAGGCCGGCAACCGCTGCGCCACAGCAGCACGCACCTCACCCGGGTCGGCATCCCCGGTGATATAGCCGACCAGCCGCCTATCCCCCGGCCGGTCCTCACGGACGATCACCGCCGCCTGATCCACCCCATCACAGCCAGCCAACGCGGCCTGGACCTCACCCAACTCGATCCGGAACCCACGAATCTTGACCTGCTCATCAGCCCGACCCAGGTAGTGCAACTGCCCGTCGGCGTCCCAACGCACCAAATCCCCGCTCCGATACATCCGCTCACCCGCACCAGCGAACGGACACGCCACAAACCGCGACGCCGTCAACCCCGCCCGACCCACATACCCCACACCCACACCCCGGCCCCCCACATACAACTCCCCCACCACCCCCACCGGAACCGGCCGCAACCACCCATCCAACACAAACAACACCGCCGGACCCACCGGACGCCCAACCGGCACCACCTGCCCACCCGCCACCAACGGATCACTCAACGCCACACACATCGACGTCTCCGTCGGCCCATACCCATTGAGCATCAACCGCCCCGGCGCCCACCGATCCACCACCTCCGGCGCACACGCCTCACCCACCACCACCAACGCCACCGACTCCAACACCTGCGGCGACAACACCCCCACCGCCGACGGCGTCTGCGTCAACACACTCACCCGCTCAGCCACCAACAACCGCTCAAACTCCCGCGGCGAACCCACCACCGACTCCGGCACCACCACCACCCGACCACCCCGCAACAACGCCCCAAACACCTCCCACACCGCCGCATCAAACGCCAACGAATGACACAACGCCCACACCCCACCCGACGGCAACCACCCATCCAAACCCCCCAACACCGCCGTCACCCCACCATGCGAAACCGCCACCCCCTTCGGCACCCCCGTCGTCCCCGACGTATAAATCACATACGCAACATCACCCGCCCCCACCCGCGGCAAACCCGAAACACCAACACCCCCAACACCATCCCGCCACACAGCCACATCAACAACAACCCCACCAAAACCCCCCAACCGCCCCACCAAACCCCCCGACGACACCACAACCCCCACCCCCGCATCACCAAACACCAACCCCACCC
>Ga0310821_100124_pt1 | contig 83615 bp, 72 predicted proteins | sample P4_ome_FD_201300 | JGI IMG/M metagenome (GOLD analysis project Ga0310821, IMG submission 201300) | Sorghum-adapted microbial communities from Joint BioEnergy Institute, Emeryville, California, United States - P4_Day56_Rep1 | ecosystem: Engineered > Bioreactor > SSF (Solid state fermentation) >...
CGCCGCCCCGACGGAACACCCGCGGCCGACGCCGAACCACTCACCGGGAAAGCAGAAAGCCTGCTGGAGATGCACACCCGCGCCGGCCTGCACATCAACCACAAGACGATCAGCTCGAAATGGCAGGGTGACAGCCTCGACATCGACTACGTCCTCGGCCTGCTCCTGCTACCGAAGCGGATCCCAGCGGCCGCGTGAAAAGCAGGTTCCGCGGAACCCGGCCAGAAGAGGGCGAGAGGAATGAGGTGTTCTCAGCAGCGGCCCTGGTGTTCCTGTTGGGTCAGGGCCGCTCGGGTGATGGCGCCGATGCGGCTGGGGTTGAGCGGGTGGCCGCGTAGCGGGTGGTTGCCCGGCAAGCCCTTGATCGGGGTCAGGATGCCGATCCCCGCCGCCTGGTGAGCCTTGTCGGCCAGGGTCACCAGCCCGCGGGCTGGACTCGCTCGTGTTCGCCACCGGCTTCGATGCGATGACCGGCGCGCTCGCCCGCTCTGGTACACGGGCTCGAACGTGCCCGGCAAGCCCGGGTGTTCACTGCCCTCCATCGGCGAACGGCTACGAGGGCTTCGAGCTCTCCGCCTGCGGCCCGCCCAGCAACGTCCCGGGTAGCTCGTCGATCACGCGCTGGAACGCGCTCATGTCGCCGGACAGCCGGGACAGCACGAGGCTGCCCTCGATGCGGACGAACGCCTCCTCGGCGGCGGTGCGCGCCGCCTCCGGGGAGGCACCGGCGCGGGCCGCGGCCGCGGCCATCGCGTCGATCCACGCCGCGGTGATCTCCCCCGCCGCCGCGCGGACCGACTCCGGGGCGCCCGACAGCGTGAGCGTGTTCAGCACGCACGGCAGCGCGCCGCCCGCGTAGACCTCTGCGATCCGCCTGCCCGACTCGACGACGCCCGCGTGCACGTCGGGGTCGCTCCGCATCGGCTCGAGGACGTCGACGAAGATCCGCCGCACCCACTCCATCACGGACTCGGCCATTTGCACCTTGCCGCCCGGGAAGCGGTGGTAGAGGCTCGCCCGCTGCAACCCCGCACCCTCGGCGAGCGCGCCGAGAGACGCACCTTCGAAGCCGTAGACGCGGAAGACCTGCACGAGGCGCTCGAAGAGCTCGTCGTCGGACACGGACTGAGGACGCGGCACACCACGACGTTACCGAACGGACGGTATGGCTACAACGTCTCGTACGTCACGTTGTATTACCGGTCGTTCGGTAATAGCTTCAGTGACGTCCCAACCGGCAACCGGATGAAGACGAAGAGGCGATGGAGATGCCAACGATCACCGTCGGGCAGGAGAACAGCGCCGACATCAACCTGCACTACACCGACCGCGGCAGCGGCCAACCGGTCGTGCTGATCCACGGCTACCCGCTCAGCGGCGACTCGTGGGAGAAGCAGGAGGAACGGCTGCTGGACGCCGGCTACCGCGTCATCACCTACGACCGCCGCGGGTTCGGCCGGTCGAGCAAGCCGTCGGGCGGCTACGACTACGACACCTTCGCCGAGGACCTCAACAAGGTCCTGACCACCCTGGACCTGACCAACGTCGTGCTCGTCGGGTTCTCGATGGGCACCGGCGAGGTGGCCCGCTACATCGCCCGGTACGGATCGCAGCGCGTGGCGAAGGCCGTGTTCCTGGCCTCGCTGGAGCCGTACCTGCTCAAGACCGAGGACAACCCGACCGGCCTGGACCAGAGCGTCTTCGACGGCATCGAGGCCACCGCGAAGGCCGACCGGTACGCCTGGTTCACGAAGTTCTACGAGGACTTCTACAACCTCGACGAGAACCTCGGCTCCCGCATCAGCGAGGAGGCCGTGCGCGCCAGCTGGAACGTCGCGGCGGGCGCCGGGGCGCGCGCCTCGTGGGCGGTCGTGCAGACCTGGCACACCGACTTCCGCGCCGACATCGAGAAGGTCGACGTCCCCGCGCTCATCGTGCACGGCACGGGCGACCGGATCCTGCCGATCGACAACACCGGCCGGGAGTTCACCAAGCGCCTCCCGAAGGCGCGCTACGTCGAGATCGAGGGTGCGCCGCACGGCATGCTGTGGACGCACGCCGACGAGATCAGCGACCTCCTGGTCGAGTTCCTCGCCGAGTGAGCGGCAGGTAGCGGACGCTCACGCGTCCGGGTCGGGGAAGCGGGGCCTCCTCTTCTCCAGGAAGGCCCCCGCCCCCTCGACCATGTCGGGGCTGCCGATGGCCTGCACGAGCATGCCGAGGCCGTTGGTGAACGAGTCCCGGGCGGCGTTCCACCAGATGTTCGAGCTGATCTTGGCGATCTCGAGGTAGCGCGGCGAGAGCGCCGCGAGCTCGTCGACCAGCGCGTCGACGGCAGCGACCAGCTCGTCGTCGGGAACGACCGCGTTGACCAACCCCAGTTCCAAGGCCTGGGCGGCGCTGTAGCGGCGGCAGAGCAGCGCCATCTCCTTGGCCCGCTTCTCTCCGATCTGCACGCCGAGCACGTTGGTGGCGCCGGTGACGGGGGCGCTGCCGACCCGGGGCCCGGTCTGCCCGAACGTGGCCGACTCGGCGGCGATCGCGAGGTCGCACGCCACCACCAGCTCGTTGCCGCCGCCCGCCGCGGCCCCGTTGACCGCGGCGATCACCGGGCGGGGGTGGGTGCGGACCGCGTCGAACAGCCGCAGCGATCCCCGGTAGAGGCCGCGCATCGCGGTGACGTCCGGCGCGGAGAGGTCCTCGAGCGCCCCGCCGGCGCAGAACGCCCCCGGCGCCCCGGTGATCACCACGGCGCGGCTGCGGGTGGAGGAGTCGAGCGCCGCGACGACCGCCTCGGCCATGGCCGGGTCGTAGGCGTTGCGGCGCTCGGGGCGGTTGAGCGTGATCCAGGTGGCCTCGCCGCGCTGCGCGACGACAACGGCGTCGTCACCCATCGGCCGCCACCCCGACGAGGCGGGCGAAGTTCCCGCCGAGGATGCCCGCGGTGGCCTCGTCGGAGAGGCCGAGCCCGCGGATCGCGGCGATCTCGGCGGCCGGGTCGGCCATCGGCCAGTCCGAGCCGAACACGATCCGCTCGGCCCCGTGCTTGCCGATGATCTCCCGGACCCGCTCCGGCGCCAGCTGCGCCATCGTCGGCGGCCACGACGTCTCGAGGTAGACGTTCTCGCCGAGCAGCTCCTCCTCGGCCTCCTCGAGGCGGTGGTAGCCGCCGAAGTGGCACGCGACGAGCTTCAGGTCCGGGAACCGCCGGGCGATCGCGCGGATCATGCCCGGGGTGGCGCGCTCGTTGCTCTCCCGGTCGCCACCCGCGCCGACGTGCGCGATCACCGCGATCTCCGAGCCGAACGCCTCGAGAAGATCCCACACGCGCACGTCGTCGTAGGCGAAGCCCTGGAACAGCGAGTGCAGCTTCACCCCGCGGATGCCGTGGCGGCGCAGGCTCGCGAGGTTCTCCTCGACGGAGAGGTCGGGGTGCACGGTGCCGAAGCCGAGGAGGTCGCCGCCCCGGCTGCGCGCGACGAACGCGTTGACCCGGTCCACGTACTTCGCGCTGTCGGCGATGCCGAGCAGCACGCCGCGGTCCACCCCGGAGCGGGCGAGGACGTCGTGCAGGCTGGACAGCTTCCCGTCGCCGACCCGCGGCAGCTGCGGCACCCGCGGCCCGAGCGCTTTCTCGGCGATCGCGTCCGGCCACGCGTGGCAGTGCACGTCGATGATCTTGGGCACGTCGATGATCACGGCTGGCCCCCGTCCACGGTGATCACCGCACCGGTGGTGTAGGACGACCAGTCCCCCGCCAGGTACAGGGCGGTGCCGACGATCTCGGCGGGCCGCCCGCCGCGGCGCAGGGCGAACGTCGCCGCGCGCCGGGCGAAGGCGTCCATGTCCCACGCGGCGCTGATGTCGGTGAGGAACGTGCCGCACATGATCGCGTTGACCCGCACCGACGGCCCGAACGCGTGGGCGAGCCCGCCCGTCATCGCGTTCAGCCCGGCCTTCGCCGCCGCGTACGGCACGATGTCGGCCCGCGGGTGCACCGCCCCGGTGCTGCTGATGTTGATGATCGACCCGCCGTCACCGGCCGCCATCCGGGTGCCGACCAGGCTCGCCAGCCGGAACGGGCCCTTCAGGTTGACGCCGATGACCTTGTCGAACAGCTCCTCGGTGACGTCGGCGACCGTGTCGTAGCGCGGCGACATCCCGGCGTTGTTGACGAGCACGTCGACCCGCCCGAACTCGGCGTAGACGCGCTCGACCAGCTGGTCGACCTCGTCCCAGCGCCCGACGTGCGCGCCGACCGCCAGCGCTCGCCGCCCGCTGCGCTCCCGCACCTCGGCGGCGGTCTTCTCGCAGTTGGCGAGCTTGCGGCTGGCGATGACGACGTCCGCTCCCGCCGCGGCGAAGCCGAACACGATCTCGCGGCCGAGCCCGCGGCTGCCGCCGGTGACGAGGGCGACCTTCCCGGTCAGGTCGACGCCGGTCATGCGGCGTGGGCGGGGTTGGAGCCGACGACCTCGGCCTGGTCGAGCGCGGCGAGCTCCTGCCCGGAGATGCCCAGCAGCTCGCCGAGCACCGGCGCGGTGTGCTCGCCGATCTCCGGCACGCCGTCGTAGACCGGGCCCGCGTAGCTGTCCAGGTGCAGCACCGGCCCGGGCACCAGCGCCGGGCCCAGCACGGTGCCGGCGAGCTCGACGAGGGTGCGCTCGCGGAAGTGCGGGTCGACCACGATGTCGGCGGCGTCGTTGACCGGTGCGGCGACGACCTCGTGCGCGTCGAGGTCGGCGAGGACCTCCGCCCGCGGCCGGGCCGCCACCCACGCCGTGACGATCTGCTGCAGCTCGTCGTTGTGCTCGAGCCGCGCCTGGTTCGTGGCGAACCGGGGGTCCTCGCGGAACTCGGGGTGGCCCATGGCGTCGAACAGCCGCATCGCGATCGACTGGTTGGACGCGGCGATCGCGAGCCAGTGCCCGTCGCTCGCCTGGTAGATGCCGCGCGGCGACGCCGAGCCGGAGCCGTTGCCGACCCGCTGCTGCACGTAGCCGGTCGCGCTGTAGTTGAGGATGACGTCGCCCATGATGAACATCAACGGCTCGTAGAGGGCCACGTCGACGACGTCGCCGCGCCCGGTCGCGGTGCGCCGCAGCAGGCTCGTGGTGGTGCCGAACGCGGCGGCGAGCCCGGCGATCGAGTCGGCGAACCCGAACGGCGGCGACGTCGGCGGGCCCTCCGGCCACCCGTTGACGAACGCGTAGCCGCTCGCGGTCTCGGCCACGGTGCCGAAGCCGGGCCGCTCCCGGTAGGGGCCGGTCTGGCCGAAGCCGGACACGCGCGTGAGGACCAGGCCGGGGTTCTCCGCGGACAGCACGTCGTAGCCCAGGCCCCACTCCTCCATCCGGCCGGGCCGGAACGACTCGATCACGACGTCGACCCGAGCGGCGAGCCGGCGCACCAGGTCGCGGCCCTCCGAGCGGCGCAGGTCGATCCCCACCGACTCCTTGCCTGCGTTCAGGCGGGCGAACCCGATCGACAGGCCCTCGTGCTGCGGCGTCCAGTGCCGGGCGTAGTCGCCGACCCGCGGGTCCTCGACCTTGACCACCCGGGCGCCGAAGTCGCGCAGCATCCGCCCCGCCGTCGGCGCGGCGTACATGGTGCCCAGCTCGAGCACCGTGATCCCCTGGAGCGGTGGGGCCACCTCACACCCTCCACTGCACGTGCTGCACCTCGAGGTACTCCCGGATGCCCCACTCCCCGATCTCGCGGCCGACGCCGGAGCGGCCGAAGCCGCCGAACGGCGCGTCGGGCCGCATGTTGCCGCCGCCGTTGATCCACACCGTGCCGGAGCGGAGCCGGGCGGCGATCGCCTTGCCGTGCTCGACGTCGGGGGTGAAGACGTTGGCGGCGAGCCCGTAGGCGGTGTCGTTGGCGAGCCGGATCGCCTCCTCTGTGTCGGCGAACGGGACGAGCACCGCCACCGGCCCGAAGATCTCCTCCTGCACGGCGCGCGCGGAGTGCGGCAGGCCGCCGATCACCACCGGGTTGACGAAGTAGCCGCGGTCGGGCACCGGCGTGTCCAGCGACAGCACGATCTCGCCGCCGTCGACCAGCGCGCCGTCGATGTACGACTGCACCCGCGCCCGGTGGTCGGGGCGGATCATCGGGCCGATGTTGACGCTGCGGTCCCACGGGTCGCCGACCTTCAGCGCGGTGAACGCCTCCTTCGAGGCGCCGAGGAACTCGTCGACGAGGCTCTCGTGCACGAGCAGCCGGGCGAGCGCGGCGCAGCCCTGCCCGCCGTTGCGGGCCCACCGCAGGTGGATGTCCTTGGCCAGGCCCGCCGCGTCCACGCCGGGCAGCAGGATGTTCGGCGACTTGCCGCCCAGCTCCAGCGTCACGCCCTTCAGCCCGGCCGCGGCCTGTTCCATGATCTTCGCGCCGACGGCGTCGGAGCCGGTGAACGAGACGCGGTCCACGAGCGGGTGGCTGGTGAGGTGCTGTCCGACCTCCGGCCCGCCGAGCACCACGTTGAGCACGCCGTCGGGGATCTCGGCCTCGCAGAACAGCTCCCCGAGCCACAACGTGGTGAGCGGGGTGCGCGGGGAGGGCAGCAGCACGGCGGTGCAGCCCGCGGCGAGCGCGGCGCCGAACTTGAAGATAGCCAGGTTGAGCGGGTAGTTGTAGCCGGTGATGCAGGCGACCACGCCCGCGGGGCGGTAGGCCACCACGGAGCGCGTGGGCACCGGGTCGTGCCACTCCCCCAGGTCCACGGTGCGGTCCACCAGGGCCGCCTCGGCCTGCCAGCGCAGGTGCGCGATCCCCAGCTGCACCTGCATGATCTCGGCGAACGCGATCGGCGTGCCCACCTCGTTGACGATCGCGGCGGCGAGCCGTTCGGAGTTGCGCTCCATGAGGTCGGCGAGCCGGTGCAGGGCGGCGCTGCGCTCGGCGGGCGACGCGGCCGCCCACGCCGGGAAGGCGCGCCGCGCCGCGGCCACGGCCTCGTCCACCTGCGCGAGGCCGGCCGTCGCGACCGTGGCGGTGACCTCCTCGGTGGCCGGGTTGACCGCCTCGATCTCGGGGCCGGCGCCCGGGACGGCGCGCCCGCCGATCGTCAGGTCGCGGGCCGTCGGCACCCAGTGCCGCAGGTCCGTGGTCATGCGTTCCCCACCTCCGGGTTGCTGCCGCCGTTCTCGGGCCGCTTGGCCATGAGGCCGGCCCGCTTGCAGACCAGGATCAGCTGGTCGTGCTGGTTGTAGCCGCGGTGCTCGAACCACACGATCCCGCTGTCGGTGCGGCTCCTGCTCTCGCGCTTGTCCAGGATCGTGGTCTCCCCGCGCAGGGTGTCGCCCGCGAACACCGGGTGCGGGAACGTGACCTCGTCGTAGCCGAGGTTGCCCAGCGTGGTGCCGAAGGTCAGCTCCATGACGTGGAAGCCGCCGACCAGGGCGAGGGTGAACAGGCTGTTGAACACCGGCCGCCCGTGGATGGTGCCCTTGGCGAACTCGTGGTCGAGGTGCAGCGGCTGCGGGTTCATCGTCAACGACGTGAACAGCACGTTGTCGGACTCGGTGACGGTCCGGGTGAACGGGTGCCGGTAGACCCGCCCGACCTCGAACTCCTCGAAGTACAGCCCCCTCACCGCTCCACCCCCGGGATCGAGCGCGCGTGCGCGAGCCATTCGCGCGCGGTGTCGGCGTGCGCCTTGTCGATGTGGACGCCGCGGTAGCGCACGGCGCCGTGGCCCGCGGCGGCGGCCTCCTCGTAGGCGGCGAGCAGGCCCTCGTGGAACGCGATGTCCTCCGGCGTCGGGGAGAAGGCCTCGTTGACGATCGGGACGTGGCTCGGGTGGATCGCGATCATGCCCCGGAACCCGAGCCTGCGGCCGTGCTCGGCGAACGCCTTGAGCCCGGACAGGTCGTCGAGGCGCTCCCACAGCCCGGTGAGCGGGTGGATCCCGGCCTCCCGGCTGGCGAGCAGGATGCGGCTGCGCAGGTAGAGCGTCTCCGCACCGCCGGGCGTCCACTGGTAGCCGACGGCGCGGGCGATGTCGGCGTGCTCCGCGGTCGGGCCGATCATCGCGCCGACCCGCCGCGACGCCGTCGCGATGGCGCGGGCCTCCTGGATCGCGCCGATCGTCTCGACCGGCACGATGTACTGCAGGCCGTCGACCCCGTTGCGCTCCTCGAAGTGGTCCAGCAGCGCGTCGTAGCGCAGCACGTCCGTGGCCGAGGTGATCTTCGGCGCGAACACGCCGGTGAGCCCGGGGACGACGACGGCCTCCAGGTCGGCGCCGGTGGTGCGGGTGTCGAGCGGGTTGACCCGCACGAAGACGCCCACGCGGTCGTCGTGCTCGCGGATCCGGCGGATCGAGTCCGCGACGGTGGCCCGGGCGCCCGCCTTGAGCTCGGCGGGCACCGAGTCCTCGAGGTCGAGCACCACGCAGTCGGCGCCGGAGGCGAGCGCCTTGTCCACCCAGGCCGGCTTGTGCCCGGGGACGAACAGGATCGAGCGGTACGGCTGCATGTCAGTAACTCCGGGGCAGCCCGAGCACGTGCTCGGCCGTGTAGTTGAGCACCATCTCCTGGCTGATCGGCGCGATCCGCATGAGCCGCGCCTCGCGGAAGTACCGCTCGACGTGGAACTCCTTGCCGTAGCCGAACCCGCCGTGGGCCTGCAGCGCGGCGTCGGCGGCGAAGAAGCCGGCCTCGGCGCACAGGTACTTCGCGGCGTTCGCCTCCCGCCCGCACGGCAGCCCGCGGTCGAGCAGCCAGGCGGCGTGCTGCGCCACCTGCCGCGCGGCGTCCAGCTTGATCCGGGCCTCGGCGAGCGGGAACGCGATGCCCTGGTTCTGCCCGATCGGGCGGCCGAACACCTCGCGCTGCCTGGCGTACTCCACACCCCGGCGCAGGGCGGCCTCGCCGATGCCGAGCGCGGCGTTGGCGCTGATCACGCGCTCGGCGTTGAGCCCGCCGAGCAGGGTGCGGAACCCGCGGCCGACCTCGCCGACCACGTCCTCGTCGGCGACGAACAGCTCGTCGATGAACAGCTCGTTGGTGTCGACGGCGTTGCGGCCGAGCTTCGGGATCGGCCTGACCTGCACCTTCTCCCGGTCGATCGGGGCGAAGAAGAGGGTGAGCCCCTCGGTCCTGCGCTCCGGGTCCTTGGGCGCGGTGCGGGCCAGGAGCAGCATCCGCGTGCTCTCCTGGGCCTTGGTGATCCACACCTTCTTGCCGGTGACGGACCAGCCGCCGTCGACCTTGCGGGCCGCGGTGGAGATGTTGGTGGTGTCGGTGCCCGCGTCCGGTTCGGTCACCGCGAACGACACGTGCAGCTCCCCGCGGGCGGCCCGGGGCAGGAACCGGCGCTTCAGCGACTCCGACCCGTGCTCGATCACCGGGTGGAAGCCGAAGATCCCGATGTGCACGGCGCTGCAGCCGTTCATGCCCGCGCCGGAGGCGGCGATCTCGTGCTCGACGATCGCCGCTTCGGTGACCCCGAGCCCGCCGCCGCCGTACTCCTCGGGGATCGTGAGCCCGAGCCAGCCGGCGTCGCGCACCGCGTCGTAGAACTCCCACGGGAACTCGTGGGCGGTGTCGCGCTCCATCCAGTACTCGTCCGGGAACCGTTTGCACAGCGCCCGCACGGCCTCGCGGATCTCGCGGTGGGTGGGGTCCTCGGTGAAGTCCATCTAGACCCCCACCGCGCTGAGCCGGTCGTGGGTGTCCGGGGTGACGCCGAGCTCGCGCAGCTTCGCCTTCTGCACCCGCTCGGACGGGGTCTTCGGCAGCGCCTCGACGATCCGGACGAACCGCGGGACCGCGAACGCGGGCACCCGCCCGGTGCAGAACTCCCAGATCTCGCGCGGGTCGACCGGGCGGTTGGTGACGAGGTAGGCCATCACCTCGTCCTCCCCCGCCTCGACCTCGGCGGCCACCCCGATCACGGCGCACTCGACCACGGCGTCGTGGCCCAGCAGCGCCTGCTCGACCTCGTAGGAGCTGATGTTCTCGCCGCGGCGGCGCAGCGCGTCCTTGTAGCGGTCGACGAAGTAGAACCAGCCGTCGGCGTCCCTGCGCAGCGCGTCGCCGGTGTGGAACCACAGGTTGCGCCACGCCTCGGCGGTCCTGTCCGGCATGCCGTAGTAGCCCAGCGAGCACGTCCACGGGTGTTTGGGCCGCACGACCAGCTCGCCGACCTCCCCGACCGGCACCTCCCGGTCGGTCTCGGGGTCGACGAGGCGGACGTCGAACCAGTCCGCGGCGAGCAACCCGGCGGCCCCCGGCGGCCGGTCCTCGCCGTAGGGCGCGAGGATCGGCGCGCTGGTCTCGGTGAGCCCGAAGACCTCGACGAACGCCTCGATCCCGAACCGCTCCTTGAACCCGGCGAGGATGGAGCTGGCCGTCGGCGCCGCGAACACCGAGCGCAGCCGGTTGTCCGCGTCGTCGGGGCGCCGCGGCTGCTTCCAGATGAAGTCCATCATCACGCCGATGAGGTTGGTGACGGTGACCCCTGAAACGCGCAGGTGCTCGGCCCACCGGCTCGCCGAGAACCTCGGCCGGCACACCACCCGGGCGCCGGCGATCAGCGCCGGGTAGGCCGCCATGAACTGGGCGTTGCCGTGGAAGAGCGGCGTGCAGGTGAAATAGACGTCGTCGGGCGTGAGCCGCTGCAGGCTCACGACCTCCTCGCCGAAGAAGAACATCTGCCCGTGCGGCATCGCCACGCCCTTCGACGGGCCCGTGGTGCCGGAGGTGAAGAAGATCGAGGCGAGGTCGTGCGGCCGCACGTCGGGGAACCGGGCCCCGGGCCGGGCGCCGCGCGCGAGCTCCTCCCACGGATCGGCCGCCCAGCCCGCCGCGCGCAGCGCGTCGATCGCCTGCTCGCGGGAGCCGGTGTCGATCACCCAGAAGCGCTCGATCACGCGCGCGGCGTCGGCGACGCCCAGGAACTTCGGCGCGTGCACGTCGTCGATCACCGCCCAGCGCGGGGCCGCGACGTTCAGCTGGTGGGCCAGGAACACGCCCTCGTAGGCGGTGTTGATCGGGACCTCGACGGTGCCGCCGATGCCCGTGCCGAGCCAGGTGCGCAGGAACTGCGAGGAGTTGGCGGCCATCACGAGCACCCGGTCGCCGGGCTCGGCGCCGGCCTCGGCGAGCCGGTCGGCCACCGACTCCGCCTGCGCGAGCGCCTCGCCGTAGGTGAAGGTGACCCCTTCCTCGGGCAGGTCGAGCAGGACCGCGTCGGGCCGCCGGGCGTCGTGGTGGCGCAGGGCGGTCGGGAGGGCCCAGTCGTCCTGGTCGGGGAAGGCCGGCACGAGATCGGTGTAGGTCCGCATGTCACCTCCGTCCCGATAATCTAATCATGATTAGAGTTTGTTGGCCAGGGCCGCCTCCCCGAGGAACACCCGGAGGACGGGGGTGTGCGAGCGGGCGAGCTCGGCGGCGCCGCGGAAGACGACCTCGCCGCGGGCCATCGCGACGACCTCGTCGGCCACGGCGAGGCCCGCCTCGGCGTTCTGCTCGACGAGCAGCACCGCGATCCCGGAGTCGGCCATCTCGCGGACGGCGCCGAGTACGGCCTCGACCATCGCCGGCGCCAGCCCCATCGACGGCTCGTCGAGCAGCACCGCGCGCGGCTGCGCCATCAGCGCCCGGCCGAACGCGAGCATCTGCTGCTCGCCGCCCGACAGCAGGCCCGCGGGTCCGTCGCGGCGCTCCCGCAGGATGGGGAACAGCTCGTACACCCGCTCGACGAGCTCGCGCGAGCGGGCCTTGGGCACCGTGTAGCCGCCCAGCACGAGGTTCTCCTCGACCGTCAGCGGCGCGAACACCCGCCTGCCTTCGGGCACGAGCACCATGCCCGCGCGGACCACGGCGTGCGGCGGGCGCCCGGTGACGTCGGTGCCGTCCAGCACGATCCGACCGCGGTGGGCGGGCACCAGCCCGGCGGCCGCCCGCAGGGTGCTGGTCTTGCCCGCCCCGTTGGCGCCGAGCACGAGGGTGACCCGGCCCGGGGCGGCGGAGAGGTCGACCCCGCGCACGGCCGCGGCCGCGGCGTAGCGGACGTGCAGGTCAGCGATCTCCAGCACCGTGCGCCGCCTTCCCGAGGTAGGCCCGCTGGACGGCGGGTTCGCGCACGACGTCGGCGGGGGCACCCTCGGCGATGCCCACGCCCTCGTTCATCGCGAACAGCCGGTCGCAGGTGTCGACCATCATCTGCACGTCGTGCTCCACGAGCAGCTGCGCGAGGCCCTCGTCGCGCAGCCGGCGCAACAGGTCCGCGACCTCCCGCCGCTCGGAGTGGTTCATCCCGGCCGTCGGCTCGTCGAGCAGCAGCACCCGCGGCTGCGCCGCCAGCGCCCGGGCGATCTCCACCCGCCGCGCGGTGCCGTAGGACAGCTCGCCGGGGCGGCGGTCGAGCACGTCGCCGATCCCGGTGCGCTCCACGGCGGCTGCGACCTCCGGCACGGCCCCGCGCCGCACCAGCTCGCGGAGCCGGGCCGCGCGGCCCGCGTGCAGGTCCGCGCCGAGCTGGACGTTCTCGAGCACGGTGAGGTCCCCCAGCAGCCGGACGGTCTGGAAGGTGCGCGCGATCCCCCGCCGGGCGAGCCGGTGCGGCGGGGCGGTGGTGTAGTCGGCGCCGTCGAGGGTGAGCCTGCCCCGGGTGAGCGGCACGAGCCGCGTGACGGCGGCGAGCAGCGTGCTCTTGCCGGAGCCGTTGGGTCCGAGGATCCCGAGGATCTCGCCCGTGGCGAGGGCGAGGTCGATCCCGTCGACGGCCTTGATCCCGCCGAAGTGGACGGCCACGTCGCCGGTGGCGAGGACCGGCGCGATCACCGGCGCGGTCACGGCCGGGCCTCCTGCAGCGCGGCGAGCGCCCGCTCCGGGTCGTCGGCCTGCGGGCGGTCCTGCTCGTCCGCGGGCAGGCCGCGCCGCCGGGCCCGCCGCCACGCCGACTGCGCGACCCCGAGCAGGCCGGTCGGCATGTAGACCGCGGCCAGCGCCACGAGCACGCCGTAGACCACCGGCTGCCAGTCGCCGACGAACTGCAGCACGGTCGGCAGCCACGTGAAGATCACGGCGCCGATCGCGGCGCCCGCCCAGGACAGCGCCCCGCCGACGATGATCATCGTGAGCGCGGTGACCACGAGGTGGAAGCCGATCGTCTCCGGCGAGACCGTGGTGCGCAGCAGGCTGTTCATCCCGCCCGCGCAGGCGCCGAGCGCGCCGCTCACCACGAACACCCGCCGCCGCACCCGGCCCACGTCGATGCCGAGCGAGACCGCGAGCTGCGGGTCCTCGCGGACGGCGTCGACGCGCCGCCCGAACGCCCCCCGCTCGCTCACGGCGAGCAGCAGGACGACGATGCCGGTGATCGCGACGACGTGCCCCGTGGTGAGCGTGCTGATCGCCCCGTACAGGCCGGTGGCCCCGCCGGTCAGCTCCCCGCCGTTGACCGCGACGACGCCGAGGAACAGCGCGAACGCGATCGTGGCCATGCCCAGGTAGAGGCCGGCGAGGCGGGCCACGAGCAGCGCCAGCAGGTACCCGGCCACGGCGGCGATCACGACGCCCACGCCGATCGCGAACACCGGAGCCACCTGCAGGCGGATCGTCATGATCGCGGCCGCGTACGCGCCGATCGCGTAGCTGCCGACACCCGCGAACGAGAACACCCCGGCCCGCAGCGGGACCTGGATCGACAGCGCGAGCAGCAGGGAGACCAGCGTCGACTGGACGAGCACCGCGTGGGAGGACAACCAGGTCGTCACGTGCGGCGCACCTCCATGCGGCCCAGCAGGCCGCGCGGGCGGACCAGCAGCATCGCGAACAGCACGCCGAACGCGATCGCGGGCGCCCACGTGCCGGACGTGGTGACCAGCACGAGCGTCTCGATGCCGGCGAGCACCATCGCCCCGATCACGACCCCGGCGATGCTGCCGACGCCGCCGAGGATGATCGCGGCGAACGCCTTGAGCAGGAACGCGTCGCCGGTCTCGGGGGCGATCGAGCCGAGGTGGTAGGTGAGCAGCACGCCGGCGAGCCCGGCGAGCCCGCCCGCGACCGCCATCGTCAGCAGCGCGAGCCTGCGCCGGTCGACGCCCATCATCGCGGCGACCTCCGCGTCCACGCCGATCGCCCGCAGCGCGAGGCCCGCCCGGGCGGCGCGCAGCCACCACGCGATGAGCCCGGCGATGCCGAGCGCGGCCACGAGGATCACGACCTGGACGTCGGTGACCCGCACCGGCCCCAGGTCGTGCACCGTCACCTCGAACGTCCCGGCGGAGTAGCCGAACGGCACGCTGCGCGTCACGTACTGGGCGACGGCGAGCGGGATCCCGGCGATCCCGATGCCGGCCACGATGATCTGCAGCTGCGCCGTGTGGGCGTCGGCGGCGCGGCGCTGGATCGGCTCGAACGCGAGCACCTGCACCGCGAGCGACAGCACCGCGCCGATGCCGACCCCGATCGCGATCATGGCCGGCATCGGCAGCGGCACCGCCTGCACCGCGAGGTGCGCACCGAAGGCGGAGAACATGAAGATCGAGCCGTGGGCGAAGTTCAGCACGCCGATCGTGCCCCACGCGAGGCTCATCCCGAGCGCGAACAGCAGGTAGAGCGAGCCGAGCGTGAGGGCGTTCAGGACGTCCTGGGCCATCTCAGGGGGTGCCGTCCTCGAGGACGGCCTCGCCCGCGCCGTCCCAGCGCACCAGCACGCCGGGCACGCGCGCGTCGTGGCCGTCGAACGTGATGTCGCCCTGCGCCCCGGCGAACCCCTCCGCCGCGATCGCGGCCAGGCCCTGCTGCACGGCGGCCCGGTCGACGCTGTTCGCCCGCGCGATGCCGCGGGCGATGAACCACACCGCGTCGTAGGCCTCGGCCGCGTAGTTGTTCGGCATCTCCCCGCCGTACTTGGCCTGGTAAGCGCGCACGAACTCCTGCGAGGTCGGGGCGGCCTGGGTGGCGGTGAAGTTGGTCGGCCAGATCGCGCCCGCCGCCTGCTCTCCCGCGGGCGCGAGGTTGCCCGCGCCCATGGCGCTCATCCCGACGATCTCGCCGGTGAACCCCGCCTGCCGCAGCTGCGTGATCGCGACGGGACTCTGCGGCCCGGTCAGCATCAGGAACGCGACGTCCGGCCCCTGACCGGCGATCTGCGAGGCGGCGGTGGTGAAGTCCTGCGCGGTGACCTCCACCCCGGCGGACCCGACGACCTGGAAGCCGTGCTGCTCCCCCAGCGCGGGCACCGCCTTCTGGCCGAGCTCGACGAGCGTCGGGTTGCCGCTGTTGAACAGCACCGACGCCGTCCGCACGCCCTTCCCGGCGAGGTGGGCGCCCACGAGGGCGAAGTACGACTGCGCGGGCGGCGTCACCCGGAACGTGTAGTCCCCGACGAGCACGCCCTCGCTGCCCGCCTGGACGTAGACGACCGGCATGCCCGCGCTCTGCGCGATCGGCGAGACGGCCGCGGCCTGCGCGCTCGCCTCCGGGCCGAGGATCGCGGCGTAGGACGGGTCGGCGATGGCCTGGCTCGCGGCGCTCGCCGCCTCCTGGGTGCTCGCGGCCACGTCCTTCGTCTCGATCTCGAGCGTGCTGCCGCCGAGCAGCCCGTCCTGCGCGATCCGCTCGACCGCGAGGTCGATGCCCTTCTGGGCGTTGATCCCGGCGAACGAGACCGGCCCGGTGAGCGCCCGGGTGGAGAGGATCTTGATGGTGGGCGGCAGGCCCTCCCCTCCCCCGCCGCCGCTCGCGCCGGCCGGGGCGCCGGCCTGGCCACCCGGCGCCGTGCACGCGGTGGCGCCGATCGCGATCAGGAGCGCTCCGGCCGCCCGGAGCCAACGGGTTCCCCTCATGGCCGAAAGCCCTCGTAGACGATGACGCCGCGGAGGTTCTTGCCGTCCCGCAGGTCGGCGAAGGCCTCGTTGATGTCCTCGAGCCGGTAGGTCTTCGTGATCAGCTCGTCGAGTTTGAGCCGGCCGCGCTTGTACAGGTCCGCGAGCAGCGGGATGTCGTTGCGCGACCGGGTCGTGCCGTACAGCGAGCCCTGCAGCCGCTTGCCCGACATCGCGAACGTGAACAGGTCGAACTGCACGTCCCGCTGCTGCACCGGCGCGGCGGCGGTGAGCACGATGACCCCGCCGCGGCGGGTGAGCTGGTTGGCCTGTTCGACGATCTCGCCGCGCGCCACGTCCACCGTGATGATCACGCGGTCGGCGCCCTGCCCGTTCGTCATCTGCTCCACCAGGCTCGCCGCCTCGGCGTGCGTGGCGACGGCGTGCGTGGCGCCGAACTCCTTCGCCGTGTCCCGTTTGAACGCCACCGGGTCGACCGCGACGATGTTCTTCGCGCCGCGGTGCACCGCGCCCTGCACCGCGTTCATGCCGACCCCGCCCGTCCCGAAGACCACGACGGTGTCGCCGAGCTGCATGTCCGCCGCGTACACCGACGAGCCCCAGCCCGTCGGCACCCCGCACCCGATGAGCGACGCGGGCATGAGCGGGATCTCCGGGTCGATCCTGACCGTGGCCGCCGCGGGCGCCACCACGTACGGGGCGAACGTGCCGAGGTAGCTCATCGCGCCGACGCCCTTGCCGCGCGCGTGGATGCGGTGCGTGCCGTCCGGCGCCCGGCCGGCGAGCACCCCGGCGCCGAGGTCGCACATGTTCGCGCGCCCCGAGACGCACATCCGGCACGTGCCGCACGACGGCAGGAAGGACAGCACCACGTGGTCGCCCTCCCGCAGGTCGTGCACCTCCGGCCCGACCTCGACGACCACCCCGGCGCCCTCGTGCCCGCCGAGGATCGGCGCCCAGTCGAGCGGGATGTCCCCCGTGTCGAGGTGGTCGTCGCTGTGGCAGATGCCCGAGGAGGTCAGCTTGACCAGCACCTCGTTCGCCTTGGGCGGGTCGAGCTCGATCTCCTCCACGCTCCACCCCGAGCGGGTCCCCGGCTCCCAGAGCAGCGCTCCCACGGTCTGCACGGCATCAACCTCCGTCCCGGCGGCGCCCCGTCGCGCCCGCGGTGACCGTAGCCAGACCGACCCTGATCACGCTAGTCATCATGCGCATATTTTTGCGGGAGCTGCTGGTCGGAGGCGAGCAGCACGGGGTCGACGTCGTGTCGCCTCGGGTGGGTGGCCGGGTCGGGTTCACCACCGAGAAGCGTGGTTGCGTGGGCGGCCGTACCCGACTCGAGGGGCACGCCCGTTGTCGACGCGCCCGATGCGGTGGGGTGCCACCTGACAGCGGAACCCCGAAGTGAGGCCCCCACGCGGCGCCCGCACCCTGCGCGGCGTCCCAGGAGGCGTCCAGGCACTGCGCATACCAGGCAAAACTCGCAGCCGGTGACCATCCCACCACCGCCGGTCGCTCAGATGGTCCACATCGTCGCCCCCCGCGACTACGGTCGTCCCATGGCTCTGCGCGCCCGTGATGTCATGACCACCCGGGTCGTCACGGTCGGCCCGGACGACCCCGTGTCGGTGGCGGTGCACAAGATGACGGAGCTGCGCTACAGCGCCCTGCCGGTCATCGACCGGAGGTTCCGCCTCGTGGGGATGATCAGCCTGATCGACGTGCTGCGGCACCGCGAGGAGGGCGGTTCGGACGACGTGCGGGTCGGGGCGGTGATGAACCCCGACCCGCTGTCGGTGCCACCACGGGCCAGCCTGAACCTGCTGGCGCACCGGCTGCGCTCGTACGGCGAGCTGCGGGTCATGCCGGTGGTGGACGGGCAGACGCTGGTCGGGGTCGTCACGCGCAGCGACCTGCTGCGCGCGCGGAACCGGCAGAACCCGTTGGCGCGGCTGGTCCACCGGGTGAAGCGGGACGACCTCGACCGGCTGGTCGCCCCGCCGCCGGGCAGGCGCAAGCGCGCGACCCCACCCGACACGAGCCCGGTGCGGGAGGCCATGACCACCGAGGTCGTCACCGCCCGCGCCTTCGAGCCGATCGACTCCGTCGCCGACCGCCTCGTCGAGCTGCGGCACAAGTCGCTGCCGGTGGTCGACGACGCCAACCGGCTCGTGGGGATCATCAGCGAGGCCGACATCCTCGGCAAGGAGCCGCTGTCCGGGCGCACGAACGGGCGCAGCGTCGGCTCGGTCATGACGAAGGACGTCATCACCCTCTCCCCCGACGACCCGATCTCCAGCGCGCGCCTGCTCATCGCCGAGCACGGGCTGCGGATGGTTCCGGTCGTCGACCGGGGGAAGCTGGTCGGCGTGCTGAGCCGCAGCGACCTGGTCTGAGCGGCTACTTCGCGGTCAGGCCGCCGTCCACGGGCAGGGTCGTGCCGGTGACGTAGCTGGACAGGTCGCTCGCGAGGAACAGCGCCACCTTCGCGATCTCCTCCGGCTGGGCCGCCCTACCCATGGGGATCGTCGCGACGAACGCCGCCTTGCGCTTCTCGGTCTCCTCGGGGCTCGCGCGGAAGAACGCCGGCAGCCCCGGGGTCTCGACGGTGCCGGGGGCGATCGCGTTCACCCGGATCCCGTCGGCGGCGAACGCGAGCGCCATGGAGCGCACGAGCGCGATGATGCCGCCCTTGGTGAAGGAGTAGAGGGGGCTGAACGGCGAGCCGACCAGCCCGGACGTGGAGCTGGTGAAGATCACCGACGCGCCGCCGGCGGCCGTGAGCGCCTCGGTGAGGTAGCCGGTGAGGAAGAAGCCCGCCCGCGCGTTGATCTCGAGCGCGGTGTCCCACTCCTCGGGGGTGATGTCGAGCGTCGCGGCACCGGGGATGCCGACGTTGTTGTAGAGCACGTGCAGCGCACCGTGATCGCGGTGCACCTGGTCGGCCAGCGCCTTCAGCGCGTCGAGGTCGCGCACGTCGACGACCGCGGCGCTGGCCGAGCCGCCCGCGGCGAGGATCCCGTCGACGGTCTCCTTCGCGGCGTCCTCGGCGACGTCGACCACCACGACGTGGGCGCCCTCGCGGGCGAACAGCTCGGCGGACGCGCGGCCCATGCCCGACGCACCTGCGGTGACGAGTGCGGTCTTCCCGGCGAGCAGCGACATCGGTCTCCTCTAGGAGTGGGGGCGGGTGAGCGTCTTGGCGAGCTGGCCCAGCAGGACCTCGTTGCCGCCTTCGTAGATGCGCATCGGGCGGGCGTTGCGGTAGAGCCGCTCGATGGTGGACCCGGCCACGATGCCGAACCGGCCCATCATCTGCACGCACCGGTCGACGACCCGGCAGGCCGCCTCGGTGGCGGCGACCTTCGCCATCGACGACCAGTGCAGCGCGCCGAGCGGGTCGGTGCCCGCCTTCGTGGCGGCGGCGTAGGTCAGCAGCCGGGCCTGCTCGATCTCGGTCCAGCAGGTGCCGAGCATCTGCGGCAGCGGCCCGAGCCGGGCGAGCGTGGTGCCGAACTGCTCGCGCGAGGTCGTGTGCGCGACGGCCTCGTCGAGCGCCGCCTGCGCGAGCCCGACGGCCGAGCCGGCCACGGAGACGCGGAACGTCGCGAGCGTCTGCAGCACCAGCGGGAACGCCTGCCCCGGCTCGCCGACCCGCGCGTCGGCGGGCACCCGGACGCCGTCGAGCACGACGTCGCCGATCACGTGCGGGGCGATGAGGCCGGGCCCGGGCTCGACCGACACGCCCGGCGCGTCGGTGGGGACGAGGACGAGCGAGTAGCCCTCCCCCTCCTTCGCGAGCACCGTGACGAACGCGGCCGCGGGGGCGTTGGTGATGAACGACTTGCGCCCGTCGAGCACCAGCTCGTCGCCGTCGACGCGGACGGTCGTGGTGATCGAGCGCAGGTCGGAACCCACCTCGGGCTCGGTGAGGCCGAGCGCGGCGATCGCGTCGAGGGCGGCCACGCGCGGCAGCCACTCCTTCTGGACGCGGGCGCTGCCGGCCACGGCGAGGGCGTAGCTGCCGATGCCCTGCATCGCGAAGAGCGAGTCGAGGTGGGCCGAGACGCCGCCGAACGCCTCCCGCACGACGGTGACGGCGAGGGGATCGACGGCCTCCCCGGGATCGGAGCGCACGGCGAGCGCGACGAGGCCGCTCGCGCGCAGCGCGTCGCGCAGGACCGGGTCGATGTCGGTCGCGGCGTCGGCCTCACCCGCCCGCCACCGGACCTCCTCGGCCACCTCGCGGGCGCGCCCCCGCAGCTCCCGGTGCCGGGCGGGCAGGTCGAAAGTCACAGTTTCCATGTTATTGGTGCGCATGGTTATGGTGTCAACCATGCCCGCCGCCGTGCTCGTCGACGCCGTCCGCAGCCCCATGGGCCGGGGGAAGCCCGGCGGGGCCCTCTCCCAGGTGCACCCGGTCGACCTGCTCGCGCAGGTGCTCGCGGGGTTGGCCGCCCGCACCGGCATCGACCCCGGCATCGTCGACGACGTCCTGGTCGGCTGCGTCGGTCAGAACGGCGAGCAGTCGGCCACGCCGGGCCGGCAGGCCGTGCTGGCGGCGGGGTGGCCCGAACACGTCCCGGCGGTGACGATCGAGCGCAAGTGCGGCTCGGGCCAGCAGGCGCTCGACTTCGCGGTGCAGGGCGTCGTCGCCGGCGCCTACGACGTCGTGGTGGCCGCGGGCGTGGAGTCGATGAGCCGGGTGCCGATGGGCTCCGCGCGCGGCGACGCCGACCCGCACGGCCCGCAGGTCGCCCGCCGCTACCCGCCCGGGCTGGTGCCGCAGGGGATCTCGGCCGAGCTGGTGGCGCACAAGTGGGGCTTCACCCGCGCCCAGCTGGACGCCTACGCCGCCCGCTCGCACCGGCGGGCCGCGGCCGCGGCGGCCGACGGCGCGTTCGACCGCGAGATCGTGCCGATCGAGACCCCGAGCGGGGTGGTGCGGGCCGACGAGAGCATCCGTCCCGCCACGACCGAGGAGAAGCTCGCCGCGCTCCCGCCCGCGTTCGCGGCGAGCCCGCACGCGGCGCGCTTTCCCGAGCTGGACTTCAAGATCACCGCGGGCAACGCGTCCCAGATCACCGACGGCGCCGCCGCGATCCTCGTGACGAGCGAGGAGCGCGCGGAGACGCTCGGGCTCACGCCGCGGGCGCGGGTCGTCGCCACCGCCGTCACCGGGGACGACCCGGTGCTCATGCTCACCGGCCCCCTCCCCGCGACGCACAAGCTGCTGGCCCGGTCCGGGGTGCACCTGGACGACATCGGCGCGGTCGAGGTCAACGAGGCCTTCGCGCCCGTCCCGCTGGCGTGGCAGGCGGAGTTCGGGGTGGACGACGAGGTGCTCAACCCGCGCGGCGGCGCGATCGCGCTCGGCCACCCGCTGGGCGCGTCCGGGGTGCGGCTCACGACCACGCTGCTCGGGTTCCTGGAGGACACCGGGCGCCGCTACGGGCTGCAGACGATGTGCGAGGCCGGCGGCATGGCGAACGCCATGGTGCTGGAGAGCTACGGGAGGAACTGAATGGACGTCACGATCGGGTCGGCCCTCGTGACCGGCGGGGCCTCCGGGCTCGGCCGGGCGACCGCGCGCCGGCTGGTCGAGCGCGGGGTGCCCACCGTGATCGTGGACCTGCCCTCGTCGGCGGGCGCGCAGGTGGCGCGCGAGCTCGGCGGCAAGACGTGGTTCGCGCCGGCCGACGTCACCGATCCCGACGCGGTCGCGGCCGCCGTGGCCGCGGCCGACGAGCTCGCGCCGCTGCGCACGCTGGTGCACTGCGCGGGACGCGGCGGCGCGCTGCGCGTGGTCGACAAGGAGGGCAGGCCCGGGTCGCTCGAGCTGTACGAGTCGGTCGTGCGCGTCAACCTGATCGGCACGTTCAACGTGCTCAGCCAGGCCGCCGCGCGCATGGCCGCGCACGAGGCGGTGGACGGCGAGCGCGGGGTCTGCGTGCTCACCGCCTCGGTGGCGGCGTGGGAGGGCCAGATCGGGCAGCTGCCCTACGCGTCGGCGAAGGCGGGCATCGTCGGTCTCACGCTCGTGGCCGCGCGCGACCTCGCGAGCAGGCAGATCCGGGTGTGCACGATCGCGCCCGGCACGTTCGACACGCCGATCCTCGCCCGGCTGCCCGAGACCGTGAAGGAGTCGCTGGCCCAGGCGGTGCCGCACCCGCGCCGCCTCGGCCGACCGGACGAGTTCGCCCGCCTCGCGCTCGCGATCGTCGACAACCCGATGCTCAACGGCGAGACGATCCGGCTCGACGGCGCGATCCGGATGCCCCCGAGGTGAGCCCAGAAGTGAGCGCAGAGGTGAGCACAGGGATGAGCACCGAGGTGACCGTCGAGCGCCGGGGTGCGGTGCTCGTCGTGACGATCGACCGGCCCGCGGTGAAGAACGCGATCAACACGGCGGCGGCGACGCTCATCGGCGCGGCGATGGACCAGCTCGACGAGGACCCGGGCCTGTGCGTCGGGGTGATCACGGGCGCGGGCGGGGTGTTCAGCGCCGGGATGGACCTCAAGGCGTTCCTCGCCGGGGAGAGGCCGCACGTGCCCGGCCGCGGCTTCGCCGGGATCGTCGAGCGGCCGCCCGCCGCCCCGCTGATCGCCGCGGTGGAGGGGCCCGCGCTCGCGGGCGGGTTCGAGATCGCGCTGGCCTGCGACCTGATCGTCGCCGGGGAGGGCGCGACGTTCGGGCTGCCCGAGGTCAAGCGCGGGCTCATCGCGGGCGGCGGCGGGCTCCTGCGGCTGCCCCGCAAGGCCGGGCTGCCGAAGGCCACCGAGTGGGCGCTCACCGGCGACCGCATCGGCGCGGCCGAGGCGCACGCCGCAGGCGTGGTCAACCGGCTCGTTCCGGACGGGCAGGCGCTGCCCGCGGCGCTGGAGCTGGCGGAGCGGATCGCCGCGAACGCGCCGCTCGCGGTGCGGGGCACCAAGCGGATCCTCACCGAGGGCCAGGAGTGGCCCGCCGCGGAGGCGTTCGCCCGGCAGTGGGAGATCTACGCCCCGGTGCGGGAGTCCGAGGACGCGAAGGAGGGCGCTCGGGCGTTCACCGAGAAGCGGGCGCCGGTGTGGCGGGGGCGGTGAGCCCCCCGCCGGTCACCGCCAGTCGATGACCTTCTCCATCAGCTCGGGGCGGCGCCGCCGCACCCAGTCGGCGTACTCCTGCATGTGCTCGCGCATGAGCCGCTCGGCCTCGTCGGCGCGCCCCGAGGCGATCGCCTCGGCGATGGCGATGTGGACCTCGAGGACGTGCTTGCGCTCCTCCTTCGGCGACAGGGCGCCGCTGACCTGGTCGCGGAAGATGTCCTCGAGCGAGACGCTGATGAGGTTGAGCACCGGGTTGCCCGACATCGCGGCCACGGTGCGGTGGAACTCGTTGGTGGCCTCGAAGTAGATGCGGTCGTCGTCGACCTGCGTGGTCTCCGGGTCGGCGAGCCCACCCGCCAGCTCCTGCCCGCGCCGCTCCGCGGCCAGGCGGGCCATCATCGGCTCCAGGATGAGCCGGGCCTCGATCAGCTGCTGGAACGTCATGCCACCGAGGTGGAAGAAGAGGGTGGACATCCGCCCGTAGTCGCGGGTGCCGACCTCGATGACCATGGGCCCGCCGTTGCGTCCCGGCTTCATCGTGATCAGGCCGTGCACCTCGAGGATCCGCAACGCCTCGCGCAGCGAACCCCGGCCGACGCCGTAGTCCTCGAGCATCTGGGCCTCGGACGACAGCAGGGTGCCCGGGGGCAGTTTCCGCGAGACGATCTCGTGCACGATCTCCTGCGCGAGGGCCTCGGCCACCTTGGCACCGCGCTTGATCGGCCGCGGCGGTGAACCGGCCGGGCGGGCGCGCGCTGCTGCTTCCATGTGTGCAGGGTATCCGGACCGTGCCCCAAACCCTGATATTGGTGCGACCTCTTGTGTCCGGGTGCACCCCACCCTAGATTGATGCGCATCAATCGCATGGAAGACTGGTGGTCGCGTGGTCCAGGTCGGCATGCTGCTCAGCGACGTCCCGCGGTCGGTGCCGCCCGCGCAGCAGCTCCAGGACGTGCTGCGGATCGTCGGCGAGGCCGAACAGAACGGGTTCTCCCACATCGCGATCGGCCAGCACTTCCTCTACGGCGACCTGCGGTGGATGCAGCCGGTGCCCTGGCTCGCCCGGCTGGCCGCGCACACGTCGCCGGGCACGCGGCTCGTCACGCAGGTCATGATCGGGCCCCTGTACCACCCGGTGCTGCTCGCGGAGGAGATCGCGACGCTCGACGTGGTCACCGAGGGGCGCCTGGTGTTCGGCGTGGGGCTCGGCTACCGCGCCGAGGAGTTCGACCACCTCGGCGTGCCGTACGCGGAGCGGGCCTCGCGGCTGGACGAGATGCTCGAGCTGCTCCCCCGGCTGTGGACCGAGCACGAGGTGACCCACCACGGCCGCCACTTCCACCTCGACGCGGTGCGCCCGCACATCCAGCCGGTGCAGCAGCCGCACCCGCCCGTCTGGGTCGGCGGGTTCGCGAAGGCGGGGGCCCGCCGGGCCGGCCGGTACGCCACCGCGTACGCGGTGCCGCCCGAGCTCCCGCCGCCCGCGGTGGCCGAACGCTACGAGCTCGTCCGCGCCGGCCTCGCCGAGCGGGGCATCCCGTTCGGGCCGCAGCCGCTGCGCCGCAACGTGCTGGTGGCCGACTCGGCCGAGGCCGCGGTCGCCGAGTACGCGCGCGTGGCCAAGGGCCGCTACGTCACCTACGCGCAGCGCGGCCTGGACGTGTTCGACGCCGACCAGCTCGAACGGGAGTTCGCCGAGGCCGTGAAGGGCCACGTGGTCCTCGGCACCCCCGACCAGGTCGTCGCGCAGCTCACCGGGCTGGTCACCACGCTGCCGGTGGACCCGCTGCTGGTGCGCCCGCAGTGGCCCACGATGAGCACCGACGAGACGGTGGCCGCGATCCGGCGGCTGGGCCGCGACGTGCTGCCGTCGATCCTGCCGCTGCCGAGCCGCACCGACATCGCGCCGCCGGCCGCGACACCGACCGCGACACCGACCGGGACACCGACCGCTACGCCGTGACCTCGGCCGGGGCGGGCCTGCGGAACACCCGGACCGCCGCGATCCGGCCGCTGCCGTCCGGCGGGTCGAGCTCGGCGAGGCCGCGCGCGATCCGCTCGTCGACGGACAGGTACTTGCGCCCCGCTCGCAGGTCGGCGTCGTTGCGCAGCCGGATGATCAGCGGGAACGCGCTCAGCGCGCCGGCGTCGAACAGGCCGGTGGTGTAGACGAGCTGGACGCCCAGCGCGCGGGCCACGCCGAACTGCAGCTCGAGCAGGTAGCCCGCCGACGCGCGCCCGATGGGGTTGTCCAGGAACAGCACGCCCGCGTGCGGGCGCCTGCCCTGCCCGCGCTGGTGGGCGCGCAGGGCGGCCATCGTGCAGTACAGGACGATCGCGGCCGTGAGCTGCTGCCCACCGGAGAACACGTCGCGGATCTCCGAGACGCGCAGCCGCTCGGTGCGCAGCACCGCGTCGGGCTTGAGCATCTCCACGCGCACGCCCTTCGGCATCGCCGCGCGCACGCCGCGCAGCAACAGCGACATGCCGTCCCTGCGATCGCGGGCGTTGCCCGAGCGCTCGGTCGCGGTGCGGTCGACGACCTCACCGAGCTCGCGGACCAGGTCGGCGTCGTCGAGCTCGTCGAAGCGGATGCGCAGGAACTGCTGCCCCGACCAGTCCGACAGGCCCTCGGGCAGCTCGGAGAGCCGCTGCGCGAGCCGCAGCGTGCGCAGCGCCTCGCCGACCATCCCGTGCAGCCGCGTCACGATGCCCGAGCGGTGCCTGCCGATCGTGGCGAGGTCGTCCTCGAGCGAGCGCAGCCGCGGCCGCAGGGCCTGCTCCCACTCCGCGGCGAGGCCCGGCATGTCGGCGCGGGCGACGCCGAGCAGGTGGCTGCGCACGGGGCTGGTCACCGCGGAGAAGCGCGCCTCCTGCGCGAACTGGGCCACCGCGTCGACGGCGGCGCGCACCGCGCGCTCGGCCCCGGCCCGGTCGCGGGCGGCCTCGCGCACCGCGGCCCGGGCCTCCTTCCAGCGCGCGAGCGCGGCGTCGACGTCCCCCGAGAACGGGGCCGCACCCGGCTCGGTCCCGTCGGCGGCGCCCTCGTCCAGCCCGGCCACGACGTGCCGGAACCCCTCCGCCGACGCCTCGGCGGCGCGGCGGGCGGCCTCGGCCGTCGCGGCCCCGTCGCGGGCGGCGGCGGCCTCGGCGGCGGCCGCGCGGCGGTCCTGCTCGGCCCGGTCGACGAGCTCGCGGCCGTGCTCGACGTCGCGGGGGTCGCCGTACGGCTCGACCGACTGCGGGCCCGCCGGGAAGCGCCCGGCCTCCCGCCGCGCCACCGCGAGCTCCGCAGCCGCCTCCCGCAGGGCGTCGGCGCAGCGGGCGAGCGCAGCGCGCGCCTGGGCCGTCGCGGCGCGGCGGGAGGCGGGGTCGGCCGCGTCGGGTGAGCGCAGCAGCGCGTCGGCGGCCGCCCGCACCTCGTCGGGCAGCTCGTCGAAGGCCGCCTGCGCCGCGCGCGCCTCCCGCTCGGCGTCGGCCAGGCGGGACCGCAGGTCGGTGTCGACCTCGGCGGCCGAGTAGGCCGCGTCGGCCTTGCGGTACGCCGCGCGCAGCACCTCCAGCGGCGCATCGGGTGGCGCGGCCTGCGGCCCCGTACCGGGCTCGGCGCCGTCCAGGGGCAGGTCGGCCAGCTCGGTCCGGCTGGAGTCGGCGACCGCCCGCTGCCGGTCGCGGCTGCGGCGGGCCTCGTCGGCGTCGCGGCGCGCCGCGGCGGCCTCGGCGCGCGCGGTCGCGGCCGCCGCCTCGGCGCGCTCGACGGCGGCGGCCTGCGCCCGTTCCTCCAGCTCCGGGCGGCGGCGCACCTCGGCCAGCAGCGCGGTGAGGGCGGCGGCGCGGGTCCGGGCCGCCTCGGCGGCGGAAGCGAGGCGCGGGGCGTCGGCCTCGAGCCGGTCGGCCCGCTCGTCGAGCGCGGCTACCTCGGCGTCGGCCTGCTCGGCCTCCCGGGCCGCGCCGGCGAGCGCGGCGCGCGCCGCCTCGGCGGCCTCGACGAGCGACGCGCGCACGGCGCCGTCGCGGTCGCGGGCCCGCCAGTCGCGCAGCCGGGTGAGCAGGGCGCGGTCGGCCTCCAGCCGGGCGCCGAGCGCGTCCAGCTCGGCCGTGCGGTCGGCGGTCTCGCGTTCCAGCTCCGCGCGGGCCTGTTCGGCCGCCACCTCGTCGATCATGGCGGGGTTGGGCGGCACGACGAAGTCCACGCCGGGGGCGCTCCCGCCCGCCTCGACCGCGCGGGTGGCGCCGACGGCCACGACCGCGCACGGCAGCAACCGTGCCCGCTCCAGCTCCTCGCGGGCCCGCGGGGCGTCCTCGGGGTTGTTGAGCAGCACGCCCGCCACCAGGTGCGGCAGCCGCTCGACGGCCGCGGCGCGCTGCTGTTCGGGCAGCGTGGCGAGGTAGCGCCAGCCGGAGTAGGCGGTGATGCCCGCGGCCTCCAGCACCGCGAGCACCTGCTCGATCTCCGCGGGCTCGGGCAGCAGCCCGCCCGCACCGAGGGCGCGCAGCGCCCTGGCGTCGCGGTCCTGGGCGGCGAGCAGCTCGGTGCGCCGCCGGTCCCCCGCGCCGATCGCGGCGAGGAGGCGTTCCTCGAGGGCGGAGGCGTCGGTGTCGGGCCGGACCTCCTCCACCCCGAGCAGCTCGGCGAACCGCGGCTCGCCCGCCAGCGCGTCGCGGGCGGCGAGCGCGTCGGCCAGGGCCGCCTCCGCGCGCTCGGAAGCGGCGCGGGCGGCGTCCTCGGCCCGGTGCGCGGCGGCGCGGCGCTCGTCGGCGGCGCGACGGGCGTGGCGCAGCTCGGTCAGCTCGGCGTGCAGGGCGGCGAGCCGCTCCTGCACCTCGAGCGCCTCGGCCTCGGCGGCGGCGCTCGCGGCGGCGACGTCGGCGCCCTCGGCGAGATGGCCCGCCGTCACGGCCACCGCGACGCGGCGCTCGATGCGGGCCAGCTCGTCGCGGGCCTGGTCGGCAGCGGCCCGGTGGGTCGCGGCGGCGCTCACCTGCGCCAGCTCGGCCGCGCGCGCCGCCTCCGCCCGCTCATCGGCCGCGGCCGCGGCGTGCTCGGCCGCGGCGGCGGCCTCGTCGGCCTCGCGCGCCATCGCCCGCAGCCCCGCCGCGAGCGCACGGGCGGCGTCCTGGCGGGCCCGCAGCGCGGGGCGGGCCCGCTCCTGCTCGGCGTCGACCACGCCGCGCAGCCGGCGCGCCTCGGCCTCCGCCACCCGGTGGCGCAGCACCGGCTCGACCGCCTGCCAGGCCGCCAGGTGCCGCTCGGCCTCGGCGTGGGCGCGCCGCGCCGCCGCCTCGGCCTCCTGGGCGGCGGCGAGCTCGAGCGCGGCGACCCGCCGGCGCAGCTCGGTGGTGATCTCCTGCAGCCGCCGCTCCCCCGCCTCGGCGGCGCGCAGCCGCTCCAGCGCGGCCTCGTGGGCCTGCCCGGCGACGGCCAGCCGCTCGTCCTCCGCCCGCCTGCGGGCCACGATCGCCGCCGCGAGCGCGCGGGCGGCCCCGTGCGCGGCGGCCTCGGCGTCCCGGGCGGCCGCGGCGGCGCGCTCGGCCTCGGTCAGCGGGCCGAGGCGGGCGAGCGTGCCGTCGACGAACTCGCGCTCGAGCTCCAGGTCGGCGCGCTGCGCGAGGCGGGTCGCGTAGCCGGCGACGAGGTCGGCGAGGTTCTGCGGCTCCTCGGGATCGAGCACGGCGCGCAGCAGGAAGTCGACGAACGCCTCGTCGGTGGGGAACGCGAACGCCTCGGCGGCCTCGCCCTCGCCCGCGTTCATCGCGCGCTGGTAACGGAAGAGCTCCGGGTCGAGGCCGATGCCCGACAGGTGGCGGGTCCAGTCCCGGGGGCCGGTCTCCCACACCAGCTCCAGCGCGGGCAGCTCGCGGTGCCGCTCGACGAGCCGGTCCTTGAACCCGGTGGTGGTGACGCGGCGGCCGTCGACGGTGAACGGCAGGTCGTCGAGGCCGAAACCGGGCACGGGCCGGAACGAGTACCAGGCGTTGCCGAGCTTCTCCGGGTCGAGCGAGGTGACGTGACCGCGCCACTCGGAGACCTTGCCCGTGACCAGGAGCCGCCCGGTGGCGGTGTGCATCCACTCCAGCACGACGTGCGCGACGTCCTCGCCGAGCACGAACTTCTCCAGCACGGTGGTGCTGGTCGTGCCGACGACCTGGCGCCTGCCCGGCAGCAGCACCGAGAAGATCAGCTTGAGCAGGACCGACTTGCCACCGCCGTTCTCCAGGAACAGCACCGACGCGGGTGACGGGCGGCGGGGCACGCGCTCGAGGTCGTCGGGCGCGAACAGGTCGACCTGTTGGGCGGCCTGCACCGCGGGGCCCACGCCGCGCAGGTCGAGGGTGACGTCCTGGTAGCGCGCCCCGGGCGGGCCGACCGAGAACAGCCGGACGCGGGAGAGCTCATACATCGGGCGCCTCGAGGCCGGTCGGGGCGCGCAGCGCGCCGCCCGCGGTCGCCGCGGGGAGCACGCCGAGCGACAGCAGCTCGTCGAACGCCCGCTGCGCGGCGAGCTCACGCACCTGCACCTGGTAGCGGGGGGTGGTGCGGTAGACGCCGCCCTCCGTGCCGACCGGCACGAGGAAGCCCTGGTCGGCGAGGAACCGCAGCGCCTTCCCGACGATTCCGCGGGTGGTCGCCTCCCCCACGCGCCCGTCCTTGGTGGCCGTCGCCTCCGGTCGGCGCAGCCAGGCCCGCCACGCCGCCTCCAGCTGCGGCGCGTCCGACAGCGGGTCGGCCTCGACGCCCGCGGTGCGCTCCTCCAGGACGCGGCACGCCTCGCGGACCGCCCCGTCGACCTGGTCCACCGACACCCGGCCGACGTAGCTGTCGTCGCCGAGGTCGTCCGGGCGCGGGAAGGCGAGCGCGGCGGCGGCGAGGTGGGCGAGCCCGTGCAGCATCTTGTCGGTCTGGCGGTTCTGCAGGACGGTGCGCCGCGCGTACTCGTCCATGCGGATCTCGAACACCGACTCCTCGACCGCGGCCAGCACGATCCCCGACTGCGGGCCCACCGCCAGCACCACCAGCCCGAGCCCGGACGCGACCCGCTGCACGGTGTCGGCGAAGGCGTCGTCGTCGCGGTAGCGGCGCACCAGCTCGGCGTAGCCCGCGTCGCGGGACGGCAGCGCCTTCGGGCGCATCCCGTGCGCGACGAGCCGCGCCGCCGCCTCGACGTCGTGCGGCTGGATCTCCCTGCTCACGCGACCTCCTCGACGTCGGCCTCGCCGCCCCGCACACCCGCGGTGGTGACCAGCAGGTCGGCGCCGCCGAACTCGGGGTCGTGCAGCACCGTGCCGTCGTCGAACGCGAGCAGCAGGGTCTCGTCGCCCTGGTTGCGCGCGGTGCCGACGCTCGCGCCGACCGCGTGCGCCACGCGCAGCGCCACCAACGTGGGCAGCTCGGGGTCGATCTCGCGGGCCTCGGCGAGCAGCCGCGAGAGCCGCTGCGTGCCCCGGCCCGGGTCGAGCAGCCGGTTGGCCGCCTCCCACAGCGCGTCGCCGAACCGCTCGACGCTCACCGGGGCGAGGTCCGGCTCCACCACCGGCTCCCCCAGCGGGTCGCGCTCGACCGGCGGGGTGAGCAGCGTCTCGACCAGCCCGGTGAGGCTGGGCACGCTCGGCACGCGCACCCCGGCGCCCGCGGTGAAGAACGCGGCGGCCGGGCCGGTCGCGGTGGCCGTGTCGAGGGCGAGGCAGGGGCGCAGCAGCTGGCCGAACACGTCGATCGCCGCCCGCTTGGGCCGCCCGCTGAACTGCTGGCGGTCCTGCTCGGCGCGGAACGTCGCGCCCGCCTCCTGCAGCCGGGCCTGCAGCTGGGTGTGGCGCTGGATGCAGTCGCTCACGACCTCGACCAGCTCGGCGGCCTGGCGGCGCCGCTCCGGCTCGGTGGCCTCGTCGCGGGCGTCGGCGATGTTGGCGAGGATCGCGGTCTCGGCCCGGTAGCGGGACTCGATGTGGGTGAGCGCCTCGTCGAGCAGCTCGGGCACCGCCGTGAGCCAGTCGACCGAGCGGACGTCGCGGCGGGTGGCGTCGAGCTTCTGGCGCAGCGCCTCGGCGTACTGCACCGTGCGGTAGCGCGCCTGCTCGGCGGCGAGCCGCGCGTCGCCCAGCCGGCCACGGCTGATCAGGTTCTCCAGCTTCACCTCGGCCGCGACCTGAGCCGACTCGACGTCGGTGTCCAGCGCCCCGACGAGCACGTTGATCGCCTCGTCGGAGGCGCGCAGGTACACCTCGCCGTCCGGGCCCGCCACCTCGACCAGCAGCTTGAAGTCGAAGCGGCGCCGCACGTAGCGGCCGTCCTCGGTGAAGGTGCCGTAGTCGGCCTGGAAGCCGCGGTCGAGGCTGCCGACGTTGATGAGGTTCTCGATGACCCACTGCGCGACGCGCTCGTGCTCGCCCGGCGGTGCGTCCGGCGCCTGCGCCGCGACGAAGGGCCGCAGCCGTTTGACGATCTCCGCCTGGTCCGCGCCGTGGTCGAAGTCCATGGCCAGCGTGACCTGGTCGATCGCCTGGAGGGCGATCTCGGCCATCTGGTAGCGGGAGGCGTCGACCCAGTCGAGGCGGCTCTTGCGGGCGTCCAGGTCGTGCAGCGGCGCGGTGCAGGCGAGCGCCTTCAGCCGGCGGGCGACGCCCTCGTCCACCGCCCGCAGCGCACCGACGTCCGCGACCACGGAGGGGCACTCTACGGGCGGCGCGCCCCCGGCCGCCGCGGTGGGTGAGCGGCCGGACGGTCAGGCGATCGGTCGCTCAGTCGTCGTCGTCCCCGTCGCCCTCGCCCTCCTCGGCCCCACCGGGTACGGGCTCGAGCTGCCCGCCGGGCGCCTCGTCCACCTGGCTGGTCTCCTGGCCGGCGCGAGCGTCGTCATCGTCGTCGCCGCCCTCGGACTGCGGGTAGCTGAACACCAGCCAGAGCCCGATGATGGCGGCCAGGATCACGGCGGCGGCTCCGACGCGGTCCTTGGTCAGCACGTCGGCATCAACCCTTTCCTGTTCGTGGCGCGGGCGGTGTCAGTCGTCGACCGGAACCTCGCCGAAGACCAGCAGGCTCACGACGAAGTAGGCGACGTAGAGACCGAGCAGGACGGCGCCGTGCCAACGGCGCAACCGCCCGGTGGCCAGGAAGATCGCCGACAGCACGGTGAACGCGAGCAGGACCGGCATGTGCCAGGACAACGTGTCGTCGTCGACGACGATCGCCCCGCCGACCAGCAGGATGATGCCGAGCTTGCCGGTCACCGAGAACACGACGCTGCCGATGACGTTGGCGATACCGATCTCGGGGGCCCCACGCCGGGAGGGCTCGACGCTCAGGAAGATGTCCTCGAGCGTCAGCGCGAGCGTCGCGATGGTGACGCCGAAGACGGTGCCCTCGATGGCGTACTCCTCGAGGATGCCCTCGGTGCCCTGCCCGGCGATCAGGGCGCCGACGACGAGCCCGACGAGGGCGAACACCGACAGGGCGATCGTGGCGGCCGGCGAGAGCTGGCGGGCCTTGAGGAAGCCGTGGTCGACCCGCAGGTCGGGGGGCAGCTGGAAGCCGCGCGCGCCCCCGTTCCCGCCGGTGCCCCCGCCCGCGGCCGGGCCCTGCGAGGTCGACGCGTCGCCGCCGCTCCCGCGGGTCAGGGTGGCCGTGCCGCCCCCGCCGACCCCGGCCTTCTCGAGCTGCTCGTAGACCTCCGCGTTGCGCCACACCGGGCGCCGGGAGCGGTACTCGTGGTAGGCGATCCACCCGACGAACGCGACGAACAGCGCCAGCAGCCCCACGCCGACGCCGACGGACAGCGCCCCGGACAGCGCGAGGGCGTACATGACCACCGGCGCGGCGACGAACAGCGCCAGGTAGTGCTTGGGGATCTCGGTCGGGCACGGCGCGATCAGCGCCATGAGGGCCAGCACGATGCCGGTCATCGCGATCGTCGTCCCGACGACGGTGCCGAGGGCGACCTCGCTCAGGTCCTCGAGGTTCAGCACGATCCCGAACGCGAGGTCGTCGAACTCGATCCCGGTGAAGACCACCGCGATGAGGAAGAGCGAGATCACCCACCGGCTGGCGACGCCGACCAGGTACCCGATCAACTTCTCCGCGCTGTACACGAGCACAGCGATACCCAGGACGAATTCGATGATCGGGATCACTGTTCCCGCTCCTCACCACGCTGTGACGACTTGTGTACGCACCTCGATGGTGATCGGGAGCACTGTTGAGTGCAACGGGTTGACTGGTCGACCCGCCAGGGTGTAAGGCAGCGCCGCTGCGGGCGTCAGCGCAGGGGCTGCGGGGCCGCCACCGTGTACCGCGGCTGGTCGGCCGGGGCCTCCTTCTTGGTGTTCGGCCACATGAACTCGATCTCGAGCTCGATCTTGTCGCCGTAGGGCTCGAGCTCCAGCTCGCACTCGAATTCCTCGGGCAGGTTCAGCGACACCGCGGGGCCGACGAGCGCGACGTCCGCCGTCCCGCCGGCCTCCAGGGCCTTCGCCAGCTCGCCGAGCCAGCGCGCGGCCTCCTGGCGCGACAGCACGACGCGCTGCTCGATCTTTCCTCCGCCACCGGACATGCAGTTCTCCTCCTCGTGGTCCTGACGCTCTGGTCAGGTGTCGTGGTCAGGCGCTGGGTCAGGTGTTCGCGGCTCGCGCGAACGGTGCGTCCCGGCGTTCGTCGACCTCACCGCGCGGCGCGCGCCACGTGAACTCGATCTCGAGCTCGACCTTGTCGCCGTAGGGCTCGATCTCCAGCTCGCAGGTGAGTTCCTCGCCCAGGTGCAGCCGCACCGGCTCACCGGACAGCGCGATCTCGACGGTGCCGCCGGCGTCGAGCGCCTTGGCCACCTCGCCGAGCCAGCGCGCGGCCTCCCGCCGTGAGAGCCGGACCTTCTGTTCGATCTTCTTGCCTCGGGACATCGTCGTCCTCCTGCGGATTCGATGTCCCGAGTGTGCCCCCGCGCGGGCCCGCGCGGCGGCCTCCAGCCGGGGGACGTCAGCTGCTGCGGTGGGAGATCCGGTCCCGGAGCCGGTCGACCAGCCCCACGCCCGGGCCCACACGAGCTCGTGGAACAGTTCGGTGTTCGGCGCGCTCGGGTGCGGACGGGTGGGCGCCACCCCCTTCGCCGCCTCCACCTTCTCCTCGAGGCGCACGAGCTCGTCGTGCGGGATGTGCTCGCGCAGCTTCGGGAACTGGTCGGCCTCCTCGTCGTGCACGTGGTGGCGCAGCTTTTCGGTCATGGTGCGCACGAGCTCGTCGAAGCGCGGGTCGGTCGCCTCGACCGCCTCCAGCTGCTTCATGTGGTGGTCTGCTGGGCCACGACGGGCTCCTTCCCGGTTCGACGAACCCGGGCATACCCCTTCCGGCCGGCTCGAACCGGGCGTGGCACCCGCCCGTCGCGGGAACACGGGGGCATGGCGAGGCGCGCCGAGCGGCACCGGGCCGCCATGGTGCGGTACCTGCGCGCCGAGGGCATCGCCGACGAGCGCGTGCTGGCGGCCATGGGAGAGGTGCCGCGCGAGGCGTTCGTGCCCCGTGCCGTTGCCGGCGCGGCCTACCGCGACGTCCCGCTGCCCATCGGGCTGGGGCAGACGATCTCCGCGCCCACGGTCGTCGCGCTGAGCGCTGCGGCGCTGCAGGCGGGCCCGGACGCCCGCGTGCTCGAGGTCGGCACCGGGTCGGGCTACGGCGCCGCGGTGCTGTCGCGGTGCCACCGGTCGGTGGTGACGATCGAGCGCCACCGCGAGCTGGCCGAACGCGCCCGCAGGACGCTGGCGGCGCTCGGCTACGCAGGCATCGAGGTGCGCACCGGCGACGGGGCGCTCGGGGCGCCGGACCGGGCCCCGTTCGACGGCATCGTCGTCACCGCGATGGCCGAGGGCGGGCCGCCGCCGGCGCTGCTCGAGCAGCTCGGGCCGGGCGCGGCGCTGGTCTGCCCGGTCGGCCACCGCGGCACCGGGACGCTGAAGCGCTACCGCTCCGGCGCGGTCACCGACCTCGGCGCGGTCGCATTCGTGCCGCTGGTGACCGGGTCCTGACCCCGCCGTGCCTCAGGCGGTGGCGTCGACCCGGTCGCGCAGGCCGGCCCCGGCGACCGAGGAGTTCGCGCAGTGGGCGCAGCAGAAGAACCGGCCCTCGGCCTGCACGCCGTGGCCGACGATCTTGCACCCGCAGTGCTCGCAGACCGGCGCCATGGCGTGGATCGCGCACTCGAAGCTGTCGAACACGTGGACCGCGCCCTGCGCCCGCACCTCGAACGCCATGTCGTAGTCGTTCCCGCACACCTCGCAGGTGGCCATCGCAGATCTCCCCAATCGGATCGGCTCCACCGGGCCGGTGCGGTCCCGGCTCCCCACCCGACTACCCGGGGAGGCCGCCCCTCATCCGGCCCGTCACCCGGCCCAGCCGCCGGGGCAGGCTCGGCGCGAGCAGGCGGCCGGCGACGAGGTGGCCGGACGCCCCGCCCAGCCCCGGGCCCGGGTGGGTCGCCGCGCCGATGTGCCACAGCCGCTCCACCGGCGTCGCGTGGCTCGACCGCCAGATGAGGTTCTGGTCCAGCTCGGCGGAGCCGGCGTAGGGGTCGCCCGCGATCGCGTTCGGGTTGTACGCCTCGAGATCGCGCGGGGTGATCACGTCGATCCCGAGCACGAGGTCGCGCAGGCCGGGGGCGTGCGCCGCGACCCGGTCGAGCACGCGGTCGGCGTAGCCGCGGGCGAGCGCGGCGTCCCAACCCGCCGACCCGTCGAGCTCCCCGGCCGCGTCGCCGACCGGCGCGAACGGCACCTCCTGCAGCTGCAGCCACAGCGCCGCCGCGCCCTCCGGTACCCGCGAGGGGTCCAGGACGTGCTGCTGGCCGACGACCACCGTCGGGCGCCGCGGCAGCAGGCCCGCCTCGGCCTCGGCGCAGGCGATCCCCGTGGACGCCGACCCGTCCGACAGGTGCACCAGCGGCACGGCGGCGAGCGCCGGGTCCCGCCACGGCACGGGCCCGGACAGGGCGACGTGCACCTGCATCGCCGCCCGCCCGGGCCGGTAGCGGGCCGCCTCCTGCGCCGCAGCGGGCGGCACCGCGTCCGACGGCAGCAGCCGGGTGTACAGCGCGGCGGGGGTCACCGACGCGAGCACCGCCCGGTCGGCGCCGACCGCCCACCCGTCGCCGGCCACCCCCGCGGCCGCCCCGTCCCGCAGCACCACCCGGTCCACCCGCCGCCCCGTGAGCACCCGGACGCCGCGCTCGGCGAGCAGGCCCTCCCACGCGGTGAGGAAGTTCCCCGCGCCGCCGACCACCACCGGCAGCCCGGCCGCGTGCAGGGTCGCGGCGAACACCGGGATCATCAGCCCACCGGAGGCGCTGTCGGGGGACAGCCCCGCGTGCAGCAGCCACGGCGCCCAGAGCCGGTCCACCTCGGGGCCGCGGAAGCGGGTGCGCAGCCACGCCCGCCCGCTGGTCGCGACCTCCCGCGCGTACGCCGCCAGCTCCGCGCGGCCGCTGCGGGCGAGCCCCCACAGGGGGCCGAGCACCCCGGGCGAGCGCAGCTCGCTGGACAGCAGGCCGCCGAGGTGGGCCGCGTGCGCCCCGAACCGCTCGATCGCCGCCCGGTAGGCGTCGCGGTCGGCGGGCTCGGCGAAGCCGGCCACCGTCCGCTCGACGTCGCGGTGCGCGATCGTCACCTCGCCCGCGTCGGTGACCGACGCCGTCACCGGGCCGTCGGCGTTGGCGTACTCCAGGCCGTGCCGGTGCAGGTCGGGCCCCAGCTCGGCGTACACGGGACCCGTGACGAACAACGGGTGCCAGGAGGAGAAGGTGTCGTGCCGGTAGCCCGGCACGGTGCGTTCCTCGGTCGCGATGAACCCGCCGATCCGCGGGTGCTCGTCGACGAGCGCCACCGACCACCCGGCCCCGGCGAGCCGCGCCGCCGCGGCCATGCCGTTGATCCCCGCCCCGACGACGACCGCATCGAACCGCTCCACGCCGGAGAAACTAGCCCGTTCGTACGATCCGGCGATGGATCTCAGATCGCTGCTGCAGCACGCCGCGGAGGTCGCCGGCGACTACCGGGCCTCCCTGCCGGACCGCCCGGTGCAGGCCCCCGCCCGCTCGGATGCGCTGCTGGAGCGGTTCGGCGGGCCGCTGCCGCGCACGGGCACCCCGCCGGAGCGGGTCGTCGACGAGCTCGTCGCGGCGGCCGAGGACGGGCTGATGAGCACGGCGGGCCCGCGCTACTTCGGCTTCGTCGTCGGCGGGGCCCTCCCGGCCGCCACCGCGGCCGACGTGCTCGCGGCCGGGTGGGACCAGGTCGCGTTCAACGACGCGCTCTCCCCCGCCGCGGTGGCCGCCGAACGCGCGGTGTCGGGGTGGCTGCTCGAGCTGCTCGGTCTGCCGCCCACCGCCACCGTCGGCCTGGTCACCGGCGCGCAGGCGGGCAACACGGTGGGGATCGCCGCGGGCCGCCACCACGTCCTGCGGGCCGTCGGGTGGGACGTCGAACGCGACGGGCTGCAGGGCGCCCCGCGGGTGCGGATCGTCGCGAGCGAGGACCGCCACGCCACCATCGACCGCGCCGCGCGCCTGCTCGGCCTCGGCGAGGCCGCGATCCGTCCGGTGGCCGCCGACGGCAACGGGGCGATCGACCCGGCCGACCTGCGCCGGGTGCTCGCCGCGGAGCCGAGCGCGCCGACGGTCGTGTGCCTGCAGGCGGGCAACGTCAACACCGGCGCCTGCGACGACCTGCGCACCGCGGTCGGCATCGCCCGCGAGCACGACGCCTGGGTGCACGTCGACGGGGCGTTCGGGCTGTGGGCCGCCGCCGCGCCGGCGCGGGCGCACCTCGTCGACGGCGCCGACCTGGCCGATTCCTGGTCCTGCGACGGGCACAAGTGGCTCAACGTGCCCTACGACTGCGGCTTCGCGATCTGCGCGCACCCGGACGTGCACGTCGCCGCGATGAACTACGCGGCGAGCTACCTCACCGGCTCCGGCGGCCCGGTGCCGATGCCCGCCGACCTCGTGCCCGAGTCGTCGCGGCGCGCCCGCGGCTTCGCGGTGTGGGCCGCGCTGCGCGAGCTCGGCGCCGACGGCGTGGCGGAGCTGGTGGAGCGGTGCTGCCGGCTCGCCACCCGCTTCGCCGAGGGGCTGGCCGCGGCCGGGTTCGAGATCGCCAACGACGTCGTGCTCAACCAGGTGCTCGTCGGCTTCGGCGACGACGCGCGCACCGACGCCGTGATCGCAGCCGTCCAACGCTGTGGGATTTGTTGGATGGGTGGCACCGTGTGGCGGGGCCGTCACTACATGCGCATAGCGGTCTCCAACGCGCTGACCACGGAAGACGATGTTGACCGCTCCGTCGCGGCGGTGACCCGGGCCGCCGGTGTTGTCTGATGTGTGGGCGTTAACATCTGCACGGCCGCGATGGTGCGAGCAGGAACGAGGTAGGAGTCGATGGCACTTGCGGGACTCGGCCGGGCGCGGGCCCGGCTGGTGGCGGGCGGCGTGGTGCTGGCGTGCGCGCTCGCCGCGGGCTGCAGCGAGGGCGACCCGGTCAGCACCGAGCGCGGTGGCCCCGGTGCGCAGGTCGAGACGATCGGCCTGATGGTGCAGGACCTGTCCAACCCGTTCTTCCAGTCGATGGCCAACGGTGTGAAGGCCGGCGCGGAGAAGATCGGCGCGACCGTCAACGTCCAGGACGGGCGGCAGGACCTCGGCGCCCAGAACGAGCAGATCGACGCGTTCATCCAGCAGCAGATCGACGTGCTGCTGATCAACGCGGTCGACTCCGACGGCATCGGCCCCGCGGTCGAGCGGGCCAAGGCGGCCGGCATCACGGTGGTGGCGGTCGACGTCGCCGCGAAGGGCGCCGAGGCGCAGGTCACGCTCGACAACGTCGAGGCGGGCCGCCAGGCGTGCACCTACCTGGCCGAGCAGATCGGCGGCGCCGGCGACATCCTGCTGATCAACGGCACGCCCATCTCGTCGGTGCAGGACCGCGTCACCGGCTGCAAGGAGGCGCTGCAGAACTACCCGGAGATCACCATCGTCGCCGAGCAGAACGGCGACAACGGCCGGGCCGAGGCGCTGACCATCGCCACCGACATGCTCACCGCGCACCCGGACGTGAAGGGGATCTTCGGGATCAACGACCCCACGGCGCTGGGCGCCACGCTCGCCGCCGAGCAGGCGGGCTTCACCGACCTGGTGATCGTCGGGGTCGACGCCTCTCCCGAGGCCGTCGCGGAGCTGCAGAAGCCCGACTCGATGTTCAAGGCCACCGCGGCGCAGGACCCGAACACCCAGGGCGCCATCGCGCTGGAGATGGCCCAGAAGCTGTTCGCGGGCGAGGAACTCGAGGAGCGGTCCGTGCTGGTGCCAACCGAGATGATCACCCGCGAGAACCTGGCGCAGTACAAGGGCTGGCAGTAGGCCCATGGCGTCGCTGGTCGCGATGGAGGGCATCACCAAGTCCTTCGGTGGTGCCCCCGCCCTGCGGGGCGTGGACTTCGACCTGCGCCGCGGCGAGGTCCACGCCCTCATGGGCGAGAACGGCGCGGGCAAGTCGACGCTGATGAAGGTGCTCGCCGGCGTCCACACCCCGGACTCGGGCACGATCCGCATCGACGGGGAGCCGGTCACCATCTCCTCCCCGGTCGAGGCGGCGGCGCTGGGGATCGCGATCATCCACCAGGAGCTCAACACCGTCCCGGACATGACGGTGGCCGAGAACCTGGCGCTGGGAGCCGAGCCGCGCACCCGCTGGGGTGTTCTCGACCGCAAGCGGCTGCTGCGCGACGCCGAGGAGAAGCTCGCCCGGGTGCGCGCCGACATCGACCCGCGGCTGCCGATGCGGCAGCTGTCGGTCGGCCGCCAGCAGATGGTCGAGATCGCCCGCGCGCTCGCCGAGGACGCCCGCGTCCTCGTGCTCGACGAGCCCACGGCGGCCCTGTCGGACCGCGAGGCCCGGCAGCTGTTCTCGCTCATCGACGAGATGCGGGCCGCCGGGATGGGGCTGGTCTACATCAGCCACCGCATGGAGGAGGTCTGGGAGCTCGCCGACCGGGTCACCGTCTTCCGCGACGGCCGGTCGGTGGGCACCAGCGAGAAGGCCGAGATCACCCCCGAGCGGGTGGTCACCCAGATGATCGGGCGCAACGTCGAGGACCTCTACGTCCACGACGACCGCAGCCCCGGCGAGGTCGTGCTGCGGGTGCGCGGCCTCACCGACGGCGCCGGCATCGGCCCGGTGGACCTCGACCTGCGGGCGGGCGAGGTCGTCGGCATGGTCGGCCTGATCGGCGCGGGACGCACCGAGATCGCGCGGATGATCTACGGCGCCGACCGGGCCCGGGGCGGCACCGTCGAGCTCGAGGGCAAGGTGCTCGACCGCCGCTCCCCCGCCACCAGCATCCGGGACGGCATCGGGCTGCTGCCGGAGAGCCGCAAGGAGCAGGCGCTGTTCGCGCAGATGTCGGTCCGCGACAACCTCGTCGTGTCCGCGCTCGAGCGGCTCTCCCGCCTCGGCGTGCTGCGCAGGGGCGCCATCGGCGACGCGGCGCGCAGGCAGATGGAGGCCCTGCGCATCCGCACCCCGCCCACGCGGGCGGCGGGGCAGCTGTCCGGTGGCAACCAGCAGAAGGTGGTGCTCGGGCGCTGGCTCACCGTCGGGCCCCGGGTGCTGATCCTCGACGAGCCCACCCGCGGCGTCGACATCGGCGCCAAGTACGAGATCTACCGGATCATCAACGAGCAGGTCAGCCGCGGCGTCGCCGTGCTCGTGGTCTCCTCCGACCTGCCCGAGGCGCTCGGCATCAGCGACCGCGTCCTGGTGGTGCGCGGCGGGCGGATCGTCGCCGAGCTCGACCGGTCGGAGGCCACGGAGGAGGCCGTCATGCTGCACGCGACGGGCGTCGCCGCCGCCGCGGAGAAGAACGGAGGCACCACGGCATGACACGGACCGCCCCGGCGGGCGCGCCGACCACCGAGCCCGCCGAGCGCGCCCGGCCCAGCTTCGGCCAGGTGTGGGACCGGTACGGCATCATCGTCGTGCTGCTGGCCATGGTCGCGCTGATGGCCGTGATCGCGCCCAACTTCGTGAGCCTGAGCAACGGCTTCAACGTCGCCCGCGCCGTGTCCATCAACGCGGTGCTGGCCGCGGGCATGACGCTGGTGATCCTCACCGGCGGCATCGACCTGTCGGTCGGATCGATCGTCGGGGTCGCGGGCGTGACGTCGGTGCTGCTGTGGAACGCAGGCTCCCCCGCGCTGGTCGCCGTGCTGGGCGGGGTGCTGGTCGGGGCCGCGGCCGGGCTGCTCAACGGCCTGCTCGTGGCCTACCTCGCCCTGCCCGCGTTCATCGTGACGCTCGGGGCGCTCACCTACCTGCGCGGCACCGCCTACGCGCTCACCGACGGCCAACCGCTGATCGCCGAGGGCGAGCTCGGGTTCCGGCTGCTGGGCAACGGCAACATCGCCGCGATCCCGTCGCCCGTCGTGGTCATGGTGATCACCTACGTGGTGATCTGGTTCATCCTGGAGCGCACCACGTTCGGGCGGCACATCTACGCCGTGGGCGGCAACGTCGAGGCCGCCCGGCTGGCCGGGATCAAGGTCAGGCGGGTGCTGCTCAAGGTGTACCTGATCGCCGGGCTCACCGCGGGGCTGGCCGGGGTCATGTTCTCCGCGCGCGTCGAGTCCGGCCAGCCGCGAGCGGGCGAGGGCTACGAGCTCGACGCGATCGCCGCGGTCGTCCTCGGCGGCACCTCGCTGTTCGGCGGCCGGGGGCGCATCCACGGCACGTTCGTCGGCGCGCTCATCATGGGCGTGCTCAGCAACGGCCTGGTGCTCATGAACGTGCCGTTCTTCACCCAGCTGATCATCAAGGGCGCGGTGATCATCATCGCGGTCGCGCTGGACAGCCTGAAGAACTGGCGTTCCGGCTAGCCGCTCGGCCGCTCCCTCGTGGTCAGCCGCCCGGCCACGAGGGCGGCCGCGCCCACGGCGGCCGAACCCGCCACGACGAAGCCCCACGGCGCCCCGGCCACCGCGCAGACCCAGCCCAGGAGCGGTCCGCCCAGCGGCATCATGCCCAGGTTGAGCAGCCCGTGCAGGGCCATGACGCGTCCCTGCACCTCCGGGGCGCTGCGCACCTGCAGCAGGCTGCGCGCCATCGTGTTGAAGGCGATGTTGGCCACGCCCATCGCCACGAGGCAGGCGAGCGCGAGGACCAGCCGGTCGACCAGCGCCATGAGCAGGTTCGTCGCCCCGAGGGCGACCGCGCAGGCGAGCAGCTTGCGCCCGCTCACCGTCACGCTCGATGCCGCGCCGAGCGCGCCGAGCACGGCGCCCAGCCCGAGCGCCGAGGTGAGGTAGCCGTAGGTCGCCGCGTCGCCGCCGAGCACCTCGGAGGCGGCCACCGGCAGCACGACGCGGAAGTTCTGGCTGAACAGGCTGACCGCGGCCACGAGCAGCAGGCAGGCGCGCAGCTCCGGGTGGCTCCACGCGTAGCGCAGCCCGGCGGCCGCCAGTCCCTTGCCGGGGGCCGCCTTCGTGGTGGCGTGCAGCGCGGAGCGGTCCATGCGGGCGAGCCCGACCAGCACCGCGGCGAACGAGATCGCGTTGATCCCGAACGCGGGCCCCGTGCCGACCGCCGCGATGACCAGGCCGGCGACGGCGGGGCCGACCAGCCGACCGGTGTTGTGGATCGTCGAGTTCAGCGCCTGCGCGTTGACGTAGTCGCCGGGCGGCACGAGGTCGGTGACGAACGTGTGCCGCGCCGGTGAGTCGACGACGGTGACGAACCCGAGCAGCGCCGCCATGACGTAGACCAGCCCGAGCGTGGTGGCGCCGAGCACCGTGGAGACGGCGAGGACCGCGGCGAGCACGGCGCTCGCCGTCTGGGTGGCGACCAGCAGCCGCCAGCGGTCGACCCGGTCGACCAGCACCCCGCCCCAGACCCCGAACAGCAGCGTCGGCAGGAACTGCAGGGCGAGCGCCGTGCCGACGGCGACCGGGTCCCCGGTCAGCTCCAGCACGAGCCAGTCCTGGGCGACGCGCTGCATCCACGTGCCGACGACGCTCAGCGCGTGACCGCCCAGGTACTTGCGGTAGTTGGGGTGGCGCAGCGAGCGGACGGTGCGGGCGAGGAACCCGGCAGCCGCTTCCTCGCTCATAGGTCTGACACTAGACCATTTGGCATGATGTGCCGATGACCGCTACCCCGACCTCCGCCCGTCCACCCCTCCCACCGGGAGCGGGGGTGATCGGCCTGGGCGCGATGGGCGGCCCCATCGCCCGCCACCTCGCCAAGGCCGGGATCCCCACCACCGTCAGCGACGTCGACCCGGCCGCGGTCGCGGCCGCCACCGACCACGGGGCCGCCGCGGCGCCCGACCCGGCGGACGTGGCCGCCGCGGCGGGCCTCGTGATCGTGGTCGTCGCCACCGACGACCAGCTGCGCGACGTGCTCTGCGGGGAGCGGGGCGTGTTCGCGGGCGCCCGGCCGGGCACGGTCGTGCTGCTGTCGAGCTCGGCGCTGCCCGAGACCTGCCGGGAGCTCGCCGGGGCGGCCCCGGACGGGGTCGACGTGCTCGACGCCGCCCTCACCGGCGGGGTCCGCTCCGCCGAGGCCGGCCGGCTGACGCTCCTGGTGGGCGGCGACGCGGCGGCCCTCGACGCCGTCCGGCCGCTCCTCCCGCCGTGGACCGCCGCCGTGCACCACCTCGGCGAGGTCGGCGCCGGCCAGGTGGGCAAGACCGTCAACAACCTCGTGCACTGGGCCCAGATCGCCGCGGTCGCCCAGGCGCTGGAGCTGGGCAGGCGCCTCGGCGGCGACGTGCCGAAACTGCGGGCGGCGATGCAGGACAGCCCCACCGACAGCCGGACGCTGCGCGAGATGCACCTGATGCGCTTCACCTGGTTCGAGAAGGACATCGCCAACGCCGAGCGGATGGCCGACGGCACGGGCGCCGAGCTGTCGATGGCGCGCAGCGCGCTCGCCTTCATGCGGACCTTCGACATCGACGCGGCCCTGCGCCTGCTCGAGGGCGGGGATCCGGGGCTTTACAGGTGACTGTGAGGGGGGTTACCTTCCTGCGCACACAAATGGTCAGTCCGTTAGTCCTCTCGGTCCGACCCTCCGAGTTGCACCGCCGCACCTCCTGGAGTCCCACATGTCACGACGATCGGCGCTAGCGGCCCTCGGCGCCGCGGGCCTGCTGCTGCTCTCCGGCTGCGGTGGCGCCCCGACGGCCGGCCCCGCCCCCGGCTCCGACCAACCCACCGCCGCGGAGGCCGTCTACGCGGAGGTCGGCGCGCTCAGCGGAACCGAGCGCCGCGACCGCCTCGTGCAGCTCGCGGCCGAGGAAGGCAACAAGCTCTCCATCTACACCTCGTTGAACGCCGACATCGCCGACATCGTCGTGCCGCAGTTCGAGCAGGCGACCGGCGTCGGCGTCGACGTCTACCGCGCAGACTCGGAGACGGTGCTGCAGCGCACCCTCCAGGAGGCGCAGGCCGGCTTCGCGGGCGCGGACGTCGTCGAGACCAACGCCACCCAGATGGCGATCATCGCCGACCAGGGGCTCACCGGCGACTACCGGAGCGAGTACCGCGACAAGATCAACGAACAGTTCCAGTACCAGGGCTGGACGCCCACCCGCTTCAACATCTTCGCCCCCGCCTGGAACACCAACCTCGTGGCCGGCGACCTCGTGCCCCGCTCCTGGGAGGACCTCGCCGACCCGGAGTACGACGGCATCCTCTCCCTCGAGGTCAGCGACTACGACTGGTTCATGACGCTCTACGGCCACTTCCGCGAGCAGGGCATGGCCGACGCCGACATCGACCGGCTGTTCGCGGACATGGTGGCCGGCTCGAAGGTGGCGAAGGGCCACTCCGGCCAGGTCGAGCTGCTCTCGGCGGGCGAGTTCGGCGTGGTCGCCGCGTCGTACACCTACCTGACCGAGAAGGCGCGCGCCTCGGGGGCGCCGGTCGACGACCAGCCGTTCGTCGAGCCGGTGGTGGCCCGCGCCAACGGGGCGGGCCTGCTGCGCAGCAGCACCCACCCGGCCACCGCGATGCTGTTCCTCGACTGGATGCTCTCCGACGGCCAGAAGATCATCCTCGACAACGGCCTCACCCCCGCCGTGATGCCGGACGGCACCGACCCGCTCGCGGGCCTGCAGGTCCTGCCCGTGGACGTGCAGCAGCTCATCGACGAAGGCAGCGAGTGGTCCGCCCGTTACGACGAGGTCGTCCGCGGCGGCGAGCAGCTGCCGGAGCAGTGATGGCGACACTCGCCACCGGCGCACCGGGTGTCCTCGCGCGCACGCGCGAGGCCCTGGTGCGCCCCCGCACGCTCGTCGCCGTCGCGACCACCGCCGTCGTCGGCTACCTCGCCCTCATCCCGCTGGTCTACCTGCTGTGGACCACGTTCTCCGACGCCGAGGGCTTCAGCCTCGGCGGCTTCGCGCGGGCCTACGGCGACCCGCGCATCGGCGGGCTCGTCGGCAACTCGGTGTGGTTCGCGGTGGGCTCGGCGGTGCTGTCGCTCACCGTCGGCACGGCGCTCGCCTACTTCAACGTGCGCACCGACGTGCCGTTCAAGGCGCTGTTCTTCGCCGCGTCGATCATCCCGCTGATCATCCCGGGGATCCTCTACACGATCTCGTGGATCTTCCTGGCCAGCCCGACGATCGGCCTGCTCAACGCCCTGGTCGAGCCGGTGTTCGGCCCGGGGACCTTCGACATCTTCACCGTCTGGGGGATGATCTGGGTCGAGGGCCTGCACCTGTCGCCCATCGCGTTCCTGTTCATGGTCGCCGCGTTCCGCTCGACCGACCCCTCCCTGGAGGAGTCGGCGCTGATGAGCGGCGCCACCCGGGTGCAGACGTTCCGCCGGGTCACCCTCCCGCTGGTCCGCCCGGCGCTGCTGTCGGCGGCGCTGATCATGCTGGTGCGCAGCCTCGAGAGCTTCGAGGTACCCGCCCTGCTCGGCCTGCAGAACGGGATCTACGTCTTCACCAGCCGCATCTACCAGGTGCTGCGCAGCTACCCGGTCGACTTCGCCGGGGCGGGCGCGCTCGCCGTCGGGCTGCTCGCGGTCGCCGCGCTCGGCATATGGCTGTCGAACAAGGCGGGCGGCGGCCACGGCGGCGCAACGATCACCGGCAAGGGCTTCCGCCCACGCCCGATCGACCTCGGCCGCTGGAAGCCGGTGGTCGGGGCGGGCATCCTGGCCTACTTCTTCGTCACGGTGCTCGCCCCGCTCATGGTGCTGCTCTACACGGCCCTGCTGCCCTACTACCGGCCCCCGTCGCGGGAGGCGTTCGCGTCGATGAACCTCGACAACTTCGTCGCCGTGTTCAACCTCCCCTCGGTGCCGACCGCGCTGAAGAACTCCCTGATCCTGGGCGGCGGGGCGGCGACGATCGTCATGGCCCTCATGGCGGTGGCCGCGTGGGTGGTGGTGCGCTCGGGCATCCCGGGCCGCCAGATCCTCGACCACATCGCGTTCTCGCCGCTCGTCATCCCCGGGCTGGTGCTCGGCGTCGGGATCGCGTTCGTCTACCTGCGCAGCCCGCTGCCGATCTACGGCACGCTGCTCATCCTGCTCATCGCCTACTGCACCCGGTACCTGCCCTACGGCATGCGCTACGCGGTGGCGGGGATGCAGACGATCTCCACCGAGCTCGAGGAGTCGGCGCAGGTCAGCGGGGCCGGCTGGTGGGCGACCTTCCGCCGGGTGCTACTGCCGCTCATCGCACCCGCGCTGCTTGCGGGCTGGGTCTACATCTTCGTGGTGAGCTTCCGCGAGCTGTCCTCGTCGATCCTGCTCTACACGCCGGGCAACGAGGTGCTGTCGATCTCGATCTGGGAGCTGTACGCCAACGCGCGCTTCGGGGAGCTGTCCGCGCTCGGCGTGATCATGGTGCTCATCCTCGCCGTGCTCGTCGCGGTCGCCTACAAGGTCGGCGCGCGCGTCGGCCTCAAGGACTGAAACGGAGGCTCGACAGTGCTGACGATCAGCAACCTCGTGAAGAGCTTCGCCGGCGACGGCCGGTCCGCGGCGGGCAGGGTGTTCGCGGTCAACGACGTGAGCCTCGAGGTGGGCGAGGGCGAGATGTTCACCCTCCTCGGCCCCTCCGGCTGCGGCAAGACCACCACGCTGCGGTCGGTGGCGGGCCTGGAGAAGCCGGACTCCGGCCGGATCGTGGTCGGCGGGCGCGTCCTGTTCGACGGCGACGGCGTCAACGTCCCGGCCAACCAGCGCGGCCTCGGCATGGTGTTCCAGTCCTACGCCATCTGGCCGCACATGACCGTGTTCGACAACGTGGCCTTCCCGCTGCAGGTGCGGAAGCGCTCGCAGCGGCCGGGGAGGCGGGAGATCCGCGAGCGCGTGGCCAAGGTGCTCGAGACGATGGAGCTCGCCCACCTCGCCGACCGGCAGGCCACCAAGCTGTCGGGTGGCCAGCAGCAGCGCCTCGCGCTGGCCAGGGCGATCATCATCGAGCCGCCGCTGATGCTGCTCGACGAGCCGCTGTCCAACCTGGACGCGAAGTTGCGCGAGTCGCTGCGCTACGAGCTCAAGCGCCTCCAGCGCGAGCTGGGCATCACGTCGGTCTACGTCACCCACGACCAGATCGAGGCGCTCGCGCTCTCCACCACGATCGCGGTGATGAAGGAGGGCAACGTCCTGCAGACGGGCCGGCCCCGCGAGGTCTACGAGACGCCGAACTGCAAGTTCGTCGCCGAGTTCATCGGCACCTCCAACTTCCTGCGCGGCAAGGTCGTCGCCCGGGCGGGCGAGTGCGTGGACATCGAGACCGACGCGGGCCGGGTGCGGCTCGAATCGGCGGCACAGGTCCCGGTCGGCGAGGAGGTGCTGGCCGCGATCCGCCCGGAGAGCCTCGAGCTCAGCACCACCGGCTGGGGCAATCGGCCCAACGAGTGGCCGGGTACCGTCACCAACCGGGCGTTCCTCGGCGAGGCGGTCGACCACATCGTGCGGGTGGGCGGGCTCAGCCTCCGGGTCAGGGGCAACCCGTCCGTCTCGATCAAGCCCGGCACGGACATCTTCGTGGCGACCGAACCGAGCAAGGTCACGCTCGTCCCGGTGGGTTGATGGACTGGGCCCGACTGCTGCACAACCGGGACTTCCTGCTCTTCTGGTCCGGCGTGGTGCTGTCCCAGGTCGGGACGCGTGCCACCGTGGCGGCGAGCCTGTGGCAGGTCTACGACCTCACCGGCTCCATCGCGACGACCGGCCTCGTCGGCGGCGCCCAGGCCGTCGCGCTCGTCGTGCTCAGCCCGCTCGGCGGCGTGCTGGCCGACCGCTGGGACCGCCGCGGCCTGCTGCAGGCGAGCCAGGCGGTCGCCATGATCGTGGCGCTCGCCATGGCGGCCGTCTCGCTCACCGGCGTGGTGCAGGCCTGGCACGTGATCGGCGGGGTGTTGGTCACCACGGCGGCCGCGACGTTCGACCAGCCCTGCCGCCAGGCCCTGGTGCCCGCGCTCGTCCCGCGCGAGGTGCTCCCGGCCGCGATCGCCCTGCTCAACCCCTCCCGCGAGGTCGCGGTGCTGGTCGGGCCCGCGCTCGGCGGCCTGCTCATCGCCGCCGACGGGCCCGGGCTCGTCTACCTGCTCGACGGGATCTCCTACGCGGTGCTCGTCGGCGTCCTCGCCGCGGTGCGCGTGCCGCCCCTGCAGCGCACCGGGCCGCCCCGCTCGATCCGCGCCGAGATGGCCGACGGCGTCGGCTACGTGCTCGGCCGGCCGATCATCTGGTCGCTGTGCGGGCTGGACCTGGTGCTCACCGTCTTCGGCGCCTACCGCGTGCTGCTGCCCGCGTTCGCCGACCGGCTCGACATCGGGCCCGCCGGGTACGGGCTGTTGTCCGCGGCGCCCTCGCTCGGCGCGCTGCTCGCCACCTACGGGATCGTGCGGCTGGTGTCGCGCTCGCAGCGGCTGGGCCGGGCGCTGCTCGCGTCCACCATCGGCTACGGCCTGGTCGCGATCGCGTTCGCGCAGACCCCGGCCCTCGGGCTCGTCCTGCTGTTCGCGCTGCTGCTGGGCGCGTTCGACGCCACCGCGACCACCATCCGGCACGCCGCGGTCCAGCTGGAGACGCCCGACGAGCTGCGCGGCCGGGTTCAGTCGCTCTACCAGATCACCTCCCGCGGCGGGCCCGCGCTCGGCGACGTCGTGATCGGCGTGGCCGCCGGGGCACTCGGTCCGGTCACCGCCCTCACGGCCGGGGCCGCGCTTCCGGTGCTGGCCGCGCTCGTACTCTTCGCCCGCCCCAACGTCGTCCGCGACTACCGCGGCACCGCCGCAGAGGAGACACAGGCGTGAACCCCGAGGTCGTGATCGTCGGCGGCGGCCCCGTCGGGGTCGGGCTCGCCATCGAGCTGGGGTTGCGCGGGATCCGCTGCGTCGTCCTGGAGCAGCGCACCCGGCTGTCGATGATCCCGAAGGGCCAGGGCCTGTCGCAGCGCACGATGGAGCACATGTGGCGCTGGGGCGTGGCCGACGAGATCCGCGCGGCCCGCACGATGCCGCCCGGCTACGCGATCGGCCAGGTCACCGCCTACGGGAACCTGATGAGCGGGTTCTGGGCGGCGCCGCCCGCGCGCGAGCTGGTGGCGCCCTACTACTTCCAGGCCAACGAGCGCCTGCCCCAGTACCGCACCGAGCAGGTGCTGCGCCGCCGCCTCGCCTCGCTCCCCCACGTCGACCTGCGCCTGGGGATGCGCGCCGTCGCCGTCGAGCAGGGCGCCGAGGGCGTGCGCGTGGTGGCCGAGGGCGCCGCCGGGCAGGAGGTGATCACCGCGGACTACGTCGTCGGGTGCGACGGCGGGCGCTCGATCGTGCGGGAGCAGGCCGACATCCCGCGCAGCGGCACCGACTGGGACGAGCTCGTGGCGCTCGTCGTCTTCCGCTCGCCCGAGCTGCACCGCGCGCTGGGCCGCTTCCCCGACCGCTCGACCTACCGCGTGCTGCACCCCGAGCTGCGCGGCTACTGGATGTTCTTCGGCCGGGTCGACGTGGGCGAGCAGTTCTTCTTCCACGCGCCGGTGCCCCGCGACGCGCGCGCGGGCCGATTCGACTTCGCCGGGCTGCTCCACCGCGCCGCCGGGTTCGCCTTCGACTGCGAGATCGATCACGTCGGCTTCTGGGACCTTCGGGTGCAGGTCGCCCACACCTACCGCGTCGGGCGCGCCTTCATCGCCGGGGACGCGGCCCACACCCACCCGCCCTACGGCGGGTTCGGGCTCAACAACGGCCTCGAGGACGCGGTCAACCTCGGCTGGAAGCTCGCCGCGGTCCTGCGCGGCCGGGGCGGCGAGGCCCTGCTCGACTCCTACAGCCTCGAGCGGCAGCCGGTCTTCCGCGATGTCGGCGAGGACATCATCGGCGGCTGGATCCGCGACGACCGCGACTTCCTCGCCACGTACGACCCCGCGACGGACCGGGCCGAGTTCGAGCGCCGCTTCGCCGACGTCGCGGCCGGCTTCGGCAGGCGGCTGCGCGACTTCGAGCCGCACTACGAGGGCTCGCCGGTCGTCTGCGGACCGCCCGGTGGCGTCGTCAGCGCGCACGGCGAGCACACGTTCTCCGCCCGCCCCGGGCACCACCTCCCCCCGCTCCCGCTGTCGGACGGCCGCAACGTCTTCGAGGCGCTCGGCCCCGGCTTCACCCTCGTCGCCCTCGACGCCGAGCCTTTCGACGCGCCGGGGCTGACCGTGATCAGCGACACGTACGACGGCGGCCGCGAGGCCTACGGGGCCCGCCTGATCCTCGTTCGTCCTGATCAGTACGTGGCCTGGGCCGGCGACGCCGCGCCGCCCGACCCCGCCGCCGTGATGAGGACCGTCCGCGGCTGGGGGGGACCCGCTTGCATCGCCCGGAGAGGGTCTTATAGTGGAGGCACGCAGGGATGACGCAGACCGGTCGGTGAGCCGACCTGGTGCGCCCCGGCGGTCACCGACGCCGAACGCGTCATCTCGGCACGCACGGGCGACCGTGCAGCGCGCTCCCCAAGGGGACGCCCCCACGGGGTGTGCGGCGTACCTTGAGAACCCAACAGCGCGTTGAGACGTGGCTTGCCCAGGCCGACTCCAGCCGGGACTTGAGTTCTCTACGGAGAGTTTGATCCTGGCTCAGGACGAACGCTGGCGGCGTGCCTAACACATGCAAGTCGAGCGAGGCCCCTTCCTCCGGGGAGGGAGCCGAGCGGCGAACGGGTGAGTAACACGTGAGCAACCTGCCCCTGGCACTGGGATAACTCCGGGAAACCGGGGCTAATACCGGATATCCATCCGGGTGGGCATCCGCCTGGATGAAAAGGGTTCCGTCGCGCAAGCGGCTGTTCCGGCCAGGGAGGGGCTCGCGGCCTATCAGCTTGTTGGTGAGGTAACGGCTCACCAAGGCGATGACGGGTAGCCGGCCTGAGAGGGTGACCGGCCACGCTGGGACTGAGACACGGCCCAGACTCCTACGGGAGGCAGCAGTGAGGAATCTTGCGCAATGGGCGAAAGCCTGACGCAGCGACGCCGCGTGGGGGATGACGGCCTTCGGGTTGTAAACCCCTTTCGCCACCGACGAAGCCCTTCGGGGTGACGGTAGGTGGAGAAGAAGCACCGGCCAACTACGTGCCAGCAGCCGCGGTAATACGTAGGGTGCTAGCGTTGTCCGGAATTATTGGGCGTAAAGAGCTCGTAGGCGGCCTGTCGCGTCCACTGTGCAATCCCGGGGCTCAACTCCGGAACCGCAGTGGATACGGGCAGGCTAGAGGCAGGCAGGGGAGAGTGGAATTCCCGGTGTAGCGGTGAAATGCGCAGATATCGGGAGGAACACCAGTGGCGAAGGCGGCTCTCTGGGCCTGACCTGACGCTGAGGAGCGAAAGCGTGGGGAGCAAACAGGATTAGATACCCTGGTAGTCCACGCCGTAAACGTTGGGCGCTAGGTGTGGGGGCCACTCCAAGGTTTCCGCGCCGAAGCTAACGCGTTAAGCGCCCCGCCTGGGGAGTACGGCCGCAAGGCTAAAACTCAAAGGAATTGACGGGGGCCCGCACAAGCGGCGGAGCATGTGGATTAATTCGATGCAACGCGAAGAACCTTACCTGGGCTTGACATGCCGGGAAAACCCATGGAGACATGGGGTGCCTTCGGGCGTCCGGCACAGGTGGTGCATGGCTGTCGTCAGCTCGTGTCGTGAGATGTTGGGTTAAGTCCCGCAACGAGCGCAACCCCCGTCCCATGTTGCCAGCGGGTAATGCCGGGGACTCATGGGAGACTGCCGGGGTCAACTCGGAGGAAGGTGGGGACGACGTCAAGTCATCATGCCCCTTATGTCCAGGGCTTCACACATGCTACAATGGCCGGTACAGAGGGCTGCGAAACCGCAAGGTGGAGCGAATCCCACAAAGCCGGTCCCAGTTCGGATCGGGGTCTGCAACTCGACCCCGTGAAGCCGGAGTCGCTAGTAATCGCAGATCAGCAACGCTGCGGTGAATACGTTCCCGGGCCTTGTACACACCGCCCGTCACGTCATGAAAGTCGGCAACGCCCGAAGCCGGTGGCCTAACCCGCTCACGCGGGAGGGAGCCGTCGAAGGCGGGGCCGGCGATTGTGACGAAGTCGTAACAAGGTAGCCGTACCGGAAGGTGCGGCTGGATCACCTCCTTTCTATGGAGCCCATGGCGCCCGCACGGGCGTCCATGAGGAAGCACTTCCTCACACACCACTCCCCCGGCTCCGAGCCGGCCTGGTCCACGTCGACGAGACGCGCTGTTGGGCTCTGGGGGTGCGCCGCCGCGCGCGCACGGCCGACGTGCCGCCGGTCCGACCCGGCGCCGGCGACGGCGCCCGGAGGCCGCGCGGCCGTACCTTGAGAACTGCACAGGAAGCGTCGTGGACACCTACTGCTTGCGTGTGCTCGGCAAGCTACGAAGGGCACACGGTGGATGCCTTGGCGCCAGGAGCCGAAGAAGGACGTGGGGGGCTGCGATAAGCCTCGGGGAGCTGCCGACCAAGCTGTGATCCGAGGATCTCCGAATGGGGAAACCCGGCCGTCGTCATGGACGGTCGCGGCTGCCTGAACCCATAGGGCAGTGCGCGGTACACGCGGGGAAGTGAAACATCTCAGTACCCGCAGGAGAAGAAAGCAACAGCGATTCCGTGAGTAGTGGCGAGCGAAAGCGGAACAGGCCAAACCGGTAGCGTGCCGAAGCCGGTGGGCGTTGCGCTACCGGGGTAGCGGGACCGTCCAGCCGGGGCCACCGACCCGGCAGGGAGTCAGAAATCGTCGTGGATAGCCGAAGGCGATTGGAAAACGCCGGCGCAGAGGGTGACACCCCCGTAGGCGAAATCCCGGCGACTCCCGGACGTCGATCCCAAGTAGTGCGGGACCCGGGAAATCCCGTGCGAATCCGGGAGGACCACCTCCTAAGCCTAAATACTCCCTGGCGACCGATAGCGGACCAGTACCGTGAGGGAACGGTGAAAAGTACCCCGGGAGGGGAGTGAAACAGTACCTGAAACCGTGTGCCTACAAACCGTCAGAGCCTGTCCCCCGGGACGGGTGATGGCGTGCCTTTTGAAGAATGAGCCTGCGAGTTTGCGGTGCGTGGCGAGGTTAACCCGTGAGGGGTAGCCGTAGCGAAAGCGAGTCCGAACAGGGCGACCCAGTCGCGCGCCCAAGACCCGAAGCCGAGTGATCTACCCATGGGCAGGGTGAAGCCCGGGTAAGACCGGGTGGAGGCCCGAACCGACCAGGGTTGAAAACCTGGCGGATGACCTGTGGGTAGGGGTGAAAGGCCAATCAAACTCGGTGATAGCTGGTTCTCCCCGAAATGCATTTCGGTGCAGCGTCGCGTGGTCCTTGCCGGAGGTAGAGCTACTGGCTGGCCTAGGGGGCCTACAAGCCTACCGAAGTCAACCAAACTCCGAATGCCGGCAAGCTGCAGCGCGGCAGTGAGACGGCGGGGGATAAGCTTCGTCGTCAAAAGGGAAACAGCCCAGACCGCCAGCTAAGGCCCCCAAGCGCGCACTAAGTGGGAAAGGATGTCGGGTCGCAGAGACAGCCAGGAGGTTGGCTTAGAAGCAGCCATCCTTCAAAGAGTGCGTAATAGCTCACTGGTCGAGTGGCCCGGCGCCGACAATGTAGCGGGGCTCAAGTGCGCCGCCGAAGCTGCGGGACTCACGCTCGTGCTCGGCCTCCCCCATCCGGGGGTGGTCTAGGCGCGTGGGTCGGTAGGGGAGCGTCGTACGGCGGGCGAAGCTGCGGGGTGACCCTCGGTGGACGCCGTGCGAGTGAGAATGCAGGTATGAGTAGCGAAAGAGGGGTGAGAAACCCCTCCGCCGAATGACCAAGGGTTCCAGGGCCAGGCTAATCCGCCCTGGGTGAGTCGGGACCTAAGGCGAGGCCGAGAGGCGTAGTCGATGGACAACGGGTTGATATTCCCGTACCCGCGTGAGCGCGCCCCTGGCGAGGCCGGTGATACTCACCGCCCGAACCGCCGTCGAACCCCACTCGTGGGGTGATGGCGGGGAGCGCGGGACCTGATCCGGTAGTAGCCAAGCGATGGGGTGACGCAGAAGGGCAGCCCCGCCAGTGAGTGGTAGTACTGGTGCAAGCCCGTAGCCCGGCACGTAGGCAAATCCGCGTGCCGTCAAGGGTGAGAGGTGACGCATAGCCGATTGAGGCGAAGCAGGGTCAACCCATGCTGCCGAGAAAAGCCTCTAGCGAGTGCTCACGCGGCCCGTACCCCAAACCGACGCAGGTGGTCAGGTAGAGAATACCGAGGCGATCGGGCGAACCGCGGTCAAGGAACTCGGCAAATTGCCCCCGTAACTTCGGGAGAAGGGGGGCCGGTGGCCCTGAAGCCCCGCGCGGGCTAGGGGCGGCCGGCCGCAGAGACCAGGTCCGAGCGACTGTTTACTAAAAACACAGGTCCGTGCGAAGTCGTAAGACGAAGTATACGGACTGACGCCTGCCCGGTGCTGGAACGTTAAGAGGACCCGTTAGCTGGCCTTCGGGCCGGTGAAGCGGGGAATCCAAGCGCCAGTAAACGGCGGTGGTAACTATAACCATCCTAAGGTAGCGAAATTCCTTGTCGGGTAAGTTCCGACCTGCACGAATGGCGTCACGACTTGGACACTGTCTCGACCGCGGGCCCGGCGAAATTGCAGTGCGAGTAAAGATGCTCGCTACGTGCGGCAGGACGGAAAGACCCCGGGACCTTTACTACAGCTTGATATTGGCGCTTGGGGCGGCTTGTGTAGGATAGGTGGGAGACTGTGAAGCCGTCACGCCAGTGACGGTGGAGTCGCCGTTGAAATACCACTCTGGTCGTTCCGGGCGTCTAACCTCGGTCCGTGATCCGGATCAGGGACAGTGTCTGGCGGGTAGTTTAACTGGGGCGGTTGCCTCCTAAAGCGTAACGGAGGCGCCCAAAGGTCCCCTCAGCCTGGTCGGAAATCAGGCGTCGAGTGCAAGGGCACAAGGGGGCTTGACTGTGAGACCGACAGGTCGAGCAGGGACGAAAGTCGGGCCTAGTGATCCGGCGGTGGCTTGTGGAAGCGCCGTCGCTCAACGGATAAAAGGTACCCCGGGGATAACAGGCTGATCTTGCCCAAGAGTCCACATCGACGGCAAGGTTTGGCACCTCGATGTCGGCTCGTCGCATCCTGGGGCTGGAGTAGGTCCCAAGGGTTGGGCTGTTCGCCCATTAAAGCGGTACGCGAGCTGGGTTTAGAACGTCGTGAGACAGTTCGGTCCCTATCCGCCGCACGCGTAGGAGACTTGCGGGGAGCTGCCCCTAGTACGAGAGGACCGGGGCGGACGAACCTCTGGTCTGCCAGTTGTGCCGCCAGGTGCACGGCTGGTTCGCTACGTTCGGACGGGATAACCGCTGAAAGCATCTAAGCGGGAAGCTCGCCCCTAGATGAGGTCTCCCACCGGGTCAACCGGGTAAGGCCCCCAGCGAGACCACTGGGTTGATAGGCCGGAGGTGGAAGCTCGGCAACGAGTGGAGCCGACCGGTACTAATAGGCCGAGGGCTTGCCCCGCACCGCGCAGTGGGTGTCCACGTCGTTGCCTGTGCGGTTCTCGGCATACGAGAAGGGCCGCGCCCCTACCCCACCAGCGGGCGGGACAGGGGCGCGGCCTTTCGCTGCTCACCGACTCGGTACCGGCTCCGCGGTCGCGCGTCGCATGGCGAACTCGGGCTTGCCGAACAGGATGGCGTAACCGGGCCCCAGCGTGGTCATGAGCCGCTGGAGCTGGTCGCCGGTCAGGGCGTCGGCCAGCGTGCTCAGCACCGCGCCGGCGTCCCACTTCGCGGTCTCGGTCGATGCGTCGAGGGCGCGCGCGACCCGGCTGAGGAACTCGTCGGGCCCGAACGGCTCCGCTGGACCGATCCCGCTCGTCATGGGGTCCCGCAGGTCGGCCGGCAGCTGTGCGGCCACGTCCGCGGCCTCGTCGGCGCCGAGCCGCTCGGCGAGGACCGGGAGGACGGCCCGGATGACCTGCTCTGCTTCCCTCCGGTCGAAGTAGTTGCCGCGGTCGCGCACGGTGGTCAGGAACTCGCGTGCCTCCATCACCTTCTCCTCTCCGCAGCGACAGCCGTCGGCGCGGCCGGGGACCGCGCGCCTCGCGGTCCCCGGCCGCAGCGCGTCCGCGTCAGAAGTCCATGCCCTCACCCCCTGCGCCGGCGCCGGCACCGGCACCGGCCTTCTCCTTCTCCGGCTTGTCGGCGACGACCGCCTCGGTGGTCAGGAACAGCCCGGCGATCGACGCCGCGTTCTGCAGCGCGGAGCGGGTGACCTTGGCCGGGTCGATGATGCCGGCCTCGATCAGGTCCTTGTACTCGCCGGTCGAGGCGTCGAGGCCATGGCCCTGCGGCAGGGTCTTGACCTTCTCCACCACGACGCCGCCCTCGAGGCCGGCGTTGACCGCGATCTGCTTGAGCGGGGCCTCCAGCGCCGCGAGGACGATGTTGGCACCGGTGGCCTCGTCACCCTCGAGGCCCAGCCCGGCGAGGCCCTCGAGGCCGGCCTGCAGCAGGGCCACGCCACCACCGGCGACGATGCCCTCCTCGACGGCGGCCTTGGCGTTGCGGACCGCGTCCTCGATGCGGTGCTTGCGCTCCTTGAGCTCGACCTCGGTGGCCGCGCCCGCCTTGATCACCGCGACGCCACCGGCCAGCTTGGCCAGGCGCTCCTGCAGCTTCTCGCGGTCGTAGTCGGAGTCGGTGCGCTCGATCTCGGTGCGGATCTGGTTGACCCGCCCCGCGATCTGGTCGGCGTCACCGGCGCCGTCGACGATGGTGGTCTCGTCCTTGGTGACGACGACCTTGCGGGCCCGGCCCAGCAGCGACAGGTCGGCGTTCTCCAGCTTCAGGCCGACCTTCTCCGAGATGACCTCACCGCCGGTCAGGATGGCCATGTCGGTGAGCATCGCCTCGCGGCGGTCGCCGAAGCCGGGGGCCTTGACCGCGACCGACTTGAAGGTGCCGCGGATCTTGTTGACCACCAGGGTGGCGAGGGCCTCGCCCTCGACGTCCTCGGCGATCACGAGCAGCGGCTTGCTGCTCTGCATGACCTTCTCCAGGACCGGGATCAGGTCCTTCGCCGAGGAGATCTTGTGGTTCACCAGCAGGATGTACGGGTCCTCCAGGACCGCCTCCTGCCGCTCGGGGTCGGTGACGAAGTAGCCGGAGATGAAGCCCTTGTCGAAGCGCATGCCCTCGGTGAGCTCCAGCTCCAGCCCGAAGGTCTGCGACTCCTCGACGGTGATGACACCGTCGCGGCCCACCTTGTCCATCGCCTCGGCGATCATCTCGCCGATGCTCGTGTCACCTGCGGAGATCGACGCGGTGGCGGCGATCTGCTCCTTGGTCTCGAGCTCCTTCGCGGCCTTCAGGACCCGCTCGGCCACGAGCTCGGTGGCCTTCTCGATGCCGCGCTTGAGGGCCATCGGGTTCGCGCCGGCCGCGACGTTGCGCAGACCCTCGTGCACCAGGGCCTGGGCGAGCACGGTGGCGGTGGTGGTGCCGTCACCGGCGATGTCGTCGGTCTTCTTCGCGACCTCCTTGACCAGCTCGGCCCCGATCTTCTCCCACGGGTCCTCGAGCTCGATCTCCTTGGCGATCGACACACCATCGTTGGTGATGGTGGGCGCGCCCCACTTCTTCTCCAGCACCACGTTGCGGCCCTTGGGGCCGAGCGTCACCTTGACGGCGTCGGCGAGGGTGTTCATGCCGCGCTCGAGCCCGCGGCGCGCCTCCTCGTCGAACGCGATCATCTTCGCCATGGGGGTGTAGTCCTCCGATAGGGATGACCCGAAAGTCTCGTGTCGAGCGCGCGCCCGCGACGGACGATCGACAACCCTGCGCCGATCTCACCCGCCCGACGATTGGCACTCTACAGTCCCGAGTGCCAGTCCGGTTCTAGCACTCGGTGCATACGAGTGCAAGGCGACCGGCCCGGGGCCCACCCGGTGGAAAACGGGTCGGGGGGACCGGCCGGAGCCGGTCCCCCCGAACACACCGTGGAGCTCGCCGACCTATCCGATCCGACGGACGGCGTCGGCCTGGCTGCGGCCGTCGCGGCCCGCCGTCGTCTCGAACTCGACTCGGTCGCCCTCGTCCAGGGTGCGGAAACCCTCAGCCTGGATCGCGCTGTAGTGGACGAAGACGTCCGGCCCGCCATCGGTGGCGATGAAGCCGAAGCCCTTCTCCGCGTTGAACCACTTGACCGTGCCCTGGGCCACGGCACCTCCATGTTGCAGTACTGCGGTAACGCAGTGGTGCTACTGACCGCGCCGACGCTACCCCAGATCGCTGCCGCCGTCCGGGATCGCGCCGCGCGGTCCGGCAGGATTGCCGTCGTGGTGAGCTCCCCCAGAACGGTCGACGAGCACCGCGCGGTCGTGGCCGCGCTCCTGGACCCGATGCCCGCGGAGGACGTCCCGGTGGTGCACGCGCGGGGGCGGGTGCTCGCCGCCGACGTCGTGGCCGGCGTCGCGCTGCCCTCGTTCGACAACTCGGCGATGGACGGCTACGCGGTGCGGGCCGCGGACTGCACCGACGCGCCCGTCGAGCTGCCGGTGGAGGCCGACATCCCCGCCGGGCGCACGGACGTCCCCCCGCTGCGGCCCGGCACCGCCCACCGGATCATGACCGGCGCCCTGGTGCCGCCGGGCGCGGACGCCGTCGTCCCCGTCGAGCAGACCGACGGCGGCCTCGACCGCGTGCGCGTGTCGGTCGCCCCCGCGCCGGGCGCGCACGTCCGGCGCGCGGGCGAGGACGTGCGCGAGGGCGACGTCGTGCTGAGGGCGGGCACGGTGCTCGGCGCCCCGCAGATCGGCGTGGCCGCCGCCGTCGGCCGGGAGACCCTGCCGGTCCGGCGCAGGCCGCGGGTGCTCGTGCTGTCCACCGGGTCGGAGCTCGTCGCCCCGGGCAGGCCGCTGCGACCGGGACAGATCTACGAGTCGAACGGGCCGATGCTCGCCGCCGCGGTGGAGGACGCGGGCGGCTGCGCGGAGCTGCTGCGGTTCGTCCCCGACGACGTCGAGCAGTTCCTCGGCCGGCTCCGCGAGCGGGTCTCGGACGCGCCCGTGGACCTCCTGCTCACCTCGGGCGGGGTGAGCGCGGGCGCCTACGAGGTGGTCAAGGATGCCTTCCGCGAGCGCGGCGTCGAGTTCGTCAAGGTGGCGATGCAGCCCGGCGGGCCCCAGGGCGCGGGCCGCGTCGACGAGCTCGGCGGCATCGGCGTCGTCACCCTGCCCGGCAACCCGGTGAGCTCGCACGTGTCGTTCGAGGTGTTCGTCCGGCCCGCGCTGCGGTCGGCGCTCGGCCACCCGCACCCCGAGCGCCCGGTCGTCACGGCGACGCTGGGTGAGCGCTGGCGCTCGCCCGCCGGGCGCAGGCAGTTCCGGCGCGGGGTCCTCGACGCGTCGAACGGCACCGTGCGCGAGGTCGGCGGCCCGGCGTCGCACCTGCTCGGCTCGCTCGCCAGGGCCGAGTGCCTCGTCGTCGTGCCCGAGGACGTCACGGAGCTCTCGGAGGGGTCTGCGGTGGAGACGTGGTTGCTCGATGGGTGACCGGACCAGTAGATTGTGGTGGGGATCACAGTTGGAGCGGGCAACGATCGCAGCTTCCGGAGCGTCTTAAGGGTGAGCGTTCGGCCGATCGGTGCACATCGCAGGGTTCGGGGCCCTGCGACCTGGACGATCGAACGGAGGCTCGGGGATAATCCGGAGGTGGATCGGGTAACCGACCCACAACGCGAAGGACCTACCGCCCGTCGCTGGGGAGCGGACGAGCGGTTCCACGGCCGGGGTCGTCGTCTCGGGGGATGGCGGCCCCGGCCCTTTGCGTTCCACGGGCCCTCACACGGCGATGTGGCGGAACGTGACCACAGCGCCGGGCGGCAGCCTTCCCTGGCGTACCGTAGCCGCCGCCACCGCGGCCCGAGGGGGTCGCCACGCCGGAGGAGCCGATCCGCTTCCATGCACGACCCGACGCCGCCTGTCGACGCCGCGGCGCCCCGCGAGCCCACGGGAGCGCAGCGGGGGCGACCGGGCCCAGGCTTGTCGCTTCCCCACGTCGCCCGGCTGGTCCGGGACGCGATCCCACCCATGCACCCGGGTGGGCGCCCGCTCGTCGCCGCGGTCGCGGGCGCCGCCACCGCCGTGCGGCTCGCCACCGGGCGGGGCACGGCCGCGGGTCTCGCCGCCACCGCCGCCACGGCGCTGTTCTTCCGCAACCCGCGCCGGGTGCGCCCCCCGCTCACCGGGGTCGCGCTCTCGGCTGCCGACGGCACGGTGGCAGGCGTCTCCGACGTGCTGCCACCCCCCGAGCTCGACCTCCCGCGCGAACCGGCAACCCGGGTCAGCGTGTTCCTGTCCGTGCTCGACGTGCACGTGCAGCGCGTGCCCGTCGACGGGCGCGTGCTCGACGTCGCCTACCGGCCCGGCACCTTCCTGTCCGCCGACCTCGACAAGGCCAGCGAGGACAACGAGCGCAACGCCGTGCTGTTCGAGACCACCGACGGCACGCGCATCGGCGTCGTCCAGATCGCCGGGCTGCTCGCCCGCCGCATCGTCTGCGACATCGCCCCCGGCGACGAGGTCGCCGCGGGGGAGACGTTCGGGCTGATCCGCTTCGGATCGCGCGTCGACGTCTACCTCCCACCCGGATCACGGGTCGCGGTGGCACCGGGGCAGCGCACGATCGGCGGTGAGACGGTGCTGGCCGAACTCCCCAGGAGCGTCAGATGACCGCCCCCAAGAACCGCGCAGGCGTGCGGCTGCTGCCCAACGCCGTCACCGTCCTCGCGCTGTGCTCCGGGCTCTCCGCCGTGTACTTCGCGCTCGGGGGCCGGTTCGAGCTGTCGGTGGCCGCGGTCGGCGCCGCGGCGCTGTGCGACGCGCTCGACGGCAGGCTCGCCCGCCTCCTCGACGCCACCACCCGCATCGGAGCCGAGCTCGACTCGCTCGCCGACCTCGTCTCGTTCGGCGTCGCGCCCGCGCTCGTCCTCTACATATGGCAGCTCGAGGGCAACCGGTACGGCTGGGTCGTCGCGCTGGTGTTCGCCGTGTGCATGATGCTGCGGCTCGCCCGCTTCAACACCCTCCTCGACTCCGACGACGAGTTCCCGTTCACGCGGGAGTTCTTCGTCGGCGTGCCCGCCCCCGCCGCGGCGATGTCGGCGGGCATCCCGCTCTACGCCACGCTCCACTTCGGACCGGGCTGGTGGTCGGCGGCCCCGCTCGTGGCCGGGTGGGCGCTCGTCGTCGCGGCCCTCATGGTGAGCCGGCTGCCCACGCTGTCGTTCAAGGCCGTGCGGGTGTCGCCGAACTACATCGCCCCGCTGCTCGTGCTCGTCGCGATCGCCGCGGCCGTGCTCATCACGGTGCCGTTCCTCGGGCTGGGCATCGTCGCGCTGGTCTACCTGTGCTCGATCCCCTACACCGTGCACCGCCACCGGTGGCTCAGGAAGCACCCCGAGGCGTGGGGCGTGCCGGTCAGGGAGCGGCGCCGGATCGCGCGCGCGGCCCGCTCCGCCCGCCGCCTCGGGCTCCGCTCGCCGCTGCGCCACCGGGTGGCGGGGCGCGCGAGCGCCGTCGCCCGCGCCGTGCGCCGGTTCGGCGACGACCCCGCAGGTGTCATGCAGCGCGCGACCCGCAGCGGCAACGGCCGGGGCGGCGGGCGCGGCAACGGGCGGGGGCCCGGCCCGGCGGCCCAGCCGTCGCGCAACCGCCTCCGCCTCGGACTGCGCGGCGCCCGGCGCCGCTGAGCTACGGCCGCCGCTGCCGCCCGCGGTCCGCGGCGTCCGGCCCGGCCTCGCCGTCGGGGGCCGGGGGCACCTGCCGGTCGCGTGCCCGGATGATCCGTCCGACGAGCACGCCGACGACGGCGGCGACAGCGATCCACACCACCGCCACGACGACGATCCAACCGACTGTGTTGATGGCCGCTCCTGTGGTCGCGGACATCGCCAGTGTCCTCCCCGCACCCGCCCCCTGCACGGAGGAGCCGGGCGCTCCGCCCGATCAGCCGACGTCGGGCACTGCCGGTCCCAGCAGGTCGTCGGCGTCGACGATCCGATAGGCGTAACCCTGCTCGGCGAGGAACCGCTGACGGTGCGCTGCGTAGTCGGTGTCGAGGGTGTCGCGCGACACCACCGAGTAGAAGTGGGCCTGGCGGCCGTCGGCCTTGGGCCGCAGCAGCCTGCCCAGCCGCTGCGCCTCCTCCTGCCGCGACCCGAACGTGCCGGAGACCTGGATGGCGACGCTGGCCTCGGGCAGGTCGATCGAGAAGTTGGCCACCTTGCTCACCACGAGCACCGGCAGCTCGCCCCGGCGGAAGGCGTCGAACAGCTCCTCCCGCTCGCGGTTCTTCGTCGAGCCCTGGATGACGGGTGCGTCGAGCACCGCGCCCAGCTCCTCCAGCTGCTCGAGGTAGGCGCCGATGACGAGCGCGGGCTCACCGGGGTGGCGGTCGAGGATGCCCTTGACGACGGCGATCTTCGTGTGCGCCGTGGACGCCACCCGGTAGCGCTCCTCGGCCTCGGCGACCGCGTAGCCCATGCGCTCGTTGTCGGTGAGCGTGACGCGCACCTCCGTGCACTCGGCGGGCGCGATCCAGCCCTGCTGCTCGATGTCGCGCCACGGCGCGTCGTAGCGCTTCGGGCCGATGAGGGAGAAGACGTCGCCCTCGCGCCCGTCCTCGCGCACGAGGGTGGCGGTGAGGCCGAGGCGGCGGCGCGACTGCAGGTCGGCGGTCATGCGGAAGACCGGGGCGGGGAGCAGGTGCACCTCGTCGTAGATGATGAGGCCCCAGTCGCGCGAGTCGAACAGCTCGAGGTGCTTGTACTGGCCCTTGCTCTTGCGCGTGATCACCTGGTACGTGGCGATCGTGACCGGGCGGATCTCCTTGCGCTCGCCGGAGTACTCGCCGATCTCGTCCTCGGTGAGGCTGGTGCGCGCCACGAGCTCGCGCTTCCACTGCCTGCCCGCCACGGTGTTGGTGACGAGGATGAGCGTGGTGGCCTGGGCCTTCGCCATCGCGGCCGCGCCCACGAGGGTCTTGCCCGCCCCGCAGGGCAGCACGACGACGCCGGAGCCGCCGGCCCAGAACCCCTCGACGGCCTCGTGCTGGTAGCCGCGCAGCTTCCAGCCGTCCTCGACCAGCGAGATCGGGTGCGCCTCCCCGTCGACGTAGCCCGCGACGTCCTCCGCCGGCCACCCGATCTTGAGCAGCGCCTGCTTGAGGTGGCCGCGCTCGGACGGGTGCACGACGACGGTGTCCTCGTCGATGCGCTCGCCGAGCATCGGGGCGATCTTCTTCTGCCGGAGCACCTCCTCCAGCACGGCCCGGTCCAGCGCCACCATGACCAGCCCGTGCACGGGGGAGTTGGTGAGCTGCAGGCGGCCGTAGCGGCCCATGGTGTCGACGACGTCGACGAGCAGCGGCTGGGGCACGGCGTAGCGCGAGTAGCGGACGAGCGCGTCGACCACCTGCTCGGCGTCGTGGCCCGCGGCGCGCGCGTTCCAGAGCGCGAGCGGGGTGACCCGGTAGGTGTGGACGTGCTCGGGGGCGCGTTCGAGCTCGGCGAACGGGGCGATGGCGGCCCGCGCGGCGGGGGCGTCCGGGTGGTCGACCTCGAGCAGCAGCGTCTTGTCGGACTGGACGATCAGCGGCCCGTCGGTCATGATCCGTGGTACTCCTTGCAGGCGAATGGTGCCCCGAGAGACGCTACCCAGCGTGATGCGTACGTCCGTTCGGGGGAACGAATCGGCGATGGCCACCTCGACGAATGGGGGCCTCCTGAGCTCGGGCTATACTTCCCGGGCTCTGTCCGAGAGCGCACGAACGCCACCGCGATCATACCGGGTCCGGGAGGTCAACGCCCTTCCCCAGAGGGCGCGTGTCGGATCGGAGCGCGCACGAAAGCGAGCCGGAACACCCGACCGGTTCGCCCCCGACCGAAGGCGCGACGGATCGTCCCGATGCTCAAGCCCCCCGGGCAAGACACCCGAACACGGCCACCCACCGCCCACAGGGCGCTGTTCGTCCGGCCCGCACTCGCGGAGAGTGGCGCACACGTGCCAGAGTGCGGCCGATCGTCGCCGGCAATCCTCAGGGGGACGTTGACGTGACCAGCACCGAGGCCAGGCAGGCCTGGTCCGAGCGGCTGAACCCGCGAAACTGGACGCTGACGGTCAAACTGGTGGTGGTCGGGATAGTTCCCGCCCTGCTCGCACTGGTCCTCGGCGTCCTGCGCGTCTCCGACCAGGCGAGCGCGGCGGCCGAGCTCGGGCAGAGCACCCAGCTGCTCGAGGTGCAGCAACGGGTCGCGAGCACCGCGGACGCGCTGCGCCAGGAGCGCGACGAGGCCACCCTCTACGTGGCGGCCGGGCGCCAGGGCGACACCGGCGTCCTGGAGATCGGCTTCAACCAGAGCGAGGCCGAGGCCGAGGAGATGCTCGCCGCGCTGGAGAGCGCGGAGGAGCTCGAGCCCACCAGCCTCTCGGCCATGGCCCAGGCCGAGGGCCAGATCGGCCAGCTGCAGAACCTGCGCGCCGACGTCACCGACAACCCCGCCATCGGCTACCGGCAGATCCTCGACCGCTACACCGAGGTGATCACGAGCCTCGACGTCCTCGACCGCGCCCTGCTCCGCGAGGTGCGCACCCCGGGGACCGCGGGTCTCGCCGACGCCCTCACCGCGGTCAACGCCGCAGGTGAGCAGCTCGCGGTGCAGCACACGATCCTCGGCGCCGCCATCCGCGCGGGCAGCCTGCCGCCCGCCGACGCCACCGAGATCGCCACCGACAGCGACCTCGAAGCGGCGTTCCGCGACTACCAGGCCGCCCTCACGGCCGAGCAGCTGGTCCGCTTCGGCAACTTCCTCGACGACGCCGCCAACGCCCAGCGCGAGCGGCTCCAGGCGGCGATCCTCGCGACGCCGCCGGACCAGCCGATCGCCGTGCCGTCGTACGAGTGGGACACCGCCTACAACGGCTCCCGCGCCGCCGTCGAGCGCTCCGGCGACCTGCTGCGCAACGAGCTGGCGGCGGTGAGCGTCGCGGCCGAGGAGCAGGCCAGCAACCTCGCCGGTGTCAACGCGGTCGTGCTGATGCTGGGTCTGCTGGCCGGCATCGCGGTCGCGGTGCTGCTGGCCCGCGCCCTGATCCGGTCGCTGCGGATCCTGCGCTCCTCCGCCCTCGACGTCGCCGAGCGGCGGCTGCCGGAGGCGGTCGAGCGCATGCGCGCCGGGCACACCCCGGACGTCGCCGTCGACCCGGTGCCGCTCGTCGGCCGCGACGAGGTCGGCCAGGTGGCCCGCGCGTTCGACGCGGTGCACGGGCAGGCCGTCCGCCTGGCGGCCGAGCAGGCCGCCCTCCAGGCGGGGGTCAGCGCGATGTTCGTCAACCTGTCCCGCCGCAGCCAGGCGCTGGTCGAGCGCCAGCTGCAGCTGATCGAGCAGCTGGAGAGCAACGAGCAGGACGCCGACCAGCTGGCGAACCTGTTCCAGCTCGACCACCTCGCCACCCGCATGCGGCGCAACAGCGAGAACCTGCTGGTCCTCGCGGGCACCGACCTGGCCAAGCGCAACATCGCGCCGGTGCCGATGGTCGACGTGCTGCGCGCCGCGGTGTCGGAGGTCGAGTCCTACCAGCGCATCGTGGTGCAGACGCCGCCCAACGCCACGGTCGCCGGGCGCGCGGCGTCCGACATCGTCCACCTGCTCGCCGAGCTGCTGGACAACGCCACGAACTTCTCCCCGCCCGACTCGCAGGTGGTCATGAGCACCGCTCGGTCCTCCGACGGGTCGATCGTCGTGGAGATCGTCGACCAGGGCGTCGGCATGGCCGAGCACGAGCTGGCCGACGCCAACCAGCGCCTCGGCGGGCCGTCGTCGGTCGACGTGTCCGCGTCGCGGCGCATGGGTCTGTTCGTGGTCGGTCGCCTCGCGGCCCGCCACGGCATCGGGGTTCGCCTGAGCTCCTCGGAGGGGCAGGGGTCGGGGCTCACCGCCTCCGTGACCGTCCCCGCGCACCTCATCCCGTCGATCGAGCCGGTCGAGGTGAGCCGCACGGCGAGCCTCCCGCTCGTCACCGGCGGGCGCGCCGCGGTGCCGCCGCAGCGCGGTGTCAATGGTTCGGCGATGAGCGGTGGGATTTCTGCGCTGATCGCCGGCACGGACGGCACCGCCAACCCGACGGGTGTCTTCGACGCGCCGGTGGGCGGCGACGGGCAGTTGTTCACCCCGCCGCCCGGCCAGGCCGCGGGCGGCCCACCGCCCTCGTCGCTGCCGAGCAGGCGTCCGGGTTCCACGCTGCGGCCCGGTGGCCCGCCCGGGCCGCCGGACGGCGGCGACCGCGGTGGCGTCGACCCCGACGAGCAGGCGCGCGAGGTCGCCGCGCAGGCCCGCCGCGACCAGGAGGAGGCGGCGGCGCGCGCAGCGGCGGCCCGCGGGGAGGACCAGACGGCCGCGCCCGCCGACGCCCTCGAGCGCCGCAACGGCCACGCCGTCGACTTCGCCGGTGGCGTGGACCAGCAGAAGGGCGCGGACCGGAAGGACGCCGACACCGACCGGGACGGGCAGACGGGCCAGCAGGCCAACGGCCAGGTCGTGCAGCCCGGCACCCCGTCCACCGTCTCCGGCCTCCCCCGCCGCACCCCGGGGCGGGCACCGGGTTCGTCCCAGCCGCCCGCCGACCAGGCTCCGGCACAGCCCGCCCAGCAGCAGTCCGCCCAGCAGCAGTCCGCCCAGCAGGAGCCGGCCCAGCAGGAGCCGGCCCGGCCGACGGACGCGAAGGCCGAGCAGGCCGGGGCGGACACCGCCCAGCCGCCCCGTCCCGCGCCGTCGCCCCGCCCGGCCAAGGCCGAGCAGCGCACGGCGGAGCAGGACGAGGCGGAGCAGCCCGGGGCCGCGGCGTCGGCGGTGTCGCCGCCGACGATGCCGATGCCGGCGGTGCGCCGCACCCCGCAGGATTCCCAGCCGCAGTCGGCAAAGCAGCAGTCGGCAAAGCAGCAGTCGGCCCAGCAGCAGCCGACCCAGCAGCCGGCGCAGCAGCCCGAGGCCGAGCCCGCCCAGGCGCAGCAGCCCGCGGCGCAGGAGCAGGCAGCACCGGCCAAGCCCGCGGCGGAGGAGCCCGCGCGGCAGCAGGCGGACGACCAGCAGCCCGCCGCCGCGCAGGGCCCCACCCCGCAACCGGCTCCCCGGCCCACCCCGCGGCCCACGCCGCGCCCGTCGCCGCAGGCGGCGGGGCAGGCCGAGGAGCAGCAAACCCCTGCCGCCCAGCAGCAGGAGCCGAAGGCGTCCGACGCCGACACGCTGTTCGCACCGAACGTGCCGGTCATCTCCGAGCCGACCGCTCCCAGCGGCGTCGGCAGCCGCCCCACGGGCTTCGACCTCGGGGAGACCACGCCGATCTTCGAGGAGATCGCGTCGGCGTGGTTCCGCTCCAACCGGCCGATCCCGGTCAACTACGAGCAACAGAACGGCACGGCGAAGCCGCAGGCGGGTCAGGGGGCGCAGCAGCCCGCGGCGACCCCGCAGCCCACGCCCCGGCCCGCGCCGTCGCCGCGGCCCACGCCGCCGCCCACGACCGAGGTCCCGATCGCCTCGGCACCGGAGCCGCCGCAGCAGCCGCGCCCGGCTCCCGCCGAGCACGAGTTCGCGACCCCGGCCGACGAGGGGTGGCGGGCCGCCAGCGACGTGGTCTCCGAGCCGCCGGACGAGCTCACGGCGGCCGGCCTGCCCAAGCGCAGGCCGCGTGCGCGCCTGGTCCCCGGCAGTGCAGGATCGTCCGTGCTTGCACCGCCGGCGGGCGCCACGCGCAGTGCGGAGGCCATCCGCGGCAGGCTCGCGAGTTACCAGCAAGGGATTCGCCAGGGTCGCGAGACCAGGCTTCGCGCACAGCAGCACAACGGTGGTACGGGTCCCGCCAACGCGGGTGGTAATCACGACGAGGAGTCCTCATGACGGCGCCACAAGTCCAGCCGAGCCGGTTCGGATGGCTGGTCACGAACTTCGCGGAGCGAGTGCCGGGCGTGGCCCACGCGATCGTCGTGTCCGCGGACGGTCTGCTGCTCACCGCATCCGACCGGCTCCCGCGCGACCGGGCCGACCAGCTCGCCGCGGTGGCCTCGGGTCTGGTCAGCCTGACCCAGGGCGCGGCGCGCTGCTTCGACGCGGGCGGCGTGGTCCAGACGGTCGTCGAGATGGACCGCGGGATCGTGCTCCTGATGTCGATCAGCGACGGTTCCTGCCTCGCGGTGCTGGCGTCACCGAGCTGTGACATCGGCCTGATCGGATACGAGATGACGCTGCTGGTCGACCGCGTCGGCCAGCTGCTGACCCCCGAGCTGCGCGCCGAACTGCAGGGTTCGTTCGGCCGCTGATCGGTCGCCCGGTCCGCCACCTACCGCAGCCAGCGATCGGCAGGAAGCAGGTGAATGTCTTGTGAGCGAGCTTGCGAGCGATCCGAAGTCACAGCGCCTGCGCGCTGCGTTGGTTCACGACGGGCCGGTCGAGCGTCGGGGGACCACGGCCGGTGAGGTGGGTATGCAGAGAGAGGCCATGCGATGAGCTCCGGTCCCGACGACGAGCGCCGGCAACCCGCGGAGCCGACCTTCGCCGACGTGATGAACGCCTTCAGCTTCGACGCGGGGCGTTCGTCCCGCCGGAGGCGGTGGGGGCGCAAGCGCGGAAGCGACGTCGAAAGGCCTGAGAGCGCCGCCGTCGAGCCGCCTGCTCCTGCGGCCATGGCGGCGCCCCCGGCCGCTCCCCCGCCGGCACCGTCGCCCCAGGCGCCCTCACCCCAGGCACCGCCGCCCGGGCAGCCGCCCACGGCCCCCATCGACCTGCGCGGGGTCCCGGCCGACCAGGGCGGGCTGGAGGGCAGCGCCTCCGCGGTCCGGCCCTACGCCTGGACCCGTGGGCGCACGAAGGCAGGCCTCGATCTGGCCATCGAGGCGCTCGTCTCCACCAGCCAGCGCGCCAAGGACCAGATGGGCCTGCTTCAGCTGGAGCACCGAGCCGTCGCGGAGCTCTGCGAGCAGACCCGGTCGGTCGCCGAGGTCGCGGCTCTCCTGTCGATCCCCCTCGGGGTGGCCCGGGTGCTCCTGGGCGACATGGTGGGGCTCAACCTGGTGACCGTGCACCAGACAGCGAGCAGCACCGGCGACGAGCCGGATCTCGCACTGATGGAAAGGGTGTTGAGTGGACTCCGTCGGCTCTAGTTACCCCGGCCGCACCCCGGCGATCGCCACCGCGGCCACGATCTCCGCGAAGATCGTGGTGGCCGGCGGGTTCGGTGTCGGCAAGACGACGTTCGTCGGCTCGGTGTCCGAGATCATGCCGCTCACCACCGAAGCCGTGATGACCGAGGCCAGCGCGGGTGTCGACGACCTCGCGGCCACCCCGAACAAGCAGACCACCACGGTGGCGATGGACTTCGGTCGCGTGTCCCTCGACGCCGACCTGATCCTCTACCTGTTCGGCACGCCGGGTCAGCACCGCTTCTGGTTCATGTGGGACGACCTGGTGCGCGGCGCGATCGGGGCGGTCGTGCTGGTGGACACCCGTCGGCTCGCCGACTCGTTCGCCGCGATCGACTTCTTCGAGGACCGCGGGCTGCCGTACATCGTCGGGCTGAACTGCTTCGACGGCCTGCTGCAGCACCGCATCGAGGACGTGCGCGAAGCGATGTCGATCGACCCGAGCATTCCGATCATCACCTGCGACGCGCGCAACCGCCAGTCCACGAAGCAGACGCTGATCACGCTGGTCGAGCACGCGATGCAGACGCGGATGGCCGCCGGGGCCCGCTGAGCCACGCTCGGCGGCGCTCCGGCCCACCCCAGGTCGTCCGCTGATCGACCGACGGTGCCGAGCCGTCGGCCCTCGGCGTGCTCGCCCGCCGTCCGGCTTGGTCAGTCCTCCACCGGCGCGATGCCGGTGATGCGATGGAGGGGAACGCGGTGCAGGCCACCGTGGACCGCGTCCCGGCCCTCCACGACGCCGCCTCCCACGGAGTGCGGCACGAGCACGCGTTCGCCCGCGACGCCGTGGGCGTCGACGAACCCGATCCACACCGTGCGGTTGTCCGCCGCGGCGGAGCGCAGCACGTCGAGCGTCGAGCCGTTGGAGCCGACGGGTGCGCCCTTGCGCACGCCGGCCATCGCGTCCCCCGCCCGCATCCGCGACACCAGGGCGGCGAGCTGCTCGGCGTCCGGCTCGGGCGGCCCGCTGCGGGCCGCGGAGCGGCGGCGGGGTGAGGTCCGCCGGCCGCGGTCGGTCAGGTCGAGCACACCGCCCCCGCTGTCCTCCGCCGCCGGGCTGAAGCCCGCCGCCCGCAGCCCGTCGAGGACTTCGACGAGCGGCAGCGGGGAGACGAGCACGGTCGGGGCGATGCGCCGCAGTTCGAGCGCGGCCGCGTCCGGGTGGGCGAGCACCTCGGAGATGAGCACCTCGTCGTCGGACCGCAGGAACGAGGCGGCCGCGCCGCCGCGCAGCCGGCCGTGCCGGCGCGCCACGTCGTCGACGAGGTAGGTGAGGCTCTGCGGCACCGGGGTCGCGGAGCGCTTCGCGAACAGCTCGTGCAGGTCGGCGGCCGACCGCCCGGCGTCGAGCGCGCGGCGGATCGAGGCCTCGCTGAAGCGGTACACGGTGGCCCCGCCCGCCGACTCCACGTCGGCCACCAGGTCCAGCTCGCGGGCCAGCGCCGTCTCCAGCGGGCCCGGGGCGACCGCGGTGAGGTCGGCCTGCAGCAGGACGTGGTCGACCGGCTCGGGCAGCGTGGCGCGCAGGGCGGCGACGAGCCCGTCCGGATCGGTGAGCAGCGCCCGGCCCGGCCCGCTGATGGCGTCGAGGGCCACGACGCCCAGCACCGTGGCCTCCGCGATCACCCACGTCACGAGCTCGTCGCGCAGCCGGCCGCCGCGGCGCGGCGCGCGCCACGCGAGCAGCTCCGCGAGCGCGGCGGGCGACGCGGGGGCGGTGCCGGGCGGCAGCTCGGCGAGCCCGGCCAGCACCCGGCGGCGGTCGCGGGGCGCGAGCGGGCGGCGGACGCCGTCGGAGAGGGCCGAGATCGGACGGCCCGCGTCGTCCTTGCGGCCGACGAGCCCGGGCATCCGGGGCAGGTCCAGCCAGGCCCGCGCGATGGTGGCCCAGCGGACCTCGGGGCCGCCCGCCGCCCACACGTCCGCGGTGGTGGTGGGCACCCAGTCGGGGGTGACGCCGTCGCTCTCGCCCACGAGGTCGGCGGCGAGCGCGAGCTCGACGAGCAGGGCCGCGGTGGCCTCGTCGGTGTCCATCTCCCGGGCCGCCCGGCGCAGCTCGCGGACGCCCAACCCACCGGACCGCAGCACGGGTGGCGGGTTGTGGGCCCAGAAGTCGATCAGCAGGTCGAGCCGGCGCAGGACCTCGAGCGCGGCACCGCCCGCGGTCCGGTCGACGACGTCGGCGCCGCGGTCGACGGCCCCGATGTCCGGCGGTGCGACCGGCACCCGGCCCATCGGCCGGTCGCCGCGCAGCGCGAGGCCGACCTGCCGGGGCAGCTCGACGGTCTCGGCGTCGACCCGCACCAGCAGCCCGCGGGCGAGCAGCCGCCCCACGGGGCTGTTCGGGTCCGAGCCCGAGCGGCTGCGCCCGATGGGCGGGCCCGCGGCCAGGGCCTCCAGCACGCGGCGCTCGTCGGGGTCCACGGAGGCGAGCAGCTCGGGCAGCGCGGACGAGCCGGCGAGGCCGGCGGCGGGCCTGCCGAGGCCGCCGGGGTAGCGCGGCACCACCTCGCGCGCCGCCGGGACGAGCGAGAGCGCGTCGTCGGGGCCCCACACCAGGGCGCGGGCCCGCAGGGCCTCGAGCGCAGTGCGGAACGTGTCGGCGGGCAGGTCGGGGCCGAGCAGCCGGGCGAGCTCCGAGGCGGGGACGGGCGCGGTGTCGGCGTCGGCCACGACGGCCGCCTCCAGCACGGCGAGCGTGACGCTGTCGAGGTCGTCGCAGGCGCGGTGCACGGACGCGCGGACGCCCGCCCGCGTGGCGAGCACGACGAGGTCCGCGGGTGGCGGCACGCCCAGGTCAGGGCGCAGCCGCAACAGCGTCGCCAGGGTCTCGTCGTCCTGGGCGCGCAACCAGTCGACGAGCGTCGGGTTCGGCGAGCCCGGTGTGCTCATCGGCCGATCCGATCGCGTGCCGGCGGGACGGCGGGACCGGCGGGGGCGCCGGTCACCGCCGGGCGGAACACTGACCTGGGCATCCCTTCCACGGTAGCCCGCGCCGGTCCGGGAGCCGGTGCGGGATACTGGTGGTGACCACCGAGAACGAGGAGGACATCGTGGCCGACCGCTCCCGCCGGATCGACCCGACGTGGCCGGAGCTCCCCAACGGCGAGCACCCCGTCACCGAGCTCGCCAGCCCGCGCCAGGGCTCGCTCTCCCCGTTCGGTGACGTGGAGTTCCCGCTCCCCGAGGTGCCCTACGTCCACCCCAAGACGGAGATCAACCGATAAGCCCCGCGGGGCTGCTGCTGGCCGCGGGCGCCGGCAGGCGGATGGGCCGCCCCAAGGCGCTCGTGCGCCTGGGCGGTGAGCCGCTCGTCCGGCGCGCGGTCCGGGTCCTCGCCGAGGGCGGCTGCGCGCCGCTCGTGGTCGTCGTCGGCGCGGCCGCGGACGAGGTCGAGCCGCTCCTGCCGGAAGGGGTGCGGGTCGCTCGCGCCCCGGACTGGGACGAGGGCATGGGCGCCTCGCTGCGCGCGGGGCTCGCCGCCCTCGAGGCGGTGGATCCGGTCCCGGACGCCGCGCTCGTGCACCTCGTCGACCTGCCCGGGGTGACCGCGGCGGCCGTCGCCCGCCTCGCGGCCCACGCGTCCACCGGCGCGCTCGCCCGCGCGGCCTACGACGGACGCCCGGCCCACCCGGTGCTGCTGGGGCGGGACCACTGGGCGGGCGTGCGGGGGGCGGCGCGCGGTGATGCGGGCGCCCGCACCTATCTCTCCGGGCACCCGGACCTGGAGCTCGTCGAGTGCGGTGACCTCGCGGAGCCCGACGACGTCGACACCCCGGAGCAGCTGGATCAGCTCGTCCAACGACGACTCCCGCGGTCGCACGAGGACTGACCGCGGGAGTCGTCGGGACGGCTGTCAGATGGTGAGGCGCTGACCCACCTGCAGGGAGTGCGGGTTGTTCTTGAGCGCGGGGTTCTTCTCGACCAGGGCCTTCCAGCCGCCCCGCACGTTGTGGGCGGCCGCGATCTTGGCGAGGGTGTCGCCGCGCTTGACGACGTAGTCACCGCTGGTCGAGGTCCCCTGGGAGGCCAGGCGCACCTGGTCGCCGGAGTCGGGGCGGGCCGGGGCGTCGCGCTGGGTGGAGGAGTGGCCGCGGACGCCGGTCTTGCGCGAGCACGTCGGCCAGGCGTTCCAGCCCTGCTTGGCCAGGACGCGCTCGGCGACGACGATCTGCTCCTCGCGGCTGGCCTGGTGGGCCATCGGCGCGAACTCCTTGCCGCCGAAGGCACGCCAGGTGGACGGGGTGAACTGGAGGCCGCCGTAGAAGCCGTTACCGGTGTTGATGTTCCACCGACCGCCGCTCTCGCACTGGGCGAGCTTGTCCCACGCCGAATCGGGAGCTGCGTTGGCGGGCGCTGCGACGAGCAGCGGGGCGCCGGCGACGGCACCTGCGACAGCGGTGCGGGCGAGGGTCCGACCGGTCCTGCTCGGGGCACGGTGACGGCCGCGGTAGCGGGCCATGGTGCAACTCCGTGCGCTGCGCTTCCGGACGTCGACCGCCGGGGAGCTGGCGGTGCGGCCCGTTCGGCCGCGGTCCGTTACCTGTCCCGCGCTCTGTCGGGGGCGGGGCCGGGGATCGCCGGACAGGTGAGCGCTGCGATCTCCGGGGTCCGTTCGGATCTGGGGCATCCGGCCGGACCGAGAGCGGACGTTACGTCCGGACCTCTCGATCGGGAACCCCCACCGCGACCACCGGCACCTGGCGTGCGGTGAACGAACGGCGACAGCGCGTCGACTCTCCGCAGTTCAGCGGCAACATACCGATCAACGACCAAGATATTTTCAGGTTGTTAAGCAGTGTTGTAGATCACGTTTGGTTCGGCGCTCGGCGCGGCCGCCGGGCAGGTCGTAGGGTTTCGACGTGGAGCTGACCCACGTCGATGCCGCAGGCGCGGCCCGCATGGTCGACGTCACCGGCAAGGAGGCGACCGCGCGCACCGCCGTGGCCACCGGACGGCTGCGCACCACGGCCGAGGTCGTGGACCTGCTGCGCCGCGACGGGCTGCCCAAGGGCGACGCGCTCGCCACGGCCCGCATCGCCGGGATCATGGGCGCCAAGCGCACCCCGGACCTCGTGCCGCTGTGCCACCCGATCGCGTTGAGCGGGGTGGTGGTCGACCTCGAGCCGGAGGGCGACGAGGTCCGGATCCGGGCCACCGTGCGCACCACCGACCGCACGGGCGTCGAGATGGAGGCGCTGACGGCCGTGGCCGTTGCCGGCCTCGCGCTGCACGACATGGTGAAGGCCGTCGACCCGGCCGCCGTCCTCGACGGGGTCCGGGTCGAGCGCAAGGAGGGTGGCAAGACCGGCACGTGGGCCCGCCCGGAGGACAGGTCGTGAGCCGGGAGCGGACGGCCCGGGTGATCACCGCGTCGAACCGGGCGGCCGCCGGGGTCTACGCCGACCGCGGCGGCCCGATGATCGTCGATTGGCTGCGCGCCCGCGGCTACGAAACCCCGGACCCGGTGGTCGTGCCCGACGGCGAGCCGGTCGGCGAGGCGCTGCGGGCGGCCGTCGCCGACGGCGTCGACGTCGTGATCACCACCGGCGGCACCGGCATCTCGCCGACCGACGCGACCCCGGAGGTCACTCGCGCCGTGCTCGACTACGAGGTGCCGGGGCTGGCCGACGCGATCCGGACCGCGGGCGCCCCCACGGTGCCGACGGCCGTGCTGTCGCGCGGGCTCGCCGGCGTCGCGGGGCGCACACTGGTGGTGAACCTGCCCGGATCGACGGGCGGGGTTCGGGACGGCTTGTCGGTGCTGGCGGGCGTCCTCGACCACGCCGTCGACCAGCTGCGAGGAGGGGACCACCGATGAGCGGACCCGCAACCGGCGCCGCCGTGCTGCGCGCCGAGGTCGGCGAGGCGCCGCTGGACGTCGCCGAGCACGCCGCGCTCGTCGACCAGGCCGCCGCGGGGGCGGTGGTGACGTTCGCCGGGGTGGTCCGGGACCACGACGGCGGGCGTGCCGTGCGCGCCCTCGAGTACAGCGCCCACCCCACGGCGGGCAAGGTGGTGGCCGAGGTCGCCGCGGACGTCGCAGCCAGGGCCGTCGGCGTGCGGGCGATCGCGGTGAGCCACCGGATCGGCCCGCTCGGGATCGGCGACGTGGCGCTGGCCTGCGCCGTCGCCGCCGATCACCGCAAGGAGGCCTTCGCGGCCTGTGCCGAGCTGGTGGACGAGGTCAAGCGTCGCCTGCCCGTCTGGAAGCACCAGCTGTTCGCCGACGGCACCGACGAGTGGGTCGGTTCGGCCTGATCGACGGATCAGGCGGGGAGGTCAGTCGCGGCCGCGCAGGCCCAGCTTCTTCGAGCAGGCCGGCCACGCCTTCCAGCCCTGGGTCTTCAGGACGCGCTCGGCGACCCTGATCTGCTCGGCCTTGCTGGCCTGGTGGGCCATGCCCTTGCCACCGTGGGCGCGCCAAGTCCGGTGGCTGAACTGCAGCCCACCGTAGTAGCCGTTACCCGTATTGATCTTCCAGTTGCCACCGCTCTCGCACTTGGCGAGCTTGTCCCAGGTCGACACCGGGGCCGCGTCCGCGGTACCGGCGACGGCAAGGGGAGCGCCGACCGCAATAGCCCCGACAACAGCCAGTCGTGCCAGCTTTCGGCCCAGGCGAGAATCCGGTCGTGAGGTCATTTTCGATCTTCTCCTGATCGCACCCACGAGTGAACGCGCTCGTCAACGGCGCCCGGAGGGGTCCGGGCAGTGCGCGTTCAGCGATCATGAATGGCGCGGGGGAAGGCCATCATGCGCGCCGCGCTCGCCCCAGTCCCGTCATCTGCTCGACGGACCGGAACCGCGGGACTGGGTCTGGGCGCGACGGTTCCGGATGCATTTTTCGATCGAACCTTCCGGCTCGACCGCTCGTTGACCGTACGAGCAGGGTTGGGCGAATCGTCAAACTCTCACGGCGTGAGCAAAATCACGCAGGGGTCCTGGTTGGGGTGACGAGAAATGGAAATTCCCAGGTCAACGAGGGTGTGATCACGGATCGATCACGACGAATGCAATATTCCCAACCCGGAAGTATTCCCGATTGCGTGACGTCTGCGAAGTAACGCTGCGTGATCGTCCGGCTACCCACCGACCATGACAGCGCTCACCAGTGGTGGCTGGTCCGCGCCCGTTCCGTCATGCTGGAACCGTGACAGAACGCCCCTCGAACGCCGCGGGGTCGCCCGCGGAGCTGGCGGCGGCCCTGCGCTCCACCGGCTACCTGGCCGACGACGGACTCGCCACGGCCGCGTTCCTCGCCATGCAGATGAACCGTCCGCTGTTCTGCGAGGGGGAGCCGGGCACGGGCAAGACCGCGCTGGCGCAGGCGCTCGCCCAGGTGCTGGGCGCCGACCTGATCCGGCTGCAGTGCCACGACGGCATCGACGCTTCCCAGGCCCTCTACGACTGGGACTTCCCGCGACAGCTCCTGCACCTGCGCGCGCTGGAGGCGGCGGCGTCGGCCACCGGGGAGACCCTCGACGCCGACGCGGTCGAGGCCTCGCTCTACGACCCGCGCTTCCTGCTCGCCCGCCCCATCCTGCGCGCGCTGCAGACCAGCCCGAGCGTGCTGCTGATCGACGAGATCGACCGCGCCGACGACGAGTTCGAGGCCTTCCTCCTCGAGGTGCTCACCGAGCACGCCGTCTCGATCCCCGAGGTCGGTGAGGTGAGGGCCAAGGAGCCCCCGCTGGTCGTCCTCACCTCCAACCGCACGCGCGAGGTGCACGACGCGCTCAAGCGGCGCTGCCTCTACCTCTGGCTCGACCACCCGGACCTGCAGCGCGAGATCGAGATCCTGCACGCCCGGCTGCCCGGCGTGCCGGAGCGGCTCGCGGCCCAGGTCGCGGGCGCGGTGCGCAAGCTGCGGCAGGCCGACCTGCTCAAGCCGCCCGGCGTCGCCGAGACGATCGACTGGGCGCGGGCGCTGCAGCTCGTCGGCGCCCGCCACCTCGACGTCGACACCGCGGCCGCCACCCTCGGCGCCGTCCTCAAGTACCGCGAGGACGCCGACCGCATCCGCAACCAGCTGGACACCCTGCTCGCGTCCTGACGGATGGCACCCACGTCGACCCCGCAGCAGACCACGGACCCGCTCCCCGGGCTCGTGGGGTTCACGGTCGTCCTGCGCAACGCGGGGCTCGCCATCACCACCGACCGGGTCGCGGCCTTCCTCTCCGCGCTCGACACCCTCGACGTCACCGACCGGACGCAGACGTACTGGGCGGGGCGGCTCACCCTCTGCTCCGACCCCGACGACCTGCCGCGCTACGACCAGGCCTTCGCCAGCTGGTTCGAGCCGGGCCAGGGCGGGCGCACCCAGGTGCGCGACGAGCGGCCGCCGCCGCCCCCGCGGCTGGCCGCGCTCACGCCCGAGGACGCCGAGGGCGGCGAGGAGGCGTCGGATGCGCGGCAGATCCACGCCAAGGCCAGTGGCACGGAGATCCTGCGCCACCGCGACCTCGGCGAGCTCACCGCCGCCGAGCGGGAGCACCTGCGTCGGCTGATGGCGCTGCTGCAGCCGGAGATGCCGAAGCGGGCGTCGCGGCGGCTGCGCCCGTCGGCCCACGGCGGCACCGATCCGCGCCGCACCCTCCGGGCCGCCCTGCGCAACCACGGCGAGCTGCGCGAACTGCTCCGCCGCGACCGGTCGCGGCGGGCCCGGCGGGTCGTGCTGCTGATCGACGTCTCCGGCTCGATGGAGCCCTACGCCGACGCGCTGCTGCGCTTCGCGCACGTGGTCGTCCGGCGGGCGCCCGCCGCGGTCGAGGCCTTCACCCTCGGCACGCGGCTCACCCGCATCACCCGGGAGCTGCGGATGCGCGACCCCGAGCGCGCGCTCGCCGCCGCGTCGAAGGCGATCCCGGACTGGTCGGGCGGCACCCGGCTCGGCGAGGTGCTGCGGGCGTTCGTCGACCGGTGGGGGCAGCGCGGCGCCGCGCGGCGGGCCGTCGTCGTCGTGTTCTCCGACGGGTGGGAACGCGGCGAGACCGACCTGCTGCGCGAGCAGATGGCGAGGCTGCGCCGCCTCGCCCACCGCGTGGTGTGGGTGAACCCCCACGTCGGTAAGGACGGGTACGCCCCGGTGCAGGGCGGAATAGTCGCGGCCCTCCCGTTCTTGGACGACTTGTTGGCGGGCCACAGCCTGGCCACGCTGGAACGACTGCTCGAGGTGGTGCGAGATGCGTGACGTGCTGGATCAGCTCGAGGGCTGGTGGAAGAACGGGGACAGCGTCGCGCTGGCCACGGTCGTCGGGACCTACAGCTCCGCGCCTCGCCAGCCCGGGGCGTCGATGCTCGTCGGGCCCGGCGGTGAGGCGGTCGGCAGCGTCTCCGGCGGGTGCGTCGAGGGCGCCGTGTACGAGCTCGGCCAGCAGGTGCTGGCCGACGGGCGCCCGATCCTGCAGCGCTACGGGGTGTCCGACGACGACGCCTTCGCCGTCGGGCTCACCTGCGGTGGGATCATCGACATCTTCGTCGAGAAGGTCGACCGGGCGAGCTTCGAACAGCTCGGCGCCGTCGCCGACGCCGTCCGGTCCGGTTCGCCGGTCGCCGTCGCCACGGTCGTCGCCGGGCCGGCGGAGCGGCTGGGCAAGCGCCTGGTGATCTGGCCGGACCGCTCCGAGGGCGGCACCGGCTCGGAGCGCCTCGACGACGCCGTACGCGACGACGCCCGCGGCCTGCTCGACGCGGGCCGCAACGCGATGCTGCACTACGGCGTCGACGGCCAGCGCCGCGGCGAGGGCCTCGACGTGTTCGTCGAGTCGTTCGCCCCGCCGCCCCGCATGATCGTGTTCGGCGCCATCGACTTCGCCGCCGCCGTCGCCAAGATCGGTAGCTTCCTCGGCTACCGGGTGACCGTCTGCGACGCGCGGCCGGTCTTCGCCACCGCGTCCCGGTTCCCCGGGGCGAACGAGGTGGTCGTCGAGTGGCCGCACCGCTACCTCAAGGCCGAGGCGGAGGCGGGCCGGATCGACGGCCGCACCGCTTTGTGCGTGCTCACCCACGACCCGAAGTTCGACGTCCCGCTGCTCGAGGTCGCGCTGCGGCTGCCCGAGGTGGGCTACATCGGGGCGATGGGTTCGCGGCGCACGCACGAGGACCGGATCGCGCGCCTGCGCGAGGCGGGGGTCACCGACGAGGAGATCGCCCGCATGTCGTCCCCGATCGGCCTCGACCTCGGCGCCCGCACCCCGGAGGAGACGGCGGTGTCGATCGCCGCGGAGATGATCGCCCTGCACTGGGGCGGCAAGGGCACCCGGCTCGCCGAGCGCGAGGGCCCCATCCACGCGACCGACTGACCCGCGAGCCCGACGGGCGAGTCGCGCTCTGGGTGTCGGCGAGTCGCGCTCTGGATGTCGGCGAGTCGCGGGCTGCGTGCGGGCGAGTCGCGCTCTGGGTATGGGCGAGTCGCGGGCTGGGCGCGGACGACCTGCCGGCCCGGTGCGTCGTGCGGAACACCGGTGACGGCATCCGCGTTCTCCTCCTGCGCAACGCGTGCAACGCTGTAATCCCCAGGAGGTCGCCATGGACGAGCTCGACTCCTACTCCCGAACCGTGAGCGCCGTGGCGGCCGAGCTCACCGGGCGCGTCGCGGCCGTCCGCACCGGCCGGGGCAGCGGATCCGCGGTGGTGGTGCCCGGCGAGGGCATCCTCGTCACGAACGCCCACGTCGTCGGCGAGGCGCGCTCCGGCCGCGCCGACTTCGTCGATGGCACGCAGGTGGGAGTTGCCGTGGTCGGCACCGACCCGCTCTCCGATCTCGCGGTCCTGCGCGCCGACCGCCCGGGGGACCTGCCCCCGCCGGTCCGGCTGGGCGACGCCGACGGCCTCGTCGTCGGCCAGCTCGTGGTGGCCGTGGGCAACCCGCTCGGGCTCGCGGGCTCGGTGACGGCGGGCGTGGTGAGCGCGCTCGGCCGGTCCCTGCCCACCCGCAGCGGCCGCGCCGGACGGGTGGTCGAGGACGTGATCCAGACCGACGCCGCGCTGAACCCGGGCAACTCCGGCGGCGCGCTGGCCGACTCCCAGGCCCGGCTGGTCGGCATCAACACCGCGGTGGCCGGGATCGGGCTGGGGCTCGCCGTGCCGGTCAACGCCACCACGCGCCGGATCGTCCAGACGCTCCTCACCGATGGCCGGGTGCGCCGGGCCTACCTCGGCGTGGTCGGGACCCCGGCGCCGGTGCCCGCGCACGTCGCGGAGAAGTACGGGCGCAAGAACGGGCTGCGGCTCGCCGAGGTGATCAGCGGCAGCCCTGCCGCACGGGCCGGCCTGCGGGCGGGCGACCTCGTGCTCGACGTGGGACGCACCCCCGTTCAGGACGCACAAGGCATCCAACGCCAGCTGTTCGGCGACGCGATCGGCGTCCCGCTGCCGGTCACGGTGCTGCGCAACGGGGCGATGGTCGACGTCATCGCGATCCCGACGGAGCTCAACTGACCGTCCGCGGCGCGGTCTCGGGCCGCACGGCCGGCTCGTCCGGTCGCAGCGACGCGGTGCCGGGGGGCACCTCGACCTGGTCCCGACGACCCGAGCGCCTCCGCGATGGAGGAGGGTTCCGGCTGCCACCTGTCCGACGCGGCGCGATCGTAGGACTGGCTCCGGTGGAGCCGACTGCTGCCCGCCTCGACGAGGAACCGGTGGACTTCCTCAGCCAAGCCGGCGCGGCATCGCACTACGGAGAGTGATGGCTGGGGTCAGCGGCGCTCGCGGATCACTTCGGCCATCCGACCGATCGAGAAGAACCACGACCGGTCGTGCGCGTGCGCCAGATCGGCGAACAACGCCTGGGTCTCCGGGTGCCCGGGACCCAGCAGCGCCGCCGCGTCGTTGGCCGCTCGCTCGAGCTCGGCCGCGGCCTCCGTCGCGCGGCCGAGCAGGGCGAGGCACGCGGCGAGGTTCGCGCGTAACGCGATCACGTGTTCGGTGCGCGACCCGTGGGCCTGTTCCGCGTCGTGCAGCGCCGCGGCGAGGAGACCGAGCGCCGGCTCGACGTCCCCGAACGCGGCGCGGGCGAGCGCGTGCCCGAGCCGCGACGTCAACGTGTCGGGGTGGCTGGGGCCGAGGGCGCGGGTCCGCTCGGCCGCGACCCGCTCGGACATCGCGACCGCTTCGTCGATCCGGCCGACCGCGCGGTAGGCGGTCGCGAGCGCGTCGACGGCCGTGAGCGTGCGCGGGTCGGTCGGGCCGAAGGCGCGCGTGCGGTCCGCGACGCTCGCCTCGAGCAGAACGATGCCCTCCTGCCATGCGCCCGCCGAGAAGAGGGCGGCGCCGAGGTTGCCGGCGACGGTCAGGGTTGCGGGGGCGTCCTCCCCCAGCCCCACGCGGCACCCTTCGAGGGCGTCCCGGATGAGGGGCACCGCGTCCCGGGCGCGCCCGGCGTACCAGAGGTCGACGCCTGCGGCGTGGCGCGCGGCGGCGGCGTGCACGATTTCCGGCGTTGGGGAAAAGTTGCGGCGTCGGCGCGTCCACGGCGGCATTCGTCCTCCTTTCCTCCATTCACTCGGTCACGCGTGGAAGCGGGCGCCGCGGCGGGGGTGCGAACCGACGAGGCGTGCGGGAAACGGAGCCGGTTGGAACACGTGCCCGCTGGTCGCCGGGAAAGGGTTTCGGTGGACGGGTCGTCCGGTCCGTTGGGCGAGGCCGGGAACGCCGTCGCATTCGGCCCGCGCGGGCGCCGTTCCACGTTCGCCGCCGCGTCGCGACGTGCTGGGCGGTGGTGCAGCCGCCGATGAAGGTCCTGTCGTCGACATCGCGCTCCCGTGGCCGTGGCGCACCCGTGTTCGTCCGCCCGGGATCGGGACGTGCGCCTGTCGTCGGATCCCCGGCACCGGCTCCCGTCCGCCGGGACGGCGCCCCGTGCGTCGATCGATGGTCCCACGTGGCCCCGGGACGTCGGCATCGCCGGCGGATCGAAGATGGGTCTCGACGAAGTTGATGAACATCTGGTAGCTTCCGCGTAGCCATCTCCGGTGGGGGTGGCCGCGACTCCGGTTCGTTGGTTGCTGACTCTTCGCGACGATCGGGCCGGGGGTCCAGAGGCCGCTGGGCGTGAGTTCTCCGCCTGGCTGCGGGTCGCTGCCTCAGGCGCGACGTGCTGGTACGCCTCGTTTCGCATGTTCTCTTCCCGTGCTCTTGGCCTGCTTGCGCAGGTCGCGCACTCCTCTGTCCGCTCCACCCGACCTTCTGGGAGACCAGCTCGTGTTCACGCACCTCGCGTACGACGGGGAGGCCGCCGGCCTTCCCGCGTGTGCTGGTGCCGTGCGGCTGCGCCTCTCGTGGACGGACCGCCTCCTCCGGATCGCGCGGTGGGTCTTCGGTCTCGCCGGCGCGGTCGTGGTGCTGTGGATCGGCGCGGCGTTCCTCGCGGCGACGCCGGCGTACGCGGCGGCCGTTGCTCCGGCGGTCGCTGCCCAGGGCGCTCTCGTGAAGGGAGGTGCGAGCAGGCAGAGCGATGACGACGGCGGCGATGACGACGGCGGCGATGACGACGGCGACGACGGCGGCGAGGAGAAGAAGGACAAGAAGAAGGAAAAGTCCAAGAAGAAGGACAAGAAGAAGGAGAAGTCCAAGAAGAAAGACGAGAAGAAGGACAAGAAGAAGGACGAGTCCAAGAAGAAGGATAAGAAGAAGGACGAGTCCAAGAAGAAGGACGAGAAAAAGGACAAGAAGGAGAAGGAGTCCCGCGAGGACCGCGACGAGTCGGACGAGGAATCCGACGAGGATCGCGAGCGGCGAGCCTCCCACTCCCGCGATGACGAGGATCGCGACGACGAGGACCGCGACGAGGACCGCGACAAGGACCGCGACGACAAGGATCGCGACAAGGATCGCGACGACAAGGACCGCGATGAGCGCTCGCGGGTGAAGAACGAGGACCGCGACGACCGCGAGGACGACCGGCGCGAGTCGAGCCGGCGCGAGGCCGGCGAGCGCGACGAGTCCGACGACGA
>Ga0310821_100127_pt1 | contig 81772 bp, 76 predicted proteins | sample P4_ome_FD_201300 | JGI IMG/M metagenome (GOLD analysis project Ga0310821, IMG submission 201300) | Sorghum-adapted microbial communities from Joint BioEnergy Institute, Emeryville, California, United States - P4_Day56_Rep1 | ecosystem: Engineered > Bioreactor > SSF (Solid state fermentation) >...
GTCTCCGCGGGAACGCCCGCCCCCGCCAACGGCAACACGATCGCGGTCCCCGCCCGCGACATCGACGCCGAACCGGCCCGCCAACCGCCGCTCAGCCGACACCGGGAGCTACATCGGTGGATCGAGGTTAAGTCGGAGCGCGTACGCCGACGCCCCGATAGGTAGAACGCGCGTCCCCGACGTCGCCTGCGCGGTTGGTCACCGTGTGGATTCAGGCCGTGACGCGGTGGCCGCTCCGCGCCGCGGACGAACGGCATCATCGAATGGTGCGTACGGTCGCGAGGTCCGGGCCACTCACGTGTGCTCCGAGCGCGATGCAAGGGGCTGCGCGGCGAGCTCGGGCGCCCGCGCACGCGCGGTGGCGCGGACCGTTGTCGTCTGACGGTCGCTATGCGGCGTCGAACCGACAACCGTGGTCGCCGCCGCGGACGGTTGTCGTCTCGTGGTCGGATAGCGACCTGAAACCGACAACGGTGGCGCGGGCGGCGTGCGGCGCGGCGGGCTCGGCGTGCGGTGCCGCGTGGGCGTGGCCGCTTACGCGCCCTCGTTGATGCCGTTCGCTCGCGCCGCGGTGCGGGCCACAGGCGTCCGTGGCGCGCTCACACGCCCGGCGGCCAGCCGATCTCGCCGGCTCGGTCGGTCACCGTGCCGATCCGCGCCGTCCCGGGATGGTGGGCGTCGAGGAGGGCGATCGCGTCGCCGGCGCGGTCGGCCGGGACGATGCACGCGAAGCCGCAGCCCATGTTGAAGACCGTCCACATCTCGCGGGCGTCGACGCGGCCCAGGCGCGCGACGAGGTCGAAGATCCCCGGCACCGGCAGCGGCGACTCGATCGCGAACCCGACGCCCGTGTTCAGGCGCAGCAGGTTCGTCAGCCCGCCGCCCGTGATGTGGGCCAGCCCGTGCACGGGCACGTCGCTGCGGAGCAGGTCGAGCACCGCGCGCACGTAGATCACGGTCGGCTCGAGCAGCGCGTCGGCGACCGTCGCGCCGCCGAGCTCGGGCGGACGGTCGTCGTAGTCGAGCGACGCCAGCGCGCGGCGCGCGAGCGTGTAGCCGTTGGAGTGGATGCCGCTCGACGGCACGCCGACGATCGCGTCGCCGGGCGCCACCTCGGCGCCGGTGACGATCGCATCCAGCGCGACCGTCCCGAAGCACGACGCGCACAGGTCGAACCCGTGCGGCGACGGGTGCCCGCGGATGAGCTCGGGCAGCACCGCCAGCTCGCCGCCGGGGATCTCGACGCCCGCGGCCTCGGCGCCGGCGCGCAGCCCGCGCGCGATCGCCGCCGCCGCCTCCGGATCGGCCTGCTCCACGGCCAGGTAGTCGAGGACGGCGATCGGCTCGGCGCCCACGCACACCACGTCGTTGACGTTCATCGCGATGCAGTCGATGCCGACCGTGTCCAGACGCCCGGTCTCCTCGGCCACGACGATCTTCGAGCCGACGCCGTCGGTCCCGATCGCGATCCCCAGCGTGTCGGTCACCCGCAGCACCGACGCGTAGTGGCCGGGCAGGTCGACGACCCGCGAGGGGCGGCCCGGATCGATCCCGCGAAGCACGCCGACGATCGCGTCGACCGTCCGGTCGGAGGCCGGGATGTCGACCCCGGAGGCGGCGTAGGCGTCGGCGTCGCTGCTCATCGCCCCCGATCCTTCCAGAGGCGGCGGATCACGAGCCCCGCGAGCGCGGTCCGGTAGGCCGCGTAGGGCGCCAGCGAGCGGTCGCGCTCGACCATCCGGATCAGCCACGTGGACGCCAGCGTCGAGGCGAATGACGCGCCGATCCCCGCCGCGAACGCCACCGCCGTGCCCGCGGGCAGCCCGCGCCGGGCCAGGCGCGCGCCCTTCAGCGCACTCGCGCCGACGATGATCGGGAGCGCCACGTGGCGCGAAAGCGCGTTGGCGTCCTCGCGATCGAACCCGCGCAGGCGCGCCGCGGCGAGCGTCGCGCCGTTGCGCGACACGCCCGGCGCCAGCGCGCACGCCTGCGCGAGGCCGAGCGCGAGCGCGTCGCGCCAGCCCGCCTCCTCGCGCTGGCGCCCCACGGCGCCGACCCGGTCGGCGATCGCCATCGCCGCCGACCCCGCCAGCAGCCCCGCGGCGATCGTGCCCGGCGTGCCCAGGCGGCGCTCGATCGGCCGCTCCAGCGCGTACCCGGCCACCGCGGGCGGCAGGAACGACAGGACGACGAGCGTCGCGCGGCGGCGGTCGAGGCCGCGGGCCGCGTCGGCGACCTCGCCGCGCAGCGCGACGAGCAGCGCGGCGGCGGTGCCCGCGTGCAGCGCCACCTCGAACGCCTTGCGCAGCTCCGGGTCCAGGTCCGCGTAGCGCCAGCCGGCCAGCCACGGGACCAGCTCCACGTGCCCCGACGACGAGATCGGCAGCAGCTCGGCCGGCCCGTGCAGCACGCCGAGCGCGACCGCCTCGGCCAGCGGCAGCGCCGCGGCGGCGCCGGGCTCAGGCGGCATCGGTGACCGGGCGTTCGCGCCGCCCCCGCCACCAGCGGATGCCGAGATACGCCGCCCCCAGGACGATGATCGCGGCCACCGCGTAGTCGAAGTAGTGGAGGTGGTCCTTCCAGTCCTCCCAGCGGTCGCCGACCTGCTTGCCGATGAACGTCAGCATCAGCACCCACGGCACGCACCCGAGGAACGTCAGGGCCGAGAACTTCCAGAACGGCATCCGCGCGACGCCCGCCGGCAGGGAGATGAACGTGCGCACGATCGGCAGCATCCGCGAGAAGAACACCGCGTAGGAGCCGTACCGCTCGAACCAGCGGTCGGCCCACTCCAGGTGCGACTTCTTGATGTGCAGCGCCTTGCCGTGCTTCTCGAGCACCTCGATGCGCCCGTAGTAGCCGAGCGCGTAGGCCACCCACGAGCCGACGAGGTTGGCCGCCGAGCCGACGAGCACGGCCGCCCACAGGGAGTAGCGGCCCTCCGACACGTTGAAGCCGGCGAACAGCATCGTCGCCTCCGACGGGATCGGGATGCACGCGCTCTCGGGCGTCATCAGCAGGAAGATGCCCCAGAGCCCGAGATCGCCGACCACGTCGACGGCGAACTCGACGATCGGGTCGGTGATCGAGGCCAGGAGGAGGACGGGCACGCGGGCGCCCAGGGTAGCGTTGCGGCCCGTGCGCATCTGGGTGGACGTCACGAACAGCCCGCACGTCGTCGTGCTGGCGCCGGTCATCTCGCGCTGGCGCGACCAGGGTCACGAGGTGGCGATCACCGCGCGCGACTTCGCCCAGACGCTCGGCCTCCTGGAGCGCTACGGCCTGGACCACGCCGCGATCGGCCGCCATCGCGGCGCCGGCCTGGCCGCGAAGGCCCGCGGGCTGGCCGCCCGCTCCCGGGCGCTCGCCCGCTGGGCTCGCCGTCACGGGCCGTTCGACGCCGCGGTCGGGCACGGCTCCAACGACCAGACGGTGGCCGCGCGCCTGCTCGGAATCCCGTCCACGACGACGTTCGACTACGAGTGGGCGACGTTCCAGCACCAGATCAACTGCCGCCTGGCCCGCGCGGTCGTCGTGCCCGAGCTGCTGCCCGCGGAGCGCCTGGACCGCTACGGGGCGCGCGGGAAGGTGCGCCAGTACCCGGGCCTGAAGGAGGAGTACGCGCTCGCCGACTTCGAGCCCGATCCCGCCGTGCTCGACGAGCTGGGCCTCGACCCCGCGGAGCCGATCGCGGTCGTCCGCACCCCCGCCGAGATGTCGGCCTACCACCGCTTCCACAACTCGATGTTCGCGGCGGTGCTCGACCGCCTGCGCGGCACCCAGACCGTCGTGCTGCCGCGCACCGAGGAGCAGCGCGCGACGATCGGCGAGGGCCTGATCGTGCCCGACCGCGTCATCGACACGCAGTCGCTGATCGCCTACGCCGACCTCGTCGTGTCCGCCGGCGGCACGATGAATCGCGAGGCGGTGGCGCTGGGCACGCCGGTGTGGACGACGTTCGAGGGCCGCCTGGGCGCGGTCGACGAGCGGCTCATCGCCGACGGGCGCCTGCGCCGGCTGGAGTCGCCCGACCAGATCGAGCTCGTCAAGCGCGACCGGGGCGCCGGCGGCGGCCGCGTGCGCCGCGACCCGGCGCTGCTGGCGGCGCTGCTCCTGCCCTAGCTAGGCCGCGAGGGCCTGGTCGTCAAGGCCCCACTTCGCCCGGAACGCCCGGTCCGCGGCGCGCCAGGCGTCCTTGTCGCCGTAGCCGGTCTTCGTGTAGTGCATGAGCGGCAGGTCGGCCACGATCACCTTGCGGCCCGCGGCGCGCGCGCTGAAGCAGATGTCCAGGTCGTAGGCGTGGAAGCCGGTGAACGTGGCGGTGTCGAAGCGCAGCTCGCGCACCGCCCACGGCGACAGGATCAGGAGCATGCCGTCGACCGCGTCGACGTCGACGCGGTCGAACCCGTGGTCGGCGATGCCGCGGGTCTCGGCGACGCGCCCGGCCTGCTCGCCGTCCCACCAGGCCAGCGAGCGCACGTCGCGTGCCCCGATCGCGCCGACGATCGCCACGTCCGGGTCGGCGAGCGCGCGGCGCACGAGCATGCAGAACTGGGGGTCGAACAGCTCGACGTCCTCGTGCATGAGCACGAGCGCCTCCAGGTCGGGCGCCTGGGCGAAGTGCTCCAGCGCCTCGTTGTAGGCCTCGTGGATCGAGGTCGTCGTCGTCAGCTCGGCGAACGGCGAGTCAGGCTCCATCACGCGCCGCAGGCCGGGCAGGGCCCGCGTCGTGAACGTCTCCTGGTTGGCGATGCAGGCGGCGAACGCGATCACGTCAGTGCGTCGCGATGACGTAGGTCTCGGCGGCGATGTCCGGGTAGCGCTCGCCCAGCGCCATGAACGCGTCGTTCATCTCGGGCGTGAACCACTCGTCGGTCTGCGCGTTGGACAGCGGCTTGAGCCAGTAGCCGCCGCTGTGCTCGACGCGCAGGCCGGCCTGGGTGAACGCGGCGCGGAAGCTCTCCGGCGTGGACACGCGGCGGTGCCCGGCGCGGATGTCGGACGGCGTCAGCGCGTCCTCGGCGGGCAGCATGCCCATCAGGACGGCGGCCTGGCGGTGCAGGCTGCGGGCGTTGGGGACCGACGCGCAGATCACGCCCTCGGGCGCCAGCCACCGCTTGGCGCACTCGAGGATCTGGACCATGTCGTAGACGTGCTCGAGCGTGTGGTTGAGGACGATCGTGTCGTACGTGCGGCCGGGCTCCCAGCGCTCGAACAGCTCGCAGACGACCGTGACGTCCGGGAACTCGCCGGCGACCTTGTCGGCGAGCTGGCGCGAGCCGTCGATGACGGTCACGTCGTCGAAGTCCTCGAGCAGGATGCGGGTGGTGTTGCCGTCGCCGCAGCCCATCTCGAGGACCGACGAGCCCTTCCACCAGCGGCGGAAGATCTTGGCCGAGTAGAGGTTGGTGACGGTGTTGACGCCGGCCGAGTAGATGCCGTCGGCGGCGCAGGCCTCGAGGCGCTCGAGCTCCTCCTCGGGGACGACGGGCACGCGGGTCTGGGGGGTCATGGGTGGACGGGCTCCTTGGGGAGGGGAACGGGGGCGGTGGCGGTGAGCGCGCACGGGAGCGCGGCCGGGAGGTCGTCGCCCAGGCGCGCGCTCGCGCGGCGGGCGAGAGCGGCCCGGCCGCCGGGGACCTCGGTGACGAGCACCATGTCGGGCGCGTCGTCGCCGTCGAGGCCGTGCTCGGCCAGGACCGGCAGCAGCGCGCGCGCGAGCTCGCCCTGGTCGGCGCCCTCGCCGTGGATGACGAGCGTCACGCCGTCCGCGCCGGCGTAGCGCTCGCCGTAGGCCGACAGCAGCGCGGGCCGCCGCAGCAGCTCGTGCGCGTCGGCGAGGACCTCGACGCCGCGGGTCGCCAGCACCGGCGGCGGGGCGGCGTGCAGCTGGGCGCGGATCGGCTCCAGCAGCGTCAGGATCGGCGGGAACACCGGCGCGGCGGCCGTCGCGGCGCCGCACGCGAAGGTGGCGCCGGTGACGTCGTCCTCGGCCAGCGCGGCGGCGGCCGCGCGCACGTGGACCTCGGCGGCCGCCTCGTCGCGCGGGAAGGAGGCGACGACGTCGTTGGGGTGCTCGCCGGTCTGCTGGGCGATCTGCGCGAAGATCGCGTGGAGTTGGGCGATGCCCTCGACGACGTCGAGCGGGCGGGCCTCGCCCGGGCGCACCTGCGAGAGCATCCAGCGGCGGTAGCCGACCTCCTGGCGCTGGGCGGCGGCGAGGCGCGCGCCCGTGGTGCCGAGGCTGACGTTCGCGCCGTGGTGGCGGTAGCGGTAGGTCACCTCGGGCACGTAGACGACGTCGGCGACGCCGCTGATCGCCCACGCCCACCAGTAGTCCTCCCACGGGGCGTGCTCGGGGAGCGGGTGGACGACGTGCTTGAGGTCGCCGCGCAGCATGCAGGCGCCGCCCGACACGACGTTGCGGCGCAGGAGCTGGCCGCGGATGCGTCCGCTCGGGCGCGGCAGCCGGTAGGCGTCCATGAACGACGGCGCCAGGCGGGCGCCCGTGTCGTCGATGATCTCCTGGTCGCTGTAGACGAGCCCGGCCGACGGGTTGGCGCGCAGCGCCTCGACCAGCGTGCGGACGCGGTGGGGCGGGGACACGTCGTCGCCGGCGGCGGCGAGGATCACGTCGCCGCGCATCTCCTCCATCAGGCGGTTGACGACCGCGCGGATGCCCTGGTTCTCCTGGCGCAGCACGCGGACGCGGTCCTCGTAGGGCGCCAGCAGCTCGGGCGTCGCGTCGGCGCTGCCGTCGTCGAGCACCACGATCTCCAGGCGCTCGGCGGGCCAGTCCTGCGCCAGCGCGCTCTCGACCGCCTCCACGATGAACCGCTCGTGGTTGTAGGTGGAGAGCATCATGCTCACCAGCGGCGTCTGCGGCAGCGGGGCAAGCGACATCTCACCGGAGTAGTCGGCCGCCGGACCGCCCGCTTTACGCCGCGTGGGCGGTGCGCTGCTTCTTCAGCCGGCTCGTGTAGAGGTCGTCGTCGCTGAGCACGACCTTGGCCGGGACCTTGAAGGGCGCCAGGCGGGCCGCGCAGGCGCGCCGGACGCGCTTCTTGAGCGCGGGTAGCGCCTCGGGCTCGGTCGTGCGCACGCGGGCGGCGACGATCGTGCCCAGCAGCGGGTGCGGCTCGCCGTACACGGCGACGTCCTCGATGCCGTCGAGCTCGAGGATGACCTCCTCGACCTCGGCCGGGTAGACCTTCTGGCCGCCGACGTTGAGCAGGTCGGTGGTGCGCCCGAGGATCCGCAGCCACTCGCCGTCGACCTCGACGCGGTCCTGCGTGCAGAACCAGCCGTCGGCGTCGAACGGCGACGGCGCGTTCAGGTAGCCGAGCATCGCGAACTGCGAGCGGATCCACAGGATCCCGTCGACGACCTTCGTCTCGAACCCGCTGCCGCCGACCCGCACCCACAGCGAGCCGTCCTCGCGCGACTGCGAGCGCAGGACGCCGAGCTCCGACAGCCCGTAGGTCTGCTGCAGCTTCACGCCCGGGAAGCGCTCGGCGAGCCGGTCGAGCGTCGCCTGCGGCATGACCTCGGTGCCGTACGTGATCGTGCGCAGCGAGGACAGGTCGAAGCGCTCGTGGGCGTCGGAGCGCACCAGCACGTTCAGGAACGACGGGGTGGCGGGGAGCAGCTCGACGCGCTCGCGCTCGATCGTCGCGCAGATCGCGGCGACCGACCGCTCGCGCACGGTCACGACCGTCCCGAGGCTGGACGTGATCGCCAGCAGCGTGTTGATGCCGCCGAAGTGGTCGAGCATGAGGAAGCAGATCGCCGTCTGGGCGCGCCGCGGCGCCGTGAACTTCTCCATGACGCGCTCGAGGTCGTGGACGATGCCCTTCGGCGTGCCGGTCGAGCCGGAGCTGAACAGCAGCAGGCCGGGGCGGCCGTGCTCGCGCAGCCGCGCCAGCAGCGGGTGGTCCGCCGCGCCGCCGGCCCGCTCGAAGCGCGGCTCGTCCGAGAGCGCGTCGACGATCCAGGCGGGCTGCGCGAGATCCGTCACGGTCTCGCGCTCGACGACGGACTCGGGCGTGAGCGGGGCGATCACGGCGCCGGCCTCGGCGAGCGCGAGGATGAGGCAGAAGACCTCGGGGGAGTAGTCGGCGAGCAGCAGGACGACCTCGCCGGGCGCGATGCCCTCGACGGCGACGCGGGCGCGCTCGACCGCGACCCGATCGAGCACCTCCCCGTAGGTCACGGTGCGCCCGTCGGCGACGAACGCGCGCGCCGACGGCCGCGTGGCGAATCGCTCCAGCAGCTCCTCGACGGTCATGGCGCGATCGCGGCGAGCTGCTCGGCGACGACGAGGCGGATCAGGGGGTACGAGGTGAGGTCCGCCGACTCCTCGTCGGGGATCGTGATCTCGAACGCCTCCTCGAGCGCGAGGACGAGGTTCATGTGCGCGAGCGAGTCCCAGCCGTCGACGGTGTCGGTCGAGGTGTCCTCGCCGACCTCGGCGGGGTCGAGGGCGAGGACGTCGGCGATCAGCTCGCGCAGGCGCTGCTCGGTGTCAGGAGTCATGGACGGTGAGGTGGTCGGGGATCGTGGTGTCGAGGTCGGTCAGCGGGCTCGCGTAGCGGACGCCGTCGGCGTCCTCGGCCACGCGGGCCAGGCCGAGGCCGTCCCAGAAGCGGGCGACCTGCGGGTTCTTGCGGGTCGGCAGGTAGGCCGCGCGCAGCTCGTCGCAGCCGTGCTCGGCGGCGAGCGCGGCGAGGCGGCGCCAGCAGGCGCGCTCGACGCCGCGGCCGATGACCCGGCAGCTCATGAGGAACGCCTCGACCTCGGCGGCGGGCGCGGCGAAGCGGGCGACGAGGACGCCGGTGAGGCCGTGGTCGCCGAAGCGGTCGCGCACGTGGAGGGACAGCACGGCGGCGTCCGGGTCGTCCATCGCGGCGGCGACGTCGGCCTCGGTGTAGCGGCGCGTCGTGAGGTTGAACTGGTTGGACTTCTGCGTGAGCTGGGCGATGCGCGCGAGCTGCGCGCGCTCGTCGACGCGCACGTCGACCTCCAGCCCGAGCGACTGCAGGTACTCGGCCTCGGTGGCGTGCCGGGCGCGCTCCCGGCGCGCGGCGGCGCGGACGCGGTACTGCTCGGTCTTGCGCGCGTCCTCCTCGGTGGCGACGCGCGTGGCGCCCGCCGCGAACAGCTCGGCGATCTCGGCGGCCAGCGCCGGGTAGGCCCACGGCTCGCGCGGTACCTGGAACGTCGTCACCTCGGGGAGCTGCGCGCGCACGCCCTCGATCTCGAACGGCGAGTCGTCGACGAACACGAGGCCGTCGAGGCCGATGCCGAGGTCGTCGGCGATCGCGCGCAGCGAGGTCGCCTTGTCGTCCCAGGAGACCTTGCGCACGACGACGTCGTCGGGCCGGATGACCTGCGCGGGGTGGCCGCCGAGCACCTCGTCGACGTCGGCGGGCTCGTTCTTGGAGGCCAGGCACAGGAGCACGCCCTGGCGCTGGAGCGCGAGGAACTGGTGCTGCACGGCCCAGTACGCGTTGCCGGGGTAGGTGTGCGGGTCGAGCGCGATGCCGTCGGGGCCGTCCTCGCCGACGACGCCGCCCCACAGCGTCCCGTCGCAGTCGAGGACGAGCGCCTTGTGGCGGATCCGCCCGCCGGCGCGGGTGGCGAGCAGGAGGCGCCGCGCCATCTCGTCGCAGGCGCGCGCGGTGTAGGGGGCGCGGAAGCGCAGCCGGAAGCGGGGGTCGACGGCCGCCTCGTGGCCGACGGCGGCGATCGCGTCGCCGAGCGGCAGCACGCGCACGCCCGGGTGCTCGGCGGCGACCTCGACGAGCATCGCGTTGAAGGTGGCGACGGCGGCGTCGACGGCGGCGCTGGCCGGCGTCGCGGCCGGCGCGCTCAGGCGGTGGAAGGCGACGACGTCGACGCTCGCGAAGCGGCCGGCCGCCTCGCCCAGCGCGAGCGTGAGCAGCGACCGCGCGCGGTCGACGTGCTCGGCCAGCGCGCCGGGGCCGAGCGTGGGGAGCTGGGCCTCGAACGCGGGCCCGAGCGCGTCGAGCACCTCGAGGATCACGAGGTGCTCCACGCCGGCGCCGGCGAACGCGCGCACGTTGTCGAGGTGCGCGTCGAGCGAGCCCTGCTCGACCTCGGCGACGGCGCCGCGGACGAGCGCGTGGCGGCGCACGAACGTGGCCAGCAGGTCCGCGGTGACGTTCGCGCTCAGCCCGAACCGCAGGCGCGGGAGCCGGGCCGCCTCCGGCGCGGCCTCGGCCTCCCGCACGTGGCGCAGGACCGCGGCGAGCGGCAGGCCGGGGTCGGCGAGCGCGGCGATCGGGTCGAGCGCGGGGGCCTCGACGGCGGTCACGACATCGTCCTCCCGCCGTTGACGCGCAGCGTCTGCCCGGTCACGAAGTCGGCCGCCGGCGACGCGAGGTAGGCCACTGCGCCGGCCACGTCCTCGGGCAGCGCGAGGCGGCGCAGCGGGGTCTGGCGCGCGACGATCATCCGCTGCTTCTCGGGGATGTCGCCCACCAGGCGGGTCTCGGTCAGCCCGGGGGCGACGCAGTTGACGGTGATGCCGTCGGGGCCGAGCTCGCCGGCCATGTGGCGCGAGAGCGTGGCGAGGCCGGACTTGGCGATCGCGTACGCGGTCCAGCCGGGCGCGGGCGCCTCGTCGAGCACCTGGCTGGTGATGTTCACGATCCGGCCGCCGCCGCGCTCGCGCATCGCGGGGACCGCGGCCTGGCTGCAGGCGAGCGCGCCGTGGAGCTGCACCTCGAGCTGGGCGAGCACGTCGCTCCAGCGCAGCTCGGAGAACGGGCGCGAGCCGATGCGCCCGGAGGCGTTGTTGACGAGCACGCCGATGCCGCCGAAGCGCTGCACGGCCGCGTCGACCAGCGCCGCCGCCTGGCCGGGGTCGGCGACGTCGGCGCGCACCGCGATCGCCTCGCCGCCGGCGGTGCGGACGGCGTCGACGGTCCGCTGGGCGCGCTCCTCGTCGGCGCGGTAGCCCACGACGACGCGGAAGCCGTCGAGGGCCAGGCGCGAGCAGATCGCGGCGCCGATGCCGCCCGAGCCGCCCGTGACGACCGCGACGGGCGCGGGCCCGCGTCGCTCCGGAGCGCGGGCGGGCTTCGGCTCGAGGACCTTGACGCGGCCGCTGCCGGTGAGGACGACCTCGCCGTGCTGGTTGACGATCCGCGCGTCGAGCTCCAGCAGGCGCTGGCGCTCGTGCTTGGCGGTGACCGTGGCCGACACCTCGAGCTCGTCGCCCAGGCGCACGGGCGCCGGGAACTCGAACGACTGCGAGATCCACAGCGCGCCCTCGCCGGGCAGCTTGGTGCCGATCACCGTCGACAGCAGCGACGCGCCGAGCATCCCGTGCACGACGACGTCGCGGAACGGGGTGGCCTCCGCGTAGTCGCGGTCGACGTGCAGCGGGTTGTCGTCGCCGGTCATCTCGACGAAGCGGGCGACGTCCTCCTGCGTGATGTGGCGGCGGATCGCGGCGCGGTCGCCGACCTGCAGCTCCTCGAAGGTCCTCATGCCCACCGCCAGACGCTCGAGGCGAACGTGAAGCCGGCGCCCACCGCGCCGAGGACGACGAGGTCGCCGGCGCCGATGGCGGCCTCCTCGCGCGCCTCGCTGAGCGCGATCGCGACCGAGGCGGCGCCGGTGTTGCCGATCCGCTCGACGTTCGTGTACGTGCGGTCGACGGGGGCGCGCAGCTTGCGGACGAGGTACTGGAGCATGTTCAGGTTCGCCTGGTGGAACACGAAGCGGTCGACGTCGGCGATCTCGACCCCGGCCTTCGCGCACGCGCGGCGGACCGTCGGCGGCAGGTGCGTGATCGCCTGGCGCCAGGTGGCGAGGCCGTTCTGCTCGATGTGGCCGGCGCCGTTGGCGCACGCCGGGTCCGAGGGCGGGTAGCTCGAGCCCCCCGCGCGGAAGCGGACGGCCTCCCAGTTGGAGGCGTCGGTGTGGAAGGCGGAGGCGAGGAGGCCGGCCCCGTCGGCGACGGGGCCGAGGACCGCGGCGCCGGCGCCGTCGGAGAAGTAGACGGCGGTGTCGACGTCGGTGCGGTCGATGAAGCGCGTGTGCAGCTCGACGCCGATCACGAGCGCGTGGCCGACCTCCGCGTCGGCGGCGAGCCGGTCGGCGGCGACCGTGAGGCCGGTGACGAAGCCGGCGCAGTTGGCCTGCAGGTCGAACGTCTGCGCGCGGGCGGCGCCCAGCGCGCCGGCGACCTTCGCCGAGACGGGCGGGAACGTGTAGTCGCCCGAGAACGTGCAGGCGACGATCAGGCCGATGTCCTCGGGGGCGAGCCCGGCCTGCGCGAGCGCGTCCCGCGCGGCGTCGGTCGCGAAGCCCGAGGCGGTGTCGTCGGGGCCGGCGAGCAGGCGCTGCGTGATGCCGGTCTTCTCGACGATCCACTCGGGCGTCGTGTCGGGCAGCAGCGCGCACAGCTCCGCGTTGGTCTCGACGCGGGCGGGCAGCGCGTGGCCGAGGCCGAGGATGCCGATGCCGCTCATGCCGCCTCCGCCTCCGTGTCGGCGAGGAACGCGCGCAGCGCGGCGTTGCCGGCCTTGATCCGCGCCCACGGGGCGCTGCCGCCGTGTCCGGGGAGGACGCGCGTGTTGTCGTCGACGCGGTCCCACAGGCCCCGCACCGACGCGCGCAGCCGCTCGGGGTCCTCGCCGGGGAAGCCGTCGGCGCCGACGTGGCCGCGGTAGACGGTGTCGCCGCTGAACAGCACGTCGCGCCAGGCGATGCAGCAGCTGCCGGGGGTGTGCCCGGGCGTGTGCAGGAACGTGGCCTCGTCGTCGCCGATCGCCACGCGGGCGCCGTCGTCGACGAGCACGTCGATCTCCGGCACGGTGATGCGCCGGTCGATCCGGCACGCCATCAGCAGGAAGTTCGCGGAGCGCGCGACGCGCGCGTCGGCGCGGTGCAGGTGGACCTGCGCGCCGTGCGCCTCGCGCAGCTCGTGCGCGGAGCCGATGTGGTCGAAGTGGCCGTGGGTGAGCAGCACCCAGCGCGCGGTCAGCCCTCGCCGGTCCAGCTCGGCGAGCACGGCCTCGCCGTCGAGGCCGGGGTCGACGACCAGCGCCGCGCCCGGCACCGACGTCGCGCAGACGTAGGTGTTGGCGCCCAGGTGCGGGTCGCGGACCGAGGTGATCAATTGATCCCCCCGAGGAAGACGGTCTGCCCGGTGATGTACGAGCTGCGGTCGTCGGCGAAGAAGTCGACGACGTTGCAGATGTCGTCGGGCTCCGCGTAGCGCGGGACCGGCAGCGAGGCGATGATCTCGTCGATCTTCTCGCGCGGGAGCTGGTCGAGCATCTCGGTCTCGATCGCGGTGATCCCGAGCGTGTTGACGGTCACCCCGAACGGGCCGAACTCCTTGGCCAGGACGCCAGCGAGCGTCGACACGCCGGCCTTGCAGGCGGCGTAGACGGAGTCGCCGACCGGCTCCAGCGACGCGGCCATCGAGCCGATGTTCACGATCCGCCCGCGCTTGGCCTTGCGCATGAGCTTGGCCGCCTCGCGCGAGACGAGGAACGTGCCCAGCAGGTTCGTCTGCACCATCGCGGCCGCGTTCGCGGCCGGCATGATCAGCGCGTACTGGGAGGTGAGCACGGCGGCGTTGTTGACGACGAGGTCGACGTTCCCGTGCGTGCGGGCGATCGTGCGGAAGGCGCCCTGCACGGCGTCGGCGTCGGCGACGTCGACGCTCAGGTGCTCGAAGCGCTCGCGCTCCCAGCAGTCCTCGCCGCGGCTGAGGCCGATCACGGTGGCGCCCTCGTCGAGCAGGTGCTCGGCGATGAGCTTCCCCACGCCGCGGCGCGCGCCCGTGACGACCGCCGTGCGGCCGTCGTAGCGCCCGCTCATCGGCGCTCCTCCAGGAGCTCGAGGATGTAGTCCTTCAGCGCCTGCACGTCGGTGAACGGCGACACCTCGCGGCTCATCGCGCGGTCGTCGGTGAGCGAGACCTCCAGTCCGTGGTCGACGCTCAGCGCGGTCTCGACGTCGACGATGACGGAGACGAGCGAGAGCGAGTCGATCTCGGCGTCGACGCCGAACAGCGCGGTGTGGGGCCCGACGTCGATCTTGTCGGCGTCGTCGAGCTCCTCGTTGAGCGCCTCGAGCGCGGCGATGATGATGGCCTCGACGGCCACCGCGTCGAGCTGGGCGATCATCCGACCATCTCCTTCCGGGGCTTGGCTGCAGCGATGAGCGCGCGCATGCGCGGCTCGGCCTGCGCGCGGTACTCCTCGGCGAGCAGGCCGAGGCAGATCACGTCGCAGGGGCGGCCGTCGATGCGCACGTGGCGGCGCAGCCGGCCCTCCTCCTGCATGCCGAGGTAGCGCTGCCACTTGATCATGCGCCGGTTCTCCTCGGCGACGATGCCGTAGATGCGCTCCAGGCCGAGCTCGTCGAACGCGAGCCGGTAGAGCAGCAGCATCGCCTCGACGGCGGCGGGGACGCCGCGCACCGCCTCCTCGTCGCCGATCAGGAAGCGGCCGGACTCGGCCCGCCGGTTGACGAGGTCGATGTCGACGAGCGACAGCATCCCGACGGGACGTCCGTCGCGCAGCTCGATCACGTAGTTGCGCTCGGTCGGCGGGCGCGACGCGATCCACGCGCGCTGCTCCTCGACCGTGCCGGCGCCGTCGAGCAGGAGCCGCGCGCGCGGCCCCCGGCGCCAGGCCAGCGTGAGCTCGGCGTCGCCGGGCTCGAGCGGGCGCAGCGCGACGTGCTCGCCTGTCAATACGTCCATGCCCGATTTGTCGGAAGGCCGCGGACGATCTGAACCCCGCGCGCTACGCGGCGCTGCGCTGCGCGGCCGCCTGCACGGCCGCGACGACCTCGGCGACCTGCGCGTCGGACAGGTGCGGCCCGATGGGCAGCGACAGCACCTCGCGCGCGGCCCGGTCGGCGGCCGGGAGGTGCGCGGCCGCGGCGGGCGTGCCGGCGTAGGCGGGCTGGCGGTGCGGCGGGGTCGGGTAGTGGATGAGCGTCGGCACGCCGGCGGCGGCGAGCCGGTCGCGCAGCGCGTCGCGGTCGGGGGAGCGCACGACGAACAGGTGCCAGCTCGGCTCCGCGCCGTCGGCGACGGGCGGCAGGCGCAGCGGCGCCGACGCGAGGTCCGCCAGGTAGCGGGCGGCGATCGCGCGGCGGCGGTCGGCGGTCGCCCCGAAGCCCCGGAGCTTCACGCGCAGGACCGCCGCCTGCAGCTCGTCGAGGCGGCTGTTCGTGCCGAGCTCGAGGTGGCGGTACTTCTCCTCGCTGCCGTAGTTGCGCAGGCGCCGCACCCGGCGCGCGAGCAGCTCGTCGTCGGTGGTGACCGCGCCGCCGTCGCCGAGCGCCCCGAGGTTCTTGCCGGGGTAGAACGACCAGGCGGCGGCGTCGGCCCACGCGGTCACGGGACGGCCGTGCAGGCGCGCGCCGTGGGCCTGGGCGGCGTCGTCGAGCAGCCACAGGCCGTGGCGGTCGGCCAGCTCGCGCAGCGCGACGTGGTCGGCGGGGTGGCCGTACAGGTCGACGGGCAGGATCGCGACGGTGCGCGGCCCGACGGCGGCGGCCGCCTGCGCGACGTCGATCTGGTGCGAGTCCGGGTCGACGTCGACGGGGACCGGCGCCGCGCCGGTGGCGCTGACGGCCAGCCAGGTGGCGATGAACGTGTGGCCGGGCACGAGCACCTCGTCGCCGGGGCCGATGCCGCGGGCCTGCAGGGCCAGGCGCAGCGCGTCCAGGCCGGACCCGACCGCGACGCAGTGGCGGGCGCCCGCGAACGCGGCGAACTCGGCCTCGAAGGCCTCCAGCTCGGGCCCGAGCAGGTAGCGCCCGGAGGCGGCCACCCGCGCCAGCGCGTCGGCGATCTGCGCCTGCTGATCGGCCGGCGGCGTCAGATCGAGGTAGGGGACGCTCATCGCGTGAGCGCGCGGAACTCGGCCAGGTCGCGGATGTAGTCGTCCTCCTCGTACGGGCGCGACGCGAGGACCATGCAGACCGAGCCGGAGGAGAAGTTGTCGATCTCGCGCCAGACCATCTGCGGGATGTACAGGCCGGCGTAGGAGCGGTTGAGGTGGAAGCGCTGCGAGATCGTGCCGTCGTCGAGGACGACGTCGAAGCTGCCCGACATCGCGATGATCACCTGCTCGAGCTCGCGGTGGGCGTGGCCGCCGCGCTCGGCGCCGCCGGGGACGTCGTACAGCCAGTAGACGCGCGCGATGTCGAACGGCACGTGGCGCGAGCCCTCGACGAAGCTCAGGTTCCCGCGCGGGTCCTCGACGCGCGGCAGCGCGACGAGGTGGCAGGCGGGGAGGCCCCGGGATGCGGTGACGGGCGTGGTCGCCACGCACCGGTAGTCGGCGCGCGCGAGCGGCCCTTGAGGTCCGTCCGCGCGCGAGCGAGGCGCTCAAGGCGCGCGCGGCCGGACCGATCAGCAGGACGATGGCCAACGCACCTGCAGTCGGAGTCCGCGCCGCCGACGTCGGCGACGGCGGCGAGGACGTCTACTACACCGGGGACCGCCCGGAGCTCCGCGCGCTCCTGCCCGCCGACGCGCGCCGCGTCCTCGACGTCGGCTGCGGCGCCGGCACGCTGGGCGCCGCGCTGAAGGCGGAGACCGGCGCCGAGGTCGTCGGCATCGAGCTGTTCGAGGCGGCCGCCGCGCTCGCCGAGACCCGCCTGGACGCCGTCCACCGCCTCGACCTGCAGACGCTCACCGAGCTCCCCTACCCGGACGGGCACTTCGACGCGATGACGTTCGGCGACGTGCTCGAGCACATGCACGACCCGCACGGGCTGTTGCGCACGCTGCGCCGCTACCTGGCCGACGGCGGCACCATCGTCTGCTCGATCCCGAACGTGAAGCACTGGACGGTCGTGCTGGACCTCGTCGTCCGCGACCGCTGGCGCTACGACGACAAGGGCCTGCTCGACCGCACCCACGTGCACTTCTTCACGCTCGAGGAGATCGGCGCGATGCTCGAGGAGGTCGGCTTCGACGCCGACACCGTGCAGGCGACCACGATCGGCCCGGCGCCGCCGGCCGTCGAGCAGCTCGCCGACTTCGCGGCCACGTTCGGCGAGCCGCGCGACGAGGTGCTCGCCCGCCTGAAGGCCTACCAGTACGTGATCCGCGCCCGGCGGCGGGCCGACACGCCCGCCTGACGGCCCGTCCCGCCCTAGACTTCGACCGGTGCTCCGCCGGATCCGGTCGGCCCTTCCCCTGCACCGCCACTCGATCCCGCAGATCGTCGTCGACGGCGCACTGCTGGGGATCGCGTACTGGGCGGCGTTCCGGCTGCGCTTCGACCAGGGGATCCCGGCCCTCTACGAGGAGCTGCTGCGCGACACGATCCCCTGGGTCGTCGTCGGCGGCCTGATCGTCTTCGTCGTCTCGCGCATGTACGGGAAGTGGTGGCGCTTCTCCGGCCAGCGCGACCTGCTCGTCGTCGTGCGCTCCGTCGTGCTCGTGACGCTCGCGCTCGTGTTCGGCATCGCGGTCTTCCACCCGGTGACGCGGCTGACCAGCGAGGGCGAGGTCGGGCTCGGCCTGCCGTCGTCGGTCGTGGCCCTGTTCGCGCTCATCGCGATCGCGCTGCTGTGCGGCGTGCGCCTGGGCGCGCGCATCCTGCACGAGCGCCCGCGCGGTTTCCGCCCGCGCGGCGACGCGCGCTCCGTGCTGATCGTCGGCGCCGGCAACGGCGGGCGCCACGTGCTCGAGGAGATCCTGCGCAACCGCGACCTGCGCCTGAACCCGGTCGGGTTCGTCGACGACGACCCCACGAAGATCGGGATGCGCCTGCACGGCGTGCGCGTGCTCGGCAACACGCAGGAGCAGCTGCCGCGCATCCTCGAGGAGGTCGAGCCCGACGAGGTGCTGATCGCGATCCCGTCGGCGCCCGGCACGCTGCGCGCGCGGATCGTCGGCGCCTGCCGCAAGCGCGGCATCCCGGTCCGCACGCTGCCGACTGTGTTCGAGCTGCTGCAGGGCGGCTCGTCGACGTACGTGCGCCAGGTGCGCGAGGTGCAGGTCGAGGACGTCCTCGGCCGCGAGCCGGTGCGCTTCGAGGAGCGCGTCGGCCGCTACCTCGACGGCGAGGTCGTGCTCGTCACCGGCGCCGGCGGCTCGATCGGCTCCGAGCTGTGCCGGCAGATCGCCCGCGGCGCGCCGCGCAAGCTGATCCTGCTCGACCACGCCGAGGACAACCTCTTCCGCATCCAGCGCGAGCTCGAGGACGACCGCCACGTGCACCCCTCCCACCTGGCCGCGGTGCTGGCCGACTGCAAGGAGGAGGAGCGCATGCGCGAGGTGTTCCGCGACCTGCGCCCCACGGTCGTCTTCCACGCGGCCGCCTACAAGCACGTCGGGCTCATGGAGCTCAACCCGGTCGAGGCGGTGCGCAACAACGCGCTCGCCACGCGCGTGATGGCGCGGGTGGCCGGCGACTGCCGCGCCAAGCGCTTCGTCCTCATCTCGACCGACAAGGCCGTCGCCCCCGCGACGGTGATGGGCGCGTCGAAGGCGCTGGCCGAGTTCGCGGTCGAGGAGGCCAGCGGCCGCTACCCGCAGACGCGCTACGCGACCGTGCGCTTCGGCAACGTGCTCGGCTCGTCGGGCAGCGTCGTGCCGATCTTCCGCCAGCAGATCGCCAAGGGCGGGCCGGTGACCGTCACCGACGAGCGCATGACGCGGTACTTCATGACGATCCCGGAGGCCGTCCAGCTCGTCATCCGCTCCGGCTCGCTGGGCAAGGGCGGCGAGATCTACGTGCTGGAGATGGGCGAGCCGGTGTCGATCATGCAGCTCGCGCGCGACATGATCGAGCTGTCGGGCCTGCGCCCCGACGAGGACATCGCGATCGAGGTCGTCGGCCGCCGGCCGGGCGAGAAGCTGCACGAGGACCTCTTCAACCCCTACGAGCGGCGCATGCCGACGCCCGCCGAGAAGATCCACCTGGCCGAGCGGGAGCCGCTCGCCCCGGAGGTCGTGGCCGCGATGTTCGACGAGATCGGCCTGCTGGTGCTGGAGGGCGACGCCGCCGCGCTGGCCCGCAAGGTCACCGAGCTGTCGGCCGTGCGCGGCGGCGCTCCCGTCGACGCCGCGACGTAGCGCGAGCGCGTCCGGCGACGGGGTGGATCCCCGCCGCGGCCTACACTGCCACGGATCCCATGGCTGTCGCCGCGCTGCCCGCTGCCTTCTCCGTGCCCAGCCAGGTCGAGACGATCGGAGCGATCGCCGGTCTGGCCGCGATCCTCGGTCTGGCCGTCCTGTCGATGCTCTACTTCGCCCAGGCGCGCGAGCTGAAGCGCCTGCGCGAATGGGCCGGCCGGGCGCCCGAGCGCGCGGCCGAGCTGCAGGAGCGCGCGGTCGTCGCCGCCCAGCAGCGGCGCGTGCCGACGCAGCCCATCCGTCCGCCCGCCGCGCAGCCGGCGACGCCGGCGGGACAGGCGGCCCAGGCGCGGCCCAGCGTCCCGGGCGCCCCGGGCAGCGCGCCCGCCGCGACGCCGGGAACCCCGGGCGCGCCCGGCACGACGGCCACGCCCGGCGCGCCGGCCGCCCCGCGGCCCGCCACCGCCGTGCCCGCCACGGCCGCCGGCGCCGCCGCGACCGCCGCCGCCGGAGCCACCGGGGCGCCCGCCGCGCCCCCCAACGGGCAGACGGGCACCCCCGGCGCGCCCGCCACGCCCCAGGCGCCCGGCGCCGACCAGGGCGCGGGCGACACGACCGCGCCGCCGGCCGCCACGCCCGCGGGCGCCGACCAGCCGACCACCGCGCAGCCGGCCCCCGCGGCGCCCGCCGGGGTCCCGCAGCCGCTCCCGCCGCCGGCCGGCCGGCCCGCCCCCGCCGCGCGCTCGCGCGGCGCCCAGCCGCTGCGCGCCTCGACCCCCGCGGCGACGATCCCGCCCCACGGCGGCGGACGCGGCGGCGCCCCCGCGGGAGGCGGCGGTCGCGGCCGCGGCCGCGCGATCGCGCTCGTGACCGGCGCCGTCGTCCTCGTGCTCGCGGCCGGGGTCTTCGCGTTCACCCAGCTCGGCGGCGACGACGAGCCGTCCGGCGGCCGCGCCGCCACCACCGAGGGCAACGCGTTCGGCGAGCCGACGCGCACCACGCGCGAGGGCACGCGCGAGCAGCGGGTCCCACGCGGCGAGACGACGGTCGCCGTCCTCAACGGCACGACGGTCCCCGGGCTCGCGCGCGCGGTCGCCGACCGGATCGAGGCCGCCGGCTACAAGATCGGCAACGTCACCAACGCGCCCGACCAGCAGCGCTCCGCCACGCAGGTGTCCTACCAGGCGGGCAACGAGCGCATCGCCCGCCAGGTCGCGCGGACGATCAACGCCGGCAGCGACGCCGTCGTCCCGATCGACGAGGTCATCCAGGCGACGGCCGGCGCCGACGCGCTCGTCGTGGTGACCGTCGGCGCGGACCAGTCGCAGCAGTAGATGGACACCCCGCTCGAGCTGCCCGTCCGCAGCGCCAAGCCCCGGGACCGGGGCCTCACGCACGTCCTGGACCGCGGCCTATCGCTGCGCCAGGTGGACGACCTCGTCGAGGTGGCCGGCGCGAGCGTCGACCTCGTCAAGCTCGGCTGGGGCACCGCGCTGGCGACCGGGAACCTGCGTCCCAAGCTCGCGCGCCTGCGCGAGCACGGCATCCCCGCCGTCCTCGGCGGCACGCTGACGGAGCTGGCGATCCGCCAGGGCCGCGTCGACGGGCTCGTCGGCTGGCTGCACGAGCTCGGCCTCGAGCACGTCGAGGTCTCCGACGGCACGATCGCGCTCGATCCGGCCGACAAGCAAGGGCTGATCCGCCGCCTGGCGAAGGAGTTCACCGTGCTCAGCGAGGTCGGCAGCAAGGACGCCGAGGAGATCATGGCCCCCTACCGGTGGGTCGAGCAGATCGAGGCGGAGCTCGACGCCGGCGCCTGGAAGGTGATCACCGAGGCGCGCGAGTCGGGGACCGCCGGCATCTACCGCCACGACGGCGAGGTGCGCATGGGCCTCATCGACGAGATCGCGCACGCCGTCGACCCCGACCGGCTGCTGTTCGAGGCGCCGCGCAAGGACCAGCAGGTGTTCTTCATCCGCCGCTTCGGCCCGGACGTCAACCTCGGCAACATCGCCCCCGACGAGGTGCTCGCGCTCGAGACGCTGCGCCTGGGGCTGCGGTCGGACACGATGGGGCGCGACGCATGATCTACCTGGCCCGCCACGGGGAGACCGACTACAACGCCGAGCGCCGCTTCCAGGGCCAGAACGACGTGCCGCTGAACGCGCGCGGGATCGAGCAGGCGCGCGAGCTCGCGGCGGCCGCCCGCGAGGTCCCGTTCGTGGCGCTGTGGGCCAGCCCGGTCCGGCGCGCCCGCCAGACCGCGGAGATCGTCGCCGAGGCGATCGGGCTCGAGCCGCGCTTCGACGCGCGCTTCGCCGAGCACGACGTCGGCCGCTGGCAGGACCGGCTGTTCGACGACGTCGCGCGCGAGGAGCCCGAGCTGTGGGCCGCCTGGCAGGCCGCCGGCGAGGACTGGCGCTTCCCCGGCGGCGAGTCGCTGGGCGAGCACCAGGAGCGCATCATCGCCGGGCTCGTCGACGTGACCCAGAGCCACGAGCTGCCCGCGCTCGTCGTCTGCCATCGCGGGGTGATCCGCTCGGCCCTGTGCCACACCCGCAACGAGGGCCTCGACGCCTATCACGAGATCGCGGTGCCCAACGGGGCGCTGGTCGCCCTCTGACCCGGCGATGAGGGTGCGGCCGCGATGACGACGGTGACGACGAACCGGCTGCGCGCCGCGGCGTTCGCGCTGCTGGTGGTCGCGACGTTCGCGGCCTTCTTCGTGGTGCAGCGGATCAAGCGCGAGCCGCCCGACGTGCGGCGCGTCGCCGTCGACCAGCTCATCTCGCCCAACGGCGACGGCCGCCTCGACGTCGCCCGCATCTCCTTCAAGCTCGAGCGGCCGGACACGATCACGGTCCGCGTCGTCGACGAGGACGGCGACGTGATCCGCACGCTGCTGTCCGACCGCCCGCTGGCGCGCGAGGAGCGCGTCAGGATGCGCTGGGACGGCCGCGACGAGGCCGGCCGGCGCGTGCCCGACGGCGTCTACCGCTACCGCGTGAACCTCCAGGACCAGGGCCGGGCGGTGCTGCTGCCGCGCGGCACGCGCATCGACACGCGCCCGCCGCGCCCGCGCGTGCAGCGCATCGGCGCCGACAACGAGGGCACCGACATCCTGCCGAACCCCGGCGGCGTGCCCAGCACGATCCGCTTCTACAACCCGGTGCGCTCGGCGCCGACCGAGGTGCTCGTCTACCGCACGTCGCCCGACCGGCCGCGCGAGCCGGTGTGGCGCACCACCGTCCCCGGCGGGGAGCGCGTGGTGCGCTGGGACGGGACCGGCCCCGACGGCGAGCTGCTGCCGCCCGGCACGTACGTCGTCGCGCTGCGCACGCGCGACCTGGCCGGCAACGTCGGGACCTCGTTCCCGCTGCCGCCCGACCCCGCCTACGGCGCGAAGCTGCCCGGCCACGGCGGCATCACCATCCGGCGGATCGGCGTCCAGCCGACGCTCGAGCCGACGATCGCGGCGTCGCCGGCCACGTTCGGCGTCGACGCGCGCGGGCGCACGTTCGCCTGGTCGGTGCGGCGCGTCGGCGTGCGGGACACCTACCGCGACGGCCGTCCGCGGACCGGGCCGATCGTCTCGATCGACGCGCCCGACGTGGAGCAGTCCGGGCTGTACCTGTTCGAGGCGCACACGCGCGCCGCGGAGACGATCGTGCCGTTCCCGGTGCAGGCGGTGCAGACGCGCAAGGTGCTCGTCGTGCTGCCCGCGATCACCTGGCAGGGGCGCAACCAGGTTGACGACGACGGCGACGGCTGGCCCAACACGCTCACGCACGGCCTGCCGGTGCGCCGCGAGCGGGTGCTCGCCGAGGGCCTGCCGGAGGACCTCGTCGAGCGCATCGCGCCGCTGCTCGTCTACCTCGACCGCAACGGGCTGCGCTACGACCTGACGACGGACCTCGCGCTCGCGTCGAACGTCGGGCCGCGGCTGGAGGGCCACACGGGCGTCGTGCTCGCCGGCGACACCCGCTGGCTGCCGGCGTCGACGCAGCGGGCGCTCGTGCGGTTCGTGCGCCGCGGCGGCAAGCTGGCCACGTTCGGCGTCGAGTCGCTGCGCCGCCAGGTGCGCCTCACCGACCGCCTGATCCTCGACCCGACCGAGGCCGCTCCGACCGACGCGTTCGGCGCGCGGCTGCGGCCGCTGTCGCGCGAGCCCGGGACGACGCTGACGATCTACGAGGACGACATTCAGCTGTTCGCCGGCGACGTGTACGGCGGCACGGGCGTCTTCAGCGGCTACGACGTGTTCGAGGAGGTCGCCGACGTCGGCAAGGACGCCGAGGTGGTCGCCAGCGCGGCGACCGACGACGGGCGGCAGGTGATCGTCGCCGCCCGGATCGGCGAGGGGCTGGTGATCCGCTTCGGGCTGCCGCAGCTCACGCAGCGGCTGGGGACGCCCGGCAACGAGACCGAGCTGGTGCGAAGGACATGGACGCTCCTGTCGCGCTGATCCTCGCCGCGACCGAGCTCGGCGACGCCGTCGAGCGGCTCGGGATCGTCGCCGCGACGCTGCTGGCGGGCGCCGCGCTGCTGGCGCCGTCGACGCGCGGGCGCGGGTGGGCGGCGCTGCTGGCGCTCGCGCTCACCCCGGTCCTGCTGGTCGCGAACATCTGGGACTCGAGCCCGCTGGTGTCGCTGCGCGACCGCCCGGCGGTCGCGACCGGCGTCGTCGCGGCCGGGCTCGTCGCGGTCGTGGTGCTCGCGATCGTGCTGCGGCGCTGGCCGGCGCTGCTGCCGCTGCTCGTCGTCGCGGCGCTGCCGTTCCGCGTGCCGATCTCGGCCGGCGGCGAGACCGCCAACCTGCTCGTGCCGCTGTACCTGGTGATCGCGGCCGGCGTGCTGAGCTGGGCGGTGCCGCAGGTGCGCGACGAGGACGACGACGCGCCGTTCCCGCCGCGGTGGCTGGAGTGGCTGCTGTGCGCGACGATCGTGCTCTACGCCGTGCAGGCCGCCTACAGCGACGACTTCGGCCACGGCCTGCGCAACGTCGTCTTCTTCTACGTGCCGTTCGCGCTCCTGTTCGGCCTGCTGCGCGAGGTGCCGTGGACGACGAAGCTCGCGCTGCAGTGCCTCGGCGTGCTCGTCGCGCTCGCGGTGGTCTTCGTCGGCATCGGCTTCGTCGAGTACGCCCGCAAGGAGCTGCTGCTCAACCCGCGCCTGATCGCGGCCAGCCAGTACGAGAGCTACTTCCGCGTGAACTCGCTGTTCTTCGACCCCAACATCTACGGCCGCTTCCTGGCGATGGTCATGCTCGGGATCGCGGCGATCGTGATGTGGACGCGCCGCACGCGCGACGTGCTCTGGGGCGTGGCCCTGCTCGCGCTGCTGTGGGCGGGCCTGGTGCTGTCGTTCTCGCAGTCGTCGTTCACCGCGCTGCTCGTGGGCCTCGCGGTGCTCGCCGCGCTGCGCTGGTCGGTGCGCTGGACGGTCGCCGCCGTCGCGGCGGGCCTGGCGATCGGAGCCGGCATCGTGCTGCTGGCGCCGGGGGCGATCAACCTCGACCTCAGCTCGTCGCGCTCGGCCGACAAGGCCACGAGCGGCCGGCTCGAGCTGATCGAGGGCGGCGCGCGCCTGTTCGCCGACAAGCCGGTGCTGGGCTGGGGGTCGGGCTCGTTCGCGACCGTGTTCCGCATCGAGGAGGACGTCAGCGAGCACAAGGCCACGACCGCCTCGCACACGATCCCGATCACGGTCGCCGCCGAGCAGGGCGTCATCGGCCTCGCCGTGTACCTGGCGCTGCTGGTGGCCGCGCTCGCGCGGCTGTTCGGCGGCGGCGACGTCCGCCGCGACCCGCTGCGCGCCTACGTCGCGGCCGCGTTCGTGGCGCTGCTCGTGCACACGATGCTCTACGCCGCGTTCCTGGAGGACCCGACCGCGTGGACGCTGCTCGGCGTCGGGACGGCGCTGGCCGCCGCCGCGGCCGCGGCGCCGGCCGCGCGCGGCGAGCGCGAGCCGGCCGACGCCCCGGCCGCGCGATAGCGTCCGGCGCATGGTGCTGGCCGACCGCCTGCGCGCGATCGTCGGCGACGCGCACGTGCTGTGCGACGCCGACCTGCGCGCGCCCTACGAGCGCGACTGGACGGGCCGCTTCGGCGGGCCGGCGGCCCTCGTCGTGCGGCCGGGCAGCACCGAGGAGGTGGCCGCCGTCCTCGCCGCCTGCCGCGACGAGGACGTGCCGCTGATCCCCCAGGGCGGCAACACCGGGCTGGTCGGCGGGTCGGTCCCGCGCGACCGCGAGGCGATCCTCAGCCTCGCGCGGCTCACCGACCTGGAGCCCGTGGACGCCGCCACCGGGCAGGTCTCGGCCGGCGCCGGCGTGACGCTCGGCGCCCTGCAAAAGCACGCGAGGCGGGCGGGGCTCGACGCGGGCCTCGACATCGCCGCGCGCGACAGCGCCACGCTCGGCGGGCTGGCGGCGACGAACGCCGGCGGCCTCGTCGCGCTGCGCCACGGCACCGCCCGCGCCCGGATCGCCGGGCTGGAGGCCGTCCTCGGCGACGGGACGGTCGTCTCGCGCATGAGCGGGCTGCTGAAGGACAACGCGGGCTACGACCTGCCGAGCCTGCTCGTCGGCAGCGAGGGCACGCTCGCGATCATCACCCGCGTGCGCTGGCGGCTGGTGCCGCAGGCGGCCGCGCGGGTCGCCGCGCTCGTGCCGCTGGACTCGCTCGCCGCCGCCGTCGACCTGCTCGCCGCGCTGCGCGCCCGCGTCCCGTCGCTGGAGGCGGTCGAGTTCTTCCTGCCCGACGGGCTGGCGCTCGTGTGCGCGCACCTGGGCATCGAGTCGCCGGCGCGCGACGCCGCCGTGTACCTGACCGTCGAGGCCGCCGGGCCCACGGACCCCACCGGCGAGCTGGCGGGGGTGCTGCCCGACGACGCGCTCGTCGCCGACGACACCGCCGGGCGCGCGCGGCTGTGGCGCCTGCGCGAGGCGCACACCGAGGCGATCGCCGCCGCCGGCGTGCCGCACAAGCTCGACGTCGGCGTCCCGCTGGAGCGCCTGCAGGCGTTCCTGGAGCAGGCGCCGCAGGTCGTCGAGGCGGCCGCGCCGGGCGCCCGCACGATCCTGTTCGGCCACCTCGGCGACGGCAACGTGCACGTCAACGTCCTCGGCCCGCCGCCGCGCGACGAGGCCGTGGACGTCGCCGTGCTGGAGCTCGCGGCCTCCCTCGGCGGGACGATCAGCGCCGAGCACGGCGTCGGCGTGGCCAAGGCGCGCCACCTGGGGCTGGTGCGCCCGCCGCAGGAGATCGCGGCGATGCGGGCCGTCAAGCTCGCGCTGGACCCGCAGAGCCTGCTCAACCCCGGCGTTATCCTCGCCACTCCATGATTCGCACCCGAACCCGATCCCTGCTCGCCGTCGTCGCCGCGCTCTCCGTCTCGCTGACCGTCGCCGCCTGCGGCTCCGACGACGACGACTCCGGTTCCACCGGCACCGGGGCGGCCGCCGCCACGTCCACCGCCGCCGCGCCGGACGCGTGCGCCAAGGACCAGCTCCAGCTCGTCAAGCCCGGGACCCTCACCGTCGGCACCGACAAGCCCGCCTACCCGCCGTACTTCGAGGACGACGACCCGTCCAACGGCAAGGGCTTCGAGAGCGCCGTCGCCTATGCGATCGCCGACCAGCTCGGCTTCACGACCGACGAGGTCTCCTGGACGGTCGTGCCGTTCAACTCGTCCTACGCGCCGGGCCCGAAGGACTTCGACTTCGACATCAACCAGATCTCGATCACGCCCAAGCGCGCCGAGCGCGTCGACTTCTCCGAGCCGTACTACACCGCCCCGCAGGCGGTCGTCGCGCTCGCGGACTCGCCCGCCGCCGGCGTCACGAGCCTGGCCGAGCTCAAGGACGTGCAGCTCGGCGTCCAGATCGGCACGACGAGCCTGGAGGCCGTCGAGCAGGTCGTCCAGCCCAACACGCAGCCGAAGGTGTTCAACGACTCCAACGACGTGGTGACCGCGCTCAAGCAGGGCCAGGTCGACGCCGTGGTCGTGGACCTGCCGACCGCGTTCTACGTGACGGCCGCGCAGGTCGAGGGGTCGAAGATCGTCGGCCAGTTCGAGGCGCCGGGCGGCGACTCGTGGGGCGTCGTCCTCGCCAAGGACTCGCCGCTGACGCCGTGCGTCGACCAGGCCATCACCGCGCTGCGCGACTCGGGCGAGCTGGATCGCCTCGAGGAGCAGTGGATGGGTGAGGCCGCCGGCGCGCCCGAGCTGCAGTAGGCGCCCCGCGCGCAGCCCGTCATCGCCATGGACGATCGTCGTGCCGCCCGCGCCGCCGCCAAGCGGCGGCGTGCGCGGCGCGGCGCCGCCACCGCGACGATCTCGACCGTCCTGGTCGTCGTCCTCGTCGTCTGGCTGATCGGCTCCAGCCCCGGCTGGCCCGACGTCCGCGAGACGTTCTTCTCATGGGAGGCCTTCCGCACGAGCTTCCCGGAGGTGCTGTCGGGCTTCTGGCTCGACGTGAAGCTGTTCGTGATCGTCGAGCTGTGCGTGCTCGTGCTCGGGCTGGTCGTCGCGCTCGTGCGCACGACGACCAGCCCGGCGCTGTTCCCGCTGCGCGCGTTCGCCGCCGCCTACGTCGACGTGTTCCGCGGGATCCCGGTGATCCTGCTCGTCTACCTCGTCGGCTTCGGCGTCCCCGCGCTCGCGTTCGAGGGCGCCCCCAGCGACCCGGTGTTCCTCGGCGGGATCGCGCTCACCGCCTCCTACACCGCGTACGTGGCCGAGGTGTACCGCGCCGGCATCGACTCGGTGCACGGCAGCCAGCGCCAGGCCGCGCTCGCGGTCGGCCTCACCCAGGGCCAGGCGATGCGGTTCGTCATCCTGCCGCAGGCGGTGCGGCGGGTCGTGCCGCCGCTGCTGAACGACTTCATCTCCCTGCAGAAGGACGTGGCGCTCGTGGCGATCCTGGGCCCGCTGGAGGCGTTCCGCGTCGCCCAGATCGAGGCGGCGTCGACGTTCAACTACACGCCGCTGCTGGCCGCGGCCCTGCTGTACCTGTGCGTGACGATCCCGATGGCGCGCCTCGTCGACGTCGTCCAGCGCCGGAGCCGCGTCGCATGACCCCGGTCGTCGAGGTCCGCGGGGTCACGAAGGCCTACGGCGACAAGGCGGTGCTGCGCGGCATCGACCTGGCCGTGCACGAGCACCAGGCGGTCGCGCTCATCGGCGCGTCGGGCTCGGGCAAGTCGACGCTGCTGCGCTGCATCGACCTGCTCGACGAGATCGACGACGGCGACGTGCTGCTCGACGGCGAGGTGATCACCGACCCGTCGGTGCGGCCCGACCGCGTGCGGCGCCGGCTGGGGATGGTCTTCCAGGGCTACAACCTGTTCCCGCACCTGACGGTGCTGCAGAACATCGTGCTCGCGCCGGTGCGCGCGCACGGCATGGACCGCGACGCGGCGCGCGCGCAGGCGCTGGAGCTGCTGGACCGCTTCGGCCTGGCCGACCGCGCCGGCGACAAGCCCGACCGGCTGTCGGGCGGCCAGCAGCAGCGGGTCGCGATCGTGCGCGCGCTGGCGACGAAGCCGCGGGCGCTCCTGCTCGACGAGGTCACGAGCGCGCTCGATCCGGAGCTCGTCGGCGAGGTGCTCGCGCTCGTGCGCGACCTCAAGGCCGACGGGATGACGATGATCCTCGCCACGCACGAGATGTCGTTCGCCGCCGAGGTCGCCGACGAGATCTGCTTCCTGCACGAGGGCCTCATCGTCGAGCGCGGGGCGCCGGAGCGGCTGTTCGACGCGCCCGAGCGCGAGGAGACGCGCCGCTTCCTGCGCCGGCTGCTGGAGGCCAAGCGGCTGTAGGCGCGCGCGCAGGCCGCCGGCGCGAGACCGGCTCGCGCACCCGGACGGGTGCGGCGCACGGCGCCGGTTGCGCCTTGACAGCCGCCGGCGTCGGCCATAGGACCAGCGGCCTGCTCCGTCGATTCAGCCACCGCCCGGCATGAGCCCGACGCTCTGGACGCCCGCGCATCTCGAGCGGCTGAGGCCGGATCCGGCGACCACGGCCCCGCCGGTGGGCCCCGAGGACGTGGCCCGGGTGCTGCCCCACGACGACGTGTGGGACCCCTGGCCCGTGGTCGACGCCGACGGCCGGATCGTCACGATCGGCGGCGGCGAGGTGTGGATGGCGCTCTCCGCGCCCGCGCGCGGCCACCCCGACGACCGCCACGACGTCGCGCGCCTGCGGCTGCTCCTGCGACACGGGCCGGCGTGGACGGACTGCGGTCACGTGTTCGCCGACGCTGCGTCGGCCGGGAGCCGGGAGTGGTCGGGCTCGGCCGTGCGGCGCGCCGACGGGTCGGTCTCGGTCTTCTACACCGCCGCCGGGCGCCGCGGGGAGCCGCGCCGCACGTTCCTCCAGCGCGTCATGGAGGCGACCGGGCGCCTGGCGACCGCCGGCGCGGGCGTGCGCTTCGAGCCGGCCGGCGCCCACCGCGAGGTCGTCCGGCCCGCGGACGGCTACCTGCCCGCCGACGAGGTCGACGGGGCGTCGGGCCGCATCCGGGCGTTCCGCGACCCCGGCTGGTTCGCCGACCCGGCCGACGGCCGCGAGTACCTGCTGATCGCCGCGTCCGTCGCCGGCGCCCGGGGATTCGACGGCGCCGTCGGGATCGCCGCGCGCCGGGGCCGCGGCTGGACGCTGCTGCCGCCGCTGCTGGTCGCCGACGGGATCCACCACGAGCTCGAGCGGCCGCACGTCGTCGCGCATCGCGGCCGCTGCTACCTCTTCTTCTCCGCGCACGCGCGCACCTTCCACCCGCCGGGCCGGGCGCCGACCGGCCTGTACGGGTTCGTGGCGCCGGCGGTGCTGGGGCCCTACGAGCCGCTCAACGGCTCCGGCCTGGTGATCGCCAACCCGCCCGAGCAGCCGCACCAGGCGTACGCGTGGCTCGTCCTGCCGGACCTGCGCGCGGTCAGCTTCCTCGACGATCGCACGTCGGGCGACGCGGCCGGGTGGCGGCCGGCCGGCGCGAGGGAGGCGCGAGCCCGCTTCGACGGCACGGTGGCCCCCGCGCTGCGGCTCGCGCTGGACGGGGCGCGCTCGGCGATCGTGGGCGTCGAGTCGCTCGTCGCGTCGAGCGGATCGTCGGCGTGAGCCGGGGTCGGCGCTGCGGCCCACAGCGCCGGGGCGAGGTCGTCCAGATCGACGCGGTCGGCGCCGTCGCGGGTCCACGCGGCGAGGAGCAGGAGCTCGGTCGTGAGGGGCATGGCGTGGCATCCTGCACCTTCAAGCGCACTTGAAGTCAAGTCCCGCGTGTGCTGTCCTGTCGGGCCGTGGACGACCTGCTCACGATCGGCGAGGTGGCGCGCCGCAGCGGGGTCGCCTCCTCGGCCCTGCGCTACTACGAGGAGCGGGGCCTGATCTCGCCCGAGCGCACGGGCGCCGGCCACCGCCGCTACCGCCGCGCGGTGATCCGGCGGGTGGCGTTCATCGTGTTCGCGCAGCGGATCGGGCTCTCGCTGGAGGAGATCGGGGAGCTGCTCGAGCAGCTGCCGGCCGACCGGGCGCCGAACCGGCGCGACTGGGGCCGCCTGTCGTCGACGTGGACGGCGCGGATCGACGAGCGGATCGCCGAGCTCGAGCGCCTGAAGGTCGGGCTGACCGAGTGCATCGGCTGCGGCTGCCTGTCGCTGGACCGCTGCCAGCTCGCCAACCCGGGCGACCTGGCCGCCCGCCGGGGCGCCGGCCCCCGCTACCTCCTCGGCGACCGCCCGGACCGCGTGCCGGCCGCCTGAGCGTCAGCCGGGGCCGGGCGACGGGCGCCGCCGGGCGCCGATGCGCAGCAGCCCGCCCAGGCCGGGCGGCAGGCGCCCGCCGGTGGCCAGCCACGAGCCGGCCAGGATCAGCAGCAGGCCGGCGACCGCGGCGGCGCCGAGGCTCTCGCCCAGCACGGTGACGCCCAGGGCGACCGCGACGACCGGCGACACGTACGTGATGACCATCGCGCGCCCGCCGCCGACCTCGGCGACGAGGATCGCGAACAGCACGAGCGCCGCGGCCGAGCAGAGCACGCCGAGGACGACGATCGAGACGATCGCCGTGCCCGACGGCGCCTGCGAGGGCGGGTCGGCGATCACCAGCGGCGTGAGCGCGACGGCCGCGAACGAGAGCGCGACCGCGACGACGCCGATCGAGTCCGCGCCCGCCAGCGGGCCGCGCAGGTTGAACGGCCCGACCGCGTAGCAGAGCGTGCCGAGCAGGATCGCGCCGGCGCCGAGCAGCTCGTCGGCGCGCCCGGCGATGTCGATGCCCATCAGCGCGACGACGCCGCCGAGCCCGATCGCCAGGCCGGCCAGGCGTGCGCCGCGCACGCGCTCGGTGGGATCGAGCACCTCGCCCAGCAGGGCGACCATCAGCGGGGCGGAGGCGATCAGGATCGCGGTCAGCGACGAGGACACGTGCTGCTCGCCGAACGCGATCAGCGGGAACGGGATCGCGATCTCGGTCAGCCCCCACAGCAGCGCCCAGCGCATCCGCCCGCGCAGGCCGTCCAGCAGCCCGCGCCGCCAGGCCCACGGCAACAGGATCGCCGCGCCGATCACGACGCGGCCCCAGGCCACGAACGCGGGCGGGACCTCCTCGACGGCGAGCTTGATGAACAGGTAGGGGATGCCCCACAGCACCGACACGGCGGCGAAGCAGGACCAGGCGCGCAGGGACATCCGGCCCAATGAATCCACAGGGCGCCACGGCGACGCAACCCGGGGTCCGTACCCTCCCCGCGATGCTCCGCGCCGTCCTGTACGCCTCGCTGGCCCTGATCGCCTACGCCCAGGCCGGCTACGGGGTGCTGCTGGCGCTGCTGCGGCGGGTGCTGCCGGCGCGGCCGGTGCGGCGGGCGCCGATCGAGCCGCGCGTGACGCTGGTGGTCGCCGCCCACGACGAGGAGGTCGTCATCGAGCGCAAGGTCGCCAACGCGCTCGCGCTCGACTGGCCGCGGGAGAAGCTGCAGGTCGTCGTCGCCTCCGACGGCTCCACCGACCGCACGGTCGAGCTGGCCCGCGCCGCCGGCGCCGACCTCGTGCTCGACCTGCCGCGCGGGGGCAAGATCCGCGCCCAGGACGCCGCGGTGCGCGCGGCGACCGGCGAGATCGTCGCGTTCTCCGACGCCAACGCGCTGTGGGAGCCCGACGCGCTGCGCGAGCTCGTGAGCGCGTTCGCCGACGCGCAGGTCGGCTACGCGTGCGGCCAGGTCACGTTCGTCAACGAGGCCGGCACCAACCAGGAGGGCGTCTACTGGCGCTACGAGATGTGGCTGCGCGAGATGGAGTCCGACCTCGCGTCGGTCACCGGCGGCAACGGGGCGATCTACGCGACCCGCCGCGAGGCCTACGTCGAGGTCGACCCGATCATGGGCCACGACCTGTCGTTCCCGTTCCGGATGGTGAAGAACGGCTGGCGCGCCGTGTACGTCCCGGAGGCGCGCGCGACCGAGAAGATGGTGCCGTCGATCGAGGGTGAGTTCGCCCGCAAGCGGCGGATGATGAGCCACGGCTGGCCGATCGTCCTGCGCGGCGGCCTGCTGGACCCGCGCGGCTACGACGCCCGCTACGCGCTGTTCGTCGCCTCCCACCGCGCGCTGCGCTACGCTACGCCGTTCCTGCACCTGATCGCCCTCGCGGCGACGATCGCGCGCTGGCGCCGCCACAAGCTGCTGCTGGCGGCTCAGCTCGGGCTGCTCGCCGCGGCCGCCGCCGGGCGCCGGGTGCGGGCGCGGCCGCTGCTGCTGGCGCGCTACTACGTGATGACGACCGCCTCGCTGGCCGCCGGCCTGTACGACTGGCTGCGCCACGGCACGCCGGCCGGATGGGACGCGCCGGAGGGCACGCGGTGACGCGGCGCCTGTTCGATCTCGTCGTGGCGAGCGTCGCGCTCGTCGCCACCTCGCCGATCCTGCTGGCCGCGATCGTCGCGATCCGGCTGGAGACGCCGGGCCACGCGATCTACCGCCAGCGGCGCGTCGGCCAGCACGGGCGCGAGTTCGACGTGTTCAAGCTGCGCACGATGGTCCACGGCGCCGAGGGGATCGGGGCGGGGATGGCCGTCAACGAGGGCGATCCGCGCATCACCCGCGTGGGCGCGGTCCTGCGGCGCTTCTCGATCGACGAGCTGCCCAACCTCGTCAACGTGCTGCGCGGCGAGATGTCGATCATCGGCCCGCGCCCGACGATCCCGGTCCAGGTGGCGCGCTACACGGAGCGCCAGCGCGGGCGGCTGGCGGTGAAGCCCGGGATCACCGGCTGGGCGCAGGTGCAGGGGCGCGCGGCGCTGCCGTGGTCGGAGCGCATCGAGCTCGACCTGTGGTACATCGAGCACCGCTCCTGGCGGCTGGACCTGGAGATCCTGCGGCGCACGCTGAAGGTGCTCGTGGCCGGGGACGGGCTCTACAAGGGCGACCGCGGGGGCTTCGACCTTCGTTGAGGGCGCTGGCGCCCGACCGCCATGGGCGGTACGGTCCCCGGCCATGTCGCGGCTCCTGCTCCTCGCCGGCCTGCTGGTGGCGCTCCTGCTCCCGGCGAGCGCGTCGGCCACCCTGGTGTTCCAGCGCGGCGTCATCCCGTCGCACGTGTGGGTCGCCGAGGACGACGGCAGCAACCAGCGCCGCCTGACCGAGGGCCGCGACCCGCGCATCTCGCCCGACGGCCAGACCGTCGCCTACGGCAACCAGTACTCGCGTCGGACGCCGCGCCTGCTGGCGATCCCGACCGCGGGCGGCACGCCGCGCACGCTGCTGCGCAACTGGGTGTACGGCCCGTTCGCGTGGTCGCCCGACTCGAGCACGATCGCGACCGTCACCGGTCCCGAGGTCGGGCGCCAGACGCTCGTTCTCGTCGACGTCGCCACGGGCACGCGGCGGACCGTCGCCACCGGCTACTTCTACGGCGCGAGCTTCTCGCCCGACGGCACGCAGCTCGTGTACGGGCGCCAGGCGGTCGAGCGCATGTGGGCGCCGTCGGACGTCTGGATCGCCCCCGTCGACGGCAGCCAGCCCCCGCGGCGCCTGACCACCGACGGGCGCTCGCTGTACCCGCTGTGGGGGCCGACCCAGATCGCCTACACGCGCTGGAGCCGCCCGACCGGGCGCCACCGCCACGACGACGGCCCCAAGTACCACCTGTGGCTGATGGCGCCCGACGGCAGCGGCGCGCGCCAGCTCACGCGCGGGCGCATCCCGTGGCTGCTGACCGGCCTCACGCCGACCGCGTGGTCGGCCGACGGGACGAAGCTGCTCGCGCAGTTCGGCGGCCAGGACACGACGTACCCGGTCACCGTCGACCCGGCGACGGGCGCGCAGCGGCGCGTCGGCCCGCGGCGCGAGTGGGGGATCGTCGCGACCGCGCTGTCGAAGGACGGCACGACGATCCTCGGCAGCGACGGCTTCTACGACGAGCCCCGCGACAACGACGTGATCACCGTCCCCTACGGCGGCAGCCGCCGGACGGTGCTGGCGCGCGCGGCGCGCGCGCCGTCCTGGACGCGCTGAGCGCCCGCGCGAGCGGGTCCGCGGCGCCCCGCGCGGCGCCCATTCGCGTTGCTTGTCAGGTCTTGCGTAGCAGGCACGCAAGATGCGACAAGCAACGACGGGGGGTTCGGCGGCGGGCCGCCGTTTATGCTGGCCCGCGCGGACGGATGGCGGCACGGACACAGCACGACGCCGGTCTCGTGGCCCGACGCCAGGAGCTGTCGGTCGTGGTCGGCGCGCTGCGCGATCCCGGCTGTCGCGGGGCGGTGATCCACGGCGCGCCCGGCGTCGGCAAGACCCGCCTCGCCCGGGCGGCGCTCGAGGAGGCCGCCGCCGGCGGCGCGGCCGCGCACTGGGTCCGGGCGACCGCCTCGGCCGCGTCGATCCCGCTCGCGGCGGTCGTCGACCTGCTGCCCGACCACGCCGACGCGGCCGACCCGCTGCGGCTGTTCCAGGCCAGCGCGGCGGTGCTGCGCGAGCGAGCCGCCGGCCGGCCGCTCGTCGTCTGCGTCGACGACGCCCACCTCCTCGACCCCAGCTCGGCCGCGCTGCTGCTGCACCTGTCGGCGAGCGGGTCGGCCTCGATCCTGGCCACCGTCCGGCGCGGCGCCCGCCCGCCCGACGCGGTCACCGCGCTGTGGAAGGACGAGGGGGCGCGCCGGGTCGAGCTGGGCAACCTCGCCGAGCCGGACGCCGCCGAGCTGGTCCAGCGGCTCCTCGGCGGCCCGGTCGAGCGGGTCGCCATGCGCTGGACGTACGGCCTGACCGCGGGCAACCCGCTCTACCTGCGCGAGCTCGTCGCCGAGGCGGTCGAGAGCGGCGCGCTCGCGCAGCGGTCCGGGCTGTGGCGTCTGCTGCGGCGCGACCCGATCGGGCCGGCGCTCAGCGACCTGCTGGGCGAGCGCCTCGACGGCCTCGGCCCGCGCCGCCTGGAGCTGCTGGCCGCCGTCGCGCTCGCCGAGCCGCTGGGCGAGGCGCTGCTCGACGGCGCCGGCGACCCGGCCGACGTCGACGCGCTGCGCGCGCGGGGCCTGATCAGCGTGGAGGCGGGCGCCGGCGGCCGGGTGCTGCGCCTCGCGCACCCGCTGTACGGCGAGGTCGCGCTCGCTCGCGTCCCCGAGGAGCGCCTGCGCGCGCTGCGCGTCCTGCTGGCCGACGCCGAGCGGGAGCGCGGCGGGCCCTCCGCCGGGGTGCTGCGGGTGGCGACCTGGCTGCGCGACGCGGACGCCCCGATCGACGTCGCCACGCTGCTCGCGGCGGCCGACGAGGCCTACCGGTCGCGCGACCCGGCCCTCGCCGCCGATCTGGCCGCCCGCTCCGAGCGCCAGGGCGGCGGGCCGGCGGCCGCGATCGCGCTGGGCCGGGCGCTCGGCGCCCTCGGCCGCCACGCCGACGCCGAGGCGGCCCTGGCCCGGGTCGAGGGCCGCCTGCCGTCGCCCGAGGCGGCGCTGCCCTACCTGTTCGCGCGCATCAACGCGATCGTCTGGGGCCTCGGCCGCCCGGCCGACGCGCGGGCGCTCGTGGCGCGGGCCGAGACCTGGTGGGACGACCCGGCGTGGCGGCGGCGGGTCGCGGCGATGCGGCTGATGGTGCTCAGCGCCTCGGGCGCGTCGCAGGAGGCCGCCGCGCTGGCGGACGAGCTGGCCGCCGCGCCCGACCCCGACCCGTGGACCGCCGGCGTGATCGGCACCGGCGGCGCGATCGCCTGGCTGCACAGCGGCCGCACCGAGCGCGCCCGCGCCGCCTCCGACCGGGCCGTGCCGGCGCCGCCCGCCGACGAGCGGCTCGACGACCGCGGCCTCGCCGCCCTGATCGCGTGGGCGCTGAGCCGGCTCGATGCCGGCGTCGCGTGGGACGCCGTCGAGGAGCGCGTCACGCGGATCGAGCGGGCGGCGCTCGCCCGCGACGACCGGCTCGGCGCCGGGCCCGCGACCGGGCTGCTCGGGCACCTCGCGCTCCAGCGCGGCCGGCCGGCCACCGCGCTGCGCCTCCTGCGCGAGGCGGCCGCGCATCTGGAGGACCACGACCCGCGCGGCCTGTCGGTCGTGATCCTGGCCCAGGCCGCGCACGCGGCGGCCCTGCTCGGCGACGTCGCCGACGCGCGCGCGGCCGAGGCCGAGGCGCTGCGCCGCCTGCGCGGCCGCGAGCCCGCCTGGCACGAGCGGCCCCGCCTGGCATGCGCGGCCGCCTGGATCGCCGCCGCCGACGGGGAGCCCACCCGCGGCGCGCGGCTGCTGCTCGAGACGGCCGCCGGCCTGGACCCGTGGCCGGTGCTGCAGGCGCACGTCCTGGCCGAGGCGCTGTCGCTGGGCGCGCCGGCCGGGCAGGTGGCCGCGCCGCTCGCCGCGGCGGCGGCGCGCTCCGACGCGCGGCTGGCGGCCGTCGCGGCGGCCCGCGCCCAGGCGCTGCAGGCCCGTGAGGGCGCCGCGCTGGCCGCCGCGGCCGACGACCTGGAGGCGATCGGCGCCGCCCTGGCCGCGGCCGAGGCGCTCGCCCAGGCCGCCGCCCACGAGGCGGCGGCGGGCCGGACCGCGGCCGCGCGGCGGGCGGCCGCGCGCGCCGAGCGGCTGCTGGCCGGCTGCGAGGGCGCGACGACCCCGGCGCTGCGCGCGACGCGCACCGCCCGGGCCGGGCTGACCGGCCGCGAGCGCGAGATCGCCGGGCTGGCCGCGGCGGGCGAGACGAACGCCGGGATCGCCGAGCGCCTCACGCTGTCGGTGCGAACGGTCGAGTCGCACCTGTATCACGCGATGACCAAGCTCGGCGTCCGCCGCCGCGACGAGCTGGCGGCCGCCCTCGACGGGCGGGCGCCGTCCCGCTGACCGCGCCTCAGCCGGCGTCGATCACGATCGCCGGCGACGCCAGCCGCCCGCGGCGCAGCACGTAGGCGACCGGGCCGGCGTCGCGGGCCGGTCGCGGCAGGGCGATCCGGGCGCGCCCGTCGCGGCCGGTGCGCACCACCCGCACCCGCTCGCGGCGGTGGTCGGGGCAGCGCGCCTCGCGCAGCAGCGTCAGGCGGGCGCGCCGGCCCGGCACCAGGCGCGCGGTGGCGATCACGGCGCCGTCCCGCTCGGCCACCCGGCCGCCCACGTCGATGCGCGGCCCGGCGATCCGCACCGCCGGCGAGCGGGCCCGGTCGATGTGGGCGCGGTAGCGGACGGCGGCGCGCCGGTCCGCCCGGGGGGCGCGCACGCGCACCGCGAAGCGCCCGCCGGCGCGGATCGGGGTGCGCGCGACGTGGAAGCCGCGGTCGGTGATCCGCACGTCGCGCTCGGCCGAAAAGCCGAGCGCGACCCCGGCGATCCGCACGTGACGGCCGTGCCGGCGCACCTCGGTGATGGCGAGCAGGCGCCCGCGGCAGCGGCCGGCCGCGCCGGCCGGTGGCTCGCCGCCGGACGCGGCGGACCCGGGCGTTCCGGCGTCCGGCGCGCCGCCGCCTCCGCCGCTGGGGCCGGACGGGACGGGCACGGGCCCGCTGCCCTCGATCCGCTGGATCAGGAGGTCGCCGCTGGGCTCGAGGTCGCCGTTGAGGCTCGTGAACGTCGCGCGGACGTCGTGGCGCCCGGGCGCCAGGCCGGCGACGGGCGGCGAGGTCGCCGTCCCGCCGGCGAGCGGCACCGGGCCGCCCAGCGGCGCCCCGTCGACGCGGAAGCGGACGGCGCCCGTCACCGTCGCGGGCCCGGGGCCGGCCGCGGCGACCTGCGCCGTGAACCGCACGTGCGTGCCGGTGGGCGCCGGGTCGGCCGACGAGGTCAGCGTCAGGGTCGTCAGCGCGGGCGCGATCCGGGCGATCGCCTGCGCCTGCGCCGGGCCGTGCCCGGCGTCGCCGCCGTAGCGGGCGGCGACCACGTGCACGCCCGCCCGGGGCAGCCCGCCGGGCGCCGGCCAGGTCGTCATCGCGCCGAGGGGGCCGAGCGCGACCGGGTCGCCGAACGGGAGGCCGTCGACGGCGAAGCGCACGAGCCCCGTCGGCGCGTCGGGCCCGGCGGCGGAGACGATCGCGAGCAGGTCGCGGCTCTGCCCGTACACGGTCTGCGGCGGGTTCTGGTCGAGCGTCACGGTGGCGGGCGCCGGCCGGACGGTCTGGGCGAGCGCGCCGGAGCCGGCGAGGACGTCGCCGGTGGCCGGCGCGAACTCTGCGGCGATCGTGTGCGTGCCGACGCTCAGCGCGGCGGGGGCCGGCGTGCAGGTGGCGCGGCTCTCCCCGGGGCCCTGCGGCTCGGCGGCGACGCCGTCGCAGAGCACCGCGTCGCCCGCGCTGAACGTGACCGTGCCCGCCGGCGTGCCGGCCGCCGAGCGCATCACCGCGGTGAACGTCGGCGGCGCGCCGTACGTCGACGGCTGCTGCGACGACGTCAGCGTCACCGCCGTCGCGTCGGGGCCGACCGCCTGCACGGCGGTGCCGGTCCCCGGCGCCAGCTCGTCGTCGCCGTCGTACACGGCGACGATCTCGTGCCGGCCCAGCGGGAGCGCGTCGGTCGTGAAGCCGGCGGTGCCGCCCGCCAGCGGGACCGTCGCCAGCGGCGTCTCGCCCTCGAGGAAGCGCACGAGGCCGGTGGGCGTGAGGCCCGCGCTCGGCGGCGCCGGCGCGACCGCCGCGGTGAGCGTCACCGCCTCGCCGAGGTCCGACGGGTTCGGGTCGGTGGTCACGGTGACGACCGGCGTCGCGCGGGCCACGGTGAGCCCCTGCTCGGCGCGGCTGGACGCGAACGGCGGCTCGGGCAGGTAGGTGGCGGCGATCCGGTGCTCGCCGGCGGTCAGGCTGACCGGGTCGGACTCGGCGACGCCGGCGGCGTCGAGTGCGACCGCGCCGATCGGCTCGTCGTCGAGCTCGAACAGCACCGACCCGGCCGGCGTGCCGATCGCGGGGTCGGGGCCGGCGACGACCGCGGTGAGGCGCGCCGTCTGCCCGGCGACCGCGCCGGCCGGCGCGCTCAGGGCGGTGACGGTCGCTGCGGGCAGGTTGCGGAGCGGGAAGCGGGCGGCGCGGGGCACGCCGGGGACGGTCGCGGTCGCCGCCCACGAGCCCTCGACGCCGTCGGCCGTCATCGGCGGCGCGGTCGCCACGCCGAACTCGTCGGTGGTGACGGTCGCCGTCCGCGGCTCGCCGGTGCCGAAGGTCGCCGACGGGCCGTCGGCCGGCAGCGTGAACGTCACCTCCGCGCCGATCGCGGGCAGTCCGTCGTCGGCGAGCACGAGCGCCTGCAGCCGCTCCGCGTAGGCGCGGCCGACGGGCACCTCCTGGTTCTGGCCGCCGCGCGCCAGGACGGTGGCCGGCGTCGCCATCCAGGTGATCGTCACGAGCCCGTCGCAGCCCGGCTGGCCGCCGCCGCGCGGGCAGGCGCTGTCGGAGACGCGGAAGACGGGGGCGATCGCCTCGGGCGCGGCGTAGGAGTCGCCGCCGCCTCCGCCACCTCCGCCGAAGGCGTACAGCCAGTGCTTGTCCTGGGGCGGGAGGTAGACGGTGCCGCCGCCGCCGCCGTTGGGGTACCCGCCGCCGCCTCCGCCGCCCGCGCCCACGTCCAGGCTCAGCGAGTAGACGTTGGCGTCCATGCCGCCCTGGCCCTGGGGGCCCGGGGCGTCGCCGCCGATCCCGGCCGTCGAGGCGCCGTAGGGCGGGTACACGGACGTCCCGCCGGAGGAGCCGTTCGCGCCGCCCGGCCCGCCGCCGCCCGCGCCGTCGCCGCCGGCCCCGCCCTTGTGGGCGTCGCCCGCGCCGTTGCCGCCGCCGCCTCCGCCGCCCCCGCCGGCGAGCAGGGGCGCCGACTCGCCCGCCCACGCCACGGCGCTGGCGCCGCCGCCGTCGCCGCCCGAGTAGCCCAGCGACCAGCCGGGCGCGGTTCCGTGGTCGCCGCCGTCGGCGAAGCCCCAGCCCCCGCCCGCCTGGTATCCGGAGCGGGCGACGTACACCTCGAGCGTCCGGCCCGGCTGGACCGGGAGCACGGCCTCGGCGATCCCGGCGCGGCCGCCCGGCCCCATGTGCTCGTCGTCCTGGGCGCCGGCGCCTCCGCGCACGTGCACGAGCGCCCGCTCCACGCCGGTGGGCACGACCACGGTCTGCACGGCCCCCGTGACGGTGCACGTGACGGTCTGGACGCTGGTCGTGCACGCCGCGCCCGCCGGCGCGGCAGCGGCCAGGGCGACCAGCGCGGCGGCTGCGAGCAGCAGCACGCGCGACCTCACCGGCGGACCTCCAGGACCCGGGCGACCACGCGCGGGCGGCCGGCCGGGATCGTGGTGCGGGCGGTCACGCGCACGCGGCGCGGGGCCGCGCCGCGCAGCCGCAGCGCGACGGTGCGGGCCTCGCCGCGCCGCAGGCGCACGGTCCGGGCCTCGGCGCCCGGCGCGCGCACCCGCGCCCGGCAGCGGGCCCGCTCCTCGGCCGGCCGCTCGCAGGCCAGGCGCACCCGCATCGCGCGCCCGTCGCCGCCGGCACGGGCGGCGCGCGGCGTGACCGCCGGCGCTCGGTGCCCGGTCAGCGCCAGCCGCTCGCCCGGCGGCTCCCAGCGCGCCGGGATCGACGCGTGGGCGCGCAGCAGGCGCGCGGCCGCGCGGGTCACCTCCGCCTCGCGGCGTCCGGTCGCCCCGGCCGCGAGCGAGATCGTGCGCCGGGCCAGCACGGCTCCGGCCGGGATCCGCCGGCCGCGGTGGTCGCGCAGCGCCTCGTCGAGGCGCAGGACGAGCGTCTGCCGGCAGTGGCCGCCGCCCTCGCACGTCACGGTCAGGGGGATCGTGCCGCGGGGCCTGACGCGGCCGGTGCGCAGGATCAGGCGTCCGGCCGTCTCGCCGGCGGCCGCCGCGCCCGACGGCGCCGACGGCGCGCCCGGCGCGGCCGACGGACCGCCACCGCCGCCACCGCCGCCGGAGGGGACGACCGGCCCGGTGACCGTGACGGTCGTGGAGGCGTCGCTGGAGGCGAACGGCCCGGCGCCCAGGAAGCGTGCGTCCACGGCGTGCGGACCTGGGGCGAGCGTCGTCACCGGCTCGGACCGGGCCGTGCCCGCGCGCACCGCCACCGCGTCGCCGGCCGCGACGCCGTCGACGAGGAACTGGACCGCTCCGGCGACCACCCCGGCGGCGGCGGGCGCGGTCACGTGCGCGTCCAGGACGAGCGGGTCGCCGGCGGGAATCGGGTCGGCGCTCGGCGTCACGACGGTGGACGTGGCCACGGGCTCGACGCGGGCGGTGGTGACGCCGCGGCTCGAGGTGACGTCGCCGGTCGCGGGCGTGAAGACGGCCTCGACGACGTGCGGCCCGGGGCGCAGCGGGCAGTCGAGCCCGGCCGGCGGCGGCGCGTCGCACGCCAAGGCGAGCGCCGCCGTGCCGCCGCTCACGGCGACCGGGGACCCGACGGCGACGCCGTCGACGGCGAACTGCACGGTGCCCGCGGCGGGCGGCGCGGTCCCGCCGGTCGTGACGGTCGCCTGGGCCAGCAGCGTCTGGCCGAAGACCGACGGCACCGGCGTCACGGCCACGGTGGTCGTGCTCGGCGCCGGGACGACGACGAGCACGAGGCTGCCGGCGCCGGGCAGGTCGGGCGAGCCGGCCGGCGGCAGGTAGGTCGCGAGGACGTCGTGCGTCCCCGCCCCGGGCGCCGCGGGCAGCGGGCACGCGGCCGTCCCGCCGGCCCCGACCGGCACGTCCGCGCAGGCCGTGTCCCCGTCGATCGTGAACGTGACGGTGCCGCCGGCGACCGGGCCGTCCACGGTCGTCGTCGTGGCGACGATCGTCGGCGCGTCGCCGTACGGGACCGGGTTGGCGGCGGTGGCGAGCAGCGTCGCGGTGCGGTCGGGGCCGACGGTGGCGGTGGCGGTGCCGGTCGCCGGGGCGTGGATCGCGTCGCCGGGATAGTCGGCGGTGATCGCGTGCTGCCCCTCCGGCAGGTCGTCGACGGCGATCGCCGCCCGCCCGTCGGCGCCCAGCGGCGCGCTGCCGAGCTCGGCGCCGTCCACGTGGAACGTGACGGTCCCGGTCGCGCCCGGGGTGACCGTGGCGGTGAGCGCGACCTCCTCGCCGGCCTGCGAGGGGTTGGGGTCGACGGCGAGCGTCAGCGCGGTCGGCTCGGGGTCGACCACCTGGGTGAGGGACGCCTGGGACGCGGCGTGCGCGTCGTCGCCGAGGTAGCGCGCGACGACGGGGTGGTCGCCGGCGCCGAGCGCGGGGACGGCCGACGCCGGGAGGACGGCCGTCCCGGTGGCCGGGTCGAGCGCGGCGGCCGGGGCGATCGGCGTCCCGTCGATCTCGAAGGACACGAAGCCGGTCGGCGGCAGCGCGTCCTGGGCCTGCGCCGCCGACACGGTCGCGGTGAACGACGGCGGGCTCCCCGGGGTCGACGGGTCGCGGGAGGACGCGATCGTCGTCGTGGTCGCGATCGGCGCGTTCTCGAGCTCGAAGTCGGTCGGGACCGGGATGCCGGCGGCGGTCGCCGTGAGGACCCACGTGCCGCTCGTCGCGTCCGCCCGCAGCCCGGCGGCGGTGGCGACGCCGTCCAGGCCCGTCACCGCGGTCATCGACCGGCGCCCGCCCGGGAACGTCCCCGACGGCCCGTCGGCGGGCGCGGTGAACGTCACCGGAACGCCCGGCAGCGGGATCCCGTCGGCGTCGACGACCTGGGCGCTGACCGGCCCGAAGTCCCCGGTCGCCGGCACCCGCTGGCGGTTGCCGGAGAACACGAGCAGGCGCGCGGGGACCCCGCCCCAGGAGATCGTCACGAGGCCGCTGCAGCCCGGGGCGCTGCGATGCGCGCACGTGTTGGCCAGCGAGAACGTGACGTCGACGGCGCCCGCCGCCACCATCGAGGAGCCGCCGCCGCCCCCGCTGCCGCCGATCGGCTCGTCCTGGTCGGGGTCTCCCGTCCAGCCGTCCTGGCCGCCGGCGCCGCCGTGCAGCCCGGCGCCGCCGCCGCCCCCACCGCCGGCGGGCCAGGGGATGTCCTCGACGCTGTCTCCGGGGCCGCCGTCCATGTGGTGCTCGCAGCCTCCGCACCCGCCGGCCAGCCCGTGGCCGTTGGGGTGGTTGGCGTCGTCGAGCCCGGGCGCCCCGGGCCACGGATCGGGGATCCCGGCATCCCCGCCGCGGCCGCCCCTGGCCGAGTCGCCCGAGGAGGTGCCGGCGCCGCCGCCGCCCCCGCCGCCGCCGGCGATCAGGAGCGGCCGGGGCGGCGAGCCGGTCACCACCGCGCTCGACCCGCCGCCGCCGGCGCCGGAGTGGGCGGAGGCGGACCCGACGACCGTGCCGTGGCTGCCGCCGCGGCCGTAGCCGTGCGCGTCGTGCGACGCGTACACCTCGAGCACCTGGCCGGGCGTCACCGGGAACGTGGCGGTGACGATCGCGCCGCGGCCCGACGGGGCGGTGTGGTCGTCCCAGCCGCCCGCCGATCCGCGCGCGGTGATCGTCACGAAGCCGACGCCGTCGGGCACCGTCCAGTGGATCGGGTCGGAGCCGTGATCGGCGAACGTCACCGAGCCCGACGGGGTGGCCGCGCCGGCGGGGCCGGCGAGCGCGAGGGCGAACGTCGCCACGATCCCTGCTGTGGCGAGACGCGGCACGCCGAGAGTCTGCGCGCCCGGCGCGGCGCGCGCATCAGTACCGCGTACTGGATCCCGCCGTCAGCGTCCCGCGCGCTGCGCGGCCAGCTCGCGCTCCAGGTCCTCCACGGCCTGCTTCAGCGCGTGCAGCCGCTCGGCCACCAGCACGTGGCGGGCCTCCTCGTCGTTGGCCGCGTCGTCGTCGAGCAGCGCCCGCTCGGCCCGGTGCAGCTCGATCGCGCGCGCCTCCTCCATCGAGTTCAGGACGATCCCGATGAACAGGTTGAAGATCAGGAACGACGCCAGCAGGACGTAGGAGACGAAGAACAGGATCGTCCAGTCCGACAGCTCCTGGCCCATCTCGATGTACGTGGGCAGGTTCTCGAGCGTCAGCAGGACGAACATCGTGATCATCGCCTGGCCGACGTTCCCGAAGTTGGCGGGGTCGTGCTCGTCGAAGATCAGCCAGCCGATCATCCCGTAGACGTAGACGAGCAGCAGGGTGATCGCCGCGAGGCTCGCGACGCCGGGGATCGAGCGGCCGACGGCGACCGTCAGCACGCGCAGGTCGGGCAGCAGCCGCACGGCGCGGACGACGCGCAGCAGCCGCACGACGCGCAGGAGCGTCGCGTTCTCGCGCACCCCCGGGACGAAGCTGGCCGCGATCACGACGAAGTCGAACACGTTCCAGCCGCTCGTGAAGAAGTCCTGCGGCCGGCGCCCGTAGGCGAGGATCCGGATCGCCAGCTCGAGCACGAAGAGGCCGAGGATCACGTCGTTGGCGACGTCGAGCGCGCCGCCGATCTCGCGGTCCAGGGCGTCGTAGGTCTGCATGCCCAGGACGACCGCGTTGAGCACGATCACCACGAGCATCACCGGGTCGAACCACCTCGTGGCGACGAGGCGGCTGCAGCTGCGGACGATCATGTGCGCGCGCATCCTGCCAAAGTGCCGGCGCGATGCCAGAAGCGGTCCTCCTCACCGGCGTCGGCAAGCGCTACGACATCGTCGCGAGCTTCGCCCAGCACACGACGGTCGTCGCCGCCGACCCCAACCCGCTCGCCCCCGCGCAGTACGCGGCGACCGTTCGCACCAGCGTCCCGCGCATTGCCGACCCCGACTACGTGCCGGCGCTGATGGAGCTGTGCGAGCGCCACGACGTCGGCGCGATCGTCCCGCTCACCGACCTCGACATCGAGGTGCTGGCGCAGGCGCGCGCCGACGGCCGCCTCCCGCAGGCGCTCGTCCCCGACCCCGAGGTCGCGCGCGCGACCTACGACAAGTACGAGGCGCACCTCCTGCTGCAGCGGCTCGGGTTCCCCTCGCCGCCGACGGTGCTGCCGGGCGAGCCGGTCGAGCGCTACCCGGTGATGGTCAAGCCCCGCCGCGGCTCCGGCGCCCGCTCGATCCACCCGGCTCGCGACGCCGCCCAGGCCGCGTTCTTCTGCGACTACGTCGAGGAGCCGGTGATGGTCCAGAAGCTCATGGACGGACCGGAGTTCTCGATCGACCTGCTGTCCGACCGCGACGGCCGCTGCCTGAACGCGATCCCGCGCACGATGATCGAGTCGCGCGGCGGGGAGTCGATCAAGGGCACGGTCATCGACGACCCCGAGCTCGTCGACCTGGCGTCGTCGCTGGTCGAGGCGCTCGGCGTGCGCGGGCCGTGCACCGTGCAGGTGTTCCGCGACAAGGAGATCGGGCTCGGCATCACCGACGTCAACACCCGCTTCGGCGGCGCCTTCCCCGCCCCGATGTACGCCGCGCCGCCGGGCCGCACGTACCCGGAGCTGATCGTCGCGATGGCCCGTGGCGAGCGGATCGAGCCGCACGTGGGCGAGTACCGCCGCGGGATCACGTTCACGCGCTACTTCTGGCAGCTCGAGCTCGACGAGAACCTGGAGCCGACCGGCCGCGACATCGTGCCCGGAGGCCCGCCCGTCCCGCGTTGAGGGAGCGCGACTTCGGGGAAGCCCGGACGTTCCAGGATTCGCAAGCTGCAAGACTGATCCCAGCGTGGAGACCCTCCTCCGAGACCCCGAGGCCGCCGAGCCCACCCCCGAGCACGACGCCCAGGACGCGGCGCCGCCGCCCGTGGCGCGGACGTGCGCGACGTGCGGGTCGGCGCTCGCCGAGGACCAGGAGTGGTGCCTGGAGTGCGGGGCGGCCGCCGTGCCGCCGGAGGAGCGCGGCGGGCTGCCGGGGTGGCGCACCGCCGCCGCGGTCATCGCGGTGACGCTCGTCATGGCCTCCGGCGCGGTCGCCGCGGCGTACGCGGCGCTGCGCGGCGGCGACGACGCACCGCCGCCCGAGCAGGTCGCCCAGGCGCCGGCGGGCGACGTCGTCCCCACGCCGCCGCCCGTCGACATCCCTCCCGAGGACGTCGTTCCGCCCGCCGACCCCGGCGCCTCCGCGGAGGTGCCGCCGCCGGTCGAGCCGCCGCCCGCGGAGCCGCCGGTCTTCGACCCGGCGCCGCCGCCCGCGGCTCCGCCCGCGCCGCCGCCGGCGCCGCCGGCGACGCCCCCGGCGACCCCGCCCGCGAGCGGCGACTCCTCCGGGGGGAGCAAGCAGGACAAGGAGCGGCCCAAGCCGGTCACGCGCGCCCCGCTCGTGCCGGTCGAGCTCGACCCCGAGACGACCCCCGCGCTCAGCTTCAACCCGCCCCAGCCCGGCGCGACGCCGCCGGCCGACGGCTCCCCGGCGCCGCGCGTCCACGCCGACAGCGACTTCACCGGCGAGCCGAAGCTGGCGTTCGACGGCGACCCCGCCACGAGCTGGTCCGTGACCCTCGCGACGCCCGAGCTGATCGCCGAGCCGCAGGCCGGGCTGCTCATCGACCTCGGCACGGCGCAGAAGCTGCGCCGCCTGAAGGTCACGCCGACCACGCCGGGCACCACGATCGAGGTCTACGGCGCGACGGGCGAGACCCCGCCCGAGTCGCTCGGCGACAAGGGCTGGAAGGTGCTCGCCACCCAGCTCGACGTCGACGGGCCCACCCGCATCACGCTGGGCGAGGACGGCGTCGGGACGAAGAAGGTCCGCTGGGTCCTCGTCTACTTCGCCGACGGCCCCGACGACGGCGTCTCGACGTCGGTCGGCATCAGCGAGCTCGAGCTGTACGGCTGAGTCGCGCGCTCGCGCGCCGGCCGGATCCGGCGCGCGAGCGTCGCCCGGTTCAGGTCACGGGCGGTGAGGACCGCGTCGCTACGGGACGAACTCGGGGCCCTTGTCGGTGTAGCGCTCCCGGAACGCGCGCAGCGCGTCGATCGCCTCGTCGTTCAGCTCCGGGCACAGGATCGCGTGGTCCCACGCGGTCGCCGCGACCTCCGCCTCCATGCCCGTGTTGTTCTCGAACACGAGCATGTGGTAGCCGCTGCCGAGGCCGTTGAGCTCCTCGTCGAACAGCGCCTCGAGCGTGCCGATCGTCTCCGGCGACGCGCCGGGCTTGTACTGCAGCAGGATGCGCCCGTGCTCGAGCGAGTGGACGTAGTTCTCCTTCGCCGGCGCGTTGCCCTGGTCGTAGATCCCGTCCGCCGCGGGTGTCGGGTTGTGGTTGCCCGACGTGGGCGGGTTGGCCTTGTACTCGACGACCTCGTCGACGTGCGTGGCACCCTCGTTCGGCGGGTCGACCAGCGTGCAGCCGGCCGCCTCGGCGGCCTCCTCGAGGTTCTCGATGCGGCGCTCGGGCAGCGCCACCGCGTTGGCCGCGACGGTCGACGCGTCGCCCTCGGCGGCGTTCATCGACTTGTCGTCGTCCCCGCCCGAGGTGATCAGCACGATGGCGACGACGACCACGACGAGGGCGACGACGACGCCGCCGACGATCTGCAGCCGCCGGGTCCGCGCCGCCTGCGACTGCGCCTGCGCCTCCTGCTCCTGGCGCTCGCGCCGGCGCCGCTCCTTCTCTTCCTGGCGACTTGACATGGGCCGGTGAATCTAGCGGGAGCCCGGCCGCGCCGCTGCCGGTCGGCTCGGCTCAGCCGGCCGCGATCGCCGTCGCGGTGCGCCGGGCGAGCGCCATCACCGTCGCCATCGGGTTCGTCCCGGTCGCGGTCGGGAACGCGCTCGCGTCGCCGATCCACGCGCCGGGCGTGTCGTGCAGCTGCCCCCACGGGTCGGCCACGCTCGTCGCCGGGTCGCTGCCCATCCGCGCCGAGCCCATCTGGTGCAGGGCGAAGATCGGGTGCTCGTGCGGCGTCAGCGGCCCGTCGTGGACCCGCTGCGCGAACGCCTCCAGCGGCTCGTCGCCGTCGCGCCGCCACCGGCGTGGCCGGCGGTGGAAGCTGAGGATCTCGTGCGCGCCGGCGGCCGCGTGCAGTCGGGCGAGCTCGGCCAGGCCGCGGCGGAAGTGGCGCACGTCGAGCTCGTCGGCGAGGTCGTAGTGGTGGACGGCCTCGCCCGCCGCGTCGATCGTCACGCGGCCGTGGCCCCGGTCGCGCAGCAGCAGCACGAACGCCGCCAGGTGGGCGCCGCGGGCCATGTCGTCCTTGTGCTGGCGCCCGCTCTCCCACGGCATCGCGGATCCGGTGAGGCCGGGCGAGGCGTGCGAGGTCTCCACGAGGAAGCCGTAGCCGTCCTCGAGGTCGGCCCGGTGCGCCGACAGGGCCGACTGCGGCGGCCCCCACCAGCCGCGCTGCGGCTCGTCGTAGAAGCCGCCGAGCACGGTCGCCGGGTGCAGGCGCAGGTACGCGCCGGCGGCCGGCCCGCCGATGCCCGAGCGCAGCAGCAGCGCCGGCGTCTCCAGCGCGCCGGCCGCGCACACGACGACGGGCGCGCGCACGGCGACCCGCGCGACCTGCCCGCCGGCGCCGGCGGCCACGCCCTCCACGCCCGCGGCCCGCCCGCGCTCGACGAGGATCCGCTGCACGCGGCAGCCGGCGACGATGCGCGCGCCGCGGTCGGCGGCGTCCTGCAGGTAGGTCTTCAGCGTCCCCTGCTTCGCGCCCGACTGGTCGCCGAAGCCCATGTAGCCCGCGGTCTCGGGCGAGTAGGCGTCCGGGTCGCTGTTGCGCACGATCGGCTGCCATCCGATCCCGAGCGCGTCGCAGGCCTCGCGCAGGCGCTCGCTGGGGCCGTTGCGGTCCGAGCAGCGCAGGTTCGCGCTCGTGCGCGCGAACACCGCGTCGAGGTGCGTGTCGAAGTCGCGCCCGGCGAGCCCCTCCAGGCCGAAGTCGCGCTCCCACTCCGCGCGCACCCACGCCGGCGTGCGCAGCATGTTCGTCCAGTTGACGGTCGTGCCGCCGCCGAGGTTGGCGCCCGCCATCAGCGCGATCGACCCGTTCGCGGTCTGCGTCACGCCGCCGCCGCGGTACAGGTGCCGGTAGGCCCACAGCTCGAGCTGGTTGAAGTCGGACTGGTCGTAGTAGCCGCCCGCCTCGAGCACGACGACCTCCCGCCCGGCCGCGGTCAGCTCGCCGGCAACGACGCCGCCGCCCGCCCCCGAGCCGACGATCACCGCGTCGGCCGTCAGCTCCAGCAGGTCGCCCGTCGGTCGGGTGAGCGCGATCCGCTTGGGCGCCTCCTGCGGTGACGGCGGCGCCGAGCGCGGCCCCGGGTACCCGATCGCCGGCCAGTTCGGGTTGCGGCCCGCCTCGTCGGGCAGGCCGTAGAACAGCAGGAAGGTGAGCGCGCGCAGGCTCGACAGGCCGGCCAGCGCGCCCGGATCGGCGTCCATCAGCCCGTGCACGAGCGCCTCGCGCCCCTCCTGGGGCAGGCCGGCGAGGTCGTGCCCGGCCAGCGCGTCGAGCAGCGCCCGCACGCCGGCGAGCTGCTCCTCGTCCGCCGTCTCGGCCAGCGTCTGCTCGATGGCGTCGGGAACTCCCATCGCCGAGGCGCTGCGACCGTACAGGCCGGCCGGGTCGTCGGGGGCCTCGAGCGCGGGCGCGAACGTGTCGCACAGCGCGGCGAGCGCCGCGCGCTGGATCTCCGACAGGACGACGGTCACGGCCATGAGGCTCTCCTCCCCGGGATGTCCTTGCGACCCCTGGGCGATCCTACGCCCGTGCGCCGATTGCCGCTTCCGCCTCCGCGCGCGGCCGTGCTGGCCGCCCTGTCCGTGTTCGTGCTGCCGGCGGCCGCGCCGGCCTCCGAGAGCTCAACCGCCCGCCACCTCCAGCAGATCCGAAACGACCCCGCCGCGCTGCGCGACTTCCTGTGGGACATGCCCAAGGGCGCCGACCTGCACAACCACCTGTCGGGCGCCGTGTACGCCGAGTCGATGGTCCGCTGGGGCGCCGAGGACGGCGTCTGCGTCTCCACCGCGACATGGGTCGCCGACGCCGGTCCCTGCGACGACGGCGAGCGGCCGCTGAGCGGCGCGCTGTCCGACAACGACCTCTACAACAGCATCCTGCGCGCCTGGTCGATGAAGGGCTTCCAGGACGGGGTGGTGTCCGGCCACGACCACTTCTTCGCGACGTTCGACCGCTTCGGCGGCGCGAACACGCTGCGCGGCGGCGACATGCTCGCCGAGGTCACCAGGCGCGCCGCCGCGCAGAACGAGCAGTACCTGGAGACGATGGTCACGCCGGCATTCGGCGCGGTGTCCCGCCTGGCCGCGCAGGTCGGCTGGACCGACGACCTGGCCGTCCAGCACCGGCGGCTGCTCGACGCCGGCATCCGCGACCTCGTCCCCCTGGGCCGCGGCCTGCTGGACGCGATGATCGCCCGCCAGCGCCAGCTGCTGGGCTGCGACACGCCAGCGCCCGACGCGGCGTGCTCGATGCCCGTCCGCTTCCAGGTGCAGGGCCTGCGCGGGTTCCCGCCCGACGTCGTGTTCGCGCAGATGGTCTACGGCTTCGAGCTGATGGCCGCGGACCCGCGCTGGGTCGCGTTCAACCTCGTGCAGCCCGAGGACGGGCCGATCGCATTGCGCGACTACCAGGCGCAGATGCGGATGCTCGGCCTCCTGCGCCGGCGCTACGACGCCGGCCATCTGACGCTGCACGCGGGCGAGCTCGTGCCCGAGCTGGCCACCCCGGCCGATCTGCGCTTCCACATCCGCGAGGCCGTCCAGGTGGCGGGCGCCGAGCGCATCGGCCACGGCGTCGACGTCACCCGGGAGCGCGACACGCGCGGGCTCCTGCGGCTGATGGCCGAGCGCGGGATCCTCGTCGAGTCGCCGCTGACCTCCAACCGCCAGATCCTGCGCGTGAGCGGGCGGCGCCACCCGATCCGCCTGTACGTGCGCTCCGGGGTGCCGGTCGCGCTGGCCACGGACGACGAGGGCGTCTCGCGCACCGACCTGACCGAGCAGTTCGAGCAGGCGGTGACCGACCACGGCTTCGGCTACCGGGCGCTGAAGCGCTTCGCGCGCGACTCGCTGGTGCACGCGTTCCTGCCCGACGCGGAGAACGCGGCGGCGCTGCGCGCGCAGCGGGCGGCGTTCGAGCGGTTCGAGCGCCGCTTCTGACGCGCCGGGCGGCGGCGCTGCGCGCGCAGCGGGCGGCGTTCGAGCGGTTCGAGCGCCGCTTCTGACGCGCCGGGCGGCGGCGCTGCGCGCGCAGCGGGCGGCGTTCGAGCGGTTCGAGCGCCGCTTCTGACCGGCGCCCGGCGGTCGCCTGGCCGCTAACGTGACGCCCCCGTCATCGCAGGTCACCGCAGGAGGAGCACCGATGGCCAAGCAACCCAGGGTCCTGACCGGCCAGGTCGCCGCGATCACCGGCGGCGCGCGCGGGATCGGCCGTGCCATGGCGTACGCGTTCGTGCGCCAGGGCATGCGCGTGGCGATCGGCGACCTCGACGTCGAGGCCGCGCAGCGCACCGCGCAGGAGATCGGCGCCGGGACCGTCGCGCTGGCGCTCGACGTCACCGATCGCGCGTCGGTCGACCGGTTCGTCGCCGACGTCGAGGCCGCGCTCGGTCCGATCGACGTCTACGTCAACAACGCCGGGATCATGTCCCTGTCGCCCCTGGTCGACGAGAGCGACGACGCGGCGCGCCGCATGGTCGACATCAACCTCCACGGCGTCCTGCACGGCATGAAGGCGGTCCTGCCGGGGATGATCGCCCGCAACCGCGGCCACGTCGTCAACGTCGCCTCGCAGGCCGGCAAGATCGGCTTCCCGGGCGGCGCCACGTACTCGGCCACGAAGTTCGCCGTGGTCGGCCTCACGGAGGCGACGCGCGGCGAGCTGCGCCTGATGGGCGCCGACGGCGTGTGGCTCAGCCTCGTGATGCCGGCGATCGTCGCGACCGAGCTCGGGGGCGGCCTGTCCAAGCCCGTGGGTCAGAAGGAGCTGCGGCCTGAGGAGGTCGCCGACGCGACCGTCGACGCGCTGCGCACCGGCCGCTTCGAGGTCTGGGTCCCGAACGAGAACAAGGCGCTGTTCACGGCGACGTCGATCGTCCCGCGCCGCGCCCGCGAGGGCCTCGCCCGCGTGCTGCGCACCGACCGCCCGCTGTGGGACGTCGACGTCGAGCGCCGCCGCGCCTACGAGCTGCGCGCCGCGCGCTCCGAGCCGTCGCTGGCGGCGGCCCCCGACGCGGCGGAGCTGCCGGCCGGCGAGCGCGAGCGCGAGGCGGCCTCGTAGCCCCGCTCAGCGCCGCGGCGCATCCTCGGCCAGGAACGGGTCCAGCAGCCCCGGCGTCGCCGCGCGGGCGAGCCGCAGCGCCTCGGCCTCGTCGACGTCGAGCGCCGGGTAGCGCTGGCGGCCGGCGGCGGTCGTGGCCGTCAGCGTGGCCAGCCCGAGCCGCCGCTGGAAGAACGAGCGGCGCACGTTCCAGCCGATGACGCCGTCGGTCGCGAGGATCGCGCGCCGCCGCCGCAGCGAGCCGCTGCGCACGACCAGCCACGGCCCGACGAGCGCGTGGCCGAGGCTGCGGTAGCGGTCGGCGGCCAGCAGGGCGGCGACCGGCGCGAGCGCGAGCGCGGCGATCCACGGCCAGGCAGGCCAGCCGCCCAGCAGGTCGGCCGCCAGCAGCGCCGCCGCGACGATCGCGACCGAGCCCAGCGCCCGCGTGTACCGGCGCTGCCGGGCGGCCGGGCCGTGCGGGGCGAGCGGCGCGGTCGCGGGGGCGGGGTCGCCGAGCACGAGGCCGGCGACGCGCTCGGCCTCGGCGCGCGGAGCGGGAGGCAGCAGGAGCGAGCCGCCGCGCGCGGCGCCCTCGCCGCGGCGCAGCCCCGTCGCGATCGCGGTGCAGCGGGCGCCGCCGGCTGTTCGCAGCAGCGGCGTGTCGGTCACCTCCACGCCGCGCAGCCGCCGCTCCTCGATGCTGACCGCCCGCGTCGTGAGCAGCCCGCGCCGCACGTGCAGCGTGCCGCCCTCGTGGCGGGTGAGCCGGAAGCCCCAGTAGGACAGCACGTAGCCGCCCGTCGAGGCCAGCACGACGACGACGAGCAGGGCGGCGGCCACCTCGGCGACGGCCGCCGCGGTCGGGATGCCCGTGAGGTGGTCGACGAGATCGCGCAGGGTGCCGAAGTCCTCGGGGTCGACGTCGGTCTCCGACGCCAGCCGGGCGGCGAGCGCGAGCGCGAGCGCCAGGGCGGCGACGCCCGACAGCGTGAACGGGCCGAAGCGGATCCAGGCCGGGTCCAGCCGCGCCAGCTCGCGCTCCGGGGCGGCGGCCGCCGGGGCCTCCGGCGCCTCGAGGCCGGACGCCGCGGCCCGGTGCAGGAGGTCGCCGCGCAGGCGAGCCGCGTCGGCGGCGCCGAGCCCGTCGAGCGTCAGCGACTGGTCCTTCGAGCGGCCGGCGTGCCCGGTGCCGACCTGCACCCGCGCGAGGCCGACGACGCGATGGAGGGGGCTGGCGGTGACGTCGACGGTGCGCACGCGGTCGCGGGACACGCTCAGCACCTGGCGGCGCAGCAGCCCGCGGCGCAGCTGCACCTGCTCGGGCGTGATCCGGTAGGTCGTCGTCAGCCAGCGCAGCGTGCCGATGGCCGCGAACAGGACGGCGGCGGCGAGCGCCCACTGCCCGCCGCGTCCGCTCCCGCTGCCGATGATCGCGATGCCGAGGATCGCCGGGAGCGCGCGGACCAGCTCCAGCACCGGCTGGACCACGAGCATCCGCGGGCTGAGCCGCCGCCAGCCGCCGCCTGCGCTCACGTGGCGTCGTCGCCGCCGACGCGCGCCGCCAGCGTCAGGTCGTGGACGAGGGCGTCGGCGGTCTCGCGGTCCAGCCCGGCGATCCGCAGCGGGCCGGCGGCCGACGCGGTCGTGACCGTCACCGTCGCCAGGCCGAGGAGCTGCTCGAGCGGGCCGCGCTCGGTGTCGACGGTCTGGATGCGCGACATCGGCGCGATCCGCCGCTCCTGGTCGAACCACCCGACCTGCGTGTAGAGCGCCTCGGGCGCGGCCTCCCAGCGGTGGATGCGGTAGCGCCAGCGGGGCATCCCGATCGCGTGCGCGACCGCGACGACGACCGTGGCGGCCAGCGCGATCGCCTGCAGCGTGGCGTCGGCCGGCGCCACGCCCAGCCAGACCGCCTGGGCCGCGATCACGACGAGCCAGCCGAGGGCGGCCCGCAGCGTCCAGTAGCGCACCGCCCGCGGGCTGACGCGGTGGCGCGGCGGCCGCAGGGCGGCCGCAGCGGGAGCGTCGTCGGTGGGGGCGGCGTCGGTCACGGCACACAGCATGCCCGGTCGGGCCGCCGCCTCACGCGTCAGGCCAGCGCCCGGCCGAGCGCGACCGCGGCCAGGCCGAGCGCGAGGCTGCCGGCCAGGTTCGCCGCCACCGCCCACGGGCGTCCCTCGTCGGCCAGGCGGCGGCTCTCGAGCATCCACGTCGAGAACGTCGTGTAGGAGCCGAGGATCCCGGTGCCGGCGATCGCCAGCCCGTCGCCCGCGACGCCGGCGCCCGACAGGACCCCGAGCGCGAGCGCGCCGGTCAGGTTCACGGCGAGCGTCCCGACGGGCAAACCGCGGGCCCGCGCGCCGGCCCAGCGCATCACCGCGCCGCCCACCCACCAGCGGGCCAGCGCGCCCACGCCCCCGGCCAGGGCGACGCCGACCCACGCCCCGAGGCTCACGCCGCCCCCCGGCGCAGGCGCCCGGTCGTGATCGTGGCCGCCGCCAGGCCGGCGGCCAGCGACGCCCCCGCGTACCCCACGGCCAGCCCCGCCCGGCCGGCGTCGAGCATCTCCAGGAGCTCGAGCTGGAACGTCGAGAACGTCGTCAGCGCGCCGCACAGCCCGACGCCGAGGAACGGGTAGGCGGCCCTCCAGAGGTCGCGGCGGGCCATCAGCCGGGCGGCCGCCCAGCCCAGCAGCGCCGCGCCCGCGACGTTGGCCGCGAACGTCGCCCACGGCCACTCGCCCGGCCCGGCCGGCAGCGCCTCGTGCAGGCCGGCCCGCGCGAGCGCGCCCATGGCGCCGCCCGCGAAGATCGCGACGGGCGTGGCGACGTCGACATCCGGCCTCGACATGGCGGGTAGTGTGACCTCCGATGAGCACGGTCGAAGACACCCCCGCCGCGGTCGATCTCGACCGCCTCTCAATCGACACGATCCGCACGCTGGCCATGGACGGCGTGCAGAAGGCCAACAGCGGCCACCCGGGCATGCCGATGGCGATGGCCCCGGTCGGCTACCTGCTGTTCACGAAGTACCTGACGCACGACCCCAGGGACCCGGCGTGGCCCGACCGCGACCGCTTCGTCCTGAGCGCCGGGCACGGCTCGATGCTGCTGTACGCGCTCCTGCACCTGTCCGGCTACGCGGTGTCGATGGACGATCTGAAGGCGTTCCGCCAATGGGGGTCGATCACACCCGGCCATCCCGAGCGCGACAAGATCCACGTCACCCCCGGCGTGGAGATCACCACCGGCCCGCTGGGCCAGGGCTTCGCCAACGGCGTCGGCATGGCGATCGCCGAGCGCTTCCTGCGCGACAAGTTCGGCGCCGAGGTGCAGGACCACCGCGTGTTCTGCATCTGCTCGGACGGCGACCTGCAGGAGGGCATCTCCCACGAGGCGGCGTCGCTGGCCGGCCATCTGCGCCTCGGCCGGCTGGTCTACCTCTACGACGACAACCACATCCAGCTCGACGGGCCCACCCGCGAGTCCTTCTCCGAGGACGTGCCCAAGCGCTTCGAGGCCTACGGCTGGCACACGCTGCGCGTCGACGACGCCAACGACCTCGACGAGCTGACCGCCGCGATCGACGCCGGCATCGCCGAGGAGGACCGCCCGACGCTGATCTCGGTGCGCTCGATCATCGGCTGGCCGTCGCCCAACAAGCAGGGCTCCAACGCCGCGCACGGCTCGCCGCTGGGCGAGGACGAGGTGCGCGCGACGAAGGAGGTCCTCGGCTGGGATCCCGACGCTCACTTCTACGTCCCCGACGGCGTGTACGAGCACTTCTCCCAGGTCGAGCGCGGGGGCGCCGCGCACCGCGCCTGGACCGAGCGCTTCGAGGCGTGGAAGGCGTCGCACCCGAAGCTGGCCGCGGAGTGGGAGGCCGCCTGGTCGAGCCCGGCGCGGCCGCTGCCCGGCCTGGCCGAGGCGCTCCCGACGTGGTCGACCGACGACAAGCCGATCGCGACGCGCTCGGCCGGCCAGAAGGTGATGGCCGCCTTCGAGCCGTTCACGCCGACGATGGTCGGCGGCGCGGCCGACCTGTCGGAGTCGACGAAGACCGAGTTCCCGCAGTCGCACATCTTCGACGCCAGCGCGCCCGGCCGGAACGTGAAGTTCGGCGTGCGCGAGCACGGCATGGGCGGCATCGTCAACGGCATGGCCGCCCACGGGGGCATCCTGCGCCCGTACGGCTCGACGTTCGGGCAGTTCTCCGACTACATGCGGGGCTCGGTGCGTCTGTCGGCGCTGATGGACCTCGAGGTCGCCTGGGTCTACACGCACGACTCGATCGGGCTCGGCGAGGACGGCCCGACCCACCAGCCGGTCGAGCACCACGCGGCGCTGCGGGCGATCCCGGGCATGCACCTGTTCCGGCCCGCCGACGCCAACGAGACCGCGCACTGCTGGCGCTACGTGCTCGAGGAGCTCGAGGGCCCGGCCGCGTTCATGCTCTCGCGCCAGAACCTGCCGATCCTCGAGGGGACGAGCTGGGAGGGCGTGCGCCGCGGCGGCTACGTGCTGTCGGACCCCGACGGCGCGCCGCGGCTCGTCCTCGTGGGCACGGGCTCGGAGGTGTCGCTCTGCGTCGAGGCGGCCGCGCGGCTGAACGCCGAGGGCACGCCGACGCGCGTCGTGTCGCTCCCGTGCTGGGAGGTGTTCGCCAAGCAGGACGACGGCTACCGCGCGTCCGTGTTGCCGCCCGACGTGCCGAAGCTGTCGGTCGAGGCCGGCGTCGAGATGGGCTGGGCGAAGTGGGTCGACGCCTCGGTGTCGCTGGAGCGCTTCGGCGCCTCCGCCCCGGGCGCGATCGTGATGGAGAAGCTCGGGTTCAGCGTCGACAACGTGGTCGCGCGGGCCAAGGAGCTCCTGGCCCAGGGGTGATCAGCGCCGGGCTGCTGCTGTACCGGATGCGCGACGGGTCGCTCGAGGTCCTGCTCGCGCATCCGGGCGGCCCCTACTGGGCGCGCCGCGACGACGGCGCCTGGTCGATCCCCAAGGGCGAGGTGGGCGACGGCGAGGACCCCTACGACGCCGCGCGGCGCGAGTTCGCCGAGGAGCTCGGCGTGCCCGCGCCCGCCGACGCCGCGCCGATCGCGCTCGGCGAGGCGCGCCAGAAGAGCGGCAAGCGGGTCGTGGCGTGGGCGATCCCCGGCGATCTCGACCCGGAGTCCACGCACAGCAACACGTTCGAGATGGAGTGGCCGCCGCGATCGGGACGGCGGGCGACGTTCCCGGAGGTCGACCGCGTCGCCTGGTTCGACGTCGAGACCGCGCGCCGCAAGCTCGTGCCCGGCCAGGTGCCGCTGCTGGACGCGCTCGTCGCCGCGCTGGCCTGAGCGCGCCGACGCTACCCCAGCCGCCGGCCGTCGTCGGCGGCGAACAGGTGCAGCGCCGCCGGGTCGGCCCGCAGGGTCAGCGCGTCGCCGGCGCGCTCGGGCGCGTCGGCCTCCAGGCGCACGGTGAGCATCGGCGCGGCCTCCTCGGCGATCCCGGCCAGCTCGCGGACGCGGTCGGCGCCGACGTCGGCGGCCGCGATCGGGCAGTAGGCGAACGCCTCGGAGCCGAGCGACTCGAGCACGTCGATCGAGACCGTGAACGCGCCCTCCGCGCCCGCCTGCGCGCGGGCGAAGCCGTGCGGGCGGATGCCGGCGACCAGCGGCTCGCGGTCGGCGACCGCCAGCGCCTCGCGGCGGCCGCGCGGCAGCGGCACGCGGCCGAACGGGAGCACGACGTCGTCGCCCTCCAGGTGGGCGCCGACGAGGTTCATCGCCGGCGAGCCGATGAACCCGGCCACGAAGACGTTCGCCGGGCGCGCGTACAGCTCGCCGGGCGTTCCGGCCTGCTGCAGCACGCCGCCGCGCATCGCCACGACCCGGTCGCCGAGGGTCATCGCCTCGGTCTGGTCGTGGGTGACGTAGAGCATCGTGGCGCCGAGGCGCTGCTTGAGGCGCGCGATCTCGGCGCGCATCTGCACGCGCAGCTTCGCGTCGAGGTTGCTGAGCGGCTCGTCCATCAGGAACGCCTTGGGCTGGCGCACGATCGCGCGGCCCATCGCGACGCGCTGGCGCTGGCCGCCCGAGAGCTGCGCCGGCTTGCGGCCCAGCAGCGCGTCGAGGCCCAGCGTCCCCGCGGTCTCGGCGACCTTGGCGGTGCGCTCGGCCCGGCGCATGCCGCCCAGCTTCAGCGCGAAGCTCATGTTCCCGGCGACGCTCATGTGCGGGTACAGCGCGTAGTTCTGGAAGACCATCGCGATGTCGCGATCGGCCGGCGGGCGGTGCGTGACGTCCTCGCCGTCGAGCTCGATGCGCCCCTCGGTGACCTCCTCGAGGCCGGCGACCATCCGCAGCGCCGTCGACTTCCCGCAGCCCGACGGGCCGACGAGGATCACCAGCTCGCCGTCCTCGACGCGCAGGTCGAGCCCCTGGACGGCGACCGTGCCGTCCGGGTAGCGCTTGGTCACCTCGTGAAACGCGATCTCCGCCATCCGCTCCTCCTCATCCCTGGTCGATCCGCTCCCCGCCGATCCAGACGGCCCGCACCCGCAGGTCGTCGTCCCACCACACGAGGTCGGCGCGGCGCCCGCAGGCCAGCCGGCCGCGCTCGTCGTCGCCGAGCGCGGCGGCGGGCACCGCGCTCGCGGCCTCGATCGCGACGGCCGGGTCGACGCCGAGCGCGACGACGTTGCGCACCGCCTCGTCGAGGTGCAGCGCGCTGCCGGCCAGCGTCCCGTCGGGCAGGCGCGGCGGGCCGTCGGCGACCGCGACCGCCTCGATCGGGCCGAGGCGGAACGGGCCGGGCGGCATGCCGGCGGCGGCGACCGCGTCGGACACGAGCGCGATCCGCCCGGCGGCTGCGGCGAACGCGAGCCGCAGCGCGTCGTCGGCGACGTGGACGCGGTCGGCGATGAGCCCGCTGACGAGGCGCTCGTCGACCAGCGCGCGTCCCGGCAGGCCGGGCTCCCGGTGGCCGAACGCGCGCTGCGCGTTGAAGAGGTGGGTCACGAGGCGCACGCCCCGGTCGGCGGCGGCGGCCGCCTGCTCGGCGGTGGCCATGCTGTGGCCGATCGACACGTGCACGCCGGCGGCGAGCAGCCGGTCGATCGCGTCGGAGGCGCCGTCGAGCTCGGGCGCGATCGTGACGATCAGCGGCGTGCCGCCCGCCAGCAGCGCGTCGACCGCGGCGGGCTGCGGCATGCGCAGCAGGTCGACGGGGTGGGCGCCCGGCTTGGACGGGGACAGGAACGGGCCCTCGAGGTGCGCGCCGAGCGCCTGCGCGGCGCGCCGGTCGCGCAGGTCCAGCGCGGCGTCGACGGTCGCGCCGACGGCCGTCGCGAGCTGCTCGAGCGGGGCGGTGACGAACGTCGGGACGAACGCGGTGACGCCGTGGCGGGCCTGGTGCTCGGCCACGCGGCGCCACCCGGCGCGGTCGGCGTGGGCGAGGTCGACGCCGGCCGACCCGTTCACCTGGAGGTCGACGAGCCCGGCGGTGAGGAGGCCGCCGTCGAGGCGCTCGACGGTCGCGCCGTCCTCCTCCGGAGGCGGCGCGTCGAGGACGGCGTGGATGCGGCCGTCGCGGATCGTCACGGCGCCGTCGCGCCAGCGTCCGTCGATCAGCAGGCGCGGCCCGGTGAGGGTGGTGGTTGACACGCGATCACTCCGTCCGATAATTCATTATAACGTCCTATCGTCATTCCCACTTGCGTCGGATGCGCGAGCGCGGGAGGGACGTTCCCGAGAGGGGGCACAACGATGCTGAGAAGGTCCCGATGGCTGAGCACCGTCGCGCTCGGCACGGTCTGCGCGCTGGCGCTGGCCGCATGCGGCGGCGGCGACGACGACTCCGGTGGCTCCACCGGCGCGTCGACCGGTGGCGGCGGCGGGGGGCAGGTCGAGATCTCGTTCCTGACCCACTGGGCGCCCGACCAGGTCACGAAGCTCGAGTCGGTCGTCGACGCCTACGAGCAGGAGCACCCGAACGTCTCCATCGACGTGCGCGCGGTGCCGTTCGCCGACCTGCTGACCACGCTGCGCTCGCAGGCGGGCAGCGACAACGGCCCCACGATGGCCGGCATCTACGACCTGTGGCTGCCCGAGCTGGTGCGGGACGGCGTCGTCGCGGAGGCGCCCGAGGCCCAGGCGGCGGAGATCCAGAGCGACTGGCCCGCGAACCTCGCCTCGGCGGCGAGCGTCGACGGCAAGGTGTACGGCTTCCCGAACGAGGTCGACCTCTATGCGCTGAACTACAACACGAAGCTGTTCGAGGAGGCCGGCATCAGCGAGCCGCCGGCGACCTGGGACGAGCTCGTCGCGGACGCCGAGAAGCTGACCAAGCGCGACGGCGACCGCATCACGCAGCAGGGCTTCGGCCTCATCAGCTCATGGGCGGCCGGCACCGTCCATCCGTGGACGTCGCTGCTGTACTCCAACGGCGGTGAGCTCATCGACGAGGCCGGCAACCCGGCGCTGGACACGCCGCAGGCGCTGCAGACGTTCGAGCTGGTGGAGAACCTCGTCGGCAAGGCGAAGGTCACCGACCCGGCCATGAGCACGGCCGACGCGAACACGACCGGCCCGTACCTGGAGAGCTTCGTCTCCGGCAAGACGGCGATGATCATCATGGCCAACTGGTGGGAGTCGGCGCTGAAGGCCGGCATGAAGGACGCCTTCGAGGACGTCGCCACCGCGCCGATCCCGGTCGGCCCCAGCGGCGACGGGCCGCACCCGGTCTCCTACTCGTGGATGACCGTCGTCAGCGGCAAGGCCGACGAGGCCGAGCAGCAGGCGGCGTGGGAGTTCCTCGACTACCTCAACTCGCCGGAGTCGGGCACGGACGGCGCGTCCGCGATGGCCGAGCTGCTGCAGTCGATGGGCATCCTGCCGTCGCGCACCTCCGACCTGGAGGCCTACGCCGACGAGCTGGACCGCCCGTTTCTGAAGGGCTACACCGAGCAGCTCGAGAACGCCAAGCCGTTCCCGATCGTGCTCGGCGGCCAGGAGTTCACCGAGGCCCTGCAGAAGGACCTCGAGGCGCTGCAGGCCGGCCAGATGACCGCGCGGGAGGCGCAGGAGCGCGCCCAGGCCGACGCCGAGTCGGTGCTGGGGGCCGCGGGCTAGCCGCCCGGACGGGACGAGCACGAGATGCGGGTCGCGCGACAGCCGCTGTGGACGGCCGCCTTCCTGGCGCCGAGCGTCGCGCTGATCGGCGTCTTCGTGCTCGTCCCGATCGGCCTCACCCTGTGGCTGTCGCTGCACGAGTGGTCCACCGCGACCCCGTTCGGCGAGGCCTCCTGGGTGGGGCTGGACAACTTCAAGGCGCTGTTCGAGGGCGCGATCGTCGGGCGCGACTTCCGCCAGTCGTGGCGCAACACGTTCGTCTACGCCGGGCTGTCGATCGCGCTGATCCTGCCGCTCTCGGTCGTGCTGGGGATCATCATCCAGCGCAGCGCGATCCGCGGGCGCACGGTGCTGCGGACGGTGCTGTTCGCCACCTACACGATCCCGATGATCGCCGTGGCGATCGTGTGGTCGAAGCTGTACTCGCCCAGCGAGGGCCCGATCAACGAGGCGCTCGGCTGGTTCGGGATCGCGCCGCAGCCGTGGCTGAGCGACACGAGCACCGCGCTGGTGTCGCTGGTCTTCCTCAACGTCTGGCAGCAGCTCGGCTACTTCACCGTGCTGGTCGTCGCCGGCCTGACGCAGATCCCGCCGTCGGTGTTCGAGGCGGCCGCGCTGGACGGGGCGCGCACGCTGAAGCTGCACGCGTACGTGACGATCCCGCTGCTGCGCCGCACGCTGCTGTTCTGCGTGGTGATCGCGCTGATCAACGCGATCCAGGTCTTCGAGCCGGTGGTCGCGATCACGCAGGGCGGCCCGGTCGGGTCCACCAACGTCCTGACGTACCACATCCGCCAGGTCGGGATCGAGCGCTCCCAGGGCGGCCTGGCGAGCGCGATGGCGGTGATGCTGCTGCTGTCGCTGATGGTCGTCGTGACGCTCGTGTTCGCGCTCGCGCGCAGGGCGGAGAACCGGTGACCGCGGGCCGCCTCGTCAGCCGCACGTCGCTGTACGCGTTCGCGCTGCTCGTCTGCGTCGTCACCGCGTTCCCGGTCCTGTGGATGGTCGCGACGAGCCTGAAGACGCCGTCGGAGGCGCTGCAGAGCCCGCCGGTGTGGATCCCGGGCTCCCCGACCCTCGAGGCCTACGGCCAGGTCGGCGAGGTGATCGACGTGGGCCGGTCGTTCCTGAACTCGGCGCTGATCGCGACGCTCACGACCGCCGGCATCCTTGTCACCAGCCTCCTGGCGGGATACGTGTTCGCCAAGTACCGCTTCCGCGGTCGCGACGCGCTCTTCGCGCTCCTCATCGCCACGATGTTCCTCCCGCCGATCGTCACGCTCATCCCGCTGTTCCGGATCGTCGGGCAGCTGGGGATCGACGGGAGCCTGGCGGGCGTGATCGTGCCGAACCTGGCCAACGCGTTCGGCATCTTCCTCATGCGCCAGTTCATCGCCGGCGTGCCCGACGAGCTGATCGAGGCGGCGCGCCTGGACGGCGCGTCGGAGCTGCGCATCGTCTTCTCGATCGTCGCGCCGGTCGTGCTGCCGGCGCTGGCCGCGCTCGCGCTGTTCGCGTTCGTCTACCACTGGAACAGCTACCTGTGGCCGCTGACCGTGCTGCAGGGCAACGAGGACCACGCGCCGATCGTCCTCAGCCTCGCGCGCCTGCTCACCTACACCGGCAGCGCGCAGAACACGCCGATCGTCATGGCGGGCGCGACGCTCGCCGTGCTGCCGCCGCTGCTGCTGTTCGTCGTGCTGCAGCGGTTCTTCGTCAACACGATGGCGCGCACGGGGCTGTCGGGGTGACCGCGGTCCTCGGCATCGACCTGGGCGGCACCCGCCTCCGCGCCGCCTGCGCGCCGCTCGACGGCCCGCTGGAGATCGCGCCGCTCGGCGAGGCCACGGCCCCGTCCTCGGTCGCCGACCTGGCCCGCAGCGTCGGCGCGCACGCGGCGACCGTGCGCGAGCGCCACGGCGACGTCGTCCGCATCGGGGTGACGATCCCCGGGCTGGCCGACGGGACGCGCGCGCGGTGGGTGCCGAACCTGCCGTTCCTCGACGGGGTCGACCTGTCGGTCGCGCTGGCGGCCGGCGGCGCCGAGATCGTCGTCGCCAACGACGCGCAGCTCGCGCTGCTCGCGGAGGCCACGCTGGGCGCCGCCGCGGGGGCGCGCGACGCGATCCTGCTGGCGGTCGGGACCGGGATCGGCTCGGCCGTGCTCGCCGAGGGCCGCATCGTCCGCGGCGCCCACGGCGGCGCGTGCTCGTTCGGCTGGGCGTGCGCCGACCTCGCCGACGCGGGCGACCCGCGCAGCGGCTGGCTGGAGCGGCGCGCGTCGGGACGCGCGCTCGACGCGGCCGGCGCCGCCATGGACCCGCCGCTCGACGGCGGCGGGCTGATCGACGCCGCGCGCCGCGGGGACCCCGCCGCCCGCGCCGCGATCGCGGGCGCCGCCGACGCCCTGGGCACCGCGCTGGCGGGCGCGGTCGCGCTGCTGGACCCCGAGCTCGTGCTCGTGGCCGGCGGCGTCGCCGGCGCGCTCGACGTCCTCGAGGAGGATCTCGCCGCCACGCTGCGCCGGCGCCTGCCCGCGCACCTGCGCGAGGTGCCCGTCCGCGCCGGCGCGTTCGGCGCGCGGGCCGGAATCGCGGGCGCGCTGCTGGCCGCACGTCACGGAACGACCTGGTGGGAGGTGGGGCGTTGACCCCGGATACGTCGCTGCAGCCGCTCGACCGCAGCCGGCCCGAGCCGCTGTGGCATCAGCTCGCGGAGGCGCTGCGCGCCCGCATCGCCAGCGGCGAATGGCCGCCCGGCTTCCAGATCCCCACCGAGGACCAGCTCTGCGAGACGTTCGGCGTCAGCCGCATCACCGTGCGCCAGGGCGTCGCGCGGCTGGAGGCCGAGGGCCTGCTGCGCCGCGACCAGGGCCGCGGCACGTTCGTGCGCGACGCCCGCCTCATCGCCGGCGACTCGGGCCTGACGAGCTTCACCGAGGAGGTGCTGCGCCTCGGCGTGAAGGCCGGCTCGCGCGTGATCGGCGCCGGCGTCGAGCCCGCGACCGCCCACGTCGCCGACGCGCTCGGGATCGAGGAGGGCGACGACGTCACCGTCGTGCGCCGCCTGCGCCTCGGCGACGGCTCGCCGATGGGCATCCAGACCGCTCACATCCGCACCGACCGCGCGCCGGACCTGGCCGAGCACGTCGGCGGCGTCGCGTCGCTGTACGAGCTGCTCCGCGAGCGCTACGGCATCGTGCCCGAGGAGGCGCGCGAGGTGTACCGGGTCGGCTCGGCCTCGCCGCAAGACGCCGAGATCCTCGAGATCGAGCCGGGCAGCCCCGTCTTCATCGTCGAGCGGACCACCGTCGACGCCCGCGGGCCGTTCGAGTTCACCGCCTCCACGATGCGCGGTGACCGCTACGAGATCCGCTCCACGCTGCGCACGTCGTACCACCAAGAAAGGACCCCTGATGGCTGACCTCTACCTGTCCCGGCTGATCGGCCTGCTGGAGGATGCCGGTCGGGCCAACGCCGAGGCGCTCGCCGAGGCGGCCGACCGCTTCGCGTCGTCGATCGCCGACGGCGGGCTCGTCCACCTGTTCGGATCGGGCCACTCGGTCCTCCCCTGCCAGGAGGCGTTCCCCCGCTACGGCAGCTTCGTCGGCCTCAACCCGCTCACCGACCCGCGCGTCATGTGGCACAACGTGCTCGGGCCCGGCGGGGTGCGCGAGCTGCTGTGGCTCGAGCGCACCGAGGGCTACATCGACAAGTTCCTCGCCCACCAGCCCATCAACGCGGGCGACTCGCTGATCGTCTACAGCCACAGCGGCCGCAACGCGGCCGGCATCGAGACCGCGCTGTACGCCCAGGAGCGCGGCGTGTTCGTCGTCGCCGTCACCTGCAAGGCGATGCTCGACCGGCCCGCGTCGCACTCCTCCGGCCGGCGGCTGCCCGACGTCGCCGACGTCGTGATCGACACGCGCGCGCCGGTCGAGGACGCGATCGTGCCCGTGGACGGTTGGTCGCGGCCGGTCGCGGGAAGCTCGACGGTCATGGCGATGGCCCTCACCCACGAGCTGATCGCGCGCACGGCGGCCGGCCTGGCGCAGCGGGGCATCGAGCTGCCGACGTTCGCGTCGCCCACCGTGCCGGGCGTGACCCTGCAGGACACCGACGAGGTGTACGGGCTCTACCGCGAGCGGATGCTCGAGGCCAGCCGGCGCCACCTGCCCGCCTTCCAGGCCGCCATGCAGGGATGACGGCGCCGCTCGGGGCCGCGATGGAGGCGGAGATCGGGGAGACCGCGCGCGTCGCGGCCGACCTGATCGCGAGCGCCGGCGACGTCGCGCCGGCGCTGCGCGAGCGGCTCCCCGACCGGCTCGTCGGCGTGGCGACGACGGCGCGGGGCTCCTCCGACCACGCGGCCAACTACGGCCGCTACCTGCTGGAGCCGGCGCTGTCGGTGCCGGTCTGGTCGACGGCGCCGAGCCTCGTGACCCGCTACGGCGCGCGCCCGCGCCTGGACGGCGTGCTCGCGATCGCCGTCAGCCAGTCGGGCCGCACGCCGGAGATCGTCACGCTGCTGGAGCACAGCCGCGCGGGCGGCGCGATCGGCGTCGCGCTCACGAACGACCCCGAGAGCCTGCTCGCCGCGGCCGCCGACGTCACGATCCCGCTGCGGGCCGGCCCCGAGCGGGCGGTGCCGGCGACGAAGACGTTCACGGCGACGCTGCTGGCGTTCGCGCTGCTGACCGCCGCGCTCGACGACAGCGGGCGCTTCCGGGTCGACGGCCCGGCGGTCGAGGCGGCCCTCGCCGAGGCGCTCGCCTCGGTCCCGCCCGAGGTCGAGGAGCTGGCCGGCGTGCTCGCCGGCGCCGACATCGCCATCCACCTCGGGCGCGGGGTGCTGCTCCCGATCGCCGGCGAGACCGCGCTGAAGCTGATCGAGACGACGGCGACCGCGCACCTGGCCTGGTCGACCGTCGACGTGCGCCACGGCCCGGTCGCGCTCGCCACCCCCGGCCGCCCGGTCGTCCTGCACCACGCGCGCGGCCCCGTCACCGAGGACGCGGCCGAGGATGCCGCGACGCTGCGCGAGCGCGGCGTCGACGTGTGGGTCGTCGGGGACGAGCTGCCCGGCGCGCGCGCGACGATCCCCGTGCCCGGCGACCTGCCCGAGCACCTGCGCCCGCTCGTGCACGCCGTGCGCCTGCAGCAGCTCGCGCTGGCCACCGCGCGCGCTCGGGGCGTCGACCCCGATCAGCCTCCGGGGCTCAGCAAGGTCACGCCCACCACCTGATCGCTCACGGGAGGTCGACGAGCGCACGGCCCGTGAGGCCGGCGGCGACCGCGTCGTGCGCGTCGGCGATGCGCTCGAGCGGGAAGCGGTGCAGCTCCATCGGGCGGATGGCGCCCGCACCAAGGGCGGCGGTGATCCCGGCGGTCGCCGCCGCCTGCTCCTCCGGCGTGGTGGTGTAGACGAGCATCATCCGCACGCTCGCGTTGCGCGCCATCAGCGCCCCGGCCGGCAGCTCGGCGCCGGGCGTCTCGACGTAGCCGACGATGGTCCCGTGGGAGGCGATCACCTCCGCGTCGGTGGCGAGGTTGTGGACGAGGTCGACGTCGACGATGCGCGCGACGCCGTCGGGCGCCCACTCGCGGATCCGCGCCGCCACGTCCTCGGTGCGGTAGTCGATCACCAGATCGGCGCCGGCGGCGCGGGCCACCTGCGCCTTCGCGTCGCTGGAGACGGTGGCCGCCACCTGCGCTCCGGCCGCCTTGGCCAGCTCGATCGCCGCGTGGCCGACGGAGCCCGCGCCCCCGTGGACGAGCACCTGCGCGCCCGCGATCGGCCCGTCGGCGTGCAGCGCGTGGAAGGCCGTGACGTACGGGATGCCGAGGCAGGCGCCCAGGGCGAGGTCGACCCCGTCGGGCAGCGCCACCGCCTGCACGGCGGGCAGCGCGATGAGCTGGGCCGCGGTGCCCCGCCGGCGCCGCCACTGCGCGTGGTAGAGCCACACGCGCTGCCCGACGCGGCTCTCGGGGACGCCGTCGCCGACGGCCTCGACGATGCCGGCGCCGTCCTGGTTGGGCGTGATGTCCGGCCACGGCGACGTCCCGTCGAGTCGCTGGCGGGTCTTGACGTCGGTCGGGTTGACGCCCGAGACGGCGACGCGCACGAGCACCTCGCCCGGCCCGGGCGTGGGCGCGTCGATCTCGGCGATCTCGAGGACGCCGGCCTGCGGGCCGGCCGTCGGATAGCGGGCTGCCAGCATGGCCCGATGGTGGCAGGCGGGCCCGTCGTGCCGCGCACCTCGCGGCGCCCGCCGAGCCCGGTCACCCCGACGGCGTGACCGGGGCGGTGGCGCAGGCGCTCGCGCAGGCTGCGGCGCGCCGGTCGGCGACGAGCACGATGCCGAGCGCCACGACGGTCATCGCCGCGCCCGCGAAGATCGGGCCGGTGTAGCCGAGGTCGGCGTCGATCGTCAGGCCGCCGAGCCAGGCGCCGAGCGCGTTGCCGACGTTGAACGCGGCGATGTTCGCGCCGGAGGCGAGCGTCGGCGCGCGGCCGGCCCGCTGCATGATCCGCATCTGGTAGGCGGCGGCCGGCAGGAACCCGAGCGCGCCGAGGCCCAGCATCGCGGCCACCGCGGCCGGGCGCGATCCGGCGGCGAGCGCGAACAGGGCGAGGGCGGCGGCCAGCGCGGCGAGCCCGCCGACGAGCGTGCGGTGGATCGAGCGGTCGGCCGCGCGCCCGCCGAGGAGGTTGCCGGCGAACATGCCGATCCCGAACAGGACGAGCAGCCACGGGACCGCGCCGCTGGGGAACCCGCTGACGTCGGTGAGCGTGAACGCCATGTAGGTGAATGCGCCGAACAGGCCGCCGAAGCCGAAGACGGTGATCGCCATCGACGCCCACACCTGCCCGCTGCGGAACGCGCCGAGCTCGGCGCGCACGCTCGCGCCGGCCGGCCGGTCGCCGGCGCGGGGGACCAGCAGCGCGATGGCCGCGAGCGCCACCACGCCGATCGCCGTGATCGCCCAGAACGTGGCGCGCCACCCGAGCTGCTGGCCCAGCAGGGTGCCGAGCGGGACGCCGAGCACGTTGGCGACGGTCAGCCCGGTGAACATCGTCGCGATCGCGGTGGCGCGGCGGGACGGCTCGACGAGGTCGGCGGCGACCACCGCGCCGATGCCGAAGAACGCGCCGTGGCAGAGGGCGGCGACGACGCGCCCGGCGAGCGCCGTCGCGTAGTCGGGGGCGAGCGCGCAGATGAGGTTCCCGGCGATGAACAGGCCGATCAGGCCCAGCAGCACGCGCTTGCGGCGCAGGCGCGTGACCGACGCCGTGAGGACGACGCCGCCGAAGGCGACGGCGAGCGCGTAGCCCGACACGAGCCAGCCGGCGGTGGGCTCGTCGACGGCAAGGTCCGCGGCGACGTCGGGCAGCAGGCCGAGGATGACGAACTCGGTGAGGCCGATGCCGAACGCGCCCAGCGCGAGGGCGACGATCGCGATCGGCAGCGTGGGGCGGGACGGGTCGGTCGACGCAGTCATGGCGCGCGCCACTATACCGCGTATGCAAATATCCTCGTGCGCTGCCTATCTGCGCCGGCCCTAGACTTCGCGGCATGGCCATCGCCGACGACGACGCCGTCGAGGTCCGGGCCCAGGGGTGGTGGGCGCTCGCCGCGCTGCACGGTCTCATCGAGGCGGCGCTCGAGCGCGCCCTGCAGGCCGAGCACGGCCTGTCCGTCGTCGAGTACACGGTGCTCGACGCGCTCTCGCGCCAGGACGGCTGGCACATGCGGATGCACCAGCTGGCGCGCGCGACCGCGCTCTCGTCGAGCGCGACGACTCGGCTCGTCAACCGCCTCGAGGACCGCGGCCTGCTGCGCCGCGTGCTCTGCCAGGACGACCGCCGCGGCATCTACACGGAGCTGACCGAGGCCGGCCACGCCCTGCTCGACAGCGCCCGCCCGACCCACGACGCGGTCCTGGCGCAGACGCTCGCCGAGGCGGCGCAGCGCCCCGAGCTGGCGCCGCTGGTCGACGCGCTCGGGCACCTGCCCGCCGCGTCCCGCGCGTAGGGCGCCCCGGATTCACAGCACCGGCTTGACGTCCACGACCGGCGTCCCGTCGATCGCTCGAGGCCGCTGACGCGCACGCGCAGGCCGTCGACCTCCAGGACGGTCACCTCGTGCAGGCCGATGGGGTTGGGGCGGTCGGGCGAGCGGGTCGAGAAGACGCCGGTGAGCGGCCGGGCGGGATCGTCGCGCGGGCGGACGCGCCGGACCGAGCGATCGGCGCGGTCGAGCCAGGTGAGCAGGATCAGCCGGTCGCCGACCGCGACGTCGGCGAGCGCCTCGGCCACGTCGGGGACGAACGCGAGCCAGGCGTCCGGCGCGCCCTCGCGGCCCTGCTTGGGCGCCTCGGCGCGCGTGCGCAGCGGGGACTCGACGATCGCGACCGCGCGCAGCTCCATGCGCGGAGGTTATCCGGGCGACGACGGGGCGAACGACCCGATCGGGAGGGTCGCGCCCAGCGCCTCCATCGTCTCCTGGATCGGCGTGAAGCACATCCGGTCGTGGAAGACCGTCCGGCGCGTGATCTCGCCGACCGCCCGCACCTCGCCGAAGCGGTTCGGCCTCGTGTAGACCGGCCCGCCGCTCGCGCCGTCCACCGAGCGGCGGTCCACGCAGGTCACCGGCCGGCCGATGAAGCTGTCGCGCCCGACGATGCGCCCGCAGCGCGACCGCGGGATCCCGTAGCCGTTGAAGCACACGACCCGGCCCTCGCGCTGCCGGGCCAGCGGCAGGACCCCGACGACGCGGTAGGGCGGGCCGCCCCGGTGGTCGACCTGCTGGGCGGCGACCGGCACCCCGTAGAGCGAGTACGCGAGCGCGTCGGGCCGGTCCTCGTCGAGGTAGGCGTTCAGCAGCACCGGTCCGAGCGGCTGCGTGACCGTCTGGCCGCCGACGCGGCGGAAGCGCTCGGGCACGTCAGCCTGCTCGCCGCCGGAGAACTCGGGATCCGCGCAGTGGCCCGTCGCCGATCCGACGATCTGGCCGGTGGCGCGCAGCCGCAGCAGCCAGCCCGCCGTGCACGTCTTGCCGCTGCGCGGGAAGCCGATGAACTGCCCGGGACGGATGATCTCCGGATCGACCCGCGGGTGCGCCCCGCGGCGGTCGTAGACGATCCAGGCGTCGCCCCGGCGGGCGGTGACCTCGTGGAAGCGGACCCCGCCGATCCGCCGGCGCTCGACCAGCTCGACGCGCCAGCCGTGCCGCTCGAGGCCGACGATCTCGTCGGTCGCGCGCAGGATGTCGACCATCAGCGCGCGCAGCTCGTCGCAGCGGCCGCCGCCTCGCGCCCAGGACCAGACGACCGCGTTGGCGCCGAAGCGCCGCGGATGCTCCAGCGCCCAGCGGGCGTCGAACGTGCGGATCGCCGCCGGCTGGCCGAAGGGGTACGTGACCTCGAACGCCCCGCAGAGCTCACCGCCGCGCCGCGGCTCCGGCGGGCGCGCCCCGAGCGCGGCCGACGCCGCCGCTCCGAGCGCCACGAGCGCGAGCAGCGCACAGACCATCCCCGCACCGACCTGCGTGCGACCTCCCACGCGCCGATCGTAACGCTCGGCTCACTCGTGGGGCAGCACGCCCATCGGCTCCAGCAGCCGGGCCGCGTCGGCCGAGACGGTCACGTGGATGGCCCCCGGCTCGCGCACCCACGCGATCAGGTTCAGGGCCGTCAGGCGGTCGAGCAGGAACTGCATCGCGAGCGCCTGGTCGCGGTCGGCGTAGTCGCGCGCGATGTCGAACGCGTAGCCGGTCGTGTGCAGCGAGTAGCCGTCGGTGGCCTGCGTCTCGACGCCGGCGAGCTCGGCCTGGTACTCGGCGTCGCGCACGGTGCTCGTCACCCGCAGGGGCCGCTGCGTGCCCGAGATCGCGCGCACGCCGGCGCCGAGGTAGGCGAGCGTCGCCAGCGCCTCGCGGCGCAGCCCGCGGTAGGTCGCGCGCTCCTCGTCGACGCGCTGGGCCAGCTCGCCCATCTGCCCGTCGATCCGCAGCCCGTGCCGGGCCAGGTACTCGCGCGGCAGCGGCGCCACCTCGCCCTCGTCGCGCGCGTCGCGCAGCTCGTCGGGATCGTCGTAGGGGTCGGTCTCGTCCGGCGGGTGCAGCACGACCTCGGCCGAGTTGCGCTCGTTCATCAGCGCGATGCGGCGCTCGAGTTCCTCCGGATCGTCGCGGGCGAGGTCGAGGATCTCCCGCGCCGCCTGCACCCGCCACAGGTAGGTCGACGAGTCGTCGCCCAGCCCGTTGAGGAAGCGCCACGCCTCGCCGTTGTGGGTCGGCGTCGAGTCGAAGTAGAGCTGGACGTAGGGGACGGTCCCCTGGCCGTAGCGCGCCAGCGCGGTCTGCAGGTTGCCGACGCCCATGTGGTAGCTGGCGACCGCGAGGTCGTCGCGGCCGAGCTGCTCGCGCGCGAACTCCAGGTAGCGGACGGCGCCGGCCAGCGACTTCACCGGGTCGAAGCGCTCGTCGACGCGCCGGCGCTCGGCCCGCAGCCGCTCGAGGCGCTCGGTCTGGCCGCGGCGCGCGGCGCGCTGCATCTGGCGCGTCACCCGCCGGCTGGCGTCGAGGTCGACGTGCATCCCGAGCAGGCTCTGGCCGGTCTCGGCGACGATCTGCACGAGCCCGACCGCGCCGGCGAGGTCGTCGGAGGCCCGCGCCTCGGGCCGCCCGGCGCTCTCCAGCAGGACGATCGCCTCGAGCGTGTCCGGCGAGACCCCCGTGCCCTCGGTCGCGGCCTCGATCTCGTCGCGCCACTCGCGCGTGCGGGCGATCCCGGTGGGCAGCCCGTCGGCGGTGCGCGTGTAGAGCGCGTGCGACCAGCCGTCGGCGGCGCGCTCGGCGTACTCGTCGGAGCGCTCGGGGGTCCAGGCGAGCGGGTCCTGCTCGGGGATCCCGGCGCCCGGGGACAGGACGGCGGGCGGCGGCGGCGGCTCGTCGTCGCCGCCGCGCAGGATCAGCGTGACGACGACGATCAGCGCCGCCAGCGCGGTGAGGGCGATGGCGATCCGGTTGGCGCGCACGAGTCCTCTCCAGGGTGCCAGGACCGATCTGTTAGGGTCACCTAAGAAACACGAAGGGAGGTGACGACGTGGGCCGCTACACCGGTCCGACCGAGAAGCTCTCGCGGCGCGAGGGCGTGGAACTCGAGCTGAAGGGCGCGCGCCGCCTGGCGCGCAAGGGCGGGCTGGAGCGCCGCGGAGACGCGCCGCCCGGCCAGCACGGCCACAGCCGCCGGCGCCGCGCGTCCGTCTACGGGCTGCAGCTGCGCGAGAAGCAGCGCGCCAAGCGCTACTACGGCGTGCGCGAGCGCCAGTTCCGCCGCTACTTCCGCGAGGCCAACCGCGGCCGCGAGGGGCAGGTCGGCGAGCGCCTGATGGTCCTGCTCGAGCGGCGCCTCGACAACGTCGTCTACCGGCTCGGCCTGGCGACCACCCGGGCCCAGGCGCGCCAGTTCGTCAACCACGGCCACGTGCAGGTCAACGGCCGGCGCGTCGACATCCCCTCGTTCCTCGTCAAGCCCGGCGACGTCGTCGCGATCGCGCTCGACAGCCCCATCCGCGAGGCCGCGCACGAGGCGACCGAGCTCATCGGCCGCGTCGCGCCCTGGCTGCAGGCCGACTTCGACGGCCTCACCGGGAAGGTGCTGCGGCTGCCCGAGCGCGCGGAGATCGACGCGCCGGTGAACGAGCAGCTGATCGTCGAGCTGCTGGCCCGCGGCTGACCGCGCTCGCGCGGCTCGCCGCCCGGATGCGCTGACGCGACCGTTAGCGTGGCGCGGGATGGAGCTGCGCCAGCTGCAGTACTTCGCCGCCGTCGTGCGCCACGGCAGCTTCACCGCGGCCGCCGACGAGCTGTGGCTCACGCAGTCCGCGCTCTCCCAGCAGGTGCGCCGGCTGGAGGCCGAGATGGGCGTGCGGCTGCTGGAGCGCGGCCCGCGCGGCGTGCGCCCGACCGCCGCGGGCGAGGCCCTGCTGCCGCGGGCCGAGGCGATCCTCGCGCAGGCGGCCGCCGCGCGCGCCGAGCTGGATGAGCACGCCGGCGCGGCGCGGGGGCGCGTGGCGGTGGCGGCGGCGCCGGGCGACGCGGTCGCGCTGCCGGCCGCGCTGGCCGCCTTCCACGGCGCGCACCCGGGCATCCAGGTCGCGCTGCGCCAGGCGCCGGCCGCCGAGGTGGCCGCGCTGGTGGGGCGAGGCGCGGTCGACGTGGGGCTGGCGGCGCTCGCCGGTCCGCCGCCCGCGGGCGCGCGGGTGGCCGCGACCGCGGCCGACGAGCTGCGCGCGATCTTGCCGCCCGGCGACCCGCTGGCCGCCGGCGGCGACGGCGAGGCGCTCCCGCTCAGCGCGCTGCGGCAGCGGCCGTTCGTGCTCGCCGACCCGGGCAGCCCGCTGCGCGCCGCGGTGCTGGGCGCCTGCCAGGCGGCCGGCTTCAGCCCGGTGCCGCTCTTCGAGGTCGGCGACCCGGCGACGGTCCGCCACCTCGTCGCGGCCGGGCTCGGCGTCGCGCTCGTGCCCGGCGCCTGGCTCGCGCTCGACGGCCCGCCGGTGGCGGTGCGGTCGCCGGCGCCCGCGCCGGCGCACGAGGTCGCGGTCCTCGCCCCGGATGCGGGGCCGTCAGCGGCCGGCCGGCTGCTGCTCGAGCAGGTCGTCGAGCTTGCCGACGAGCCGCCGCTTGGGGCGTGAGCCGATCAGGCGCCCGACCGGGGCGCCGTCGCGGAACAGCACGAACGTGGGCAGCGACAGCACCTCGTAGCGGGCGGCGGTGGCGGGCGAGGCGTCGACGTCGAGCGCGACGACCTTCACGTCCGGCCGCTCGCCGGCCAGCTCGGCCAGGGCCGGCTTCATCACGCGGCACGGCGGGCACCAGTCGGCGGTGAAGTCGACGAGGACGGGCCGGTCGGCCTCGAGCACGTCGGCGGTGAAGCGGTCGTCGTCGACGATGGGGATGGCGGTCATGGGTCCAGCGTGGCCCGCCGGCGGCGGCGGGGCCAGTCGAATCCGTGATGGCCGCCAGTAGCGACCGGCGCTACGCGGCGGCGACCAGCGCGCCGACCGCGTCGGCGAACGCCTCGTGGTGGCGGTCGACGTCGGCCCCGGTCGTGGCCGGCGACATGAGCGCCATCGCGTGGAACGGCGTCAGCAGGACGCCGCGGTTGGCCAGCGCGACGTGGACGTAGTCGTCGAGGTCGGGGTCGTGCGCGGCCGCCGACGCGCCGCCGCTCACCGGCGCCGGGCTCGTGAAGCGCACCTCGGCGCGCGCGCCGAGCTGCACGATCGACCACGGCAGCCCGTGGCGGTCGATCGTCGTCCGCACGCCGTCGACGTAGCGGCCGGCGAGCGCGGTCATGTGCGCGAACGCGTCCTCGGTCAGCACGTGCTCGAGCGTCGCGCGCATCGCGGCGACCGACACCGGGTTGCCGGCCAGCGTGCCGCCGACCCCGCCCATGTCGACGAGGTCGAGGTCGTCGCGCGCGGCGATGCGCTCGGCCAGCTCCGCCGACAGGCCGTAGGCGCCGCAGGGGATGCCGCCGCCGATCGCCTTGCCGATCGTGACCGCGTCGGGCTCCAGGCCCCAGGCGGCGGTCGCCCCGCCGGGCCCGGCGCTGAACGTGTGCGTCTCGTCGTTGATCAGCAGCGTCCCGTGCGCGCGGGTCAGCTCGCGCACCGCCTCCAGGTAGCCGGGCTGCGGCAGGACGATCCCGATGTTCGTGAGCGCCGGCTCCATCAGCATCGCCGCGACGTCGCCGTGCGCCAGCTCGCGCTCGAGCGCCTCGACGTCGTTGAACTCCACGACGCGGCTGGTCTGCCTGACGTCGCAGGGCGCGCCGACGTTGCCCTCGCGGCTGGCCGCGCGCCCGTCCGGGCCGACGACGATGAGCGACTCGTCGACGCTGCCGTGGTAGCAGTAGCTGTGGAACAGGATCTTCGGGCGGCCGGTCACCGCGCGGGCGAGGCGGATCGCCCACCGGTTCGCGTCGGTCGCGGTCAGCGAGAAGCTCCACAGCGGCAGGCCGAACCGGCGCGCGAGCTCGGCCCCGACCCACTCGGCGTCCTCGGTCGGCAGCATCGCGGTGGCGCCCCCGAGCTCCCCGAGCCGGCGCTGGACGGCGGCGACGGTCGGGGCCGGGGAGTGGCCGGCCATCGCCCCGGTGTCGCCGAGGCACAGGTCCACGAGGTCGTGGCCGTCGATGTCGCGCACGTGGGCGCCGTGCGCGCGGTCGAGGTAGAGCGGGAAGCCGGCGGCGGTCTTGTTCATCCACGTCATCGGGACGCGGCCGAACAGGTGGGTGGCGCGCTCGTAGGCGGCGCGCGAGCGCGGGTTGCGCTCGCGGAACGCCTCGCGCTCGCGGGCCAGCAGCGCGGCCAGCGCGTCACGGGGGATCGCGGCGGCGCTCATCGCGCGACGGGGTCGAGCTGGTCGAGGAGCGCGGCGAGCTCTCCGCGGCGCGACGGGTCGCGCAGAGCGGCGGCGTAGGCTCGCGAGGCGTCGCCGGACTGCGCGGCGGGCGGCGGGTCGTCGGCGGCGACCAGCGCGGCGAGCGCGTCGGCGACCTCGGCGGGCTGCTGCGGCGCCGGGCCGGCGTTGGCGACCCAGCCGTAGAGCTCGTCGCTGAGCGAGGGCCTTGGGTCGCCGCCCGGCGGCTCGCGGTCGGGCCACACGCGCTCGAGCTCGGTCATCACCGGGCCGGGCTGGAAGCTCGTGACCTTGATGCCGTGGGGCGCGGCCTCCGCGGCCAGGCTGTAGAGGATCGCCTCCAGCGCCGCCTTCGCCGCGAGGTAGTAGCCCATGCCGATCACCGGAAGACCGGCGACGAAGCACGAGGACACGACGAGCACGTGCCCGCCGCCCTGGCGGCGCATCGGCGGGAGCGCCTCCTGGACGAGCGCCATCGTGCCCCACACGTTCGTCTCGAAGCTGCGGCGGGCGGTCTCGATCTGCACCTGCTCGACGCCGCCGATGACGCCGTAGCCGGCGTTGTTGACGAGCGTGTCGAGGCGGCCCTCCTTCTCGACGATCTCGGCGATCAGCGGGGCCATCCCCTCCGGCTTCAGGAGGTCCAGGGCGCGCACCTCCACGCGGCCGGGGCCGGTGCCGGCGGTCAGGTCGACGCCGGCCGACGGGTCGCGCATCGTCGCGTAGACGGTGTGGCCGTCGGCGGCCAGGCGGTGCACGGTCGCCGCGCCGATGCCGGTGGGCGACGAGGTGCCGGTGACGAGCACGGTCAGCGGGCCGCGCGGCACGTCTGGTCCCCTCCGTGTGCGACCGGCATGCGCGGAGATCCTACCGCCGCGGCGGCGCCTCGCCGGCGCCGAGGCGCGCCCGCAGCGCGGCGCGGATCGGCGCGCGCAGGCCGAAGACGGCGAGCGCGTGCGCCTCGCGGGCCGACCGCTCGGGCAGCCCGCCGGCGACGACCGTCCGCGCCCCCTCGATCGCCATGAGCGCCGCCGCCGCGCGGATCGCGAGCTCGGCGGACACGGCGCGCGCCTCCACGATCGCCGCGCCGCCGGGGTCCGCGAGCGCGGCGTCCGCCGCCTCGCGCGTGGCGACGAGCTCGTCGTCGAGCGGGCTCGGGCCGATCGCGGCGCAGCAGCGCGCGGCGACGCCGAGCGACAGCGCCGCGTGGACGCGGGCGGTGCCGGGGACGAGCCAGGGCGGCGTGGGCGGCGGCGCGATCTCGAGGACGCGCGCGTCCTCCACCACGAGCCCGTCGAAGCGCCCGCGGACGGTCGCGCTCGCGTCGAGGGCGAACAGGCGCAGGCGCTCGACGGTCAGGCCGTCGCCCTCGCGCGCGTCGACGAGCGCCCACACGACCCGGTCGTCGGGCGTGCGAGCGGCCGTGCGCATGACGTCGATGTGGCCCCAGCCGGTGATCCACGGCGCGACGCCGTCGAGGCGCCAGCCGCCGTCGACCCGCGTGGCGTGCAGGCTCGCCGGGCCGGGCAGGGCGCCGCCGGTGAACGCGGCGCCGGCGCGCCGCTCCCCGCGGCGCAGCGGCTCCAGCCACGTGTCGCGCAGCGCGTCGGGCTCGCGGCCGGCGACCGCGGCCACCGCCCCGATGTGCTGCATCCACACGAACGCGGTCGCCGCGCAGCCGGCCGTGACGATCTCGGCGGCCCGGGCGACCTCGGGCAGCGGCTCGCCGTCGGTGCCGAGCGCGTACAGGCCGGCGTCGGCGAGGGCGTCGAGGTTGGCGGTCGGGAGGGTCGCGGAGGCGTCGGTCCGGGCCGCGGCGGGCGCGAGCACGTCGGCCGCGATCCGGCGGGCGGCGGCGAGGGGGTCGGGCACGCTGCGGTAGCTTGCCAGCCCCATGGACGAGGACGGCCCGTTCGCGCAGGGCGCCAAGGTGTGGGTCCACGGCCCCGGCGGCGCCACGCGCCCGGCCGTCTACGTCGGCAGCGGCGACAACGCGACGTTCTTCGGCGGCCCGCCGCTGGCCTACGTCGTGTTCGAGGACTCCCGCGAGCCGGCCGAGGTCGAGCTCGACCAGATCACGCCGCGCGACGAGTAGCGGCCGCGCCCCCGGCGCCGCGAGGCCGGGACGCGCGCCGTCCCACGGCGTCCCTCCGAGCGACGTGTGGCACATGGCAGCCGCTATGCGGACGTCAGGTGCCGCACGTGCGGCTTCGCGCCTTGACGAAAAATGTTGTCAATGGTTACCTGAGGGCATGCTCGACGTCGAGGTCATCGAGGACGCCGGCGCCGCCGTCGTCGCCCTCGACCCCATCCGCGCCCGCCTCCTCGCCGAGCTGTCCGAGCCCGCGTCGGCCGCCACGCTCGCCCAGCGCGTCGGCCTGAGCCGCCAGAAGGTCAACTACCACCTGCGCGCGCTCGAGGCCCACGGGCTGGTCGCCGTCGCCGAGGAGCGGCGGTGGGGCGGCCTCACCGAGCGGCTGCTCGTCGCCACCGCCGCCTCCTACGTCGTCTCGCCCGCCGCCCTCGGCGAGGCCGCCAGCGATCCCGGCCGCACCGCCGACCGCCTCTCGGCCGGCTACCTCGTCGCGCTCGCCGCCCGCGCCGTGCGCGAGGTCGGCGAGCTGGTGCGCCGCGCGCAGCGCGGCGGCCGTCGCGTCGCGACGCTGTCGATCGACACCGAGATCCGCTTCCGCTCCGCCGCCGACCGCGCCGCGTTCGCCGACGAGCTCGCCGGCGCCGTCGCCGCGCTGGCCTCCCGCTACCACGACGAGTCCGCGCCCGGCGGCCGCCGCCATCGCCTCGTCGTCGTCGCCCATCCCATCCCCGAGCCCGAGGAGTCGCCGTGACCTCGCCCGACCGCCCCCTGCACGCCTCGGCCGAGATCGAGGTCGCCGCCACCCCCGAGCAGGTGTGGCGGGCGATCGCCACCGGGCCGGGGATCAGCGCCTGGTTCATGCCCGCCGAGGTCGAGGAGCGCGAGGGCGGCGAGATCCGCATGCGCCACGAGCCCGGCGCCGACGACCGCGCCACCGTCAGCGTGTGGCAGCCGCCCCGGCGCTTCGCCTACGAGGAGGACGTCGCCCTCGCGCCGGACCAGCCGCCGTCCCGCCTCGCGCACGAGTTCCTCGTCGAGTCGCGCGCCGGCGGCACCTGCGTCGTGCGCGTCGTCTCCAGCGGCTTCGGCGACGGCGCCGACTGGGCGGAGCTGTGCGACGTCATGGAGCAGGGCTGGCGCCGCGTCCTCGGCATCCTCGCGGTCGTCCTGCGCGAGCATCCCGACGACCCGTCCGCCTCGATCCTGGCCGGCGGGCGCACCCGCGGCCCGCGCCCCGCCGCCTGGCTGCGGCTCGTCGACGCCCTCGGGCTGTCGGCGGCGCGGCCCGGGGACCGCGTGACGATCTCGCCGCCCGGCGGCCCGGCCCTGACCGGCGTCCTCGACAGCCGCAGCGAGCACGACCTCGTCGTGCGCGTCGACGGGCCGTGCCCGGGCGTCGCGCTGGCGTACGTCTTCGGCGACGGCGAGGCGGGCGTGAACACGGGCCTGCGCGTGTTCCTGTTCGGCCCCGAGGCCGCCGGCGTGGCCGCCCGGGAGGAACCCCGCTGGCAGCGGTGGTTCGCGCAGGCGTTCCCGGGGCCGCGCGAGCTCGTCTTCGCCGCCGAGGTCCCGGGCACGCCCGACGAGGTGTGGGAGACGATCGCCACCAGCCGGGGCGTCAGCGCCTGGTTCGTCCCGAGCGAGGTCGAGGGCCGCCGGGACGGGCGCATGGTCCAGCACCACGGCGAGGGCCCGGACGGGATCGTGACCGCGACGGTCACGGCCTGGGACCCGCCCCGCCGCTTCGCGTTCGCCGCCGACGACGGCTGGGAGCCCGCGCCCGGCGCCGGGGCCGAGCGCATCGCCACCGAGCTGCTCGTCGAGGGCCGCGACGGCGGGACGTCGATCGTGCGGCTCGTCGCCAGCGGCTTCGGCACGGGCTCCGACTGGGACGACCCGGTCGAGCGCGTCTCGTACGGCTGGGCCCTGTGCCTGGCCGTGCTGCGGCTCGTCCGCACGTCGTTCGCCGGCCGGCCGAGCGCGTCGGCGATCCGCAACGGCAGCGTCCCCGCGCCGCTGCCCGAGGGCTGGGCGCGCTACCGCGCCGCGCTGGGCCTCGAGGACGCCGCGGTCGGCGATTCCGTGGCGCTCACCGACCCGCCCTGCGTCGGCGAGGTCGCCCACGCCGCCGACCGGTCGCTGGCGCTCATCGTCCGCGCGCCCGCCGACGCGCTCGTCGTCCTGACGGCCGCCGACATGGGCGGCCGCACGCTCGCGCGCCTGCAGCTGACCGCGTTCGGCGACGACGCCGACACCGCCCTCGCCCGGCTCGAGCCCGCGTGGTCGGCCTGGCTGGAGTCGCGCCTCCCGATGGTTCCGGCCGGGATCCGGACAGGATGAGCCGAATGGAGCACGCACCCCTGGCCAGTCGCCCGCCCAGCGCCTACGATGGTCGTGTGGAGGGCGTGGCAGGCACCGTCGCACCGGCGTTCGGCGAACTGGAGCAGCACCGGCGCGAGCTGACGGCGTACTGCTACCGCATGCTCGGCTCGCCGTTCGACGCCGACGACGCCGTGCAGGACACGCTGCTGCGCGCCTGGCGCGCCCGCGACCGCTTCGAGGGTCGCGCCGCGGTGCGCTCGTGGCTGTACCGGATCGCCACGAACGTGTGCCTCGACATGCTCAACGCGCGCAAGCGGCGGGCCCGCCCGATGGACCTCGGCCCGGCGCGGCCGCCCGACGGGCCGGTCGGCGACATCCTGCCCGAGGTCACGTGGATCGAGCCGGTGCCGGACGCGCTCGTCGTCCCCGACGACGCCGACCCCGCCGCGGTCGCCGACACGCGCGAGACCATCCGCCTGGCGTTCATCGCGGCGCTGCAGAACCTGCCGCCCCGCCAGCGCGCGGTGCTGATCCTGTGCGAGGTGCTGCGCTGGAAGGCCAGCGAGGTCGCCGAGCTGCTGGACACGAGCGTCGCGTCGGTCAACAGCGCCCTGCAGCGCGCCCGCGCCACGCTCGAGCAGCGCGACATGGACGCCGACGAGGTCGCGCCCGAGGTCGGGGCCGCCGACGCGGAGCTCCTGGAGCGCTACGTCGCCGCGTTCGAGCGCTACGACATGGACGCGCTCACGGACCTGATCCGCGAGGACGCGATCCAGTCGATGCCGCCGTACGAGCTGTGGCTCGAGGGCCGCGACGACATCTTCGGCTGGTGGTGGGGTCGCGGCATCGGCTGCAAGGGCTCGCGCGTCATCCCGGCCGGGACCGCCAACGGCCTGCCCGCCTACGCGCAGTACAAGCCGAGCCCGGAGGGCGGCTACGACCCGTGGGCGCTGCAGGTCCTCCGCGTCGCCGACGGCGGCATCGCCGAGATGACGTTCTTCCTCAGCACCGAGCGGCTGTTCCCGCTGTTCGGCCTGCCGCCCCGCCTGGACGACTAGTCTGGACGGACTCCGGGATGTGCCGACAGGTGCGGCTCATCTGCGCTCCATCTTTCGGGCACCGTAGACGATGTCTGCGGGGATCTGGCCGGCGGTGAGGCGGCCGTGGTGGACGCGGTCGTAGTTGT